>Ga0335074_10014512_pt1 | contig 11045 bp, 10 predicted proteins | sample Lox_Sample_23_FD_206715 | JGI IMG/M metagenome (GOLD analysis project Ga0335074, IMG submission 206715) | Soil microbial communities from Loxahatchee National Wildlife Refuge, Florida, United States - Lox_Sample_2.3 | ecosystem: Environmental > Terrestrial > Soil > Wetlands | place: USA... | reverse complement strand
GCAAGGTCTCGCGACAGCCAATAATGCAGGGCCGTCGGCCCCGTTACACGGCGCCGACGGCCCTGGCTGCTAACCCATGATGGGGTCGTAGTGCTCGTACCTGTACTGCAAGGAAGGACGTGCGTGCAGCTTCGCCATGTCATCTCCTTCAGATTCCCCATATGCTCAGGCCACAGCGCTATAAGCTCTGTGGCCCGCACCCGCTATATAGCAAGCGGAAGCTCTTTATTCTGTTTGCTAACGCACTGCTTATTGCGTGGCTTGGTCAGCGCTGGGATCGTCGACTTCGTATTCCAGGTCAGGGACCTCCCCGACATTGACGATGAACTGGTTGCGGTCTGCGGGCCAGACTGTAACCGTCACGCGCAGCGGGGTCCCCGTCTGGTCGAAGCCCGTGCGGAAGATCTCGAAGACTGTGGCATCGTGCGCCAGGCCGAAGAACGACTGCTCATTGGCGTCAGGAACGCGTGCAGTGATCCAGTCCTGGTAGCTGGCCTGCTTGATGCCGATGGTGTCAGCCAGGTAACGTACAGCGCCTTCGTCGATGTGCTCGGCCATCAGGAGGCGACTAGCGCCCTTGGTGATGAACTCCATCAGGTAGAAGGACGTCTGCAGCGCCCACGGCACACCGTCGATGTAACGCTTTTCATGCCGGCTGACGACCTGCGCGCTCGGCTCGACGCGCAGGCGGCGGCTGACCTCAGCCGACGGCGCCTGGATCTCCACCTTGGGGACGCTGACGCCCGCGAGGCGGTGGCTCTCGCTGACATCGGACAGGTACGCGGCGACTTCACCCATGCCACCCGTCGGATCCCCGGTCAGCACGTAGACGTACGGGTCAACCACCCTGGTGACAAAGGTTCCTTGGCCTGGTCTCGTCTCCACAAGCCCTTGGCTTGTAAGCCGCTTGATCGCGTCCCTGATGGTGTTCCTCGAGGAGGAATATCGGTCGCGGAGCTCAAGCTCGGTCGGCAGTTGGCCGCCTGGCGCGAGTTCTCCTGACTCGATCTGAGCGCGCAAGTCCTCTGCGATCTGCTGGTACATCGGCTGCTGAGCCACGGAGCCCTCCCATCGGTACCAACCACCCAAACGATCCTGGCTGCCAAGTTCATCAGTATCTTGGCACTGCCTGGTTATACCCGCCAGGCAGTCGCAAAATCGTTACCATCAGTCCCAGAGGTTGGGATGGCTTGGATGATCTGGCTGGTTAGATATATCAGAAACTGCCTGCCCAGGTCAACTCTCAAGCTGCCGAGCGACGAACGGCCTCGACGACAAGATCGCCTGGTTGAAGCAGCTCCCTAGGTGTGCACGACCGGCAGGCTCGGCGATTCGCCATCACATCTGTACTAATCATCCCAACCAATGGAATGAGACATATAGATAGAACCAGATGAATACTCCCGACGGTTGGGTTTCGATGGTCGTCGAACCGGGGATCCCGAGATGTACCAAAGGTAGGTATGGCCCAGATGGATCATCTGAGCCATATGACCTAGGCAAGACACCTAGTCCTACCTGGTGGTATGCGAGATCCGGCGACGGGAGGCTGGAGATGAGCAGCATAGAAGTGGCAGCGGGGTTGGGGATCCTGGGCATCTTCATTCTCGGGATCGCGATCGGGATCGTGCTGATCGTCTCGTTCGCTTCGCGGCGTGAGGACAGGCTCTACTCCCTGTGGGGCGAGGCACCGGACCCGGCGTGCAAGGGGGCGCGGCGGCTGCTCGGAGTCTGGGTCCGGGGCGCCAGGCCGGAGCGGGCGTTCCAGTTCGACGAGGAAGGCAGAGTGCTGCGGCGGGAGTCTGTCCGATGAGCGGCTTCTGGCTCGTGGCAGGCGTCGTCGCTCTGTTCTTCGCCTGCGGGGTCTTGACGGGCGTACTGGGAGTGATGGCGCTGTCCGCGATGCGCGGCCACCGCCGGCGCCGGGGACGGCGCCCTGACGCCAGCCGGTACACCCGGGACCAAGCCGACACCCTCGACTGGACCTGGCAACGCCGCCCAAGCGGTCCTGACTGGGAAGACCGGCCCGACTGGACGGAGCCGCCCGGCTCCGAAGAGAGCGACCTCCGGCCTCCGTGGCCGGGGCGCCGTGGCTGATCGGCATATAGCTTGACGCGCCTGCGGGGGCCGCGTCAGGAAAGGCGGCCGCCAGGATCCCCCAGGATCCTGGCGGCCGCCGACGTGCGCGGCGCGTCCGCAACCTGAGGCACGCGCCCGGCTAAGCTCGACATCGTGGCGCAGCAGCAGGCATTTCCGTGGCAGGAGGGCACCGCGACCGGGATCGGGTCGATGCCCGGCGGGGACCCTTTGGAGGCGGCCCGGATCATCGCCGGCGAACTGCCCGACCTACCGCACCTTGCCGAGCTCCCGGCGCGCGGGCCAGGTGCGGACCTGACCGGGCGTACCGCCGGGCTGCTCGTGGACATGCCCGTCGAAGTCACCCCGCGCGGCTGGCGGATCACCGAGCGCCCCGGCCGCGACCTGCGCCGCGCCCGCGGCCTGCTCTCCTCCGACCTCGACGCGATGGAGGAGACCCTGGACGGCTACCAAGGGCTGCTGAAGGTGCAGGTCGCCGGGCCGTGGACGCTTGCCGCGACCGTCGAGCAGCCGCGCTCGCTGAACCCGGCGCTCGCGGACCCCGGCCTAGTCGCCGACCTGACTACGTCACTGGCCGAAGGCGTCGCCGCGCACGTCGCCGAGGTCGCGAAGCGGATCCCGGGGGCGACGATCATCGTCCAGCTGGACGAGCCCGCCCTGCCCGCGGTCGCCGCGGGCGGAGTGCCGACCGCCAGCGGCCTGTCCCGCGTCCGCCCGGTGGACGAGGAGGTGCTGCGGGAGAGACTGCGCGAGGTGCTCGCGGCTCCCGGAAGATACACGGCGGTGCACTGCTGCAGTCGCAACCTTCCGTTCGGGATAATCCTGAGCGCCGGAGCGGACGCGGTCTCCTTTGACGCGAGCCTGCTGCGGAACGCCGATTTCGACGAACTCGCGACGGCGGCTGAGGCGGGCAAGGGGCTGCTGGTCGGCGCCCTGTCCGGTTTCGATTATCCGGAACGTCCCGGGGTGACTCCCGCCGATACCGCCCGGGTCGTCGCGGAGGTGTGGCAGAAGACGTCGCTGCCGCCGGGCGACTGCGCGCGACAGGTAGTGGTCACGCCCGCGTGCGGGCTCGCCGGCGCGTCGCCCACGCAGGCGCGCGAGGCGCTGCGGTGGGTGCGGGAAGCGGCGCGCATCCTGCCGGAGATGATGGGGGAGCTGGCGTTATGGAACTGGACGAGGCGCGGCAGCGGCACGCGGAGCTGAGCGAGAAGCTGCGCGACGCGCAGTACCGGTACTACGTCCTCGACGCGCCGACGGTCGCCGACATCGAGTACGACACGGACATGCGGTCGCTGGAAGCGCTCGAGGAGCAGTTCCCGGAGCTGCGCACCCCGGACTCGCCGACGCAGAACGTGGGCGGCGGGCTGTCCACCCTGTTCACGCCGGTGGAGCACCTGGAGCGGCTGCTCAGCCTGGACAACGTGTTCTCCGAGGAGGAGTTCGCCGCCTGGGCCGACCGGGCCGCCAGGCTCGGCGGCACCGGCCCGTTCCTGTGCGAGCTGAAGATCGACGGGCTGGCGATCGACCTGGTGTACGAGCGCGGCCGGCTGGCGCGCGCCGCGACCCGCGGGGACGGGCGGACCGGCGAGGACGTGACGCTGAACGTCCGCACGATCAAGTCGGTTCCTGACCGGCTCACGGGCGACGGCGTACCCGAGGTACTCGAGGTCCGCGGCGAGGTGTTCCTGCCCGAGGCGGCGTTCGAGCGGCTGAACGAGTCGCTGCAGGAAGCCGGCAAGCCGGCCTTCGCCAACCCGCGGAACGCGGGGGCCGGCTCGCTCCGGCAGAAGGACCCCCGGGTGACCGCCTCCCGCGCCCTCGACGCGATCGTGCACGGCATCGGCCGGGTGGTGGGCTCGGGAGGCGGCGAGATCAGCGGCACCGCCGCCGGGCCGAGCGAGGTGGGGCACCTGGAAGGCGCGCCCGACAGCCAGTCCGGCTGGTACGAGCGGCTGCGCGAATGGGGCCTGCCGGTCAGCGACCGGTACAAGGTCTTTTCCGGCCTTGATGAGGTCAAGGCCTACATCGACTACTACTCCGACGCGGCGCACCGGCACGAGACGCCGTACGAGATCGACGGCGTGGTCGTGAAGATCGACCCGCTCGACATGCAGCGCGCGATGGGCGCGACGAGCCGGGCGCCGCGGTGGGCGATCGCCTACAAGTACCCGCCGGAAGAGGTGAATACCCGGCTGCTCGACATCAGGGTCAACGTCGGCCGCACCGGGCGGGTCACCCCGTACGCGGTAATGGAGCCGGTCAAGGTCAGCGGGTCCACCGTCGACCGGGCGACCCTGCACAACGAGGACGAGGTCAAGCGCAAGGGCGTGCTCATCGGCGACATGGTGGTGCTGCGCAAGGCCGGCGAGGTCATTCCCGAGGTCGTGGGCCCGGTTACGGAGCTGCGCACCGGCGACGAGCGGGAGTTCGTCTTTCCCGTAGATTGCCCGGCGTGCGGCACGCCGCTGGCCAGGGACGAGGGCGAGGTCGACTGGCGCTGCCCGAACACCGTGTCGTGCCCCGCGCAGCTGCGCGAGCGACTGTTCCACCTGGCGTCGCGCAGCGCGCTCGACATCGAGGTGCTCGGCTACGAAGCGGTCGTCGCGCTGCTCGACTGCGGGCTGGTGGCGGACGAGGGCGACCTGTTCGCGCTGACCGCGGAGAAGCTCGGGACCTGCGCGTTCTTCGTGAACAAGGCCGGCGGTCTCAAGGTCAACGCCCGCATGCTGCTGATGAACCTGGACGAGGCGAAGACCCGGCCGCTGTGGCGCATCCTTGTCGCGCTGTCGATCAGGCACGTGGGGCCGACCGCGGCGCGGGCGCTGGCCGACGCGTTCGGCTCCGTGGACGAGATCGCGTCCGCGTCCGTGGACGCGCTGGCGATCGTGGACGGTGTCGGACCGACGATCGCCGCCTCGGTCGTGGAGTGGTTCACCGTCGACTGGCACGTCGCGATCGTCGACAAGTGGCGGGCGGCGGGAGTGCAGCTTGCAACGCCGGGATTCGACCCGTCTGCGGCGTCGTCCCGGCTGCTCGCGGGCGTGACGGTGGTGATCACCGGCACGCTCCCCAGCCTCACCAGGGATGAGGCGGCCGAGGCGGTCCGCGCGGCCGGCGGCAAGGTGTCGTCCTCGGTGTCGAAGAAGACGAACTTCGTGGTGGCCGGCGAAAACGCGGGCTCGAAGTACGACAAGGCGGTGGAGCTGGGCGTCCCCATCCTCGACGAGGACGCCTTCCGCGTGCTGCTGTCGGCGGGCCCCGACGCGGTACCCGCCGCGACGGCAGACGCGGACGCGGCCGGCTAGTTCAGGCCGGATGCCGCCGCAACTTCCCATCACTTTTCGTCTTCACATCAGTTTTCGCCCTTTTGAAACGGTTAAACGGACCGGAAAGGGGCCGAAACTGATGTGAAGATGGCTGACCGGCGCGGAACTGAGGCTGTCAGCGGGCCCAGCGCAGGATCAGCGGGTCGCGGGCTTTCGCCAGCTCGATCAGGCCGCGGCGAGTCCTTGGCGACACCGGGCCGAGTGGGGCGCGGGTCCGGTCCGAGGCGACGATGCCGCCCTCGGCCAGCAGCATCTTCTGCGCGCGCAGGCCGCACTGGCGGTTCTCGAAGTGGATGAGCGGCAGCAGGCCTTCATAGGCGCTCACGGCGCCGGCCCGGTCGCCGGACAGGTAGCGGCGGACGATCTGACCGAGTTCGGCGGGGACCATGGAACTCGGCATGGTGCCCGTGGCCCCAGCGTCCAGGTCGGGGATCAGGGTGACCGATTCTTCGCCGTCGAACGGGCCGGGCAGGCTGCCGCCGAGGGCGCTGACCAGCGCGTGCAGCTTGTCCGCGGCCTGCGGCACCTCGACCTTGGCGTACTGCACCTGGGGCACCTGCCGGACCAGGTCGATCAGCAGGCCGGCCGGCAGCGGCGTCGCCGACAAGGGCGCGTCCTGCACCATGATCGGGATGTCGATCGCGTCCGCCACCCGCTTGAAGTACTCGATCACCGCGGGCCCGCCGGCGGTGAGCGTGGCGCCGAAGAACGGCGGCATGAGCATCACCATCGACGCGCCCAGGTCCTGCGCGGCGCGGCTGCGCGCGGCCGCGACCCGGGCGCTGTAGTGGCTGGTGGTGACGATCACGGGGCGCCGTCCCGCGACGCGCTCCAGCAGCAGGCGGGCGATCGCGTCGCGTTCCGCGTCGGCCAGCGAGAACTGCTCCGAGTAGTTGGCGAGCAGGCACACCCCGTCGACCCCGGCGTCGACCAGGTAGTCCACGACCCGCGCCGTGCCGTCCAGGTCAACGGTCTCGTCGTCGTGGAAGATCGTCGGCACGACCGGCACGACGCCGGCTAGCGGGGCGTCCATCGGGGGTCTCCTCGGCGGCCTGCGTACAAGATGCGGTTGGCCTGGATCAGGCCGGCGTCGATCGCCGCCTGCTCGTCGGCTTCGCTGGTCGCGGCCAGGTCCGCGAAGAAGTAGGGCCCGTAACTGAGCGTCTCGCGATCGAACCTCTCGTCCAGCCTGTTCAGGATGTCCTGCCCGGTGTGCAGCTTCTCGGCCTGCGCCCAGGACCGCAGCCAGTCCTCCCACGCCAGGCCCGACTCCCGCCATTCGGCCCGCTGCCCGTGCAGCCAGCCGGGATCGTCGCCGGGCTCGGGAAGCCGGTCAAAGCACCACCGGGCGGTGGCCTCACCGAAACGCTCCCGCGCCCACTCCACGACCACCGCCACGCCGCCGGGAACCAGCGTGTCATGGACCAGGTCCAGCACTCCGCCAAGGTCAGCGACGTGGTGCAACGACAGCGACGCGACGATCGCGTCGACCGGATCGGGAAAGTCTGAGTCCTCGAATTCGGCCTGCCGGTAGGACGGTCCCTGAGGCGCCTTCGGATCTATCCCCGTCGCCTCGTAACCGGCCTGCTCCAGCCGGGGAACGAAACCGCCCAGTGACCCGCAGCCGATCTCGACCACCCGGGCTGGCGCATCGGGGAGCCATTCGCGGACGAACGGCCAGAGCGCGTCGAGCCACCGTTCCCGCTGAGCCACAGTGCTCAGCCTACGGCGATGCCAGCAGTCTCTTCACGGCCGCCACGTAGGCGATGGCCTCTTCCTCGTTGGGTGATTGCGGGATGAGGTTGAATGCCCTGCAGCCCGCAGCGATGTACGGTGCCAGGAACTCGGCGACGTCGGCGGCCGTGCCGTACGGGCAATACTTTTCGAAGCGTTCGAACGGAAGCTGGTAGAAGGCCTCCATCGCCGGTTCGAGGCACGCACGGGCGGCCTCTTTGGAGTCAGCCAGGCCGCACCAGACTTGCATCGCGTGCTGGCGCGGCGGGTCGGGCCGGCCGGCGCGGGCCGCCTCCTGCGCTGCCAGCTCCACCGCGGCCGCGAACCGGCGAGGTGAGTTCCAGATGCCGAGCCAGCCGTCACCAAATCGTCCGGCGCGCCTGATCGCCGCGTCGGAGCGGCCGCCGACGATGATGGGGATCGCTTCGGCCGGAGCGGGGGCGATGACGACGTCGTCGAGGTCGAAGAAGGTGCCGTGATAGGTGACCGGCTTGCCGGTCAGCAACTCGCGCACGATGGCGAGGCACTCATTCATCCGCAGGCCCCGGGTCGCCGGGTCTATCCCGCAGCTGGAGACTTCGTGGCGATCCTCGCCGCCTACCCCGACGCCGAAGGTGAGCCGTCCCGGTGCGATCTGGGCGATGTCCGCCAGCTGGCGGGCCACCAGGACGGGGTGACGCAGCGGCAGCAGGTAGACGCCGGTAGAGACAGGGAGGGTGGGGTGCAGCATCGTCAGCGCGGTGGCCTGCAGCAGCCCGTCGAATCCCAGCCCGGTGAAGAAACTGACATGGTCGCCGCAGCAGACGTGGTCGATGCCTTCCCGCTCAGCTTGCGACAAGAATGCGCGGGCCGTGTCCTGGCCCTGCTCTAGGAGTCCTTGCGGCGGGAACATGCCGATCCTGATGGTCATGCCTTGACCCTAAGTACTGCGAGAACCGGTCCGCTATCGGGTGAACTACCGGCGGATTCCGCGTTTCCCGCGGTCAAGGAGGCCAGATCCGGGTTCGTACATCGGGTGAACTACCGAGACGGTCACGGGAGGAGCCGGTGCTCGGCCACCCACGCCGCGATCTGGGCTCGCGAGTGCACCTCGAGCTTGCGGCGGATGTTGGCCACGTGCGACTCGGCGGTCCGCGGCGCGACGCACAGGCGGCTGGCGATGGCGTGATTGGTCAGGCCCTCGGCGACCAGCCTGGCCACCTCGACTTCACGGTCGGTGAGCCGCGATCCCGGGCTAACGGGCTCGCACAGGAAACCGAGCAGTGCATCAAGGACCACTGGCCAGTCCCCGTGATAGAAGAGGTGACTCGTGCCCGGCAGCGGGATCAGCGTCGCCCCAGGGACAAGCGCGGCTACCTCACGCCCCAGCTCGAACCTGGTGCCCTTGTCCGCCTCGCGGTGCAGGACCGCGGTTCGCGCCCTGATCGCCGGAAGCAGTGCTGTGACGTCGGTCTCGTAGTAGACCTCCAGCAGCCGGGCGGCCACGTCGGCCGAGGCGCTCGCCCGCTGGAACCGGGTGAACTCGTCAAGCTCCTCGGCGGTGGGGTCGGTGATGAAGGCTCCGGCGATCGCCTTCAGCCCAAGACCCCAGTGCGCCCGTACCAGCGCCACGACCGAGTTCCTAACCTCGGCAGGTGCTAGGTCGCCGCCGCGGGCGCACATTCCGTACACCACGAGGGCCTCGACCCGCTCCGGGTGCTTCGCCGCGATCGCGGCCGCGAGCTGGCCGCCCTGTGAGGCCCCGAACAGGCGGAAACGATCGGCCCCCACCGCGTCGGCTACCGCTAGCGCGGCGGTCAGCTGCCCGTCGAACGACAGGTCCGCGCCGTCCCGGTCCGACAGGCCGCACCCGGGCTTGTCATAGCGGATCACGGTGAACCGCTCTCCAAGCCGCTCAAGGAAGCTGCCGAAAGAGCACAACTCCAGCTGCCGGTGCAGATGGGTGATCCAGCCGGACTCGAAAAGCAGGGCAGGCCCGGTGCCTGATGCCGAGAACGCGACACGACCCGCGGGCGTGCCGCAATACCTGATCCTCGGCCTCACCCGTCAAGGCTGACACCCTCAGCCAGCCCACGTAAAGCGGCGGCAATGGGCGGAGGCCGCGGCAGGCGTAATCATTACAGGTACTGCGCGGCTCGCCCTAGGATTGACCGCATGTCCATTACCCGTGACGAGGTGGCCCACCTGGCCCGGCTGTCGAGGCTCGCGCTCAGCGACGCGGAGCTCGATCACCTGGCCCCGCAGCTCGACCAGATCATCTCGGCGGTCGCGCAGGTACAGGAAGTAGCGGCGGAGGGCATCCCGCCGACCTCGCACGCGACCGGCCTGACCAACGTGTTCCGCGACGACGAGCCGGCTCCGTGCCTGACGCCGGAACAGGTGCTCAGCGGCGCGCCCGAGGTCGAACTGCAGCGCTTCAAGGTGCCGCGGATCCTGGCCGAGGAACCCTGACGGGAAGAGAGACATGGACGAGCTCATCACGATGACCGCGGCGGAGCTGTCCGCCGCGATGGCCGCCGGCGAGGTCTCCGCCGCCGACGTCACCGAAGCGCACCTGGACCGGATCGCCGCCGTCGACGAGCAGGTCAAGGCGTTCCTGCACGTGGCCGCCGACGACGCCCGCGCGCGGGCACGCGAGGTGGACGCCAGGCGCACGGCGGGCGAGCCGCTCGGCCCGCTGGCCGGCGTCCCGGTCGCGGTCAAGGACCTGTTCACCACCGTGGGGATGCCGACCACCTGCGGCTCGAAGATCCTCGAGGGCTGGCGCCCGCCGTACGAGTCGACGATCACGCAGCGGCTCAGGAACGCGGGCGCGATCCTCATCGGCAAGACGAACATGGACGAGTTCGCGATGGGCTCGTCGACGGAGAACTCCGGCTACGGGCCGAGCCACAACCCGTGGGACCTGGCGAAGGTGCCCGGCGGGTCGTCGGGCGGCTCCGCCGCCGCGGTTGCCGCGCACATGGCGCCGCTGGCGCTCGGCACCGACACCGGCGGCTCGATCCGGCAGCCCGCCGCGGTGTGCGGGATCGTCGGCACCAAGCCCACCTACGGCGGGTCGTCCCGGTACGGGGTCGTCGCATTCGCTTCTTCCCTGGACACCCCGGGCCCGTTCGGAAGAACTGTTCTTGACGCCGCGCTGCTGCACGAGGTGATGTCCGGGCACGACCCCATGGATTCCACCTCGATCAACGCGCCGGTGCCACCGGTCGTCGAGGCGGCCAGGCACGGCGACGTGGCCGGGCTGCGGATCGGCGTTGTCACCGAGTTCGCCGGCGACGGCTACCAGCCGGGCGTGATGGCCCGGTTCACCGAGGCGGTCGAGCTGCTCGAGTCGCTGGGCGCGAAGATCACCGAGATCAGCTGCCCGCACTTCAAGTACGCCCTGCCGGCGTACTACCTGATCGCGCCCAGCGAGGCGTCGTCCAACCTGGCCAGGTTCGACGGCATGCGGTACGGGCTGCGGACCGGCAGCGGCAGCGCGGAAGAGGTCATGGCCGCGACCCGCGAGACGGGCTTCGGCGCCGAGGTCAAGCGCCGGATCATGCTCGGCACGTACGCGCTGTCCAGCGGCTACTACGACGCCTACTACGGCAAGGCGCAGCAGGTGCGGACGCTGATCATCCAGGACTTCGACGCGGCGTTCGGGCAGGTGGACGTGCTCGTGTCGCCGTCGACGCCGACCACCGCCTTCCCGATCGGGGAGCGGGCCGACGACCCGATAGCGATGTACCTGGCCGACCTGTTCACGATCCCGACCGACCTGGCGGGCAACGCCGCCATCTCGGTGCCGTGCGGGCTGGCCGACGAGGACGGCCTGCCGGCCGGGCTGCAGGTAATGGCGCCGCCGCTGGCCGACGATCGGCTGTACCGGGTCGCCGCGGC
>Ga0335074_10014511_pt1 | contig 11045 bp, 11 predicted proteins | sample Lox_Sample_23_FD_206715 | JGI IMG/M metagenome (GOLD analysis project Ga0335074, IMG submission 206715) | Soil microbial communities from Loxahatchee National Wildlife Refuge, Florida, United States - Lox_Sample_2.3 | ecosystem: Environmental > Terrestrial > Soil > Wetlands | place: USA... | reverse complement strand
GGCAGCTACCACAGCCTCGACGGCGTCCGCATGAGCGAGGCCTACGCCTCGACGCTGAACATCAGCTTCGACGTCCGCGGCGGCCTGCTCATGCGCCAGATCCACCACTGGGCCGCCGACCTGTTCCTCGCCTCGATGATGGCCCACATGATCCGGCACTTCTTCACCGGCTCGTACCGCAAGCCCCGCGAGGTGAACTGGCTGATCGGCATCGTGATGTTCGCGCTGGCGCTGCTGGAGGGCCTGTTCGGCTATTCGCTGCCCGACGACCTGCTGTCCGGCACCGGGCTGCGGATCCTGGAGGGTTCCCTTCTCTCGGTCCCCGTGGTTGGCACCTACCTGACGTTCTTCCTGTTCGGCGGGCCGTTCCCGGGCAACGACATCATCCCGAGGCTGTACATCATCCACGTGCTGCTGATCCCCGGTCTGCTCGTGGCGCTGGTCACCGCGCACGTGTTCCTGACGATCTGGCAGAAGCACACCCAGATGCCGGGCAAGGGCCGCACCAACACCAACGTGGTCGGCCAGCCGTTCTACCCGTACTTCATGGCCAAGACGGGCGCTTTCTTCCTGTTCACGTTCGCGGCCGTGGCGCTCGCCGCCACGTTCGTCCAGATCAACCCCATCTGGCTGTACGGCCCGTACACGCCGGTCGGGATCTCCTCGGGTTCGCAGCCCGACTTCTACATGGGCTTCCTCGAGGGCGCCCTGCGCATCATGCCGAACTGGACCTGGGACGCCTGGGGCCACACCGTGGCCTGGGACGTGATCATCCCCTTCCTCGTGCCGCTCGGCCTGCTCCTGGTCGGCGCCGCGTTCTGGCCGTTCATCGAACAATGGATCACCGGCGACAAGGGCGAGCACCACATCAACGACCGCCCGCGCAACGCGCCGACCCGGACCGCGCTCGGGCTGGCCGTCATCACGGCCTACGGCGTCCTGTGGGCCGAGGGCGCCAACGACGTGATCGCCGACCACCTGAACATCTCGCTGTTCCTGACCACGGAGATCGCGCGGTACGCGATCTTCATCGGGCCTGTGGTGGCGTACGTCGTGACCAAGCGGATCTGTCTCGGGCTGCAGCGCAAGGACCTTCGCCTGCTGACCCGCGGCGTGGAGACCGGGATCATCCGCCAGCTGCCCAGCGGCGAGTACATCGAGGAGACCAGGCCGCTCACGGACGAGGAGCGTGCCGCGCTCGGGGTGCCCGCGGCCCGGGCCGCGTTGCCCGGCGGGGAATCCGAAGACGGCCAGAACGTGCCGCCGCCCGGCCTGCGCGGTGGCCTCGGCCGGGTTCGGCTGCGGCTCAACCAGGTGCTGACCGAATCCGTCCCGCCGCCCGACACCAACGGCAACGGCCACGGTGGTGCCAACGGCTACCCTGCCGCTCCCGGCGAGGTTCCGCCCACCGCCCGGACGGGCGGATCAGGGGCATCCGGAGCTTGAACTGTGCGCGACGCCAGCCTGACCTGCACCCGATGCCGGCCAGCCGGGCTGTCGGTACCTGCCACTAGCATCCAGCTCAGGACCGTGGATGGTCACACGCCCGATGGTTATCCGGCCGGTGCCGCGTGTTGCTAAGCCCTAGCCAATCGGTAATATCGAAATCTGTTATCGTCCTCGTGAAAGACTCAGCTCTTCATTCGATAGTGAGTGCATACGTCCGATGGACGCCCGCCAGCGTGAGCTCATCGCCCGGCTGACTCGCCGGCGCGAGGCGTCCGGCCTCTCTCAAGCGGGCGTGGCGAAGCTAATGAAGACGTCACAGTCGGCCGTAGCACGGCTCGAATCCGGCCAGCACGACGCGCAGCTTTCGACACTGACGCGGTATGCCGCGGCGCTGGGGGCCTCGCTGGACGTCGTCGAGTCCCCGATGACGGACGCCGAGGGCCGCGGTGCAGGTTCCGCAGCCCTGCCCGCCGAGGCTCCTCATGGAGAACGGACTGCCACGGGCCGGCCGTCACCCGCCGCGCCCCAGGCTGACGTGCCGCCGGAGGGCGAGTTCGTGCGAAGGCCGAAGCGAGGCCCTTCGGCATCGATCGCGCTGGCCCCCGGCAGTCCCGACCCTGATCCGGACTCCGATCCCGACCCGGACCACGTTCTCACCTGGCGTCAGCGCCGAGTCCTACACGTAATCAGGGATTTCGCGGAGCGTCGAGGGTATGCGCCAACATTGCGCGAGATCGCCGAGGCGGTGGGACTGAGCAGCACGTCCAGCGTCGCTTTCCAGCTCTCTACTTTGCAGAGCAAGGGATACCTGCGTCGTGGTGCAGGGCGACCGCGCACGGTCGAGACCAGGCTGCCAGGCGGACCGGCGCTGTCGACCTCTCGCTGCAGCAGCTGACCGACGTTCCCCTGATCGGCCGCATTGCGGCCGGTGGCCCCATCCTCGCGGAGGAGACCATAGAGGATGTCGTGCCGCTGCCCAGGCAGCTCGTGGGCGGGGGGATCTTGTTCCTGCTCAAGGTCGTTGGTGACTCCATGCTCGGCGCCGCCATCAAGGATGGCGACTTGGTGGTGGTCAGGCAGCAACATGAGGCGGAGAACGGCGACATCGTCGTGGCGATGATCGACGACGAGGTAACTGTGAAGACCTGGCTGCGTCGCGATGGGCACGCCTGGCTGATGCCGCAGAACCCGGAATACACGCCGATTCCTGGGGATTGGGCCAGCATCCTGGGACGGGTGGTCACCGTCCTTCGCAGAATCTGACCTCATGTTCCCGGCTCCGTCGAGCCGGGCTCCTTCCAAGCATGCGCGGTGGCGCATGAACGACGAGCTTGGTCAAGGTCCCGTCGTACCCGGATCAGACCGTCGTCTCGACATTCGAACTCTTCATCAACACTAGCATCGATATCGATTATATGTTCTAATGATGGCGTGGAGCCGCCAAGGACAGCGGCACCTGAGCCACCCCAGGACTGGGACGGTTCAGCACACCGGAAGGGGTGCCACCATGCCGAAGGCGAAGATCAGGATTGGTCTGAGCGCGCGGATGCTTGACGTGCTCCTGTACATCGGAAAGAAGCCGGCCCGGGTCAACGTCGCCGAGCTTGCGGCCAGGATGCCGCCCGCCGTGATCTGGCCGTACGAGTGGCCCGACGCTCCAGGAACGGGCGAGCCCGTCCAGGCTGGCCTCGCCGCAACACCAAGCGGCGACAGCAAAGCTCACCCGGCCGAGCCCGCTGAGCCGCTCGATGCGGCCGAGCCGGTCGAGGCCGACGACGAGGTCGTGCGGCCTGCCGAAGCCGGCCAGGCTCCCGAAGCGCGGCTGCGCAGGAGGCGCCGCCGGAACAGGTATCCGTTCCGCCGTACCTCGCGTGACCCGCGGAGGCCGCCGCGCAGGGCGCGGCACCGCATACGGCACTTGTTCCACCTGGCCCGGGGTGCTCGTCGGGGGTAGCTCGTTGCGCCCAGTGCGATGTAGTCGGTGGCAGGATGACCGCATGGCTGTCGGTGACTGCATCGATCGGGTGGATGTTGCGGCATGATCCCGCATATGGCCAGCAGCCGGGCTAGAGTCCGGGAACTGCTCGGAATAGAGCTGCCGCTAGTCCAGGCCCCGATCGGGAGCGCTACCTCCGTCGGCCTCGCGGCCGCGGTGTCCGAAGCCGGAGCGCTCGGCACGCTGGCGGTGAGCTGGCGCAGCGAGCGGCAGCTCAGGCAGATGCTCGGCCGCCTGCGCGCCAGCACGAACCGGCCGTGGGCAGTGAACCTGGTGCTGGAGTGGGACCAGCACGCCCGGCTCGCGGCCTGCCTGGAGGGGGGCGCGCGGATCGTCTCGTTCTTCTGGGGCGACCCGCTGCCGTACATCGCCGATGTTCACGCGGCGGGAGGCATCGTCCTGCACACGGTCGGCGACGCCGACGAGGCCAGGCGGGCCGTGGACGGGGGAGCCGACGCGATCATCGCCCAGGGCTGGGAGGCAGGGGGGCATGTTCGCGGCAAGGTCGCGACGATGGCCCTGGTGCCTGCCGTCGTGGACGCCGTCGGCGGCGACGTGCCCGTCCTGGCCGCGGGCGGGATCGCCGACGGCCGGGGCCTCGCGGCCGTTCTGGCGCTGGGCGCCGGCGGGGCGATGCTCGGCACCAGGTTCCTACTGACGCACGAGTCGGACACGCACGGCGCCTACCGCGCCGCGCTGTCCCGGGCGACCATCACCGACACGGTCTACTCGACGCTCTTCGACGGGGGCTGGCCGGATGCGCCACACCGCGCGCTCCGCAACGGCACGGTCAGCGCGTGGGAGCAGGCAGGCTGCCCGCCCAGCGGCGACCGCCCCGGCGAGGGCGAGGTGATCGCACGGCGGCGCAACCGCGAGATCGCCCGGTACAGCGAAGACATGCCCACCGCCGACACGGAGGGAGCAGTCGAGGATCTGGCCCTGTATGCGGGCCAGAGCGCCGGGCTCGTGGCGAGCCTCGAGCACGCTGGCGTGCTGGTCCGCCGGATCGCCGCCGAGGCCGACGCGATCCTGGCCGGCCTTGCCAGTGAAGCGCCGATCTCCTAAGCCGGATCGCTTCTGGTTGCTCCCGACGTGCGCAACAGCCGGGCCGTTGCGGCACGTTCGGGGTCACTGATGCGAGGGTTGGCGACCCAGGCCTCGGCTACGACGTTCAGGCAGCTGCGTGCAGCCTGAACGTCTACGTTGTGCAGGAACGATCTCAGGAGGATCCTGCGGGCGGTCCCGAGCAGGGCTGCCTTTGCTTTCCCGCCCGGCACAGCTGCGGTGGCGAGGATGATCCATGTCTTGGCGCCGTTCCGAACCCTCGATCCCGGGTAATCCGCGGGATAATGACGGTTCATGCCAGGAAGGCCTTGATTCAGCTCCGGGGGGACGTGCCGTGCCTAGCGTGACCATAGACCGTATCGCCGCAGTTCACGCCGACGTCGTCGAGGCGGTCATCCGGACGACCAGCAGCAGTCCGCTGCCCGCCTCGGAACAGGACGAGCTGCTGGCGCGGAGCTGCGCCGAAGCCTGCGACTTACTCCAGGACTGGCTGGCCGACCACTGGTGGGAGCAGACTCGGCCAGCGCACGACAGGCCGGTCAAGGATTACGTCCCCACGCAGAAGGAGTTCGCGAAGTTCCTTGGCCCAATGCTCAAGGACTCCCTGGTCCGGGCCAGGCAGAGCGGGATAACGATCGACGATTCGCTCGTGGATCAGGCCCGGGAGAAGGTGGCAGCCACCGCGCGCCGGTTTCCGAGGATGGGCTGCGACCAGCTTTTCGACGAGGCAAGGACACGGGTCACGGCGCTGCAGCACGAAGTATGCGGGCTGGCGGCCCAGTTCCGCCCGTCCGCCGAACCAGCGGCGCCTGCCGAGGCCGGCCGGCTGGGCACCTGGAGACGCCGGGCGCGCAAGGCGCTGGGCAAGGTAAGCGGGGTGCTGCTCGCGATGGCGCTGGCCATGACGGGTGCGAGCCCGCACATGGTCACGCGTGATGCGGTCGCGTGGGAGCAGGCTGCGGCCCACGCCGCTGAGGTGATCACGGTCCATTACCTGGCGTACAGCGCCGAGCCTGGCGTGCACGTTGCGCCGCGGGCGGGCCCCCGGGTGCGGTGACCGTAGCTGCCCGCGCAGGTATTTCCGTAGCTGCCCGTTCCTATCCGCCCAGGTATTGCCGCCATTGTTTCTGATGCGGGTCGTATTTGCCCACAGCGAAGAAGAACGGCGCTCCCTCCGGGAGCGAGACGACGCACTGACCGCGCCCTAGGCCCGACAATACCCAGTCTTCGATCACGTTCCCCATCACGACCAGTTGCTGAACACCTTCCGTCCGGACATGCGCGTGGGTGGTGATCTGCTTACGGTTGGCGCCGAACCGCTGGCGGACCAGATTGCGGCTCGCGTCATCCATGAGCCGGAACGCAAGAACGGTGCCAAAGCCGGACAGGATGCTCGCACCGCCTTCGGCGCCGTAGGCCTTGATCACCTGGCTGACGTTCTGGGTTCCCACCATGAACTTGAGCCCGAGCGAACGGCCGAAGTTGATGCCGTTGCTGATGTGCGAAAGCTGTGGCAGCAGCGCGAATTCATCGAATACGAAGAATACGCTGCCGCGAGGCTTCGGGCGGCCCAGGCTCAGCGCCTCCTTGATCGCCAGGTCAATGAGCACCCGGTACACCGGGAGGAGCCGGCTTCCTGAGGATATGTCGTACTCGACGAATAGCGCCCGCCCTCCCTTGCGGCGGACAAAATCCCGGACCGAGAAGTTGCCCGGAAGGCGGAAGGCTCCGGAAAATGATTTGCTCAGTGTTTGCTGCAGGAAAGCGAGAATGTCCTCGGGTCTCCGGTCGCCCTCGAGGTAGCGGGCGGTTCCGGCGAGATCTTGATTGGTGTCAGTATCGAGCAGCTCCAGCAATTCGTCGGCTGGCGCCTCGAGCTGCGTCCTGAGGTTCGCGTTCGTGTATTGCTCATCGCGTCGGGACATTGCCTCTACCGCCGCCGCGAAAACGTCACGAGCTGCCATGGCGAAGAAGACGTTCTCGCCGGCCTGCTCGAGGCCCTCGCTGAAGATCGTGGAGGCGATCTCGTGGATCTGCTCGGCGCGCTCGCTCTGGTCCTGGTCCAGCAGGTCCGCGAACAGATTCCATTTCACGCCGCCCTTGTCGCGATCCGGGGCGCTGGACAGGACCGCGTCTCCATCCCGGTAGAAACTCTCCAGGAAGTCTCCTTTGGTGTCGAAGATGACGAAGACGTCGTCCGGTCCGGCACGCCACCGGAGCGGGTCAAGAAGCTGGTACATCGCGTTGGACTTGCCGGTGCCGATTCCGCCGAGGAAAAGGACATGCCGGCTGAGGTAGTCGCCGTCGAACCAGAGCCGTCCGGCTGGCCCAGGAACCACGGCCAGCATCGGCTGGCCGTGGTTCAGCGGGCCCACGTCCGCCGGCGGGGACTGGACCGTGGTCCCCTCGAGCAAGGACACCTTGGCCCATGCCTGGTCCTCTGCTGAGCCGTCGGCCCGGGACGTGAATGTCACGGTGTCACGTCCGATCAGGCCCGGCTGGGCTGGCGTTGCGCCGGGCCGATGCCGTAGTACTCGTAGGCGAGATCGCCGCGGGTCTGCAGGTCGAGGATCAGCGCGCCGAGTTCGGTGATGATCTGATCGGTGTCCTGCCCGGGGTGACCCTGTAGCACGTCGAAGACGGTGAACACGCCGAACAGGGACAGGAACGGGCCGCCGAGTGTCTGTGCCATGCTGCCGACCCAGCCCCGCTGCGGGTTGAAGGTCCCGAAGTTGATCGGGCTGCGTCCGCTGTCACGGGAGAAGATCATTACGCCGGTACTGCCGCGGCGCGCCGCTCCGCCTACGAGCGCGATGACGCATACCACCGTCGCGATCAGCCACAGCAGCGCGAACACCGGGGCGACGAAGAGTGTGGCCACCGTGAACAGAGCGAACAGGCCGGTCATGAAGATCAGGCCAAGGCTGATGCGGCGCGAGGTGTACGCGGCTACGCCGGTGATGTCGGCGACGTTCGTCTGCTGCATGAGCATGCTGCCGCGCTGCGTGCCCCGGCCCTTGGCCGTGGCGTAGAAGATCACCCGGGAATCCGTCACGTACAGCATGCCCTCGCCCTTGGACCGCGATCGCAACTGCACTGCGGCGTACTGGCGCAGCACCCGCTCCTGCTGACTGAGCCGGATGGGACAGCCGGGGAGGGCCGACGCAGTGCCGACGACCGCCGGCCCGGGCAGTCTGTTGGCCGGGTCCGGTGTCGTGGCCGCTGGTCCTGTTGGTGGCCGCTCGCTTGGCCAGCGGCCCAGCGGCTCTTCCGGCAACCGGGTCTGCGGAACCGGGCCCGGTGCCGCCACGGCCGGGTCCATGCCGGGCGGGCCGGTCACCACAGGCCCCACCGCCGTCTCGCTGGCTGACGCACGGCCGGTGGCCAGATTCCGGTCCTGGCCGTCCGTCAGATCAGCCCCGCAACTGTCGCAGAAACTCGAGGAATCGTCGATGCGCTGCTTGCAACGTGGACAGTTCATGTTGGCCAGCTTTCTGAAAAGATTGGCTGCAGTTTGGTGTGGTGCGGGGAAAGTTAGCCGACCTGCTGGATGTTTGAGTTGGTAATGACACCGCCGGTCACGGTATACGTGCCCTGGAACGTCTTGACCGTGCCATTAGTCTGCTGCGCAGCGAGCTGCACAGTAACAATGCTGCCGTTAACCGAAAGGATCGTAACCTTGTCGCTGGCTGTGGTGGAAAAGCCGCTTGCAAATGACGAGTAAGAACTGGAGAAGTTGCTTCCGCCAAGCTGCCAGGCCGTCTGATAGGCCTTGTTGTTGATTGCCGCGAAGTAGGCCTGCACTACGGCGGCTGGCCCACTGGGTGATGACGGCATGCTCGACGGGCTTGGGTTGCCGGTGGGCAGCGAGGATGTAGCGCCAGATGCCGTTGTGGGCGCGGCTGGCCGCGATTCCGGCGCGTTCCGCAGGCGTTGTGTCGCCGCAGTGTGCCGGGCTCCGAATATCGCGGTCGGCCAGCCTGTCTGCCACCCAGCCAATGCGATCACAGCGGCTACGGCTACCATCACGATAGGAATCGCCACCGTAGGACGCCGTAACCAGGGACTTCGCTCCGGCGAGATGGCAGCTCGTGGTGCGGATTCCGCGCCCCTGCTCACCCTTGTGGCTAAGTCGGGTCTGGTGTCCCGCCTATGACCTGGTGACTCTTCTCGGGAAGAGGTCTCGAGAGCACTACCGCAGCTGCGGCAGAAGCGTGCTAATGTCCGGTTCTGATGCCCACATGTGGCACAGAGGTAGTTGTCAGCCAAAGGCGGAACACCCCCCACCCCTCTGCTTACAGAAAGTACGCCAGCATGCCGATGTTGCGCAATAGTTGTGACGCGCAGTTTTGGTAGCCATGACGCAAATACGACATAGCCGTGATTTACAACATCAATAGTGATCGTGCAGCGCCACGCTGGACCGCCATGACGGGCCGATGGGCAAGCTTGCCGTCGACCCCCTCTACCGCGGCGCTGGCTGAATCTGGGATGCTTTCGCGCGGGGTGAGGGTGTGCAAGAGCTGTGGTATGACCTCGAGCGGGACGCGGTACGCGTGGTGCTGACTGACGCTGGCGGGCGGGTGCTGCTGTTCCACGTGCTGACGCCGGACGAGGCTCCAGACGGGTGGTGGGAGCTGCCGGGCGGCGGTATCGACCCCGGCGAGACCTACCTGGACGCGGCGGTCCGGGAGATCAGGGAGGAGACCGGCCTGATCCTCGACCCCGCCCAGGTCGGCCGGCCCGCCTGGCGGCGGGACAGTACGTGGCTCTCGCGCGGCAAGCGGCGGCTGCAGCACGAGGTGGTCGTCCGGGCACAAGTGGCAGCGGATCGGCCGCCGGTCAGAGATGGCGGCCGGACACCGGAAGAAGTCGACGACTTCGTGACCGCCCGGTGGTGGCCCGTTTCCGAGATCGTCGACAGCCAGGTGCACTTCTACCCAGGCCGCCTTCCCGAACTCCTGCCGAGGTTCCTGGCTGGCGAAGACTTCGACGAGCCCTTCGAGCGCTGGAGCTAGCTGAACCCGTCATGGCCGGGCTGCGGCTCGCCTGAATTCGAACGGCTCGCTCGGTCAGGGCCAGCTCGCAGACTTTGCGGATGCCGCCCTATCCGCCGATCTGCGGGCCCTGTGAGCGCTCGCCGCTGCTCAGGTGACGCGTACAGAACTGCCCGCTCTGCAGCGCGCGCATTGGAGGCGGCAGTTTTACAGACCGCCCGCGAACATGCCCTGACCTACATCGCGACTGTTGCCCTGCCCATTTTCGGCACGCATTCGGCACAGAAGGTTACGCCCTAGCCTGGCGGCAGCCTATGGCTCCGCTATCAAGAGGGCTCATCCGGGACCGCGTGCCAACTTGACTTTTCCGATGGTAGGCGACATCTCTTCCCCCGATGGGGGCGTGCCCACACCATTCACTATAAATTCGTCTCCTGAAAAGTGGACGCAGCCCGCCCAGGAGAATGTGGTGGTGTCGCTCGGCACCCCTTCAGAATGGTCCATGGACTCCGCCACCCCCGCCCCGTCTATAGCAAATACACCATTGTGGTCTGGTCATGGCGGCATCAGTCCAACTGCGCAGTTCTCTGTTCCTTCACAGCTAGCCATGCTTCAAGACTGGATCGTTATTTTCGCAGTGGGCCTGGGAATCGGAGGCGGTTTTCTTGCCAGCATGCTTTTCGAATTCCTTCGCCCCCAGCCGGAAGAGCATGACAGCCAGTCCACCGATACAGCCAGTCCTGCGCAAGAGCAACCGCCGGTACCCTTACTGGACGACCGACCTCATGTCCTACCTCGGGCCAGGATTCGGCTACCGCTAATAGGCGCGGCTTTCTTGCTCGGCTGCGTGCTCGGCCGCATGCGCCGCCGGGGGACTGCCTGAGTTAGGCAGCCCGGCGCGTGTGCGGCAGACACGGCAGCGCGGGCGCCACCTTGCAGCCCTGCCGTTCAGTGGAGGCGGTTCCGCAGACCGCTTCCCTTTACGTTCTAGTGTCCTGAGTCGTAAATTCTTATGCAGTTGATAGGCTTCGGGAGTGCCGAGCCCGAAGCTGGTCCCGCTTGAGCTGAGTGATGATGAGTGCCGGGCGCTGCAGGCGTGGGTGCGGCGGCGGAAGACGGCGCAGTCTCTGGCGCTGCGGTCGCGGATCATCCTGGCGTGCGCGAGCGGCGGATCGAACCAGCTGGTTGCGGATGAGCTGGGGATTTCCCGGGACACGGTGGCCAAGTGGCGGCGGCGGTTCCTTGCGGCCAGGCTGGAAGGGCTGACCGACGAGCCGCGGCCGGGCAGGCCGCGGACGGTCAGTGACGAGAAGGTGGAGCAGGTCATCACCGCGGCGCTGGAGCAGGCGCCGCCGGGCGGGGACACGCACTGGTCGACCCGGTCGATGGCCCGGTCGGCGGGCATCTCCCAGTCCACGGTCTCGCGGATCTGGCGCACCTTCGGGCTCAAACCGCACGTGGTGCAGACGTGGAAGCTGTCCACCGACCCGCAGTTCATCGAGAAGGTCCGCGATGTCGTCGGCTTGTACATGGCGCCC
>Ga0335074_10014510_pt1 | contig 11046 bp, 14 predicted proteins | sample Lox_Sample_23_FD_206715 | JGI IMG/M metagenome (GOLD analysis project Ga0335074, IMG submission 206715) | Soil microbial communities from Loxahatchee National Wildlife Refuge, Florida, United States - Lox_Sample_2.3 | ecosystem: Environmental > Terrestrial > Soil > Wetlands | place: USA... | reverse complement strand
CTGGAAAGCCAAGGTCAGGCTACTACTGATCGCATTCGGCTTCTCGGCTTTCTATGTAGGTATATCGCTATTGTCATTCGAGCCTATGTGGCTTACTTCTCCCAGACGCTCCTCACGTACTTCATCCCTCAACTTAGAGACGTTCCGATACTGGGAACCGGTCTGGCATCGAATTGGCTCTGGACTCTCAATCCATCACCAGCTTATGTTGGCCAAGGCATCATTATGGGACCAGCAACAACGTTGCACATGTTACTCGGCGCCATCGTAGGCTGGGGAATACTGTCTCCTCTCGCGAAGCACAATGGCTGGGCTCCAGGACCTGTCTCCGACTGGACGACTGGGAGCAAGGGATGGATAGTCTGGATCAGTCTCGCAATTATGCTCGCCGACTCCATTGTCAGTCTCGGTTGGCTGATCTTGCGACCCATTTTTAAGCATGGACCTAGCTTCTACGCGACTCTGAAGTCTGATGTTAAAAATTACGGCTGGAAGGCAGTTCTTACTCCACCGGTGTTCCGTTCGCGGACTGGCTACTCCGCAATCAACACTCAGGATGATAACGCAGATACACCCACCATCTGGAAACGACCCACCGACGCCTCCTCCATCCACGAAGAAGACGCACCACCCGAGCATCTCATTGGCACACGCACTACAGCAGTCAGCCTCATCCTATCGCTACTAGTGTGCGTCATCGCCGTGCAATACGCCTTCCCACACACCATCTCACTTGCGCTCACGCTCCTCGCACTCATCTTCGCGCTACTCCTCTCAGTGATGGGCGTGCGCGCGCTCGGCGAAACGGACCTCAACCCAGTCAGCGGGATCTCGAAGCTAACGCAGCTGGCGTTCGCGCTGATCGTGCCGGGCGCGCACCGCCACGCCATCACCATCAACCTGCTGGCAGGCGCGCTGTCGGAGTCCGGCGCGCTGCAGGCCGGCGACCTGATGCAGGACCTCAAGGCCGGCCACCTGCTCGCCGCGTCGCCCGCCGCCCAGTTCTGGGGCCAGATCATCGGCTCGGCTGTCGGCGCTGTCGTTGCCGCCGCCGTCTACAAGCTCTATGCGCGCGTCTATACGATCCCCGGCGGCTTGTTCCAGGTGCCCACCGGCTTCGTGTGGATCTTCACCGCGCGCCTTGTCACGGGTAAGGGCTTGCCTGAGCGCGTTCCGGAATGGGCGGGTGGGTTTGGAGCGCTGTTTGCGGTGACGACGGCGCTGCGGGTGTGGAGCAATGCTGCTGGGAGCCCGTGGGTTGCGAGCTGGGTGCCTGGTGGCATTGCTGTTGCTGTTGGTGAGTGCTAGTGCTTGCGTTCTATGCAGCAGAGGTTGTGGATTTGGCTGACGGTTTTGCACAGGAATGTATAACACGCCGTCTTTCACGCTGGCGCGCACGGTGGGAGGCCTGATCAGTCTCTACTGGCAGCATTGGTTGAGGGAGCAGGAAACTCCAATTATTGTCCTCGCTTCGGGACTCATCTTGGGTGAGGGTCTGTTCAGCATTGTCAATCTGTTGTTGGCGAGCATGAACGTGCCGCATTTATAAATGGCATGTGGATGCATGATATAAATGACAATTACGATGGGCGGGTTGTTTGAACCAGGTAGAATGCGGTATGGAGGCTCGCTCTTCTTGCCGTGTGTTTCATGAGTTAGTACCAATCATTCCATGGAAAGCCAGCACGGAAGTGGAAAGAAGCTATCACCGAAGTACTCCCAACATGAAGATCTTCCCTTTCGGTGTGACGTCCGACCTCGTTTTCGCAGCAGAAGCATCGGTGCAGACCAGGGTGTGGGTGGCCCGACGGTCCGCTGCGCCGCGAACTACGTCTTTGGTGCTAGGAACCAGTGGTCAAAACAGCCCGGCCACAGCGTCAGGGAGGGCACCATGTTACAAATACGGTTTTGTCGGTGTGAGTGTGTGCGCATCCAATGCTCGTTGAGCCTCAATGCTACCTAGTCTCGAGGCCCCGTTCGGCGCCAGCATTTAAAAGCGAGCACGAGACCACCTCGACTTTGTTTGACCCAGCGACCGCTCCTTCAAGCATGGCCGCACGACCGGCCATTCGAGCTTGGCGAAGCCGGTAAAGTATAAACTTTCTCGTCGCAATATAGACTTTTCCCGTTGGCCAATGGTTCCTCGGTGGCATGAAGCATCTGCAGGTCATTGTGCGCTACCTCGAGCCAGCGGGACGGGCCGACGCTGCAACGGGAGATTCGCCATGGCTTGAACAAGACGGTCTGAGCACGCGGCGCCATCTTCAAATATGTGAAAAGGCTTGTCCCGAAAGGGAAGTCCAGATCTGTGTGGCAGGGGTTGGACGAGATGGCTTTGTGTCACGTTCGGTTGGGTGTGTGATGTGGCAAGCCATTGACCTCACTTTGCTCCAAAGCTTTGTCACGAGAGAAGTCATCTGAGAAGGGGGAAAAAAGAAGTCTGCCGTCAATTATCGTGCCAGTGTTAATCAATCTTGGGGAAAAAGAATGCTATCAAAAAGCAATGTTGCTGGGAAGAAGGGAAGACGGTAAGAAAACCCCATCCATGGTGAGAGAGATCCAAGCCTGTTTTTTGGCGCCGCCAAACACCCGGGTATCATTGCTTCGGCCAACAGAGATCAAGCCGTGTGCTGATGAATCGTCTTATGCAGGACCCGAAAAGAGGGGCCGATGCCCTTCAAAGAAACATCAACAGGCCCACCGAACGGCGTCCAGCGCGCCTCGTTCGGAGAGCCGCAAAGCCCGTCCAACATCTTCAATCAGTCTGGAAGAGTGGCCGCTGCCTTCAGCTTCGGATGTTTAGAGCCGCCAACTTCGAAACATATGTCTACGACCATCCACCCTGACCACCACCCTGCTGTTGCTGGTTGTATGGTTGTTGTTGCTGGTAACCTTGACCGTATCCATAACCTTGTTGCTGGTACTGTCCACCACCCCACTGTCCGGCATTGCCACCTCCACCATAGCCTACGTCGAGTGTTAGTATGGAAGGACAAGAGATTCGAATTCGATCCCGAAGAATTCATGTATCTGTACCTTGACCGCCTCTACCGTAGCCTAAGGGAAGTCAGCGAATAAAGTTGACGACGGGGAAACATCAGATGCCTTACCGGAGTTGTAGCCATAACCAAATCCTCCTCCACCTTGATTATCGCCATATCCGCCACGGCCACCTCCAAATCCACCACCTCCACCTCCTCCTTGGCCTCTACCGGAGCTTTGGCCACTGGCTTTATCGACACGGATGGTCCGGCCGTCAAATCTAAGATAAGTAGTTAGGTCAGCTCTCGGATCCGTCGACGGTGGTTCTTGAGGATCAAAGCGTGATGCTCGCCGTCGACACGGCGACTTTGAGAAGAAGGAACTCACTCGACGTTGTTCATGGCCTGAATGGCAGCCTCAGCCTCGGATTCTTGAGCGAAGCGAACAAAGCCAAAACCACGGCTCCGTCCGGTGTCGCGGTCCTTGACTACGACCTGTGCAACTCGTTAGGGTATCTGGGGCTGCAGCATCAATTCGAATGGGCGTACCGCTTCCTCGACCGTACCATACTCCTCGAATTTAGATCGCAGGGTTGCGTCGTCGGTGTGCCATGCTAGGCCACTAGGTGAGACGTGAGTGGTGGTCAGCAGATGCAAAATGCGAGCCGTAAGGCGTACCCGATGAACAGCTTCGACATGATATATCAGTAGCGGAGAGCAAAGTCAGAATGAGTCTTATCCGCCGTAAGAGAGTGGCAGACTTGGGTCGACAAGCCTATGCAGGTTGAGCAAGAAGGTCGAGCCGAAATGAGCGAGATGAATGGACGAAGATACGGGTCAAAGCGGGCATGGCACAAGGGCCGGCGTAAACTGGGGAAAGAGAGGTAAACGCACGGAGAGTATCAATGACAGCGGGTCAGGTGGTTTTCACGTCGCAAGCTGTCTCTGGGTAGACGCGCTTCTAGCAGCTCACAAGCGCGAAGCTTCGGGACCGTGCGGACAGCGGGATCTGAAATCTGACTTGGGAATGAGATGGTCGTGGGGGTGGGTTGTGATGGAAGCAAAGAGCAGGCAGCTTTCACCACATCTTGCACTGGCACCCACACCGGGCTCGGCGGGGCAGAGTGGTAGCAAAAGTAGGTGCGCTAGCGGGCCAGCGCTGGCACGTTGGATGCAAAAGGGGATAGATGTGCTTGGGATTAGCTGGGCTGGCCTCGATTGCTGGGCGAGCGACGATGGAGGCTGATAGACGGAGGAGGGTGTGCGGATGCAGGAGTCCAAAAACGGCGAGCTGATTCGCCGGTGAGCACGAAACTGTTGCTTGCCCACTGCCGGTCAAAGGCTTACGACTGGTTGGAAAGCAATTGCAATGCCATGGTTGGATGGTTGTGATGGAACCCGTGACGCGGTATGCAATGCGGCACTTGCGACCGCTCTACTGGCTGGCTAGCTGTTCTGCCCATGCCGGATCCAATGCCATGCAGAGACATTACTTTGTTCGGGGCAGGGATGCTATTCCAGCGCTCCCAGGGCATACGATAGGGTGGTGGTGGTAGCCAGGCTAGTGTGTCCCGGCTGTGTGGCCCTGTATCGTAGTGAGAGGTGCGAGCGGAACGGATAGCGCATTTTCGACACCACAAACCATTGCGCCACCTGCTTTTGACTTGCGTGACGGCTGAATGGGCTCGCAATTTTCTCGTTGCGCATTTCACGGTGCGCGTCCGACAAACGCCACCAACCCGCGTCATGTCTTCGCTCGACCGGAGGAAGGACGTTGTCGAAAAATGCACACGGGCCAGTCGGATTAGCCGTACTCGTACCGTATCCTGTATTAGAGTACCGTATCCATTGGGCTGCCTTAACCATCTGCCATGCAAGTGCAGATGCGAAAGGGTGAGGTGAGGTGAGTAGACTGCGCTCTGGACTTGCGCCTATCGCCAAACCACTCCTCTCAAGCCCTGTGTCGGTAGCACACCTTCTGCAACCCTTCCCAAGGCCGCTTTGACACGAAACGTTCAACCAAAGACCTTCGACCAGTCTAAAGTACCCAAAAGTCCGGTCATCGATGCCGGAATGAGCCTGCTCGACCATGAATAAGCAAAACCTGACTGAGAACGAAGACATCAATGTTCGTCGGGGCCTGTCACGGCCGCGCAATCCGTTGCGCTAAGCTTGGATTACCGGAGACATCATCGATTGCCGAGTTCCATCTACTCCTCCAGTCCGAAACGGGAAAGAAGCGCCATTGGAGGTTGGATGGTGAAGATATGGGCCACTCATCGCTTGTGAACACGCCACAAGCTTGATGGCGGCAGTAGTGGCATTCGATCTTGGACTTTAAAGCTCTGTGACTTCTTCATCTAAACGGCTTGACACAAGTTAAACGTAGAATCTGTCCCTGTTTGATACATTGCGTCCACTGCAATCGGTTCGGCTTCTCATAAACCTCCACTGCTCTTTCCCTCCATGGTTTTCACCTGCACGCATAACCACCAGCGCCGGCGTCCATTCTCTTTTGTTTTTCTCAACCACATGGTTTCAACTTATGTCGTGCTTTGCCAATCGATCAAATTTGATTGTACAGAAAAACTCTCGGCATGATGTGTAATGCCTCACACTTGCTGTGCGTTTATCAGCTGAGATTGCAGTACTGCCTCACCTCGTCAATGCAAATTTTCATTCCTCAAACCTTGAAGGCGTCTGGCGAAGTCTAGAATAACGCCATCAGTTTCTTGTGCAACATTAAAGCCTTAATTCTCGACTAGAACTATCGGTGAGCGCGAATCCACTTGCCGTGGCCGGAGCCACCACCGAATCTGACGATCCTCTCCGTAATGGACGTTGAGAAGTGGTTGCAAGATACCGCCAATGCGGGTGAGCTAAGTCTACGGCTCGAGCGAGATGCATTGCCGGCTTCGACGCAAACTAATGCTGTACAACACGGAAAGCAACGTAAGATGAAACAAGACAGGTGGACTGACAGTTCGATCATCGAGCCTCAGCAAATCCCATCTCACAGCAAGCACGATGAACATCTTCCAATTGCCACAGAATTTCAACATGCTAGCCGTGGCGGATCCTTCTCCCCATCTATTCAGTCACCAGAAGAACAAACGTCTCAGAGTGAAGATAACCCATATCAGAGACGAAAGAGACGGAAAACGCGTCCTGATCGGTACGAAGAGAAGCCATCCACTTCCCCCAGACATGTTCGATCCAAACGTAAAAATAACCAAAAGTCGAAAGAACGGGCACGGACAAGAAGAAAGGTGAAAGGTGCAGCACAAGATGCTGTGGTAAGGGACTACAAAGCAAAAAATGTGTCAACAAATCGCCTTACGGTCTGGACTGCAGCCACGTCAATACATACCATCGGCTGACACTTTTAGATTCCGTCCAAATCGAACGTCGGCATATTTAGGAAAGGTCGTGCATCTTCGCCGTTTAAGGCTCGAGGAGGTGAGTTGCACGAGCTGTCCCCACCTAACTGGATCTGATGATCTGATACTGCATAGTCCCAGACTTGACATTCTCCGAAATGAAATTCTTGCAGAAACACAGAGACACAATAGAGGAAGAGCAGCCGAAGAAAATTGATTCTGCGAATAGGAAGCGAGATAGGATGCGGGCCGCTGAAGAAGAAGTGTCGACATATTTTGTGCCTAAGAAGCTTCCACTGACGGAACGAGACCCTAATATCGCCTCCAAAGCCCCTTCTCACAGTAAATCGCCGAATGATGGACATGGAGATCGCACAGACAAAGTTCGGTCGATGGTTAAAGCCCAGAATATACTCGCAGGTGAGGCTCTAAAGAAGACCTCGTTGGCAATCGGTAATAGCGGCGATCATGTCCCACCTCATTTCCGTTCTCGCTCCAGCACACACTTCAGTTGGTCAGATTCGATTGTAAATCCCAGTGTCCATGGTCACCATCGCCACAAATGCGATACAATTGGAGTCGGAGAGCTCAAGATTCCTCTTAGTCTGCAGACTTCAGAGGTAAGAAACCCAAGACCACCTGTCGTAGCGAATGGTGGTGCGCCTGCTGTTGAATTGGCGACACCTCAGAAACGAGCGGAAGATAAGAGGCCTCTGGCAAGAGATCATGACGATGTTGTCGTGCACAGAGATATAGGTCGACGAGAGATGAACGATCTGAACTCACTTCCTGTTCAAGAGGATCAACAACAATCTTCGAATGACATTCCAGATCCCAGTCTCTTAGCGGAACGGAATCCTGCAACTTCCGGCGTTAAGAGAACCTCAAAACATCAACGAAATGGCGCTCCACTTGGTGATGGCACTGTAGTTGGAGAAGACTCCGCTAATCAACTTCCTGCTTCCCAAATTTCAAATGCTGAACAGCAAGGAGACGAAGCTCGTAGCGAGTCGTCGGAACTGAGAGAACTGCTGCAGCTATGCAAGCATTCAGTTATCAAAGTTCGAGAGCCTCATGTCACTCCTTATGCTCATAAGCCAAGTTTTGAACCACATCGAGTTAGCTTTGAGGGGCATGTCGCATCCCAGCGATTTGACGACGAAGTAGAATATGCTCACTGTCAAACCGGTCGAACTTCCATTCTTAGTGGTAGTGATGGCCTTCCGGATTTGACAGGTCCGCTACACAGAGCCGATGAACTTTCACAAGTGATGTATTAGTTGGAATTGATGCAGCCTTATGGGGACCGGGGAGTGATTTTGGAATGGATCATGCGGGTGTTGCAACGAATCAGTCTAGCTTTGGCTCCCAAGATGAGGCTGCGCATGTTGGTAACCCGATAGTCAACCCGGTTCAGGATGCCAGAAGGGTTCAGAATGCGGATGACTTGCTCGTTTCAGTGCATTCGGCACGGGGTAGGCAAGGGCTCGATGATTGGTATGAAGATGTACCTGCAGGTTTCTGGCGACCCAACAAGCTCTATTGAGGATTAGCTGGATGCAAAGCTTCGATAGCTATCACGTCCAAAGTGGCGGTGTCGATATTTTAACGGAAGAAAATTTGCAACTTGCGTAGTCTTTCTGAGTGAACTGAGACCGGTTTAAAGGCCAATTGCTATATTTGCGTGTCTAGATGTTCGCGTAGAGTAGCATTCTAGTGGCCTGGGTTTGATATTGATTGAATTTGTCTTTCGATGGGCGGCGAAGATGTCCGTTTTAGCCCGTGTGTGGGCATGAGGATTGACGGATGGGATTTTCTTCGCCTTCCAGCCATCAGCCATGATCAGCCCTGCATCAGACCAAAACAAAGCCGTCCCTTCGTCCGAGGTCGCAAGGTTTGTACCTAATATCGGTGGTCAAATACAATAGAAGCTTCCTGGACTCCGCATGCCACCATTGATCGCCTCGTCCACTGCAATTGCTGGCCCACGACGCCTGTTTGCCCTTACCGCCATCGGCTCGACACCTTCGCCAAAAGCTCTGACGTTTCCGTTCACGTCAAGGTCTTCATCCAAGCTGGCCTCGCTCATTCGCCCCACCAATACCGCTCCCACCGCCAGACAAAATAAAATCTCCTCGCGGGCGGCCAACATTGCAGCTCACTTTCCTCCATCTCCATCATCTTCGTCGTCAACCGCAATGGCTTCTCTTCCCATCTCCGAGAAGGGCTACCACTCCAACGCCGCAAACGCATACACCGCTCGTAGGATCGGCTCTGCCAATACTCTTGAGTACCGCATCTTCACCGAGAAGGATGGCAAGCCTGTCTCGCCATTCCACGATATCCCGCTCTATGCCAACGAGAGCCAAACCATCCTGAACATGGTTGTCGAAGTACCTCGCTGGACCAATGCGAAAATGGAGGTGCGTTGATATCATCAATGATCTTCGCCACTCAACACCATCACCGAAGTTTGCGTCTAACATGGACACAGATCTCCAAGGAGGAGACGCTCAATCCCATCAAGCAAGACATCAAGAAAGGCAAGCTCCGCTACGTTCGTAACTGCTTCCCGCACAAGGGCTATCTGTGGAACTATGGAGCTTTCCCTCAGGTATGCACTCGTCCATCGTTGAACCTCAGCCTATTTACACTTTGACACTAGACTTGGGAAGATCCCAACGTTGTTCATCCCGAGACCAAGGCCAAGGGCGACAATGATCCGTTGGACGTGTGCGAGATTGGTGAATTGGTCGGAAAACCTGGTGAAGTCAAGCAAGTCAAGGTTCTCGGCGTGATGGCGCTGCTTGACGAAGAAGAGACGGATTGGAAGATCATCGTCATTGATGTCAAGGACCCTCTGGCGCCCAAGCTCAACGATATCGAGGATGTCGAGCGTCATCTGCCTGGTCTGCTGCGCGCCACTAACGAGTGGTTCCGTATATACAAGATTCCCGATGGCAAGCCTGAGAACCAGTTCGCATTCTCTGGCGAGTGCAAGAACAAGAAATACGCCATGGACATTGTGCGCGAGTGTGCCGAAGCTTGGGAGCGCCTCATCACTGGCAAGGCCGACAAGGGCGGTATCTCTCTGACCAACGTCTCTGTGCCTCACTCGCCAGACCGAGTCGATTCCAACTTGCTCAACATTCCAAAGGGCGAGAATCACGCTCCGGCACCCATCGACCCGTCCATCGACAAGTGGTTCTTCATTTCGGGCGCTCCGCAGTAGAGCACGCGACATTTCAGTCGAGGACATGCCGTTCACCACAGCGGCACTGCCGACTGGCACGTACGACTTTCACTTGCACGGCTCCTGTCTGACCGGTCTGCACTAGCACGCTTGGATGGGGCGTCTGGAAGACGGTGGATATCCCAATCATCTTCGTTCCATATATGCACACATTTTAGCAATCCCGCTACGCGGTATAGACAAAAGCTCCTACTCCTCCTTAAGCAGCATTAAACCCCTGAAATGCAAGTCCCACATACCAATTCCTCATGCCCGCGCTATGCCATGCAGTGAATCTACCACCGTAATGTCGCAACCGTCTTCCACAAGCCCACTCCTGCCCATCACGCGCCGCCGAGCGCCTCCTTCCGCACGAGCGCCCTGCTATGGCGGTCGACAAGCTCCTGGATCTCAGCGAAGCGCTGCGTCTCCAGATCGAAGCTCATAGTAACGCCGTCCTTGAAGGCGATGTGCAGGTGCGGTGGGTTCGTGCTGCGCCGCGGTAGCAGCGTCGTCTTGATCGCCATTGCCCGCCGCGCGTCCGATGGCAGCTGCGCGAGGAAGATCCGTGCTGCTTTGGCGGACGTGGCGAATGGGTTGAATTGCGCGGTTGCTGACGCGATGAAGCTCGTTATCATTGTGGAGGGGGTTTGGGCTGGGAGAGGGTTAGTGCTGTGGTGTGCGAGTGGGATCGCTGGGCGTACGTTGGCGGTTGCTACGGCGCGGAGGATTGCGGTCAGATGAGGGACCCTGCGAATTGATGCAGTACGGTAGAGCTTTGGCGGCAATTGAGGCTGGAGTGATAAGGTTGCTGTACTTTTGAAAAGCTCAAGAGAAGGTTCGAAGCACTGAAGCCAATGGCAACCGTGCACAAGCCGGAGTCAACCCCGCCAAATTTTCTGATTCCCAAATTCTTCCTCTCAAACCCAGCACCGAAAATTACCACACAACACAACACCTCTCCCTCCACGCCTCCGCAATCCCACACCTTGCAACGCTCCCAAGACGCAGAACCCAAGGCCATGCCGCCCTCGCAACTCAAGCGGCTCAAAGCGTCGCTGCACGCCAACGGCCTCACCGCGTCCGCACAACAGCAGTCCTCCAAATCCAAAAAGCGCAACCCTGGCCGCGACACCGAGCAGCGGGCCACCCGCGCCGCCGCGCTGCGCACCCTCCGCGCCTCCCTGAACCCCTTCGAGGAGCGCCGGCCCGCCCGCGCCGCCAAGCGCGACGTCACCAGCGCGCGGGCTGCTGCGGCGGTGCTGGGCCGGCCGGCTGTGGCCAGGAGCGCCGGCGAGGAGGCGCGCCGGCGGACGCTGCGTGGCGAGGTAGAGAGAAGGCTGAAGGTTGGTGGTGTGGTGGATCGGAGGGGTGAGGGTGAGGGTTGGGAAGAGAGTGTAAGGAGTGGGAGGGCTGCCGCGCGGAGGAGCGCGTTCGATCTTGAGGCCGAGGG
>Ga0335074_10014509_pt1 | contig 11046 bp, 7 predicted proteins | sample Lox_Sample_23_FD_206715 | JGI IMG/M metagenome (GOLD analysis project Ga0335074, IMG submission 206715) | Soil microbial communities from Loxahatchee National Wildlife Refuge, Florida, United States - Lox_Sample_2.3 | ecosystem: Environmental > Terrestrial > Soil > Wetlands | place: USA: Florida... | reverse complement strand
ACGCGCCCGGCTCACGGGCCATGCCGTGCAGCACCCGGCCCGGCCGGTCCTCCACCGACCCGCGCAGATCAGTTCCCGCCCGCGAGGTGAGCCGGAACTGCCGGGCCCGGCTCCACGCGGCGCCGATGTTCTCGGCGTCGGCCCGCAGCCGCCCGAAATCCACCGTCAGCGGGCCGCCGGGCCGGAAGGTGTCCAGCCGGACCCCGGGCATGGCCAGATACCGCGCGCCGCCGTCGGTCGCCGCCCGCCTGGCCGCCGACGACCCGATGAACAAGCTGGTCAGCTCGATGGTCGCGGCCGCATGCCGCATCATCGCGGCCACGGCGGACGGCGGCTCGGCGCCCGGCAGTCTCGGGCTCGGCATCCGGGCCACCAGCGCGATGGCGCCCCGTTCTCCAATCTCATCGCAGAAGCGGGACACGACATCGGAATCCGTGCCCTCGTCGGCGAGCAGCACAACCTTCTCGCCGGGCGTGACCGCCAGGCACTGGTCGAGCACGTTGCCGAACGCCGTCACGACTTTCCGGCCAGGGCCAGCGCGGCGAACACCGCATACGCCCGGGCTGCCTCGTGGATGTCCGCGACCGCCAGGTGCTCGTCCGGGCAGTACACCGGCGCCCCGCCCGGGCCGAAGACGACCGTCGGCACCTTGGTCCCGAAGCTCGCGGTGTCGCCGAGCCAGTTCGCGGTGACCAGCCGGGGCTCGCCGCCCCGGACCAGGCCGGCCGCACGCCGCATCAGGCGCACCACCTCGTCGTCCGGCCTGGCCAGGTAGCCGGGCTTCACGTCGGCCAGGTCGACCTGCGCAGTGACCCGCGGTTCGCGGGCGGAGGCTTCGGCCAGGCAGCGGTCGATTTCCCCGCGGACCTGCTCGACCGTGACGCCGGGCTGCGGGCGGCAGTCGACCCGGATCACGCACTCGTCCGGGATCATCGACGGGCCGCCGGGCGGCAGCCCGCCGTAGATCTGCCCCGGCACCACGTAGGTCTCCGGCCCGAACAGCTCCCGCATGTCATCCGGCATGTCGGGCTCGTACCTGGAGGCGTCGAGGGCCAGCACCACGTGGGCCGCGAGCGCGTTGGCGTTCACCGCCAGGTGCTTGTAGCAGCTGTGCCCAGACTTCCCGAACACGGTCACATCGAAGTAGTAGCGGCCCCGGTGGCCCAGGCAGACCTCGTTGCCGGTCAGCTCGCCGAGCACGCACAAGTCGGCCCGGTGCGCGTCAAAGTAGGCGATCCCGCCGGTCTGGTCGCCCATGTGGTCGCTGACCGCGGACATCGCCACCGTGCCGGACAGCGGGAGGCCGCTGCGCGCCAGCGCCTCGATCGCGACGATCTCGCAGGCCAGCGCCGCCTTCATGTCCATGATCCCGTGGCCATAGACGGCGTCGCCGATGAGCGCCCCAGAGAACGGCTGGGCCGCGGTCCAGCCGTGGGAAACCGGTTTGGTGTCCGTGTGACCGGTGAGCACGACGCGTGGGCCGGTGCCGAACGAAACCTCGCCGGTCGCATTCGGGCGGCCGGGCAGCACCGGCTGGAGTTCGACCGCCTCGAACCCGGACTCCTTCATCACGCCGGCCAGGAACTTGGCCAGCCGCCCCTCCTGCCCGAGCACGCTGGGAATCCGGCAGACCTCCTGCGACAGCGCCGTGGCCCGGTCGGTATCGACGTGCCTGAGGACCTCGTCGGCTAGCTGGCGTTCATCCATATTGGTAATAGCTGCTCCCGCTCTGTCGGCCTGTGCCCACGCCCGCCGGCACTGGCAGCGGCCAGCGCAGGCGCACGCCGGGCCTGCTGGCTGATAGCTACCCGGCCCAGCAGGTAGTAGAGCGCCCCGGTGACCACGAACCCGACGTAAAAGGCCGTGTCGGCGCCCTTGAGCACGTTCGCGACCGGGCCGACGATGATCGAGGTGTTCATGAACGGCACCATGACCCCGAAGCCCACGCAGAACGCGACGATGGCCGGCCAGCCGTTGCCGAGCTTGGCGAACTCGAGCGCCCCGCGCAGGCGCGACGGAGAGTACCTGGCCCGGTTGTAGTGCCAGTCGATCATCACGATCGCGCAGAACGGGGCGATCCAGTACGAGGTGAACAGCAGCAGGTTCTCGAACTTGCCCGAGGTGTTGCCCGCGTTCATGTACAGGATCGGGCCGAACGCGAGGATCGCCCCGGCCGCGGCGAGGACCGGCCGCCGGATCCGGGCGCCAAGGGCCTGGAACGCGAGCGACCCGGTGTAGTCGTTCATCGAGTTCGACGAGATAACGCCGAACACGATGGCGATCAGCGCCAGGACACCGATGAAGCCGCCGCCCATCAGCGCGCGCACGCCGGCGGCCGTGTGGTGGCCCAGCACGCTGGCGCCGGCCAGCCCGATGCCCTCGACCCACGCGTTGGACGCGGTCAGGCCGGCCATCGTGAAGGCGAACACGGCCACCTTGGACGTGCTGGGCTTCATATAGCGGCTGTAGTCAGAGGCGTACGACGCCCACGAGATGCACTCGGACACCGAGATCGCCACCATCACCACGAACGCCCCGGTCAGGGCCGCGCCGCGCACGGTGTTGTGCGGCAGCACCACGTGATGCTGCAAGATCTTCACCGACAGCACGATGAACAGCACGATCAAGACCGCCGAGCCCCACTCCATAAGCCGGTGCACGAACTCGTAGCCGAACACGCTGACGACGCCCTCGAGGGCCAGGACGATCGCCACGCCGAGCCAGAACGGCACATGAAGCAGCAGCTGCGCGGCCTCCCCGCCGAACAACCCGCAGATCGCGTCCCAGGCGACGGCGGACAGCCACTGCAGCGCACCCGGCAGCACGATCGTCTTCCCGAACGGCAGCCGGGCCAGCGGCAGCTGCGCGGTGCCGGTCCTGGGCCCCCACGTGCACAGGATTGCCACCGGCAGCGCGCCAATGATCGTGCCAACCACGATGGCGACCAGGCCGAGCCCGAACCCGAGGCCGAACACCACGGCCAGGGTGCCGGCGAACACCCCGGACAGGACCATGTTGGGCGTGAACCACACGGTGAACATCCGGTGCACCCCGCCGTAGCGGTGGCCGTCCGGGATCGGCGCCATGCCCTGGCCCTCCAGGACCAGGTCGCCGGGGCGGGTGGGCCGCGGCCCCTCGAACACTCGCAGCTCGCCGGAGCCGGCCGGGGAGAACAAGCCGCCCAGGCTTGCCTGCTCCGCGGCCCTGGTCATGATCCCCTCCTCCCCCGCGATGGCGACCGTCACCTTTGCGCACGCGCTGCGAAGTATCTACATATCCGGGGCAAGTGCCGGATTAATGCTGGAGATAATATGTATCGGATCACGATAGAAGTCTAAGCACCCCTGTGCTCTGAATCCCGGCCTGGTGAACGGCTTACGCGGATTTAAACCACATTAAGGGGAACTGCCGCCGGGCTGCCCCTTTCACCGGCTGTCGATGTTCCCACTGTAGCCGAGGCCGGCAACGTCACCACCTCCCGGGCTGGCAACGTATGTCAAGTCCGGATTCTTTTCGCGCTGCGTATTCACCATGTCTATGGTCCGGCCGGGCCGCCGCCGGCCACTCAGACTGTGCACTTTGCGGACGCGAAGCCATCCCTTGACCAGACAGAATCACGGTATAGGGCCGCCGTGTGCCCAGACGATCCCGAAGTGAAGGAGCGGCAGCGTGAGCACAGGGAGGAACACGTCCTTCCCGATGCAGACCCGGGTCATTGACGGACTGCAGGCGTGCGCCCAGCGCGTCCTACGAGACCTGCCGGCGACCGGGGGGAATGGCCGTAAGCGCACTGTCGAGACGGCCGGGGAACTGTCTGCCCGGCACGTGCAGATCGCGCGGCATGCTTGGGACAGGCGAGCCAACCCGGAAATCGGCATGCAACCGGTTATTGGCCCACTGCCGGACGGATGCCGCCGACACAAACCGGACTGGTCAAAACCGCTTAATCTGCGGAATTTCGGTAACGTCTACCCAGGCCGGCCTGAGCAGGTACGGAGTGTGCGAGCCGATCTGAGGGGTTTCCTCGACGGATGCCCCATTGCGGACGAGACCATCCTGGTGGCATCCGAACTGGCCGCTAACGCCGCTACCCACAGCAGTTCACGCCAGCCGGGAGGCCGGTTCATCGTCCGCGCCGAAGTACGCCACGGCGATTACGCATGGGTCGCAGTCGAGGACCAGGGCGGCATCTGGGCCGGCCATCACCCCCGGGATGGCCGGCCCCACGGCCTGGACATCGTCCAGACCATTGCCGGAGACCGCAGCTGGGGTATCCGTGGCGACGCCACCCTCGGCCGGGTGGCATGGGCCCGGCTTGGCTGGCCCGGCAGCTGAACCGGGCCTGTCCGCTATTGCGGGTATGCCCGGCTCTGGAACGCGCCCGGACCCTGATCGGCTGAGTGCCGGTTGCGGGGGCGGCCTAGTCTTGCCATCAGGGATTCGGCCTAAGCTTGCCATCAGGGGACTATGTGGGACTGCGGCTGAACGGGGGCGCGACATAGATGGCCGCCTACCTGCCGTGGAAAGGATGCGCTCCGGCGCTGAGGGGCCGCGGCAGCGAATGCGGCGCGCTTGACCGGCTGATCGAGGCGGTGCGGACGGGTGCGAGCCGGGTCTTGGTCGTGCGCGGTGAGCCCGGGGTGGGCAAGACAGCGCTGCTGGACTACCTGACCGGGCACGCGCCGGGGTGCCGGGTGGTGCGCGCGGTCGGCGCGCAGCCGGAGATGGAGCTCGCGTTCGCCGGGCTGCACCAGCTGTGCGCGCCGATGCTGGATCACCTCGACCGGCTCCCGGCGCCGCAGCGTGACGCGCTGCGGACCGCGTTCGGCATCAGCGCGGGCGCGGCGCCGAACCGCTTCTTCACCGGTCTGGCCGTGCTGGGCCTGCTGTCCGAGGTGGCCGAAGAGCAGCCGCTGGTGTGCGTGATCGATGACGAGCAGTGGCTGGATCGCATGTCCGCGCAGGTCCTCGGGTTCGTGGCCCGCCGGCTGGCGGCCGAGCCGGTGGGCCTGGTCTTCGGTGCTCGCGATCCGGGCGAGGAACTGGCCGGGCTGCCGCAGATGACCGTGCAGGGCCTGGGGGAGAGCGACGCGCGGGCGCTGCTGGATTCGGTGCTGGCCGGCCCGGTGGACACGCGGGTGCGGGAGAGGATCATCGCCGAGACGCACGGTAATCCGCTGGCCCTGCTCGAGCTGCCGTGGGGGCTGACGCCCGAGCAACTGGCAGGCGGGTTCGGGCTGCTACCCAGCGGGATGCCGCTGGCCGGGCGGATCGAGGACAGCTTCCGCAGGCAGCTCAGCGCTCTGCCAGCGCAGACCCGGCGGCTGCTGCTGCTGGCCGCGGCCGACCCGTCCGGCGACCCGCCGCTGGTGTGGCGGGCCGCGGCCAAGCTCGGCATCCCGGCCCGGGCGGCGACGAGCGCCGTGGAGGCCGGGCTGGTTGAATTCGGAACGCGAGTCCGGTTCCGGCATTCGCTGGCGCGTTCTGCTGCCTACCGGTCGGCATCGTTGCCGGACCGGCAGGAGGCACACGGCGCGCTCGCGGAGGCCACCGATGCGGGCCTGGATCCCGACCGGCGTGCCTGGCACCGGGCGCAGGCGGCGGCCGGGCCCGATGAGGAGGTCGCCGCGGAACTGGAACGCTCGGCGGACCGGGCCCAGCGCCGCGGCGGCCTGGCCGCCGCGGCCGCGTTCCTGGAGCGTGCTGCGCTGCTGACCCCCGACCCGGCGTGCCGCTCGCAGCGGATGCTCGAAGCGGCGCAGGCCAAGTACCAGGCGGGTGCCCTCGATGCGGCACTGGAATTGCTGGTCGTGGCCGAGGCCGGCCCGCTCGACGCGCTGCGCGCCGCACAGGTAGAGCACCTGCGCGGGCAGACCGCCTTTGACCAGCAACGCGGCCCCATCGCCCCCCGGCTCCTGCTCAGCGCGGCCCGGCTCCTCGACCCTCTCAGCGCCAGCGTGGCCCGCGAGGCGCACCTGGAAGCGCTCATGGCCGCGGTGTGGGCGTGCGACCTGGGCAGCCCCGGCGGCGTGCGGGAGGTGGCCGAGGCTGCGCTGGCCGCGCCGCCCGCCGCGAACCCGCCGCGCGCAGCGGACGTCATGCTCGACGCGATCGCGCTGCGTTTCATCCACGGCTACGCCGCCGCCGCGCCTGCGCTCAGCCGGGCGCTGGAGCTGCTTCTCGCCCTGCACGCCAGCCCCGGCGAAGCTCGCCGCTGGCAATGGCTGGTCGGCGCCCGCAGCGCCAGCGCGCTCATCGCCATCGAGCTGTGGGACTTCGAGTCCTGGCGAGCCCTCGCGGCCGGCCAGGTCCAGGCCGCCCGTGGCACGGGCGCCTTCGTGCGCCTGCAGTTCGCACTCACCTACCTGGCCCGGGCCCATCTTCTGGCCGGCGAGCTGGGCGCGGCGGCCGAACTGCTCGATGAAGACCGGCTGATCGCGGACGCGACCGGGAACCCCCCGATCGTGATCGCTCCGATGATGCTCGCCGCCTGGCGGGGGCGGGAGCTCGAGGCGGCCGAGGTGATCGAGGCCACCATGAAGACGGCGACCGAGGGCGGTGGCGGGGGCATACTGCTCGACTTCGCCTGCCACGCCAGCTCGGTGCTGTACAACGGCCTCGGGCGGCACGATGCCGCGCGCGACGCCGCCTGGCGGGCATTCGAGCGCGACCAGCTGGGATTCGGGCCCTTTATCGCGCCCGAGCTGGCTGAGGCCGCATCCAGGACCGGTGACGACGCACTGGTCAGGACCGCGCTGGAATACGTGTCCGAACGCGCACGCGTGACCCCCACCGACTGGGCGCAGGGGATTCAGGCCCGGCTGCGAGCCCTGCTCAGCGAGGGCCAGTCCGCCGAGCAGCTCTACTGTGAGTCGATCGACCACCTGAGCCGCGCCCGGCTCCGGGCCGAACTGGCCCGCAGTCACCTGCTCTACGGGGAGTGGCTGCGCCGCCAGGGCCGCCGCGTGGACGCGCGGGAGCAACTGCGCACCGCCCACTGCATGCTGGACACGATCGGCATGGAGGCGTTCGCCGAGCGCGCCCGCCGCGAGCTGGCCGCTACCGGCGAGACCGTCCGCAAGCGCGCCCCGCGAGCCGCCGACCCGCGGCGCGGCGAGGCCAGCGAGCCGCTGACCGCCCAGGAGGCCCAGGTCGCGCGGCTGGCCTGCGAAGGGCTCTCCAACACCGAAATCAGCACGCGCCTGTTCATCAGCCCGCGCACCGTCCAATACCACATGAGCAAGGTTTTCGCCAAGCTCGACATCAGCTCCCGCAGCCAGCTCCACCTGGTCCTGCCCTGCGACCCGGATCAGCCAGCCACGCTGGACCGGTGAAACGTGCGACCGGGCCGGCTGCCGCGCTTCAGGTGTCGAGCAGGCCGGCCTGGTACGCGGTGATGACGAGCTGGACCCGGTCTCTGGCGCCGAGCTTGGCCAGCAGCCGGGCCACGTGGGTCTTGGTGGTGCCAGCGGTGATGTACAGGGTGGCGGCGATCTCGGCGTTGGACATGCCCAGGCCCACCAGCTTGAGCACCTCGCATTCGCGGTCGGTGATCGCGGTGAGCTCCCGGGGCTTGGGGCCTGGACGGGACCGGCTGGCGAACTGCGCGATCAGCCGGCGGGTGACGCCGGGGGCGATCATGGCGTCGCCGGCCGCGACCACGCGGATCGCGGTCAGGATGTCCTCCAGTGCCATGTCCTTGACCAGGAACCCGCTGGCCCCGGCCCGCAGCGCGCCGTAGACGTAGTCATCGTCGTCGAACGTGGTGAGCACGAGCACGCGGGCGCCCGTGCCGCCAGCGGTGATCATCTGGGTTGCCTCGATGCCGTCTATGCCCGGCATGCGGATGTCCATCACGACCACGTCGGGGCCGGTGTCCCTGGCCAGCTGCACCGCCTCGGCCCCGGTGCCGGCCTCGCCGGCCACGTCGATATCGGGTGTCTGCTCGATCAGCATGCGCAGGCCGGCCCGGACCAGCGGCTGGTCGTCGGCCAGGATGACCTGGATGGTCATCGGGCCGGCGCGGGCACGGGCAGCCGGGCGGCGACGCGGAAGCCGCCGTCGGGGCGCGGCCCGGCCGAGAAGTCACCGCCGAGCAGCACGGCGCGCTCGCGCATGCCGGTGATCCCGTAGCCGGTCCCCGCCATGCTGCCGCCGCGTCCGCCGTCGGTGATCTCGATGGACAGCTGCCCGTCCTGCTGGTCGATCGAGACCTGGCACTGGCCCGTGTGGGCGTGGCGGACCACGTTGGTGACCGCCTCCTGGATGATGCGGAACGCTGACAGATCGATGTCGGCCGGGAGCGGCTCCCGGCTGCCGCGCCAGTCCACCTCGACCCGCACGCCCGCGTCCCGGGCCGTGGCCGCCAGCCGGTCGACGTCGGCCAGACCGGGCGCCGCGCCGAGCGATGCCTGCCCGGGCCCGGGCTCCGGGTCGGCGCGCCGCAGCCCGGTCACCATCCGCCGCAGCCCGGACAGCGTCTCCCGGCTGATGGCCTCGATGGCGGCCAGGGCGTCGCGCGCCTCGTCGGGACGGGCATCGAAGACCCTGCGGCCCGAGCCGGCCTGGATCGCGATGATGCCGGTGCTGTGCGCCACCAGGTCGTGCAGTTCGCGGGCGATCCGCAGCCGCTCCGCCGTCGCGGCCTGGGCGGCCGCCTGGGTCCGCATCAGCTCGCCCCGGGCCTGTGCCTGCCTGATCGAATGCCCGATCAGCCAGGCAATGATCGTGAAAACGGGTACGGCGATCGTGATCGTGGGCGGTCCCGCTGACCCCACCGTGCCGCCCCGCAGCGCAGCCAGAGAGGGCACTGCCAGGAGCGGAATCAGCAGGCCGGCGCAGACCATCCCGGCACCAGTCACCGACACTCTGCGGCTGCGTGTCGCCGCGATGTAGCAGATCTCCAGGCCCGCCGCGACGGTAACCGCGATCAGCGCGAAGACCGGACTCGGCTGCAGCACCATGCTGGCCACCGATCCGCCAAGCACCACGGCCAGCGCAGCGAGCGGCCAGCGGCGCAGCAGGAGAGCGGAAACCAGCAGGGCGCAGCCAAGTACCGGGCCTCCCCACACGATCATGGGCGCCTCCAGCCCGCCGGGTCATCCTCACCGCGATCGTAACCGCCTGGTCGTGCCGGGTCGTCTGCCTGCGGGCATACACCCGCGGGCAGACTGTGGCACCGTGCGGATGGGCCCGCGGGCAGACGCGGCGCGCCCCGCAACTGCGGCATCTTGTCGCCATGAACCCGAGTATCGAGATTGACGGACTGCGCAAGCGGTTCGGCTCGACGCGGGCGCTGGACGGGATGACGTTCACGGTCGGCCCCGGCCAGGTGACCGGATTCGTCGGGCCGAACGGCGCGGGCAAATCAACCACCATACGTGTCGTCCTCGGCCTGGACACTCCCGACGCGGGCACGGCCACCATCGGCGGCCGCCCGTACCACGCGCTGAAGAACCCCCTGGGCCACGTCGGGTCGCTGCTGGACGCGGGCGCGCTGCAGCCCAGCCGCAGCGCGCGCAATCACCTGCTGTGGCTGGCCCACTCCCAGGGCCTGAAGGGCGGCCGGGTCGATGAGGTAATCGCGCTGGCCGGGCTGGAGTCCGCCGCCCGGCGCAGGGCCGGCGGGTACTCGCTGGGCATGCGGCAGCGGCTCGGCATCGCCGCGGCGCTGCTGGGTGATCCGGCGGTGCTGATCTTCGACGAGCCGTTCAACGGCATGGATCCCGAGGGCATCGTGTGGATGAGGGGCTTCCTGCGGGATCTGGCGGCGCAGGGCCGCGCGGTGCTGGTGTCCAGCCACCTGATGAGCGAACTGCAGGCTCTGCTCACGGAGGGTGCCGCCGGCCACCTGGTCGTCGTCGGCCGCGGCCGGGTGATCGCCGACACCTCCGTCGCCGATCTCATCGCCGCCGCCTCCGGCAACCGGATCACGCTGCGCACCACGGCGCTGGCCGACGCGATGACGGTGCTCGCCGCCGGCGGGGCGCAGGTCATCGCCTCCGGTTCTGGCGTGCTCACCGTTTCCGGCCTTTCCTCAGAACGGGTAGTGGCCGCCCTGACCAGCCGCGCGATCCCGTTCAGCGAGGTCACCGCCCACCGGGCCACCCTCGAGCAGGCCTACCTGGAACTAACCAGCCAGAGTGTCGAGTACCGCGCCGAGGCGACCCCATGAGCGCCGGCACTGTGACACCGGACCGCTCCCGGCTGGCCCCGGAGCGGGAAAGCTTCTGGCCCCTGGTGCACGCCGAGTGGACCAAGTTCCGCACCGTGCGCGGCTGGGTGATCGCGGTGGGAGTCGCCATCGCGGCGATCACTGTCGGGGCGTTCCTCGGCACCGACGTCAGCGGCGGGTGCGCCGGGGGCCATGCAGCCAGCGGTGCGGCCAGCGCAGCTGCCTGCCCGGCACAGCCGACCGGACCTGGCGGTGAGCCGGTCCAGGACGTGTTCTACTTCGCGCACCAGCCGGTGACGGGGAACGGCACGATCACTGTGCAGATGACGTCGCTGACCGGTCAATTCATCGTCGGCACAAGCAACGGCGGGTGGCGGGCGGAGCCGGGCGGGCTGCAGCCGTGGTCCAAGGCCGGGATCATCATCAAGCAGAACACCTCGCAGGGCTCGGCGTACGCGGCGATGATAGTCACCGGGTCCAACGGGGTGCGGATGCAATGGGACTACGTCAACGACACCCCCGGCCTGGCCGGCCGGGTGTCCGCGTCCGCGCCGCGCTGGCTGCGGCTGGTCCGCCACGGCGCCACGATCACCGGGTACGACTCCGCGGACGGCACGCACTGGACGCCGGTCGGCACCGCGACCCTCCCGGGGCTGACCTCCACCGTGCAAGCCGGGCTGTTTGCCGCCGGCACCTCTATCGAGAGCTACCCAGCCGACCTGCGCGGGGCCGGCGTGCCGGACAACTTCGGCGCCCAGGCCACGGGCGTCTTCCGCCACATCAGGCTCTCCTGGCCCGCCACCGGATGGACGGGCACCAACATAGGCGGCGCCGGCCCGAACGAAAACGGCGCGCCACTGCCCGGCACGCTC
>Ga0335074_10014507_pt1 | contig 11047 bp, 7 predicted proteins | sample Lox_Sample_23_FD_206715 | JGI IMG/M metagenome (GOLD analysis project Ga0335074, IMG submission 206715) | Soil microbial communities from Loxahatchee National Wildlife Refuge, Florida, United States - Lox_Sample_2.3 | ecosystem: Environmental > Terrestrial > Soil > Wetlands | place: USA: Florida... | reverse complement strand
GCGGGAGTCCCTCGCGGCCGCGGTGACCGAGGTCAGCCAGGAGGCCGGGCCCGAGCACCTCCTCGGCCTGCTCGGGTCGCTGCGGGTGCACCTCGTGTTCACCGCCCACCCCACCGAGGCCCGCAGGCGGGCCGTGGTGGCGGCGCTGCGCCGGATCAGCGTGCTGCTCGCCGCGCTCGATGACCCGCGCGGTAGCGCCGCCGATCACGCGGAGGCGCGGCGCGAGCTGCGCGAGCAGGTCGACCTGCTGTGGCGCACGTCGCAGCTGCGGGTCAAGGCGATGGATCCCATCGACGAGGTCCAGACCGTGCTCGCCGCCTTCGACGAGACGGTGTTCCGCGTGGTCCCCGCGGTGTACCGGGAGCTGGACCGCGCGCTGGCCGGCGAGCAGAGCGGGCAGGCGGCCTCGGCGGTGCCCGCCTTCCTGCGGTTCGGCAGCTGGGTGGGCGCCGACCGGGATGGCAACCCGTTCGTCACCGCGCGGGTCACCAGGGAGACGGCGACGATCCAGGCCGATCACATCCTGCGCGCGCTCGAGGCCGCCACCGTCCGGATCGGCCGGGCGCTGACCCTGCACGAGGGGACCACCCCGCCTGCGGCGGGGCTGCGGCGCGCCCTAGCCGCCGCCCGGGCCGCGCATCCCGACCTGCTCGCCGAGATCACGGCCAGGTCGCCGCAGGAACCGTACCGGACCTACCTGCTGTTCGTCGCCCAGCGGCTGAACGCCACCCGGGTCAGGCACGCCGACCTGGCCTACCCGGGAGCGGCCGAATACCTTGCCGACCTGCGCGCCGTCCAGGAGTCGCTGGCCGCCGCGGGGGCAAGCCGGCAGGCGTTCGGCGAGCTGCAGCACCTGATCTGGCAGGCCGAGACGTTCGGGTTCCACCTGGCCGAGCTCGAGGTGCGCCAGCACAGCGAGCTGCACGCCCGCGCGCGGCGCGAACTGCGGGCGGACGGGGCTGTCGGGGCGGGCGGGGCTTCCGGGGCTCCCGGTGATGGGGAGCAGTGGTCGGCGGAGACCCGCGAGGTGCTCGCCACGTTCCAGGCGATCGCCTGGATCCAGGACCGGTTCTCCCCGCACGCCTGCCGCAGGTACGTGGTGAGCTTCACCCGCTCGGCCGACGACATCGCCGCGGTCTACGAGCTGGCCCGTTACGCGGCGGCCGAAGGCCGGGTACCCGTGCTCGACGTGGTGCCGCTGTTCGAGAGCGCGGCCGACCTGGCGAACGCTCCGGACGTTCTGTCCGGCATGCTCGCGCTCCCGCCGGTGGCGCAGCGTCTCGCCGCCAACGGCCGGCGCCTGGAGGCGATGCTCGGGTACTCCGACTCGGCGAAGGAACTCGGTCCGGCCAGCGCCACCCTCCGGCTCTACGACGCGCAGGCCAGGCTGACCGAGTGGGCCGCGGCTCACGACGTGCGGCTGACCTTGTTCCACGGCCGGGGCGGCGCGCTCGGCCGCGGTGGCGGTCCGGCGGGACGGGCAGTGCTCGCGCAGGCACCGGGCTCGGTGGGCGGGTCCTTCAAGGTGACCGAGCAGGGCGAGGTGATCTTCGCCAGGTACGGCCAGCAGGCGATCGCGAAACGCCACCTGGAGCAGGTCAGCTCCGCGGTGCTGCTCGCGTCCTCGCCGCGGATCGCCGAACGGACCGCGGCCGCGGCCGCTAGGTACCGGGCCGTCGCGGACCGGATCGACGAGGCCGCGCGCGCGGCCTTCCGCCGGCTGGTGGAGTGGGACGGGTTCGCCGAATGGTTCGCCAGGATCAGCCCGCTGGGCGAGATCGGCGGCCTGCGCATCGGATCGCGGCCGGCCAAGCGCGGCCTCGGCGGCGGGGGCGGCGCTGGTGGCGCTGATGGCGCTAGCGGTGCGGGCGGGCCGGGCGGCCGGCCGCGGGCCGCCCTCGACCTGGCGGATCTGCGGGCGATTCCGTGGGTCTTCGCCTGGTCGCAGACCCGGATGAACCTGCCGGGCTGGTTCGGGCTCGGCAGCGGGCTCGCCGCCATCGCGGCCGATCCCGACGGCGAGGAGGTGCTCCGGCGCGCGTACCGCGACTGGCCGCTGTTCGGCGTCCTGCTCGATAACGCGGAGATGAGCCTGGCCAAGACCGACCGGCCGATCGCCGTTCGCTACCTGGCCCTCGGCGGCCGGGAGGATCTGTCCGCGCTCGTGCTCGCCGAGTACGACCTGACCAAGCGGCTGGTGCTCGCCGTCACCGGCCACGACCGCCTGCTAGCCGCGAGGCCCGTACTGTCCCGCGCGGTGGCGCTCCGCGACCCCTACGTAGACGCCCTGTCCTACCTGCAACTCCGTGCCCTATCCGCCCTCCGCACCCTGGACGACCCGGCGGCCCCGGCGGGCTCGTTGGCCCCGGCGGCTTCGGCCGCGCTGGCCGATGAGCGCGAGCGCCTGGAGCGGCTGCTGCTGCTGACCGTGAACGGCGTCGCGGCCGGCCTGCAGAACACCGGCTGAGCCGGGCACGGCCGCCTGGATCGGCCACCGGGTTCGACAGATAAGCCACGGCACTTATCGTCAGCCCCGTGCGCCTCATAGCACTCACACGTCGGTGCATGTGTCCCGGTCCTGGCGGAAGATCGGGGCTCGACGGAGGAAAAGGCGCCGAATACGGCGCCCTAATTTCCGGCAAGCCCGGATCTTCCAAGATCTTCTAGCAGGTGTGGGCCGCGACCCGTCCCGTCCGAATCACCCGACACGGCTGCACCGCATCCACTAACCAGCGTCCTCAGTCGCCGATCTGGATACGCAGGCGCCGGAAGCCCTTGCCCTTGCTCTCGATCTTGACGACCTCGATCCGGCCGACCTGGCGGGTGGACGCCACGTGGGTGCCGCCGTCCGCCTGCTGGTCCAGGCCCACGATGTCGATGATGCGGACCTCCTTGACCTCCGGCGGCACCAGGTTGGTGGCGGTGCGGATGATGTCCGGCAGCGCGAACGCCTCGTCCCGGGGCAGCACCCGCACGTCGATCCGCCGGTCGGCCTGGATCTCCGCATTGCACGCGGCCTCGACCGCCTCGCGGAAACCGGGCGGGACCTCGGGCAGGTTGAAGTCCATCCGCGCGGTCATCGGCTCCATGTTGCCGCCGGTCACCAGCGCCTTGAAGTCACGGAACACCACGCCGCACAGCACGTGCAGGCCGGAGTGCGTGCGCATCAAGGCGGTCCGGCGATCGTCCTCGACCGCGCCGCGGACCGCCGTGCCGACCGGCGGCAGCGGGTCGCCCTCGGCCGGGATCAGGTACAGGTCATCGCCCTTGCGGGCATCCATGATCCGGGTCTGGACGCCGCCCCACAGCAGCACCCCGTGGTCCGGCGGCTGGCCGCCCCCGCCCGGATAGAAGGCCGAACGGTCGAGCACGATCCCGTCCGCGTCCGCCGCGAGCACCTGGGCATCCCACTCCCGCAGCGTCTGGTCGTCCAGTTCGAGCCGGTGGGTCCGCCATTGCGTGTCATCCATGCCGGAAGCCTATCGGCGCGAAAGCCTGCGCGCGGTCGGCTATCCCGTCCCCGTCTCGGCCTGCTCAGCAGAGGGCAGTTCGTCGTCCGACGGCGGCTCCGCCGAAGAGGCCAACTCGCCGGGAGCCTCCGCCGCCGCCGGGGCCGCGGACGCCTCCGCCGCGTAACCAGCCGCCCCGGAACCAGCCGCCCCGGAACCAGCCGCCCCGGAACCAGCCGCCCCGGAACCAGCCGCCCCGGCCACACCTGCCGCCACTACGGCCCGGGGCCGCCGCACGCACACCAGCCCGAGCGCCAGGCAGGCGAACGGGACCGCCGACAGCGCGTACCTGTAGTCGAGCTCGTGCGCCGCGATCGGCACGACCAGGTTGACGATCCCCACGCCCCAGGCCAGGCCCGCGGCCACGCCCCCGCGTCGCCACCGTCGTATCAGCAGGACCAGTCCGCCCACTACCACCAGGAAGAACACGTACCCGGGGAAGTACACCGGCAGCTGGTAGACGAACATGAAGAACGCCCACGGCTGCACCACGTGCGTGTTCGACCTGGCGTGCGCGTACCGTTCCTCGGCGTGCTCCATCCACGGCGCGAGCACGGCGACGTGCGGCGCCACCGTGAAGTGATCCGACAGGTAGACCTCGGACCTGTCGGTCGCGAAGAACGTGAGGAACACGCCCTCGGCCACGGTCTTGAGGTAGGCCACCGGCTGGGCCAGGATGGCGCGCTCGGCGAACTGCATCGCCAGGCTGTTGTTGTACGCGTTGATCCCCGGGTGGGCGTCGTGCTGATACCACACGCCCGCGTCCCACAGGTAGTCGGCCGGGGTGCGCTCGTTCAGCAGTGCGGTGATGGACCACGGCGGCGCCGGGGCCGTCGGGTGGTCGGGTTGCGCGTTCGGGCACAGCGGCAGCAGGTCGGCGGGGGGCTTGATGATCGCGCAGTTGGCGAACGACATGGTCCGCGACCACAGGAACAGGCCCGAGCTGTTGGTGATGTTGAACTGCCCGCGCTCGGAGTAGAACACGAGCCCGTAGCCGAGCAGCGGCACCGCGAACGCCACCAGGCACGCGGTGAACACCCGCCAGCCGACCCGCTGCAGCAGCAGGTAGACGAGGATGACCACGATGACCGGGGCGCCGTTGCCCCGGATGACCGAGGCGTAGGAGACCAGCAGGCCCACGATCACCGCCTGCCATATCGTCGGCCGGCGCCAGACGATGAGGATCGCCACCGCGATCATCAGAACGAGCGTGAACAGCGTGTCGGGCAGGATCGAGGACTCCAGCCAGATCTGCCGCGAGTCGAACAGCGTCGGCGCCGCGGCGAGCGTCGCTCCCCAGGCGGGCAGCCCGCGGCTGCGCAGCACGGCGTAGATGATCACGCCGAGCGCGATCCCCATCAGGTGCTGCAGGCTCGTGACGAGCAGCAGGCTGTGGAACGGCTTGAGCACCTTGAGCAGCAGCGGATAGCCTTCCGGCCGGAGCTGGGCCAGCGGGGTGAGCCGCCAGCCCTCGTTCATGTAGTCAAACGAGTCCTGGATGAACAGGGCCGGCTTGAAGCCGAGGGCGGCGATGATCCGCGGTATGACGGAAACGCACGCTACGACCGTGAACAGCCGGTGGTTGCGCCACAGCGCCGCCGGGCGCAGGCTCGCCAGCGCCCCCCTGGCCCGTGCCGCCGACTCGCCCGCATCCCAGGAGATCTCCGGTGGCCACAGCCGCCAGCTCCGCCCGCGCCCGGGCGTGCCGCCATCGTCTGTGGCGTGCCGCTCGCTCGTTCGCAGACCGCTCAATGAATTCCCTTCCACTGGCACATGAACAATAGTGGCTAACCATGCGCGCCGAGAACCATACGCCCAGCCCCGCCCAGGCCGAGGCGGCAGCCCAGGCCGAGGCGGCAGCCCAGGCTGAGGCGGCGGCCCGGGCCGAGGCGGCGGCCCAGGCCGAGGCGGCGGCCCAGGCCGCCCTTGACGCCGAGGCGCTGCGGCGCGCCGTGCTGCGCCCGGGCGGCCTGTGGCGTGCCCTGGACGTGGTGTCCTCCACCGGCTCGACCAACGCCGACCTGCTGGCGCTGGCGAAGGCCGGGGCCGGGGCCGGGAACGCCGCCCAGGAGGGCGCGGTCCTCGCCGCCGAGGAGCAGACCGCGGGCCGCGGCCGGATGGGCCGCTCCTGGGTGTCCCCGCCCCGCGCCGCCCTCACGTTCTCGCTGCTGCTGAAGCCCGCGCCGGTGCCGCCCGCCCGCCGCGGCTGGCTGCCGCTGCTGGCTGGGGCGGCCGTCGCCAACGCGGTCCGCACCGTGGCCGCGGTCGACGCGCGGCTCAAGTGGCCGAACGACGTCCTGGTCGGCGAGGCCAAGCTCAGCGGGATCCTCGCCGAGGCAGTCGGCGACGCGGTGATCGTCGGCGTCGGCATCAACGTGTCCGCCGCGCCGCCTGAGCTGCCGCAAAAAGCGCTGCCCCCCACCTCCCTGCGCGCCCTAGGCGCGGCCAGCCTGGCCAGGGAGCCGCTGCTGACCGAGATCCTGACCGAGTTCGAACGCTGGTACCTGGCCTGGCGCGAGGCCGGAGGCGATCCGGACCGGTGCGGGCTGCGCGCCGAGTACACCCGGCTATCGGCCACCATCGGCCGCAGGCTCCAGGTCGAGATGCCCGGCGGTCAGCTGCTGTCCGGGCTGGCCGTCGGCGTCGACGAGGACGGCAGGCTGGTCGTCCGCGTCGACTCAGAATCGGCCACCGGGGAAGCCCCGGAGTTCCCGGTGGCCGCGGGCGACGTCGTGCACCTGCGCTGACCGGCGGCGGGCGCGAAGGCCAGCGCCGCGGCCAGGCACGCCGCGGGCACCGCCGGCACCAGGTAGCGCAGGTCGAAGTCCGCGATCAGCGGCGGCACGAGCAGGATCGTCACCGCGAACGCCAACGGCAGCCCACCAGGAAAAGCCCTCCGCCGTGCGATCAGCCCGCCCGCCGCCGCGAGCAGGAGCACGCCGAGCAGCGTCCCGCGCAGGTACGCGTAACGCTGGTAGCTCACCAGCCACGACGCGAACGGCTCCACCGCGCGCGTCGGCGAGGGGCTCCCGGCGTACGCCGCCTGGTCCCCGGCCACCGTCCCGCCGCCGGGCGTCCGCATGGTCGCCGGCACCCAGGCCGTCGACGCGAAACCGAACTGGTACCGGTCGACGATCCCCGCGTCCGGGTGCACCGGCCGGTCCCAGTAGAAGCTGAGAAGAAAGTCGTGCCCCACCGCGGTCAGGTAACCGCCCGGCTGCGCGGCGATCGCGCGCAGCGCGAAGTTCAGCGCGAGCGAGTTCGTCCGCGCCGAGAACCGCCCGCCGGGCTCCCGCAGCAGCGGCGAGTTCCCGTCCCAGATGTACAGCGACGCCGCCAGCCGCGGCCCGGCCGGCGGGCACAGGAACCGCTCGTCAAGCGGCGGCCTGATCACCGCGCAGTCCGCGAACGACATCGTCCGCGACCAGAGGAACACCCCGTCGCTCCTGGTCAGCGTGAACTGGTGCTCGTGCAGGTCGAACCATCCCGCGTACCCCGCCACCGGCACCGCCCCCGCGATCACCGCGGCCACGAAGGCCGTCACGCCGACCCGCCGGACCAGCAGCGCGACCAGCAGCACCGCGAGAAGCGCCAGCCCCACCGGCCACAGAATCGCCGACACGCCGAGCGCGAAGGCCGCCCCCGCCGTGGCAGCCGGCCGCCGTTCGCCCGGTGACCGCAGCAGCAGGTACAGGGCGACAAAAATCATTAGGCAGAACGAGACGTCCGGCACGGTATCGGTTTCGAGCTGCAGTTCATAGGCGTCGAAGAGCACCGGGATGGCGGCCAGCGTCGCCGCCCAGGCCGGCAGCCGGTGGCGGCGCGCCAGGCGGTAGATGATCACGCCGATCGCCAGCCCCATCAGGTGCTGCACCGCGGCGAGCACCGCGAAGCTGCGCAGCGGCCGAAGCGCCCACAGCAGGAACCCGTAGCCGCCGACCCGGCTGGGATCGGGAATCAGCCGCAGCCCGGTCGCCAGGTACGAGGCGGAGTCGCCGCCGAACCACATGACCGGGCGGAAGGCCAGCATCGCCAGCACCCGGAGCGCGACGCCGCCGGCCAGGGCAAGCCCGAACAGCCAGTGCCGCCGCGCGCCGGCAGCCAGCCCGGCGACATCCAACCGAACCCGGTCCATCGTCGGAATTCTGTCACGCCCGGGGAAGGCGCGGTTCCGGAGCGGCATAACGGGCGCCGGCGTGCCACCATGAGCTGTATGGTCCATGGTGCCGTGTACGCCGAGGATGAGCAGCCCGTCTTGCTGCTGCACCCGCACTGGAAGACGCTGATTGGCCCGCTGCTGCTCGCGGTCATCGTGGTGGCCGCGGCCCTGGTCCTCGTGGCGGTGATCCCGTCTGGCAAGGACGCGGCGGTGGAACGGCTGGCGGTCGCCGTCGTCGCGATCCTGGCGCTGATGCTGTGGCTGGCGGTGCCGCTGCTGAGGTGGCGGACGACCACGTACGAGCTGACCACCCGGCGGCTGCGGGTGCGGGAGGGCATCGTGACCAGGCACGGCCGCGACATCCCGCTGATACGGATCAACGACGTGTCCTTCGAGAAGGGACCGCTTGACCGGCTGCTCGGTGCCGGGCGCCTCGTGGTCGAGTCGGCGGGCGAGCACGGCCAGATCGTGCTCACCGACATCCCGAACGTTGAATTCGTGCACGCGACGCTGTTCCGCCTCGTCGAAGAGGAGCAGCGCCGGCTCGAACGCCAGCAGCGCAATCAGCCCTAACCGGCAGCCCTGAACCCGCTAGCCTCGCCGCATATGGAAACGATCACCGTAGCCCGCCATCACGGCGACCTGGTCGCCGAGATCATGCTCAACAGGCCCGAGGCGATGAACTCGATCAGCACCGAGCTCGCGGTCGCCCTCACCCGCGCCTGCGCGGACGTCGCGGCCGCGCCGGAGATCCGCGCGGTCGTGCTCAGCGCAGCGGGGGAGCGCGCCTTCTGCGCCGGGGCCGACCTGAAGGAGCGCGCCGGGATGACGGACGAGGAGCTGATGCGGCAGCGGCACGTCTTCCGCGCCGCGTTCGGCGCGGTGCTCGGGCTGCCGGGGCCGGCCATCGCCGCGGTGCACGGCTTCGCCCTCGGCGGCGGGACCGAGCTGGCGCTGTCCTGCGACCTGATCGTGGCCGACTCCACCGCGGTGTTCGGTCTGCCCGAGGTGACGGTCGGGCTCGTTCCCGGCGGCGGCGGGACGCAGCTCGCGCTCCGGCGGCTCGGCCCGGGCCGGGCCGCGGACCTCGTGCTGACCGGCCGCAAGGTCGGCGCCGAGGAGGCCGAGCAGATCGGGCTCGCCGACCGGCGGGTGCCGCTCGGCGACGACCGCAGGGTGGCGCTCGATCTCGCCGCGCAGATCGCCGCGAACTCCCCGGTGGCCGTGCGGGCGGCCAAGCGGGCGCTGCGGCACGGCTGGGGCGTATCGCTGGAGGCCGGGCTCGACATCGAGGACGCCGCCTGGCGGACCGCCGCGCTGTCGGCCGACCGTCGCGAGGGCATCGCCGCCTTCGCCGCCAAGCGCCCCCCGGCCTGGCCGGCCGGCTAACCCGGCCGGGGCGCCGGCGATAAGGCTCAGCCGCTCTCCAGGCGGACCGTCGCCGACCTGCCGAGCACGCCGCCGCTCGCGTCGAGCGCGGTCACGGCGAAGTAAGGGCCCTCGGTGTTCACGGTGATCGTGCTCTCGAAGCCGGAGTGCGGCTGGGAGCCAACCTGGACCAGGTCGGTGGACGCCTTGCCCGCGAACACCGTCCAGCTGTCCAGTTCGGTCGCGCCGTTCCAGCTGGCGTAGACGGTGGACCCGCCGGCCTGGTTCACCCGGGCGGCGATCGCGGGCGAGTCCGTCGGGTGGCCGGTCCAGCCGGCGGTGAAGGACCGGTACGACTGGTCCCCGACCGGGAACTGGCCGTCGAGTGCCAGCGTCCCGTCCTGAAGGAATTCTGAGAAGTACGGCAGGTTGCCCCAGCCGATGAACACCCGCCCGTTGTCGAGTATCTGCATGCTGCCCTGGTTGGCGGCGAGCAGCCGCGCCGGGTGCACATAGCTGCGGGTCAGCGTCGCGCGCATGGTGGCGGTGTCGAGGTTCAGCAGGATGCCGCGGGACTGCGTCTCCTTGGCAGGCGACGCGCCGTCGTCGAAGATGGACAGCGCGTTCTCGCCCTGCGGGCGCGCGTGGTGCTGGAACCAGAACGTGGCGCCCGGTCCCATCGAGAAGCTGGACCGCTTCCCGCTCAGCCGCCAGACCACATTCCCGCCCGGCCGGGCGATCTTGTACACCGTCGACGTGTTGCGGGCCGAGACGATCAGATCCCCGTCCGGCGCGATCGCGATCGAGTTGATGTGCAGGTAGTCGAACGGAGCTGATTTGGTCCCGCCGGCGAACGGGATGTAGGTATCGGTGACCGGCACGTGGTCGATGCTGCTCCACTCGAACAGCACCCGCCCGGACGGGATGTCGATCTCCTGGACGACGCCGGACAGCGCCACCCCGTGGCTGGGCCCGCCGATCGCCGACAGGTCCGTCGTTACCTGGCGGTAGGCGGTGATCAGCGCGGTGTCCTGCGGGGTGATGACGAACTCGTGCAGGTCGGCCTGCAGCCCGTTGCCGCCATTGACGGTGGCGATGGTGGTGTAGGAGCTGTCGGCGATCATCGCCTGCCCCTCGCCGTAGCCCTTGATGATCTTGCCCTGCCACCAGGTGAGCACGGCCTGCCCGCGGTAGGACTGCACGTTGAAGTCCATCCGCCCCTCGCCGTCCTTCGCGGGGAACCCGGTGTTCGGCGAGTACCAGACGATGCCGCCGTCCCGGTTCAGGATCATCAGCCCCGGAGTGCCGGGCCCGATCAGCGGGTAGCCCGCCGCCGACACGATGAAGTAGGGCGGATCCGCCGGATCCGGCGCGGCGATGTCGCGCCGGCGCGTGATGCTGATCGCCGGCGGGTGCAGGTCCGGGCGGCTCACGAACTGCAGCACCCCCGGGCTGGCCGCCGTCACCGGCGGCGCCTTCGGGATAACCGTCTCCGCCTGCGCCGGAGCGGCGTGCGGTATCGAGTACCCGACCAGGCCCGCCGCGCTCAGCCCGGCCACCCCCGCGGTGGCCGCCCCGCCGTGCACGAGCAACTGCCGCCGGGTCAGCCGTCTTCGTCCGTTATCTGCCACGTCAACCTCCGAGTCCATGTTCCCGCTATACGTTCACCCTTCGGCCTGGGAAACGAAATGGAAAAGTTATAGGGAATCCTCCGAGCCCGGCCCGATACGGCTCACCGCCCGGACCGACCGGTCAGGCCCCGGCGGGAGCTAGCCTGGAGCGGTGAGCTGGGAACTACCGGACAGAATCTCGCTGCGCGAGGTCGGCCCGCGCGACGGGCTGCAGAACGAGGACCCGGTGCCGACCGACGCGAAGGTGACGCTGCTCGACCGGCTGTCGCGGACCGGGGTCGAGCGGATCGAGGCGGTGTCGTTCGTGCGCCCCTCGGCGATCCCGCAGATGGCCGACGCGGACGAGGTGTGGAAGCGGGCGAGCCGGTCGCCTTCGGTCA
>Ga0335074_10014505_pt1 | contig 11048 bp, 10 predicted proteins | sample Lox_Sample_23_FD_206715 | JGI IMG/M metagenome (GOLD analysis project Ga0335074, IMG submission 206715) | Soil microbial communities from Loxahatchee National Wildlife Refuge, Florida, United States - Lox_Sample_2.3 | ecosystem: Environmental > Terrestrial > Soil > Wetlands | place: USA... | reverse complement strand
TTATAGGCGCGCCGACGCTGATCCCGGTCAACGCCCGCAGCACGTCAGCGTCGAGGTCGTGTTGAATCACGGTGTTAACCGGTTGGATACCGTTCAATCCCGGGCGCAACGCGCCCGCCGTTCCTAGGTTGACAACCTTCGCCGGGAGGGGGCCCCGGCCCAAGATGGCAGCCAGCGTACACGCCGCGTTTACCTTTCCCATCCCAGTCAACAATACCGGTAGCCGGGTACCAAGAGACTGAGCTTCCTCCGCGAGAGCCAAGACAAGAAGGGGAAGGTCAGAAGTAACCTTTCCGGATAGTTTCATTTTGAATCTCTCTTGTAATAAAATCGACGGTATCTGTTCGGTAGTATCTTCCGGGTCCATTCCCGGGCTATTCGAAGCTATAGGCTGACCTAGGCCCTGGCGGCCGCTCGGCGTGGGCTGGTGCCCGGCGGTGAGCAGTTCAGGCACCACGGCCGGGCCGATGTGGCCGGAGGCACCGGTGACGAAGACGCGCATTGCGGGTTCCTTTGAAGATGATGTCGGGCACCTGCCGGACGGCTGCGCTGTGGTCAGCGGGCGAACTTCTCGATGGCGGCCGGGGTGACGGGGGTGAAGAAGTTGACGAGGTTGCCGTCGGGGTCCCGGAACAGCAGCGACCGGTTGCCCCGGGGCATCGTGGTGGGCTCGGTGACGAAGCCCTCGACGGGGCCGGCCAGGTTCTGGCGCACGCCGTCCATGCCGCCGGCGAGGAACTCGATGATCGCGGTGCGGTGGCCGGCCGGCCGGCCGGGCGGCGCCGGTGCTGCCGGTCGCCAGGACGGCGCAGGTGGCCCCGAGCTCGGCGCTGGACCAGCTGGCCGGCACTCTGGCGGCTTTGTGGTAGAAGCCGGGAAGGCGTGCGATATCACCGGTGATGCTGCCGACCGGGACGAAGTCCATGGCGATCTCCCTGGCAGTGCGGTACGGCTGGTGTCGCAGGTCGTGGTAACCATGGGGTCAGGATGCCTTCCGGCAGGGTGAGCGGTAGTCACCCGGTTGATGTGATTGCTCGCCTGCGGGGGCGGTGATGCGGTAGCCGCGCCGGCTGACCGGGATAGCGAACCTGTGCTGGGCTCGGCCGGGCCGGTCACCGGTACCGACACGGTCCGGCGCTGCGCGTTCGGGAAAAATCGGGGTTCTTGATAGTCCGAACGGGCCGTGGTGCCTGCCGCCGGCCTGCCTGCTGCCGTCACGCCCGGCGCCGGCCGGCAGGGGCTGCTGATCGCCGACGGGACCGCGCAGTCAGCCGGTCAGCGGGCTATGCGCACGGCCAGCGCCGGGGCACATCCGCGCCGAGTCCCGGCGCGTGTGCGCCGTCCAGTCCGGGGAACGGTCAGCGCATGACAGAACCTTCGCCTTACATTGAGGTCGCCAACTGCCGGCGCCCGCCGAGGGCATCGTCGTGACCATGTTCATCACCGTCCGCAGCGTGGCGCGGTCCCGGGACTTCTACTCGCGCGTCCTGGGCGGCACCGTGGTCCTTGAGGAGAACACGTGCATCGTCAAGGTGTCCAACTCGTGGATTCTGATGAATCCCGGCGGGCCGCCCACCCCCGACAAGCCAGGCATCTCGGTGGTCAACTACGAGCCAGGCGACACCACCTCGATCTTCCTGAACTTGCGGGTCGCTGACATCCAGGCCTGCTACCAGGAATGGAAGTCCAAGGGCGCGCAGTTCGTCACGCCGCCCATCGACCGCGAGGCAGAGATCCGCTGTTACATGCAAGACCCGGATGGCTACATGATCGAAGTCGGCCAGGCCACGGTTGTGCTGCACGGCCATCTCGCCCAAAAGTCACTGGTGCCCTCGGGATTTCCGCTTGCCCCCAGCTCCTGCGGGTCCACCATCGGGGCGGAGGCATGGCCGAAGAGTCCCGGGAGGAAAGCGCCGGCTATCAGGCCGTCTCCTCTTCGGCTCGGGGCGGGGCGATGATGCTGATGCTCGGGAAGTAGGTCCGGTACCGGCGGACGTCGCGGGTCAGCAGCCGGTAGCCCGTGATGGCGGCATGCGCGCCGATATAGAAATCCGGCATCGGTGACCGCTTCTCGCCCCCGCCGCGCCGGTACCGGACGAATGCCTTCCCGGCGGCGAAGCCCGCCAGGTACGGCAGCGGCTCGCGTTCGAAGTCAGCGGCCGGGAGCAGCTCCTCCAGCTCTTCGAGAGTCCGATAGCCGACCGAGACCTCTGCGTAGATGAGCGGGTTGATCACCACCCGGCCCGCGTCCATGGCAGCCGCGATCTCCCCTGCTGACCAATCGGCCCATTGCTTGTCACCCGTGATGACGTCAAGGAGCACGCAGGAGTCGACCAGGGTGGCCGGCCGGATCGCCGCTGGTTCACTCGCCACGCAGCAGCGCCATGATCTGGTCGGTGCTCATGCCCGCCACGTCCTGCCCGGTGGCCGTGTCGCGCAGCCGCCGGACCAGCCGCTGCCCCCTGCTCTCGGCTCCCTCGACGCGGACGATCTGAAGCATGCCGTCGACCTCGACGACCTCGACCTCGTCCCCGGCGTGCAGCCCGTACTTGGCCCGCAGATCCGCCGGGATGGTCAGCTGGCCCTTGCTGTTCAGCACCATGACGGCCTCTCGCTGAAACGTATCCCGTATTACGGCTACTACGTAATAGTACCCTGTCCCGCCTCGGCCGCAGGCATCCGATCCCTCGCGCTCACCGCATCCGCCGACAAAGTCCCAGCCAGTCGAACGCCCCGGTCCCGCGCCCAGCAACCTGCTATGCGTCGCACGATCGGGACACCAAGAACTGGACCAAAGATACGTATCAGGCGGATCTCCCCCGGCCCGCCAGTGGGCCGGGCGGATGCTTCCTCGATTGCTTGTCAACGCCGTGCGCTTTCCAGCGCCGCGCCGTTGGGTGTTCTTCTAGGAGTTGACGGGGAAGCCTAGGTTGACGCCGCCGTGGGACGGGTCGAGCCAGCGGGAGGTGACGACCTTGCCCCGGGTGTAGAAGTGGACGCCTTCGGTGCCGTGGACGTGGGTGTCGCCGAACAGGCTGGCCTTCCAGCCGCCGAACGAGTAGTACGCCATCGGGACCGGGATCGGCACGTTGACGCCGACCATGCCGATCTCGGCCTCGGACACGAACCGCCGGGCGGCGCCGCCGTCGTTGGTGAAGATTGCGACGCCGTTGCCGTAGGGGCTGTTGTTGACCAGGTCGACCGCTTGGGCGTAGGTGTCGGTGCGGATGACCGAGAGGACCGGGCCGAAGATCTCGTCCGTGTAGGCGGTGTTGTCCGGGGTCACGTGGTCGAGCAGGGACGGGCCGAGCCAGAATCCGTCCGCGTTGGGCTGGCCTTCTTCGCCGTTGAGGATCGGCTGGGTGCGGCCGTCGATCTCCAGAGTGGCACCCTGCTCGACGCCGCTGGTGAGGTAGGACGCGACCTTGTCGCGGTGGACCTTGGTGACGAGGGGGCCCATCTCGGAGCGCTCGTCGGTGCCCGGGCCGACGGTGAGCTTGGCCACCCGGTCCTTGATCTTCTGGACGAGCTCGTCGCCGATCGGGTCGACCGCAACCAGGGCAGAGATCGCCATGCACCTCTCCCCCGCACTGCCGAAGCCGGCGTTGACGGCGGCGTCGGCGGCTAGGTCGAGGTCGGCGTCGGGGAGGACGATCATGTGGTTCTTGGCGCCGCCGAGGGCCTGCACGCGCTTGCCGTGGCTGGTTCCGGTCTCGTAGACGTACCGGGCGATGGGCGTTGAGCCGACGAAGCTGACCGCGGCGATGTCGGGGTGCTCGAGGATCGCGTCGACCGCGACCTTGTCCCCGTGGACGACGTTGAACACGCCGTCGGGCAGGCCGGCCTCGGCCCAGAGCTGGGCGAGCAGGAGGCTCGCGGACGGGTCCTTCTCCGATGGCTTGAGGATAAAGGCGTTGCCGGTGGCGATCGCGACCGGGAACATCCACATCGGGACCATGGCGGGGAAGTTGAACGGGGTGATCCCGGCTACGACGCCCAGGGGCTGCCTGATCGAGTACGAGTCCACGCCGGTGGAGACGTTCTCGGAGAAGCCACCCTTGAGCAGGTGCGGGATGCCGCAGGCGAACTCGACGACCTCGAGGCCGCGGGCGACCTCGCCGGCCGCGTCGCTGGCGACCTTGCCGTGCTCGTCGGTGATGAGCTTGGCAAGCTCGGTGGCGTGGTTCTTCACCAGCTCACGGAAGGCGAACAGGACCGTGGCGCGCTTGGATAGGGATACCCTGCCCCAGGTCTTGGCGGCTTCCTTTGCTACTTGCACGGCGTCATCGACGTCCTGCTTGGAGGCAAAGTCGACGGTGCCGCTGATGTGGCCGGTGGCGGGGTTGTAGATGTCGCCCCGGCGATCGACGGTGCCGGTCCAGGGCTTGCCGCCGATCCAGTGGGTGACGTGCTTGGTGTCTGTCATGGTCGTTTTAGGCTCCTGCTCCGGCGTTGACGGCCTGGAGGGCGTCGATGAGCGCGGCCAGGCCCTCGCGGGCCTCGTCCTGACTGAGGGTGAGCGGCGGGGCCATCCTTAGCGTCGCGCCTTGGAGGCCGCCCTTGCCGATCAGCAGGCCGCGTTCCCTGGCGGCCTCAAGCGCCGCGGCGGCCAGTTGCGGGCTGGGGGCGCCGGTGGCGGGGTCGGCCAGGTCGACCGCGAACATCAGGCCCTTGCCGCGCACGTCGCTGACGGTCTTGAGCTCGTTGGCGGCCTCCCTGAGGGCGCCGATGATGATGTCACCGCAGGCCTGGGCGTTGGCCTGCAGGTCGTGCGAGAGCACGTAGTCGAGGGTGGCGTTGGCGGCGGTGGTGGAGATCGGGTTGCCGCCGAAGGTGGAGACGCCGTTGCCGCGGATGCCGTCGAGCAGGTCGCCCCGCCCGACGACGCCGCCGATCGCGAACCCGTTGCCGAGGCCCTTGGCGAACGTCATGAAGTCGGGGACGACGTCGTGCGCCTGGATGCCCCAGAAGTGCTCGCCGGTGCGGCCCCAGCCGGTCTGGACTTCATCCGAGATCAGCAGGATGCCGTGCTCATCGAGGACTTCCTTGTACGCCTTGAACAGACCGTCGGGCGCCATCGTGAACCCGCCGACACCCTGGATCGGCTCGGCGATCAGCGCGCCGACGTCGTTGGGGTTGATCGCGGCCTGCAGCAGCGCCTTGAGGTCAGCCACGCAGGCGTCGATGTACTCGGCGTCGGACAGGTTGCGGAACTGCGGCAGCGTCTTGTCGGTCCCGTGCACGTAGTGGGTGCCGAACGGGTCGTTGCTGGTCGCCTTCCAGGTCGCGTTGCCGGTGATGGCTACGGTGCCGAAGGTGCGGCCGTGGTAGGAGTTCCGCATCGCCAGGATCTGGTTGGCCTTCCGCGCGGTGAGCGCGGCCGCGAGCGCGGTCTCGTTGGCCTCGGAGCCGGAGTTGGTGAAGAACACCTTGGCGTTCTCGATGCGGGACAGCTTCGCGATCTTCTCGGCCAGCTCGACCTGGCTGCGGATGAGATACAGGGTCGAGGTGTGGTAGATCCCGGTCGTGAGCTGCCGCTCGACCGCCTCGCGCACCTCGGTCACGTCGTAGCCGAGCATGTTGGTCAAGATCCCGGCGAAGAAGTCAAGGTAAGTGTGGCCCTGACTGTCGGTGACGCGGCAGCCCTTGCCGCTGACGATCTCGATCGGCTCGCTGTAGTAGAGGCCGACCCAGTTCGGGATAACCGCGCGGTGGCGGGCGAGGAGCTCAGACATACCTTCCAGTCTGCTCCTGGTCGGCGATGTGGCATAGGAGCGACCTGTTACGGATTTCCTGGCCGAATTTTACATAGTGTAAAGTCGGGCCGTGGTGATCACGCTCCGCGAGGTGCTGGGGCTTGACGTCGTGCGACGCGGCCTGCCGGTGGTGGTGGCCGGCTCGGACCGGCTCGACGTGCCGGTGCGGTGGGTGCACACCATCGAGGTGACCGACGACGTGGCCCGGCTGCTCCGCGGCGGCGAGCTGATCCTGTCGACCGGGATCGCGCTACCGGAGTCTTCGGCTGGGCTGACGACCTATGTGGACGAGCTGGCGGTGGCCGGGGTGGCGGGGCTGGCGATCGAGCTCGGGCGGCGTTACTCGGCGGCGCTGCCGTCGGCGCTGGTGTCGGCGGCCGCCTCGGCCGCGCTGGTGCTGATCGAATTCCGGCGCGAGGTCGCGTTCGTGGAGATCACCGAGGCGGTGCACACGGCGATCTTCGAGGCGCGAGCGCAGTTGCCGGACCAGCGGCTGCGGGGGTTGCTGTATCAGCTGCGGGACGATCCACGGGTGCGTTCGTTTGCCGACCGGGAGCTGGGCCCGCTGGTCGCGTACGACGCCGTGCACGGGACACGGCTGATCGGTGACCTTTCCGCGTTTCTGGAGGCGGGTGGCAACAAGGCGCTGGCGGCGTCGCGGGCGCATATGGCCCGGCCGACGTTCTACCAGCGGCTGCGGGTGATCGAGACGGTGCTGGGGGTGTCGCTGGCCGACGCCGAGTCGCGCGCGTCGCTGCACGTGGCGCTGCTGGCGCTGCGCCGGGACGGCCGCGCGCGGTGAGCCCGTCATGAGCGGCGCCTAGCGCTGGCCCCTTCGATCGTGCAGCCAGCCATGTCGGCTACGCCAGCGACAGGACCGGCCGCCGGTCGGCTACGCCAGCGACATCGCCTAGTGGTGTGAATGGCATAGCCGACAGGTCGCGCTGGGGGTCGCTGGCGTAGGTGACAGACTGGGCGCGGCCGTGCCGTCGCGGAGCCTGGCCTGGGGATCTCGCTGTCCTCGATGATCACGGTGCCGTCGGTGCCAGTGATCTCCAGTTGCTGGCGAAAGCCGGGGTAGACGGGGGTGCTGGCGACGATCGCGCCGACGGCGCCGTTGGCGAACCGGAGCAGGACCCGTGCGGTGTCCTCGGCCTCCATGCGGTGGGTGCCGGTGGGGGCCACGGCGGTTACCTCGGCGACTGGGCCCATGCGCCAGCGGAGCAGGTCGAGTAGTGCACGCCCAAGTTGAGGAGGGCGCCGCCGTCGAGGGCGGCGAGTCGACCAAGGCGAGCAATGGTGGTCGGCCTGCTCGCCCGTCAGGAGGGGTAGCGTTTTGGTTCTTGGACGTAGACGCGGCCGGCCGGGGTCTCCCAGCGGTGCCAGCCGGGCTTCGGCTGGGTGACGTTCCAGCCTGGCGACTGCTTGACTTGATGGCAGGCGCGACTGCGGGCGCCCGCGTTACACGTACAGGTTCTCCCGCCCTGGTCATACGGCAGAGCGTGCTCGAAATCTGCGTCGCGAGCGTGCCGGTTGCAGGGTGGGAACGTACACGTGCCGTCTCTGATCTGGACGAGATGGCGGAGCCGGTCACTTGGCTGGTAGCCGTGGGTCTCGTAACGATGGTCACATTCGAAGACCGGCACCGGGTCGATGCGTACGACGAGCTCGCGGGCGCCAGGAAGCGCGAGCGTCCAGGTACCGAATTCGTCCTCGGTTTCGGGTCTACCTCGCGGGGTGAGGGACCAGGAGCCTGTGTTACCGGACAGGCCGGAGAGGTTGGTGGCGGAGATGGTCAGGTTCAACCGGGCGGGCACCGCAATCGCTGATGACGCCGGGCTGGCCGGACGTGATCTCCGAGGCGGGCGGGCGCAGCCGTGGCCGATGGCGTAGCCCTCGGAGCTGGTGACGGTCAGGCATACCTCGATGCGCGGGCTTGCCACCGCGGCCGCGGCCAGCTGGCGGGCCAGCGCCGGGTCGAGCAGGCCGAAGCCGTGGATCTCTCCCGGCCGCTCGGACAGGCCGAGCAGTGTCTTCAGCGGTACAACCAGATCGGCTGGACGCCGCTCGCGCGCCTGTCCCGGCCGAGGGCCGGAGCCGCCGGAGCCGCCAGGGCCGCCAGGGCCGCCAGGGCCGCCAGGGCCGCCGGGACCAGCGTCGTCCTCGGGACCCGGGTCCTCGTCGCCGCCGTCATCGCCATGGTCGTCGCCGGCCTTGGCGTCGGGACCTGATCGTGGCTGGGTGTCAGTCCAGGCGCGGGTGGCGTCGCCGGTCTCGTCTTGCTGTTCCGCGAGCGCGATGCGCGTCCCGGCGGGAACCTCGTTGATGAGGTCGAGGTAGGCATAGGAGCGCAGTACGTCCATCGGGGTGTCGCCGAAGGCGTCGGATTCCTTGTATTCCTCCGCGCGGACGTTGACGTTGGCCATCGCGGCCAGGGCCTCGTCGGGCGGGAGGTCGCGGCCGGACAGGCCGGCGGTGCCTGCCTGCTCGCGGAAGAAGGTGACCCGCGCGTCGTTTTTCTGGGCGTGCTTCCGCCACCGTTCCGAAAGCCCGGGGTCGACGGTCAGGGCCGCCTGCTCGGCTAGGCGCAGCACCTGGGTGAAGGTCTTGCCCGCTAGCTGATCCGCGATCATGGCCTCGGCGGTGGCGGCGTCGGGGTCGGTCAGCTGGGTGAACATCTCGGCGACGGCCCTGGCCTTGGGGCTGGTGAGCGTCCCGTCGTCCAGGAGCGCGGCAATGCGGGGCAGCCGGGCTCCGAGCTGCCACGCGAGCGACGCGGTGCTCTCGGCTGACTGGGTCGAGCAGGCCAGCGCGGCCGACAGCTCATAGCGCAGCGACCTGGACCATGTCTCCGGCAGGTCGCCGTGGTCGCTGCCGGGCGACGGCGGGGCTTCGGCGCGCATGATCTCCCGGACCATGCCGAGCTTGCCGCTGGCCGCCCACGACTCGATCGCCGCCCACGTCTGCAGCAGGCCGATCCGCTCGTCGGCGCTGGCTCCCGGGCAGCGCCGACCCGGTCCCGACAGCTGGTCGACGAGCAGCGCCAGCTGGCCCGAGGGCGTCGGCGGCTTCCATGAGCCGTCGGGTGAGCCGTCGCACGCGAACATCGCCAGCCGAGGGTCACGAACCACCCGGGGGTCGGGATGCGACGGAGCCGGATCCGGGACCGGGCGATCGGAGCCCGGAGGCAGCTCGGGATCGCGGTCGCGATCCGCGCCCTCCCCGTCCTCCTGCCCAGGCTGCCAGTCCATCGTGAGCTCCGTTCGATGATTCTTGAATCATTTTCTATCTACTCGAATATTACTCCAGTTAAAATTCTTATGCTGCGATAGATGCTTACCTGAGGGATACACTTTTGTCACCTGTAGAGCCCGATTGCTGGGGCTGCCGTCGAGGTGCCGTAGATCGCCCGGGGCCGATGAGCTCGGGGCGCCGGTGAGCATCGACCTTAACTCGGTCCGGCGCCAGGCGTAGAGGTCGCGGAGGGTGCCGATCTGGGTGGCGTGATGGCTTATCTCGTTGAGAACGCCGGCGATGAAGTGGGTGGCGGGGTGCGTGGGGCCGGGCGGGCCGGCGACGCAGACGCCGCCTTGCGGGGGCTCAGGGGCGTAGGTGTAGGCGGCGGCGGGCGTGGCGAGCCGGTCGTCGTCGGCCTGGTCGATCGTCTCGCGGAGTCGCTGCCAGCCGTCGCGGAGCGTGGTGACGGCGTCGGCGGCGGTGGTGAAGATCCGGTGGTGCGTGAGGTACGGGGACGTCCAGCCGCTGGCCATGGCGTGCGTGCCGCCGAGGAAGTCGATGTCGCACAGGCGGGCTGGTGTGGAGGCTATGTGCCAGTAGAGCCACGCGATGTTCGTCATCGGGATCGGGGTGGGTTCGGGGATGGCGAAGTCGGCCACCCATTCGCCTGCCCCGAATGGGTTCGGTGTCGTGCACTGCTCGCGGCGGCGGATGGCCCAGGTGGTGGGGAACGGCTCCCAGTGGAACTCGTCGTCGGTGAGGGCGTTCCAGGCGCGGGAGAGGGTGAAGAACTCGATGGGGTGCATGAGCTCGAGGAGGGTGGCGGCTCGTTTCCCGGTCATGACTGGCGCTCCACGGTGTCGAGGTCGCGTTAGCTCTCCGGTTCCGGGGCATGAACCATCAGGGTTACCCCCGGTGGCGGCACAGGCAGAAGGGATGCCCGACCGGGTCGGTGTAGACCCGCCAGCCGTAGCCCTCGGGCCCGATGAGGTCCTTCTGCAGTGTCGCGCCGAGTTCGACGACACGGCGCTGCTCAAGTTCGATGTCGTCCACTTCGAAGTCGAGGTGGTACTGCTTGGGGTGCTCGCTGTCGGGCCAGCACGGAGGGCGGTAGTCCTCCACCCGCTGGAAGGCCAGATCGACCTCGCCGAAAGAGATGGCGGCGACGGTGTCGGAACTGCCCTCCATGAGGGGGCGGCCTGTCACCTGGGCGTAGAAGGCCGCCAGCTTCATCGGGTCCGGGCAGTCGATGATGAAACCCAAGAGTCGCAGCATCCGACGATCTTGCCACAGGGCAAGGAGTAGCGCCTTCCGTGGGCGGGTCGAGTTCGGCCTGCCGGGGATGCCGCCCCGCGTTCACGCTATCCGGGCGTTAGCGGAGGGCGGCGAGCTCTTGGAGGCGGGAACCGATCACGGAGACGCCGGGACGCGGCTCGTGGTCGTAGTACCAGGGCTTGCGGCGTCGCAGCAGCGCTTCCCCGTGGTCGGCCCAGGTGAAGGTGGGCTTGCGCAGGACCTTGCGGAACACCGCGTCGGCGGTCTCCGGATGGGCGGCGGCCAGGCGGCGGATCGGCAGCGGGAGGTCGCGGAGCATCCCGTAGTCGCCGTAGAAGTTGAGGCCGTCGAGCTCGTCGTAGATGAGGCCGATGGTGTCGGCCTCGGCGAGCTCGGCCGGCCACTCGACCGGGGGCAGCTCCGTGTCGGGGCCGCGCCGCGGCTTCCGGCGCTCGGGGTGCGCGGCGAGCGCGGCCTGCCGCCGGTGCCGGTAGTACGCGTCGAGCCGTTCCGCCGCCTCGGCCGGCGACAGGACCAGCTCGTCGCCGCCGAAGAACTCGATGAACGCGGCCCTGTCATCCCGCATCTGCCTCCAGCCCTGCTCGACCTTCTCCGGGTTGCGGAAGACCAGCTCGGGCGCCGTCGTCGCCAGCTGAAGGGCGACCTGCGCGACGTGCGCGGCGTCGGACTTGCGGAAGGCGCTCATGTACCCCGAGACCAGCCACGCTCCCGCCACCGGGCCGATCGGCACCAGGCGGGCGAGGACGAACCCGCCCTTGG
>Ga0335074_10014503_pt1 | contig 11048 bp, 9 predicted proteins | sample Lox_Sample_23_FD_206715 | JGI IMG/M metagenome (GOLD analysis project Ga0335074, IMG submission 206715) | Soil microbial communities from Loxahatchee National Wildlife Refuge, Florida, United States - Lox_Sample_2.3 | ecosystem: Environmental > Terrestrial > Soil > Wetlands | place: USA: Florida... | reverse complement strand
GTGGTATTGGCCTACACCGACAATCTGCAGGCATTGTCGCAGCTAACGATCGCGCCGGAAGCCGACTTTGCGGTTCGGAAGACAAGCGTACGATTTGCCTGGTGAGGCAGAGAGTCACTAAAGGAGTCGGAGCCATCCGGGAGTGCGCGCCTCGATTTCCTTTTGAGGCTTTCGCTGCTCTCGCGCGATTCGGACCGATAATGGCGGAGTGGGTACGATGCAGGCTCTGGTTCTTGCCGAGTACGGACGTCTGGAGCTGAAGGATGTGCCGCGTCCTGAACCGGGGCGTGGAGAAGTGCTGGTCCAGGTAGCGGCGTGCGGCATTTGCGGCAGCGACGTCCACGGATACGACGGATCTTCGGGCCGGCGCATTCCTCCCATCGTGATGGGACATGAAGCGGCGGGGACGGTCGCGGCGGTTGGGGCGGGCGTGGGGCCGTTCCAGCCGGGCGACCGGGTCACGTTCGACTCGACGGTATCGTGCGGAGAGTGCTCCTGGTGCCGCCGCGGCGAGGTGAACCTGTGCGAGCGCCGCGAGGTGATCGGAGTTTCGTGCGGCGAGTACCGGCGCAATGGCGCCTTTGCGGAATTTCTCGTGGTTCCGGAGCGAATCCTGTATCCGCTGCCGGATGCCATGCCGTTTGCCGAGGCGGCGATGCTGGAGGCGGTGTCGGTTGCGCTTCATGCGGTGCGGATGAGCGGAATCAGCGGAGGAGAGACGGCGCTGGTGGTGGGAGCTGGAATGATCGGGCTGCTGACGCTGCAGGCAGCGCGGGCCGCTGGGTGCCGGCGCATCCTTGTCGCCGACGTCGATGCGAGCCGGCTGGAGCTTGCTGCATCGCTGGGAGCCGACGAGACGATTCATCTTCCCGGGACAGAACTGAGCGCCGAAGTTTTGCGCCGGACGAGCGGCGGGGTCGATGTGGCACTGGAGGCAGTGGGGCGGAACGACACGGTGACTGCGGCCATCGAGTCCGTAGTACGGGGAGGAACTGTGGTCCTGATCGGGAACATCGCGCCGCAGGTCACGATCCCTCTGCAGGCGGTGGTGAGCCGCCAGCTGCGGTTGCAGGGTTCGGCGGCGTCTGCGGGAGAGTATCCGCAGGCCATCGAGCTGATCGCTTCGGGAACGATCCAAGTGAAGCCGCTGATTTCGGCGGTAGCACCGCTGGAGGAAGGGCCGCGGTGGTTCGAACGGCTCTACGCGCACGAACCGAATTTGATGAAAGTTGTGCTGACACCACTCGCGGAGAAGCCGTTGTGAGCGGCACACTTTTTGACCTCACGGGCCAGGCGGCGCTGGTAACCGGAACCAGCCGAGGGCTCGGCCAGTACCTCGCCAGGGCGCTGGCTCGCGCGGGAGCCGACCTGATCCTGACCAGCCGACGTCGCGAGTCGCTGGATGAGTTCGCGGAGGAGATACGCGGGCTGGGACGGCGGGCGGTGGCGGTGGAACTGGATGTTCGCGACGCCGGGAGCATCGAGCGGATGGCGGATGCAGCCGCGGCGGCCTTCGGGCAGGTGCACATCCTTGTCAACAATGCCGGGTGCAACGTGCGCAAGCCTGCACTGGAAGTTACCTGGGATGACTGGAATCTGGTGCTGGAGACCAATCTGCGGGGCAGCTTCTTCGTGGCGCAGGCCATCGCGCGCGGCATGATCGCCCGCGGATATGGGCGCATCATCAATGTCGGTTCGGTGACCAGCGTCTTCGGTTACGCGGGGCTCGCTCCCTACGGAGCCAGCCGCGGCGGGATTCGCCAGCTGACAATGAGTCTGGCCGCGGACTGGGGACCGCATGGGGTTACGGTGAATTGCCTTGCCCCAGGCTGGTTCAAGACGGAGCAAAACCGGGTGATGTACGAGGATCCGGGATGGGTGGAGTACCTGGTCGAGCGCATACCGATGCGGCGACCTGGCCTGCCGAACGATCTGGATGGAGCTATCGTATTTCTCGCCTCGGAAGCGAGCCGCTATGTCACGGGGCAGACGCTGCTGGTGGACGGAGGCATCTCCACCGGATCCACGCGGGCCACGGTGGCGGAGCATACGAAGCGCTAAGCGGCCAGGCCCGGCTCGATGGGATCGGCGTTGCGCAGCAGGAAGAGGTAAGCGCAGATTCCAATGGCGAGGTAAGCCGTAGCCACGGCGAAAGCGGCGGCGAAGTTGTGCCACCTCTGAACCAGGATGCCGGTGATGATGGAAGCGGCGATGCCGGAAACCTGGTTGGAGAAATTCATGATGCCGCCCACGCGGCCCACGCTGCCTCGTGGAGCAATGAGAGACGGAAAGGACCAGCCCACCGGCGCCGCGGCGGAGAGGCCGCCGAGGCAGACGCTCATCCAGAGGAGAGCCTCGGTTGTGCTGTGCGAGTGGGCGCCGCCGAGAATGCCGAGACCCATGGCGGTTCCTCCCACCAGGACCGTCATGCGCACGCGGTTGGCGTTCCAGCCGCGCTGGATGAGGACGTCGACAAGCCAGCCGCCGATGAGCAGATCGGTGACGGTTCCCACGAGCCACGGCACTCCGGTGTAGAGAAAGGAATCGAGCAAATTGATGTGGAGAGATTCCGACAGGTAAGTGGGCAGCCAAACGAGCAGGAGATAGAAGACGTAATTGTAGGAGCCGAAGCCGAGCGCCAGACCGAGCACTCTGCGCTGGCGCAGCAGATACCAGAGCGAAGCCTGGCGGGAAGGGTCCTGCGGTTCCGGATCGGCGTCCGCGCGAATGAAGGCAAGCTCTTCCGGGCTGAGCCGCGGATCGTCTTCGGGCTCGCGGTAAACGACGAAGAAGAGGAGGAAATAGAGCAGGCTCACGAGGCCCGTGGCGGCAAAGCTCATGCGCCAGCCGATGTGGAGAAGCAGAATCCCGATCAGCGGCACGCCGACGGCCGAGGCGAATTTTGCGGCGGCATCAAAGTAGCTGGTGGCGAGGCTGCGTTCCTGCTGGGGAAACCAGTGACCGGTGGCCTTGGCATTGGCGGGGAAGGTGGGGGCTTCTCCGACTCCTAACAGGAGCCGCGCGGCAAAGAAGGAAGGCACATTGGGCGCGGCTGCGGCGCCAAAGGACGCCAGGCTCCAGACGAAGCTGCCCATGCGACCGATGCGCCGGACGCCGAGCCAGTCGAGGACGACTCCGATGGGGATCTGGCACAGAGCGTAGGTCCAGTTATACGCGCTGGAGAGGATGCCGAAGGTGACATCGGAGATTCCGAAGGCGGCGATGAGCGCGTTGTGCGAGACGGAAAGATTGACGCGGTCGAAATAGTTAATGAGTACGCCCAGGCCAAGCAGCCATGCGATGCGCCAGCGGCGGCGCGGGGGGCGCCTGGCGCCGGGATCGGCTACGGCAGTTACAGCCTCGGGATCCACTCGTGGTTTCCGGCCTCTTCACCTTCAAGACTAACTGACGATCTGAGCTTCACAGAGATCCTGAAGCGGCGCAACGACGAAGCTCCCGACGCGGCCGGCAGCAGATACGCAGGTTTTTGAAGGGCAGCCCCTGCAAAGCTCTCTACAGTCGAGAACCGGTTTCGTAACGAGGCCTGGGGCCCGGGTCAACTTTGTGCGAGCCGATTGGATCGCGGGTCTGATCTGGGGCCGGAGTGCGACACGACGGCATGCGAGTGCTGCACTCGCCGATTTGAACGATTGGAGTTCGGGAGGCTCAGGCGGCAAGCCACTCGAGCGGGCGCGGCGCGAACTGGAACACTTTCTTTGCCTTTGCATTCGAGGCACCGCGCAACTGAAGCGCATAGTACACGGCATCCGGACCATTTTGACGAGCTGCCTCTTCGGCAGTAACGCGAGGTGGCTCTGGTGCGCCGAGGTACCTGGCAAACGCGGGAAGCCAGACTGACAGCGGGGCTGGGTTGTCATCCACAACGTTGTACACGCCGGGAGAAACTTCCAACGCTGCAACGGTTGCGGCAGCGGCGTCTTCGACATGGATGAACGAGGAGACTCCGGTGCCCGGCTCGACCACCGGGTATTGGCCTTCGCGAACCTGTTGTGCGACGCTGCCGCTCTCCGGATCGTAGTAGGTGCGAGGCCCATAGAAGAAGCCGTAACGCAGCGCGATTCCTTCGAGGCTGGGAGCGCTGAAGAGCCGGTCCTCGATCGTCGTATAGGTGGCCACGGCTGCGGCCACTCCGGGCGTTGCGCTGTGCGCCAGCGGTTCTGTCTCGGATGCGAGACCCTTACCTGCAGCGTAGAAGAATCCCGTGGATTGCATCACGTATCGCCTGATGCCGAAGGTCGCCGCTGCGTGGAACAGATTGCCTCCTCCTTCCAGCCGCACCTGACGATCGCGTGGACCGGCCGCCCGCATCTCCTCGGGGGTGTAGCGGCTGGGCAGAGATGTGAGCTCATCGATGACGGCGTCGGGGCGGATTCCCTCGATTTCCCGCGCGACGGCGCCGGCATCAAGAACATTCAGCAAAACGCCCTGAGCCCCCTGATTGCGAAGAGCATCGATTCCCGCGGCCTTGGTCGCCATACCGACCACCTGGTGACCGGCCGCGACCAGCGCTTTCACCAGAGGCTTGCCGATAGCTCCACTTGCGCCTGCCACGAATACCTTCATTTGCGGTGACCTCATCTCCTTCGGTGCGATTTACGCCGCAAGGCCGATGTCGCGATTAAGCCACAAAAACAGAATTGACGGAAGTGAACCAAGGTACTGATCGATACCTTTGTCTGATGAAGCTCACGCATTGCGACTCGCTGTGTTGCGGACCACCACACTCAAGAGGAAATGCTCCATACTCATCGCGCGATGAAAGACACAAGCGGCTTTATGCCGTCGCGTCGGCCGGCACTTGCTCCGGCCGGCACTAAGGTATCAGTCGATACCATCGTCCAATGGCTTCGCTGCTGAAGCTGAGATTTAATCACAGTCGTAAAAGCGGGTTCGGGATCAACGCGGATGACGAGGAGACAGGTGACCCCATGACACAGGCGGTCGCAGTCGCAACCATGAAGGCCGCGCAGGTGCCCGCGGCCGGGGCCGGTCTGAGAATCGTCGAGCTGGAGGTGCCCGATCCAGGCCCCGGAGAGGTGCGCATCAAGGTTCGGGCATGCGGCGTGTGCCACAGCGATGCGATCATCCTCGAAGGCCGGCGGCCGGGAATTCCCTATCCGCGCGTTCCGGGGCATGAAGTGGCTGGGGTGGTGGATGCGCTGGGCGCCGGAGTGACCGAATGGCGAACGGGCCAGCGTGTTGGCGTTGGCTGGCACGGAGGTCATGACGGCAGCTGCCCGGAGTGCCGGCAGGGAGACTTTCGACTCTGCCGCAATGAGAAGAATCCCGGTCTCAGTTATGACGGCGGCTACCAGGAATACATGCTGGCTCCGGTCGAAGCTTTGGTTTCGATTCCCGACAGTCTCAGCGATATCCAAGCTGCGCCGCTGCTGTGCGCCGGAAGCGCTACCTACAACGCGCTGCGGTATGCAGGCGCACTGCCGGGGACTCTGGCCGCGGTACAGGGGATCGGCGGGCTCGGCCACCTCGGAATTCAATTTGCAAACAAGCTCGGTTACAAGGTTGCTGCAATCGGGCGCGGCGCGCAGATCGAATCGCTGGCAATGCAACTGGGCGCCGATGTGTATATCGACAGCAAAGCGACAAACGCAGCAGAGGAATTGCAACACCTGGGGGGCGCGAGAGTCATTCTTGCGACCGCGCCGGACTCGAGAGCGATGACGGAACTGATCGGCGGTTTGGGTCCGAACGGCAGGCTGATCCTGATCGGGGTCGCCGCCGGCATGATAGAGTTTGCCCCGGCACAGCTCATCAGGGGCGGCAAGACGATTGAGGGATGGGCTGGAGTAACACCGGCGGATACGGACGACGCGCTTCGATTTGCGGAACTGCGCCGAGTACGCGCCATGATCGAAACGTATCCTCTGGAGAAGGCCGCCGAGGCCTACGCGCGCATGATGAGCGGCAAGGCGGAGTTTCGCGTTGTGCTGACAATGTAACTTAGTCGCCGCAGACAGGCGGACCACGGTGGCGCTGCGAACCCTCATAAGTCAGCCGGGAAGTAACGCTACAGTCGCGCGCGTGTGTGTGCTTCAATCGTGCCGTGAAACATGACAGGATCCTCGAGTAATCACTCGACGGACGGCCCCATGATAAATCGGCACGCTCTCCAGCGTGCGAGCTGCCGGGACATGATTTAATGCTCCGTTCCGGGCGGCAAATCGCCCTTCTGGTCTTCGACGGGGCGCTTATGTCTGCTTCACAAACTCCAGGTCCAGAGTGATACTGACATCTTCGCCGACCATCACTCCGCCGGCTTCGAGGGCAGCGTTCCAGGTCAAGCCGAAATCTTTGCGATTGATTGTCGTGGTCGCCGCCACACCAATCCGCGTGCTGCCCCACGGATCTTTCGTCGCCGGGGATGGTCCCTCCACTGCGAATTGCACGCTTCGGGTGACACCCTTAATCGTGAGGTCGCCGGTGACCACGAGTTCTCCATCCGATTTCACTGCGATGTGGGTCGACTTCAGATGCATTGCGGGAAACTTCTCGGCGTCGAAGAAGTCGGCGCCTTTCAGGTGGGTATCGCGCTCCTCGTGGCGTGTATGGACCGAGGCAATGACGATCGACGCCTCCACGCTCGATTGCGTCAGATCAGACTCGTTCAGCTTCAGCGTGCCGGTCACGCCGCTGAAGTGCCCCTTCACGTTGGAGATCATCATGTGCCTGACTTTGAACTCGACAACCGAGTGAATTGAATCGATGCTCCAGGTGGTGATGGCGGGACTTGCAACTGTGCTCATACTCGTGTTTCCTTTCGATGGTTGGCGTCGTGCCGTTGAGCCTGCTCATTCGTCAGAACGACTTTCGTTGAAGCGGGCCGGCCTGCATCGGGAACGATTGTCCAACGACGCCGCATTCAACGATCGAACACAGGACACGGCCGAGACCGCGGGAGATCATACCCACGCGCATCCCAGGTCGAGCGGGGATGAGCCAGGTCTTCATCTGGCCGCGGACTCCCTGAGCGCAGAAGCCCTGGAATCGATGACCGCCAACAGTTCCTGCCAGGAACGATCAAATAGTTGCGCTCCCTCGTCCTGGAGGCGCGCGGCAAGAGCATCTGCGTCGATGCCTGCCTTCGCGAACCGGGTGAGGACCTCTTGAGAATCACCGCCATCTGCGGGCAGGACTGGCCCGAGGTCGCCATGGTCTGCCAGGGCCTTGAGAGTGACCTCCGGCATCGTGTTCACAGTCAAGGGTGCAGCAAGCGCCTTGACGTAGAGGACGTCCGACGCTTTTGGATCCTTTGTCCCCGTACTGGCCCACAGGAGCCGCTGAGGCCGCGCACCCCGGTCGAGGGCACGCTGCCAACGCGAGGAGCCAAGGAACGATCGATAGGCCTTGTAGGTGCGCTTCGCAACAGCAATGCCGAGTTGGTCATTCATCGCTTCGGGCACCTTGCCCATCACCGCTGTATCCCAGCGACTGACGAACACCGATGCGACGGAGCCGACGTCGGCCCCAAGTCCTGCTTCGATGCGCCGCTCGACACCACGCAGGTACGCCTCTGCGGCCGCGAGATAGTGCTCGCGGGAGAACAACAGAGTGACGTTGATCGGGATGCCGGAGAAAATCGCTTCCTCGATCGCAGGCAGTCCTTCCTTCGTACCAGGAATCTTGATGAATAAGTTGGGAATTCCGGCTCGCGCGTACAGATCCCTGGCTGCGGCGAAGGTACTATTTGTGTCGTGGGCGAGCAGCGGCGACACTTCCAGTGACACCCACCCATCCACACCCTTCGTCCGCTCGTAGATCGGCTGGAATTGAGACGCAGCGCGAGTCATGTCTTCCAGAGCCAGCTCGAAGAACAGTGCCTCTCCTGACTTACCCTGACTCAGCTTCTCGCCGATTGAACGGTCGTAGGCAACGCTGTTCTTCATAGCGTGGTCGAAAATTGTTGGATTCGAAGTGAGACCGGTGACCGAGAAATCACGGATGTATGTCGCCAGCGTGCCGGTGTTCAGCAGATCGCGTGTGATGTTGTCGAGCCAGATGCTCTGGCCCAGGTCGTGCAGCAATTGTGTTGCCTTCATGGTTCCCCTCCTGCGGCTGAGTCTGCGTTGCCCGAATTTGAACCGGACTGACTCGAATCCATCGCCACGGCCGGGTCCGCGCGCGGCGATTGTCGTTGCAGAACGAGGTTACCTGTCGGTTGTGGTCCGGCTCACGACTGGTGGCCCACCGCAGTCGCGCGCGCGGCGTTCCACTCCGGACAGGTTCCATTCACGCTGCAAATCGCGTCCAAAGAGGCGAGAGACCAGTCCACGATACCGGCCGGGAAATCGAAAGGCCTCCCCCATGGCATATCATGCAAAGATTAGGGCAAAGAGCGGGGCGAAGCTATAGGACGATAGTGTCGAGCGATACCTTGGTGCAATAGTCAGGCTTTGCTTCCCTGAGCTCATGACAGGGTTCGCATGTGACTCAGTTGGGGGCGTTCGAAGACGCCCGCTCTACGCGCACGACAGCGGCAATACCTTCGTCTAATTGCTTTTGCGCGACACCTGCAGCTTAATCGCGAGGGGGACGGGCGAGGCAGATTCGCGCCCAGGAAGGACCAGGCTCGGCCGGAGATCGCGACGGCGGCCTGCCGGATGGGTGGGCCGAACTATGGAGGAGCCGATGCCGAAGCTGCTTTCGGTCAATGTGGGGCTTCCGCGCGAGATTGCGTGGCAGGGCAGAGTGGTGCGCACCGCGATCTGGAAGCGTCCTGTGGCCGGGCGCGTGCTTGCTCGACGGCTCAACCTGGATGGCGATGGGCAGGCGGATCTGAAAGGGCACGGCGGCGAACATCGCGCTGTTATGGTTTATCAGTTCGAGACTTACCGGTATTGGGAACGGGCGCTTAGCCGGAGTGACTTTGAGTATGGCCAGTTTGGAGAGAATTTTACCGTTGAGGGTCTCGCCGACGATGAAGTTTGTATCGGAGACCGATACAGGATCGGGAGCGCGGTCTTTGAGGTGACTCAGCCCCGTGTGACCTGTTATCGCCTTGGAATTCGAATGGACAATCCTCAGATGGCGGCGCTGCTTGTTGCGCATAAGAAGCCAGGATTCTATTGCCGGGTGATCAGCGAAGGCGAAGTGGGCGCCGGCGACGAAATTCAGAAGATCGCGGACGGACCAGGCGGAATCTCGGTTGCGGAGGCTGATTCCCTGCTCTATTCGGCAAACCACGATCTCACGCGCATTGCGATCGCAGTCCGCATTCCGGCGCTGAGTGTGGGATGGAAGGGTTCATTCGAAAGCTTTCTTGAGGCAGGAGAGAAGGGGATTCACAACGGCAACGCGGGACTTACACCGCCCGTTTCGTCCCTTCCCGCATGGAGCGGATTTCGCAGGGTGAAGGTAGTCGATTTGCATCGGGAGACTCCCGAGGTGACGTCAATTGTTTTTGCCGACCTGGAAGGATCGCCTCTTCCGCCTGCGCTTCCGGGTCAGTTCGTCGTGCTGCGCTGGCGATCGCATAATGATGCAACGCCGGTCGTACGCAGTTATTCCATCTCGGGCGCTTCGGATTCGGGCACCTATCGCATTAGTGTGAAACGTGGAACAGGTGTGGGCAGCCGGTATCTTGTCGATGCGACTCAGGCCGGCGACCAGATGGAGATCAGCGCGCCACGCGGCGAATTTATTCTGCGGCCCGGTAGGCGACCGGTCGTTTTGCTGAGCGCGGGAATTGGCGTCACCCCGGTTCTTTCGATGCTTCGCGCCCTCGCGCCCGGAAGCGCAACATCTCGGCGGGAAGTGTGGTGGATCCACGCCGCGCGCAATGGGACCGAGCACGTCTTTGCCGAGGAAGCGAGGCAACTGCTGGCCGCTATTCCCGGAAGCCGTTCGGTCACTGCATACAGCCGGCCGGATCCGACGGATCGGCAAGGTACCGACTTCGACATACAAGGGCGTCTGGATCTCGCGAATCTCGAGAAGCTTGCCGTTCCCGCTGGGGCCGACTTTTACATGTGCGGGCCATTGGCTTTTCAAAGCGCTATGAACCGCGACCTGGTGACATTGGGCGCGCAACAGGATGCGATCCATCAGGAGGTGTTTGGTCCCGCGAGCAGTAGTGAGCCTGGTGTAATGAAGGCAGAAGTAAGAGCCCCGCATCCTCCGGCTCCTCCCGGAACCGGACCCGTCGTATCGTTTACGCGAAGCGGCCTTGCGGTGCCGTGGGACAGCCGGTTCAAGAGCATCCTCGAACTGGCAGAAGCATGCGACGTCCCAGTGAGGTGGTCGTGCAGAACCGGCGTGTGTCACACCTGCGAGTGCGGCATTCTGGACGGCCGGCTCCAGTACGCGCCAGAACCACTTGATCGACCAGCGCTGGGCAACGCATTGATCTGTTGCTCGACACCGGAATCAGCAATCGAGCTGGACCTATAACCCGGTAGCTGGCATGACCTGTAACGCGCTTGTCCGACTGCAACTTCCTCCCGGAGCGTTTGTCCCGGCTAAGAGAGTTCGTCTCCACGGCGATGTCCCAATATGACTTGAAGTGTGAACCGTTGCAGCAGCCCCCAACGAAAGCATCGGCGATACGTTCGTCTAATTGATTTCTTTTCCTCCTTCGGGCTTAATTGCTCCTAACTCGAGCTGGCCCCAACTCCTCCGATGCGGTCCGCGACGGGAAGGGGCCGACGGGTCCGCGGCAACTACTCTGCGGAGGGCATGTGCGCGACTTACGGAGTGCTTTAGAGCAGACACGGAAGAATGGCGTCGCGCTCGGGCATTTTAATGTCGCCGACCTCGTTCTGTTGAAGGCAGTGTTTTCTGCCGCGCGGGAACTACGGGTTCCGGTTCTGGTCGGCGCGTCTGAGGGCGAGCGCGAGTTCATGGGAGTGCTTCAACTTGCGGCTCTGGTGAGGAGTTTGCGGGAAGAATTCGGTTTTCCCGTTTTTCTCAACGCAGACCACACGCACACGCTGAAGAAGGCCATAGAAGCGGCCAAAGCGGGGTTTGACAGCGTGGTCTTCGACGCTTCCGCGTTGCCGTTTGACCAAAAC
>Ga0335074_10014502_pt1 | contig 11050 bp, 9 predicted proteins | sample Lox_Sample_23_FD_206715 | JGI IMG/M metagenome (GOLD analysis project Ga0335074, IMG submission 206715) | Soil microbial communities from Loxahatchee National Wildlife Refuge, Florida, United States - Lox_Sample_2.3 | ecosystem: Environmental > Terrestrial > Soil > Wetlands | place: USA: Florida... | reverse complement strand
GCCGGCTACCGCCGGCAGGGCGTTTTCGGCGAGCTGCTGCTCGCGAGCATGCGCAGAGCCGGCGTCATTCCCGATTCGTTTCTGTGCGAGTATGGCCCGCGGCAGTTCGAGGTGACTTCCGCTCCGGCCATTGGCCTGCGTGCCGCGGACGATGCGGTGATCGTGCGCGAGCTCGCCCAGGCGATCGCCTACCGCCTGGGAGAGCGCGTGAGCTTCACGCCGATCCCTGAGCCCAACGGCACGGGCAACGGTACCCACGTCCACTTCAGCTTTCTCGACGGCGAGGGGCGTCCGGTGCTGTACGACGATGCACAGCCCTGGCGGCTTGCCGCGCTCGGCCGGCACTTCGTGGCAGGCATCCTGTACCACCTGCCAGCGATGTGCGGCATCACCACGCCCTCGGCAGTCTCGTACTTTCGTTTGCGGCCGAATCGCTGGGCGCCGGTGCGCGCGGATGCGGGTGCGCTCGATCGGGGAGTCGCGGTGCGCATATGCCCGGTCACGGGCGGCGACGCGGAGCAGCGTGCGCGGCAGTTCAACTTGGAGTTTCGGGTGGCCGATGCCGCGGCGAACCCCTACCTCGCGCTTGCGCTGCTCATCGAGGCAGGTCTCGATGGGCTCTCGCGCGGGCGCGAGATCGATCCGGCGATCGCGGCGGAGCTGCCGCAGAGCCTCGCCGAGGCCATCGCACTTACGGAGTCCAGCGAGCTTGCTGCGCGCTGCCTCGGAAGTGAGCTGCTCTCGAGCTATGTGGCATTCAAGCGCGCCGAGCTCGCAAGCGTTGCGGGCCTCGATGACGATGAGGTGTGCCGCCGATATGGCGATGTCTACTGAGTGGGCCGGAGCCGAGCGAACGGTGCAGGACGCGGGGTTGGCCCCGGCTGTCCCGCCGCTCCTCGGTGTAGGCGAGCCGCCCCCCTTCAGCGAATGGCGCCGCGAGGGGCGCTCATGTTTCGTGATCATCGTCGATCACGCGAGTCGCCGTATCCCGCGGCGCTTGGATGACCTCGGGCTGCCGCCCGAGGAGCTCGAGCGGCACATCGCGTGGGACATCGGCAGCCTCGCGGTCGCGAACCAGGTCGCAGCGTTGCTCGATGCAGTGCTGGTCGCGCAGAACTACTCGCGGCTCGTCATCGACTGCAACCGTGACCCCGGGGTGCCCTCTGCGATTCCGACCGTGTCCGAGTGGACGGCGATTCCGGGCAACATCGGGCTCGGCGCCGAGGAGATCGCGGCGCGGCGTCGCGAGATCTTCGAGCCGTACCACCGGCATCTGCGCGAGCTGCTCGAAGAGCGGCGCGCCGCCGGCCGAGCGACCGTGATCGTCGCGCAGCACAGCATGACGGATATCTACAAGGGGGTGCGCCGCCCGATGCACGCCGCGGTGCTCTACAACCGCGACCGGCGCTTCGCGGGCCTCGTGCTCGATGAGCTGCGCAGAGAGGGCGAGCTGGTCGTGGGCGACAACGAGCCCTATTTCGTGAGCGACGAGACCGATTACACGATCCCGTGTCACGCCGAGGCGCGCGGGCTGCCCCACGTGGAGATCGAGATCCGCCAGGACCTTATCCGCGACGAGGCGGGGCAGGCTGTGTGGGCGCACCGTATCGCGCAGGCACTGCGCGCAGCGGAACGCAGATTCTTCGAGGGGGACGCATGAGGGAGCCCACGAGCCGCGAAGTGGAGATCGAGCCGGCCCGCACGGCGGTGCTGTTCGTGGACGTGCAGAACTACAACTGCACGTGGGAGGGGGGAGAGTACTTGCGGCTGGGAGCCGCCGAGCGCGAGCAGAAGTACGGGTATTTCTTCCGCACGTTGCGTGAGAGCGCGCTGCCGAACATGGTGCGCCTGCGCGGCGCTTGCCGCGCCGCGGGCATCGAAGTGACTTACACGGTGATCGAAAGCCTCACTGCGGATGGCCGCGACCGCTCGCTCGATTACAAGATCACCGGTTTCAACGTGCCCAAAGGCTCGCACGACTCCAAGGTGGTCGACGAGCTCGCTCCGGGCGCGGACGAGATCGTCTTTCCGAAGACTTCCTCCTCGGTGTTCATCTCCACCAACATCGATTACGTCCTGCGTAACCTCGGCACCCGTTACCTGATCATCGCCGGCTGCCTCACCGACCAGTGCATCGACTCGGCCGTCCGCGACGCCTGCGACCTTGGCTACCTGGTCACGGTGCCGACCGATGCTTGCCTGACTTTGACGCCGGAGCGGCACGAATGGTCGCTGCGCAACAATCGCGGTTACTGTCGCCAGCGCACGACCCAGGAGCTCATCGCCGAGATCGCTCGCATCACAGCGCGCGAGCATACGGGCTAGCGTGAAGCCAGCGACCGCAACGGGGTCGCTGCTCGAGCGCGATGCGCAGGCCATCGCCGACATCGGCCGCCTGCGTTTCTCGCCTTTGAGCCTCGTCGGGGGAGCGGGCAATCGTCTCATCGAGGAAGGAGGGCGCAGCCTCCTCGATCTGTCCGCCTCCTTCAGTGTCGCCATCCTGGGGTACAGTCACCCTGCACTCGCCGAGGCGGTCGCTCGCGCCTGCGCCAGCATGGCCGGTGCGAGCCTGCTCGCCTTTCCCAACGAGAACGCCGTCGCTCTTGCCGAGGAGCTGCTGCGACTCACGCCGGGAGGCGGCGAGCGGCGCGTGTGGTTCGGCCACTCCGGCTCCGACGCCAACGATTGCGCGATGCGTGTGCTGCAGGCGGCCACCGGACGCTCACGTTTCATCTCCTTCATCGGCTCTTATCACGGCAATCTCACCGGCTCGATGAGCATCAGCGGGCACACTGCGATGACACACACGCTGCCACGGGCCGGACTGCTGCTGCTGCCGTATCCGGATCCCTACCGCGGTCCTTTCACGGCCGAGCAGGTCCTGGAGCTGCTCGACTACCAGTTCGCGACCACCTGTCCGCCGCATCAGGTCGCGGCGGTGTTCATCGAGCCGGTGATGTCGGACGGCGGGCTGATCGTTCCGCCGCCGGGGTTCCTCGCGGCGCTCGCGGAGCGCTGCCGACGCCACGGCATCCTCACTGTCGTCGATGAGGTGAAAGTGGGGCTTGCAAGGAGCGGCAGGCTGCATTGCTTCGAGCACGAAGGGCTCGCGCCCGACCTCGTCGTTCTGGGCAAGGGTTTAGGGGCAGGCCTGCCCCTCTCAGCCGTGATCGGTCCGCAAAGCGTAATGGACCACGCTCCGGCCTTTGCTCTGCAAACGACCGCAGGCGCGCCGGTCGCTGCGGCGGCGGGTCGTGCGGTGCTCGAGGCGATCGCCCAGGAGAATCTGGTCGAGCGCGCTCGCCGCATCGGCGAACGTCTGGCCACGGGGCTGCGCGCACTCGGCGCGCGTCAGTCGATGATCGGTGAGGTGCGCGGCCGGGGCCTCGCCATCGGTGTGGACTTGGTCGCCGATCGCGCGACGCGCGCACCCGTCCCGCGGACCACGACCGCACGCGTTATCTACCGTGCCTACCAGCTCGGGGCGGTCTTCTTCTACGTGGGCCTCCACGGCAACGTGCTCGAGATCACCCCACCGCTGACCCTCACCGAGGCCGAGGTCGACGAGGGTGTCGCCATCGTGGACCAGGCGTTGACCGATATCGGCAAGGGCATGATCAGCGAGCAGGACGTCGCGCCGTTCATGATGTGGTGAGCCGGCCTCAGAACCGATAGTTGATCTGCGTGCCGATGGTGAGCGGCGGCAGCGTCGAGTAACGTACCAGATCCGGGCTGTTGAACTGGAAGCTCGTGTTGTTTGCCGTCACCTCGGCGATTTTGTTGGTGAGATTGTCGATGAAGAGATCCGCGGTCCAGTTGCCGCGCATGAGGCTCGCACGCGCGCCGACGATGTTGTACCCCGGCAGGTGGATGCCGAAGTAATAAGACTCGTCGAACTGCGGACCGACGAACGAGTCCATGACCCGCGCGCTGAACGTGAAATTGCTGATATCCCGCGTATAGATGATCGACATCGAGCCGGTCTCCTTCGGGATGTTGAGAATCGGCGCGGTGCAGTTCACCGCAGTGGTGCACCAGGTGACACCGGCCGAGCGGAATGCCGAGGTGGTGAGGAATGCCACGTAATTCGCGTTCGGGTCGGTGATCTTGGAATCCGTGTAAGTGCCGCTCAGCGTCAAGTTCCAATGCTCCGACATCTTCGCGTCCACCTCGAGCTCCGGGCCGAACGACCGGCCGTTGCCGACGTTGGTGTCGTACTCGTAGCCGCAGACGAGGAGCGGAGCCTGCTGGATGTCATTCCATTTGATATAGAACACGTCGCTGTTGATCTGGAGCCAGCCGTCGTACATGCGCGCCTTCTCGCCCAGCTCGTAATCCCAGACGGAGTCGGGGCCAAAGCTCAAGGGCGCAGGCGAGCAGAACGGGAACTCGTTCGGAGGCGGAAATACCTGGTTCGCCCCGCCCGGGCGAAATCCCTTGCTCGCGGACAGATACGTCGTGAGGTCGCCCGTGGGGGTGTAGGACAGGTTGAACCGCGGATTGAAGCCGCGGTCAGAGGCCCTTGTGATGGGCCGGTCCGCGACGGGAACCGGCCCGGGCAGCGGCGGATTCGGCGAGTCGAAGCCCCATTCGTCCTCGATCTGCTGGCTCTGGTACTTGTACCAGCGCAGGCCGGTGGAGAATGCCCAATGATTGGTGAACTTGAAGGTCCCATCGCCGAACAGCGCATACTGCTTCATCTGGTAGGGATTGATGGAGTCGTAGTACGCGTGCGTCGGGGCGAGCAAGTTGTCGGGGTTCTCGCTCTCCTCGATCCAGGTCGAGTGCAGGTCACTGAAGAAGGCGCCGGCCACCCACTGCAGCCGATCGCTGCCGCGCGAGCTCAGTCGAAACTCCTGGCTGAACTGGTGCGAGGGGTCGATCTCGTAGTACGGGATCCCGAGATAGGGCAAGGGCGGCGGCGAGCCGTTTGCATTGTAGATCGAAGCCGACGCATCCTGATCCTGAGTCAGGCGCCGATCCCAGAACGCGGTCGCGCTGGTGAAGTCGGCGAAGCCGGCATTCGCGTGCACAGTGAGGCTTGCGATCTTCACGTAGTCCGTCACCGGCTCGGTGATCGGAAAGTTCTCGTAATGCGCCTCGACGGAGCTGGCCCCGGGTGGACTGTCGAACAGGTCGTAGCCTCCCATGTCGATGCCCTGATACATGACCATGGTCGTGGCGCTGAAAGCATCGCTCGGCTGCCACAAGAGCGTCGCGCGGCCGCCGTAGAGGTTCTCGGTGTTGACGTCCTTGTCATCGGACAGAACCGGCTGGGCGGCGAAGTTGCTGGGGGGAACGGCCATTCCGTCCATTTCCGCCGGAGCAACGAGGATCCGGTCGATCCAGCCGCTGCGGTACATGTCCCCTCCCACGAGCCGCAGCGCCAGGGTGTCGCCGATGGGCAGATTCAGCATCAAGTTGGCACCGCCGTTCACACCCCCGCCCACTGTGCCGGAGACCGTGCTCTGCGCTGAGCCATCGAAAGTCCCAAGCTGCGGCTGATTGCTGATGAGACGGATGGTGCCGCCCATGGAACCCGAGCCGTAGAGCGTGCCTTGCGGACCGCGCAGCACTTCGATGCGGTTCAGGTCGTACAGATCGGGATCGATTACGACCTTGCCTACCTGCGCCAGCGCCGGCGGCGAGAGCGGAATCTCATCCAGATAGAACCCGACGGTGGGCGCGGCCCCGCCTGAGGAGGCAAGCCCGCGCGCCTCGTACTCGGTTTGGCCGGGGCCGGCAGAGCGCATCGACAGTCCCGGGATATCGCGCGTCAGGTCCTCGACGCTGGTGATGCCCGCGGCCTCAAGCGCCGCCCCGCTCAGGGCAGTGATGCTGATCGGCGTGCTCTGCACGGTGGAGTTGAACTTGGTCGCAGTGATCGTAACTTCCTGCACCTCAGTGTCGCTCGATGCGGCTCCGCTCTGTGCCGCCGGCGGCGCTGCCGTCGAGATCGCAGCGGGGGACGCAGCATCTGCGGCCTCCGGGGGGTCTGCGAGGCAGGGGAGCGAGAGCACCCCGCCAATCAGTGCGGACAGGCAAACCACCTTCGTATTGTTCGTTGTTGGCATCGAGCGGACTCCCCCGTGGTCAGCGCTGCTTGGTGCAAAGAGCATACCGGGGGCTTTGTCGCAGCTGGACGAGTGCGACGCTCGTTGTTCTCCCCAAAACGGGGCGTACCGCCGCAATCCCGAACCAACTCGGTGCGTGGCGCGACCCCGGTTGAGGCAGAGGGCTCGGCGGCGCTCAGATCGGCAGCGCGTCGCGCCGACGGCGGTGCAGCACTGCTCCGTACAGCAGGCCCGCCACCAGCCAGACGGTGCCGAGCGTCATCGCAAGTGAGCTCATGCCGCTGAGCACGGCGAGCACGATGGCCGCACCAATGATTGGCACGGCACCATGGCTGAACCAGCGTCGCGAGCGGTTGCTGATGCCGAACTTCGCCAGCACCGAGACATGCAGCAGCAAGAATCCCGTCAGCGCCCCGAAGTTCACCAGCGAGGCGAGCTCATCGACGTGGTAGCGCATCGCGAGCGCCACGGCGGTGGAGATCACGCTCGTCACTAGCATGCCGACGTACGGTGTGCCGTATTTTGTGTGCACCCTCGAGATCACGTGAGGCAGCTGACGGTCGCGGCCCATGGCGAAGAGGATGCGCGCCACTCCGACCTGCATCGGCAGCACGTTGGTGAAGCCGATGATGGTGGCTGTCGCCCAGGCGAGGCTGATCGAGGCCCACGGTCCGATCGACCAGCGCGCAAGCTCGTAGGCGGCCGCGGCGGGATCCTTGATGGTGAAGCCGCTCAGGAGATTTCCGAGCACCCAGGTGAGGAGCGTGAATAGCCCCGCAGCAAGGATCAGACAGCCGAGGATGGCGCGCCCGACGATGCGCTTGTCGTTGCTCTTGACCTCCTCGGCGAGCGTCGACACCGCATCGAAGCCCAGGAACGACATCACGCAGATTGAGGTCGCCGCGAACAGGCCGTGAATATCGAACAGCTGTGCGGAGAAAATCGGCTTGACGGTGAGCGCCCCGGTGCCCTTGCCGGCGTGGAGGGCGAGCACGGAGAAGACGAGCAGCACCGCGATGTAGACGATCTGGGAGACGACCGCGAATAGATTCACGCGCGAAGTGACCGTGAGGCCAAACCAGTTCACGGCGAGCGTGAGTGCGGCGAGCAACACGATCCACACGGCGCGATCGACGTGCGGCACCAGCGACCCCAGGGCGACAGCGATCACGTCGTACATATAGCCGGGGATCAAGAGGTAGTCGAGCAGGATCATCCAGCCGGCAATGAAGCCGACGAACGGGCCGAGCGCGTGGCGAGCGAAGCCGTACACCGAGCCTGCAGTCGGCACCGCCTCGGTCATCACGGCATAACTCTTGGCCGTGAAGTACATGCATACCCCGCCCAGCATGTAGGCGAGGGCGATCAGGCCGTTCGACCTGAGCCACACGAACCCTAGGATCTGAAACGGTGCGCAGGGCGAGATGTAGGCGAGGCCATAGATGAGCAGGTCGCTGAAGCTCAGTGTGCGGCGCAGCCGCGGCGCGGAATCGGCGGTCGCGACGAGGGGTCCTACGGCGTCATTCATGCGCGCGGCTCCAGGGACGCGGGCGGCAGTCTTGGGGGAGCTGACAATCTCAGGGGCACCTTCTAAGGGAGGGTCCGGAAATGCAGGGCTCGCTCGCTCTGCCGCGGAGGATGCAGTAATCGTGCCTGCTCGCGGCGGCATCGTAACATCGCGGCGGCTCGATCCGTGTGCATTGACCTGGGCGCACCGGCCGATTAGCGTTGCAACCTTCCCGAGTCGCCCGCGAGGGTCATGCCGATGAGTCGGCGCACGTGAGAGCCCCATTCCTGCCCGGGCGGCCCCGTGTACTGCTTGCTGCGCTGGTGATTGCGGCGCTCGCTGATCCGACGTGGGCCGATGATCTCACTCCAGGCTCGAAGCTGCAGCTCGCCGAGCCGCACACCACCCGGGAGCTCTCCCCGACCAGTTTGCGGCGGCTGTTCGTGCTCGACACGGCGTTTCCGGCAGCGGAGGCGGCCAGAACCTACGTGCTCGACGGCACGACGGGCAAACTCGAGGGGATGTTCAATCAGGCCTACTGGCCAAACTTCGCCGTCTCACCCGACGGCGCTGAGCTCTACGCGGTCGATACCTACTTCGAGAAGCATACCCGCGGCCGGCGCAGCGACTACATCGTCGTGCGAGATGCACGTACGCTCGATGTGAAAGCAGATATTCCCTTGCCCAACGGCCGGCTGCTCATCGTCTCGAAGAAGTATAACTTTGATGTGACGCCCGACGGACACTACGGCCTTACCTACAATCTTGCCCCCTCGACGGCCGTCACCGTGACGGATCTCAAGGCGCACAGGACGGTCGGCGCGATCGACATTCCCGGCTGCGGGCTCATCTTCGCTCAGGCGCCCGACCGCTTCTCATCGTTGTGCGCCGACGGCGCGATCGCTACAGTGACGTTCGATGCCGGCGGCAGATCCAGTATCGCCCGCAGGCAGGGCGTGTTCGATGCGCAGAACGACCCAGCCTTCGAGCATTCGGCTTGGGACAAGCATCACGCGATGCTCTATCTCATCACCTACAGCGGCTGGGTCGTGCCCGTAGACCTCGCAGGCGCCGAAGCGGCCCCGGGCGCGCGCTGGTCTGTGACCACTCCGGCGGAGCGCGCCGCCGGCTGGCGCCCGGGGGGCTGGCAGGTGAGCCATTTCCACTCGTCGCTGCTGCGCGTGTATGTACTCATGCACCGCGGCCCCGCGTGGACGCACAAGAGCTCGGGAGTGGAGGTCTGGGAGTTCGACGCCGTGCGCGGCAAGCGTCTGCAGAGAGTGGTGCTGCACGAACCCGCCCAGTCGATAGCCGTGTCGCAGGACAACGATCCGCTTCTTTACGTCATCACCGACAGCGAACGCATCGAGACGTATCGGCTTGCGACCGGGCGGCTGCTCTACAGCACGGCCCCGCTCGGCTTCACCCCTCAGCTGCTTACCGTGTGGGGCGACTGATGGATCCTTTGCTGGCACTGACGCTCGCCCTGGGCCTCGCGGCGCTGCTGGCCGCATCGGCGTGGCAGCAGCTCGTGCGCCCGCGCGAATGGCTAGGTGTCGTGCGCAATTACCAGCTCGTCGCCCCAGCGCTCAGTTCGCTGGCCGCGGCCAGCGTCACGGTCGGGGAGCTCATCGTTGCCGCGGGGCTCTTGTGGCCGCCCGCGCGCGGGCGCGCAGGTGTTGCATGCGCGGCGTTGCTCGGACTGTTCGCGGGGGCCATGTGGATCAACATCCGCCGCGGGCGCACCCAGATCGACTGCGGCTGCTTCGGCTCGCGCTCGATCCGGGGCATCGCGCCGTGGATGCTCTGGCGCAACGTCGTTCTTGCTGCGTGCTCGCTCGCGCTCGCGCTCCCGCGCGGCGCACGTGTGCTCACTGCGCTCGATCTGATGGTGTGCGTCGGCTGCGTGGCGACGCTTGGCTTTCTCTATCCGACCGTTGCCGTGGTGCTGGGGCCTGCACCGCCCCGGTATCTTGCGCACCGCGTCGCTGCTGCGCGGCGGGGAAGCTAGCGTGCAGGCGGCACTCCCCTATGTCGTCCTGCTGCAGCTCCTGGTGACGCTCGCGCTCGCCGTGCTGGTGTTCGGCCTCGCACGCCAGATCGGCGTGCTGCACGAACGAGTTGCGCCCATGGGGGCCATGACGAGCGATCAGGGGCCCGAGATCGGCGATGTGGCGCCCGTGCTCAACGTGACGAGCCTCGCTGGCGAGGCACTGCAGCTCGGCGGGGCGAGCACACGCTCGCGGTTGCTGCTGTTCGTCGCGGGGAACTGTCCGGTGTGCAAAAAGCTGCTGCCGATCGCCCGCTCATTCGCAAGCGCCGAGCGCATCGAGCTGGTCCTCGTCGGCGACGGGCAAGAGAGCGAGCAGCGCGTCATGGTGGAGCGGTACGGGCTGCAACATCTCGCGTGCGTCAACTCGCCGCTCGTCGGAATGACCTACCGCGTTGGCAAGCTGCCTTACGCAGTGCTGATCGATGCCGCAGGCATGATCCGCGCCAAGGGGCTCGTCAACAGCCGCGAGCACCTCGAGAGCCTTATCGTCGCGGCCGAGAGTGGTTTCGGCACGATGCAGGGGTTCCTTGCGGCTCAGGAGCGCGAACTCCACGCCGAGCCATCCGCGGATGTTCAGCTGCGACGGCCGAGCGAGCGGCGCGAGGCGAGCTATCCTTGAGAGTGGCCAGGAGCTGACCATGAGAGTCGTTTCGCGCCATCGATTCGATCGACTGATCGAGCGCCTGAGCCGCCGCACCGCGCAGCATACTTCTCGGCGGGGCTTTCTCACTCAGTGCAGCGCGTGGATGGTTGCGACCTCAGCACTGCCGTTGCTCCCGGTGGCACGACGCGCGCAGGCTGCCGATCCAGCGGGCGGGACGAAGAAGACCGGCAAGTACGCTTCGGCATTCGCCAACAGCGCGCAGACCACCGACCCTACGCAGTGCAACTACTGGCGCTACTGCTCGAGCGACGGTTATCTCTGCGCCTGCTGCGGCGGCGGACCGAACACCTGTCCTCCCGGCACTAGCCCCTCGCCGACCTCTTGGGTGGGCTCCTGCGTCAATCCCGAGGACGGCAAGACCTATCTCATTGCCTATCGCGACTGCTGCGGTCAGGACTCGTGCGGCCGCTGCGCATGCCTTGGCCAGGAGGGCGACATGCCCGAGTACCGCCCGCAGGTCAACAACGACATCGTCTGGTGCTTCGGGTCGAGCAGCATGGTGTATCACTGCTCGAGCGCGGGCCTCGTCGGTCTTGCCGAGTGAATTCGTGCGCGCGCACGGTACCAGCATTGCTCGCGGGGTCCTGGCGAGCCTCTGTTCCCTCGCTGCGGTGGCCGTGGCTGCGGCCGCCGGACCGGGCGCGCCTCCAATTGAAGCGAGTAACGTGCCGGATGTCGTCGCACAGGCCTCGGGCCTGCGCGTCGTGCCGATGCCGCGCATCGCCCAGATCTACGCTCGCAACTGTCAGGGA
>Ga0335074_10014501_pt1 | contig 11050 bp, 4 predicted proteins | sample Lox_Sample_23_FD_206715 | JGI IMG/M metagenome (GOLD analysis project Ga0335074, IMG submission 206715) | Soil microbial communities from Loxahatchee National Wildlife Refuge, Florida, United States - Lox_Sample_2.3 | ecosystem: Environmental > Terrestrial > Soil > Wetlands | place: USA: Florida... | reverse complement strand
AAAGCTTTTAAAAACAACATAAACATTTATACGTTTACAACTACCTAATAAGTACGCTAAGAATACTACAATACAACATATAGAAATTAAAAGACGGGGTGCTAATCCTATTGCTAGAGGGGAGCTACGCTTTGTACGACATTATAGCTGTTTAAGAACCTTAGTTGAACCCATACATCCCAACCACATACTACCTATAAAGGTGCTCGTACACCTTAGTCTTCCTGCAACAAGGGAGGGCTCGTACGAGCATATACGTCAATAAGGAGATCCTATTAGCCTAGTAGCACTCCAACTCCAAGCTAGACTACTACTAGGTAAAGCTCGAACTAGAATTATAACTTCTAACTATCTACAACATTTACAGTAAAACATTAAAGTCGTATGAAACTACAAACTTGTAAGACTACTAGTCTTATAGGGTCTCTAGTAGGGAATTAATACAGGTTATAGTACGATACACTGGTGTCACATAGGTGATCATGGGATGCAAGGATAGGTCTCTAAAATGACAGTGATATTTAAGGAACTACTCGCTACCTTTTCCATTTCTAGGAATGTCATTCTTTAAGTATGACTAGCGTCAGCCGGCTGGAGAAACCACGCTCTGTAGCGTTCTAACATGTGCAGCAGCTTGAACTATACGCTGTACGTTCTAGCGCCTAACATGATACCTCTCCCCACAGTAGCCTGTCCCCAGGTCACAAAATAAGGGATGTACTTGGCAGTAGCAGCCTTGCTACGCCTAACATGATGTTTAGTATGTACTTCATTAAAATAGGACAATTTAGGCGGGAGGAATAAATATGGGTCTCCCAACTTAGGGGCCGCAGCGGGGCGCCTAGTATGCATTAAGGATGCGTTTTTACATCTGTAGCATACCTGTAGCATCCTTGCTGTTATCCGCTTACTAGCCCCTATACATTCCCATCCACGTCCCAAGCCGCAGCAGGTTATATAGAGCCGCAAAAATGTTTACTATATTATAAGCTCTTAATTGCCATTTCCTAGTATTAAACTGCAGTCACACTTTCCAATTAGGACTAAGTGGTTACATTGGTGTTCCTACCTGGTTTTAGCAGTGCCTAGCTCGCGCTAAGGTTTGTGTCACCGAAATCACTAATTATGGAGCTAAGCCTATTTAGGCTATTAGAATGGCTTTAGGAATTCTTAATTGTAAATTGTAAACATTCTTCTAAATCGGGTAAGGTGCTATAGTAGTAATTGCATGCGCTAGTAATTTTGCGTGCGCACCTTTCTCCTATTTAAATTACTACTTCTTACTACAACAACCTTCCTTCCTTTCACTATTACTCTTACACCCCCACGCCACTATGCCTCTACTCCTACCCCTACCACACCTTGTAGCTTACTTCTTATTTTATTCTCAAACTATAGCTCCTAAAAACACTCTCGCTTGCACCCTGCCCCCACCTCTTATAGCGCGTCTCGTTTGGAACACCTGCCTTTAGTGTTCAAAGAAGCTTGTAGCTTACGCCTAAAAGCCGACCTTGCTGCGCTATACTCGCACCACCCTCTTACAAGCATGCTCATATTACAGCAGCATGCACAACAAATGTGAGGAAGTAAGTACACGTTCTAGCCTTTACTTCTCCTTCCTTTCCATATGAGAAATACTACTAATACATAGTAGGTTCCAGAAAAGTTCAGGAAAACTGTGTGCTAGATCTAGGAAGACATTAAAAAATAGATTAGTAACAAGAAGCCTACAAATAACCCTGCAAACCCTACAAGGAAACATGCAGACCTTATAAGTCTTAAGCGTCATCAAAAAATATACACAAAAGAAGTGCAGTTATAGCTCTAAAAGCATAAGATTCTAACATCTTATAATTAGCAGCGCACTACTATGCTTGCATCTTCTTAACGCATTAAGTGTCACCTTAAAAATCTCGTTGATGTTCTTTGCTTCTAAGTAAGTTATTTATTTCTCCTTTATCCCCCTTCCATTTGGTATCTACTATGTCTTTATTCCTACTCTATTGCAGCTAGTTGCTAACAAAATCATATAGAACAACTTTAACCCTCTTAATAAGAGCGACATTGAAGATTCTATAAATAATAATTTAAAAAGCAACGCTAATACTAATGCAGAGTAGATGGTTTGAGGTTGGAGATACTTAGGATAGCTAGGAATAAAAGTTTAAAATTTATATATTAGATATTGCTGCTTAATGCAGCTCTTATAAATTTGCAGCTGCAATCCACTCGTACTTTAATACTTAATAAAATAATAATTCTCCCTTCTACCCTTCTAACTTTCTACGTGACAATTTAAAATGGCTTTTTATAGTTATCATATTCATTTGCCTCTTATAACGATGTAGTATTAGATTCTTAGTGTTTCCACAATGTTTCTTAGCTGACCATGCACTTTGATAACACTTATATATAAACAAAAAGGAACTATAATGGAATACTTCTATGTTTCCTCTTCCTTCTATTTTGCTGTGCTACTATGTTATAAGCGGTTCTATACTTATTTAAAATGTCTGCAGCATGTTCTAAGAACCCTTTATAAATCTATTTGTTATACTTTTACAACCACCCTTTCTAACGCACTAAGTACTACATCTTCTTATAGTATGTCTTATAGTTGACAATTAATTTAATTTCCTATTCCTTGCTGCCATCCTCATCTTTTAGAATAGGCAGCGTCTACTATCCTACTAGCTCTCCAACCTTTCCTTAGTACAGTTCTAATAATAAAACATGGAATACTAAGTAGAAGTAAGAATATAGAGGGGGCAAGGAAAGCTTGTATGCTTAGTTGCTAATTATTTTAAGGACTTAAAATGGGCCTATAAATAGGGGTGTAAGCTTGTTAGAGTGGAAGTAGATGTTTTTTAATAAGAATATAACTTATTCTTTTAAAGCGAACTTTATTAGTATATGTTTCTTGTTATAGTGTTTCTTCTACAAAACAGTTGTAGCAGCTAGGTTACAGTCTAATACCGCCCTTACAGTATAAATCTTGCAGATCCTCTTTCAAGCAGAAGGGACGTCATATTCATACACGTTGTCTGCAAGCATTAAAGGGAGAGATAGGCTGTAGCCGAATAGGGCTTAGAACGGGCTTATTCTAGTACTAGAATGCTATAAATTGTTATAAGCAAATTCGGCTATAGCAAGCATTTCTGCCTAATTATCCTTATTGTTATTGCAGTATGCTTGTAGATATGCCTTAAGAATCTAGTTCTAACGCTCTATTTGCCTATCAGTTTAAAGGTAGAACGCTGTTGAAAGCTTCCTCTTAATCTTAAGGTAGTAATAAATGTTAAACTAGTAGTTACTTGTAAACATACTGCCTCTATCTGTTACTATGCCATTTAGAACATTATAGTACTATATGATCTCCTCAACTAGCTGTACTGCAAGGGACTCTGCATCTATCTCCTTTATACACTAAAGATAGCATGCTATCTTAGTGTAACAGTCTACAACTACTAGAATTGCATTATAAAGGACCCCCTTAAACTTACTAGGAGGGAGACTTATAATAAAATCCATTGTGATTTCTTTCTATAGCCCTACAGGCTTTAGCAGCAGCAATAACTTGCTATACGAGCAGTAGCGCTACAGCTTATTGCGCTAACACGTAGCACACGTTAACACATACTCTTCAACGTCTTCAAATAGTCCTTTCCAATAAAACTTCTAATAGAAGAGCTTTAAAGTTCTTTTAGGACTAAAGTGGCTAGCTAGGGGATTATTATAATGCGCTTTAAGTAGCTCCTACCGTACTGCTTCGTCTTCTAGAACAAACACCTTCTTGTTCCAACAAAACAGTCCTATATCGTTTATGCTCTATAAGCCCTTTATAGGCCTTCTTACTGCTCAACTTCTTTCTAGGACCCCCTTCTTATTTGCAACAAAAACGTCTTCTTGTTGCAACACTAAGATTAAGTCCTAAATCGAGTTAGACGGATAGGCATATAGCAATTTAGAGGTAGCACAAATCCGTGCATACGTCTTTAAGACAAAGTGATTATTAGTCCCTAATACTACTACGAATATCTTATGTCCGCTAACTGCAGTTGCTCTGCTAAGAGGGTTTATTCCTTTAAGTAGTAGGGGTTTATGCCTACTGCGTCTTAGTAGGGTTTTATACCTATTACGCTCTTACTCGCTAAACATAGCTATATAAGTGTTAATAATATAAGACACTATTGTCTTAGTGCTAGTACGGCTCTGCAAAGCTAGGGATATTATGTTTATTATAAAGCTTCCCTTCATCTTATTTTAAAATATAAGGAGCAAATCATACAACTCTAATCCTACTAGTAAATTATAGTTAGGCTGCCAGCTTGGTGCGTCTATAAGATTCAACTTACCTAGTTTGTACTTAATCTTAAAATTAAAAGAATTTAGGTTTATAGCCTATTAGACCTACCTCCTATTTAGCTGCTTTGTAGTTATAAAGTAGTAGAGGTTATTGTGGTCTATAAGGACAACAACAGGGTAGCAGCTACCCTCTAAGTAGTATTGCTACTATTTGAAGCACTTAACAATTACAAGCAACTCTTAATTGTACGTTTTATAGCGCCTTTCTATATTAGTCATCTTCTTAGACTAATAAGCTATAAGATGCTAGTACTTCTACTTAGGCGCTTCAACGTCAAAGTCAGGCTGGGAAATAATCCTAGTAAGAGCAAACCTTAAGGCATTTAACTTAACTATAATATAAAGAGCAAGGTTGAAATACTATAGCATAAAAGCAGTAGTAAACGCTAACTTAATAGCGCTAAAGGCATCCTAAGCCGCTTGTAGAAACATAAAGGGGCCTACTTTCTTCCCCTTAACGCTGCTAACTAGCAAGTTAGTTAAAGGGGCTACCACCTTTAAATAGCAGTATACAAATCTCCTATAGAAATTTGCAAAGCTAAAGAACTATTATACTTATATGAAGGTCTCTAGCTCTAGCCATTCTACTATTATAACAATCCAGCTAGGCTCTACTGCAACTTTAAAAGTGTTTACAATAAACCTTAAGAACTCTACTTTCATAGTAGAGAAGGCATACTTCTTTAAGTTGACAAACAGTTTATACTGCTATAACTGCTCAAGTACTTTACGTACATACTCCATATAATCTTTATTATTTTATAAGTAAATTAAGATATTATCTAAATATACCACATAGAAGTCATTAAAGAGTCCTCCTAGCACCTTGTTAATATAGGCCTAGAAGGTGGCTAGTGCATTAACCAAGCTGAAGGGTATAACTTAGTACTTAAAGTAGCTATAATAAGTATAAAACGCTGTCTTCTACTTATCTCCTACCCGAATTTGAATGCAGTAATAAGCATCCTTTAAATCGAGCTTAGTATACCATTTAGCACCAACTAGGCGGTTTAAGGTCTTATTAATTAAGGGGAGGGGATGACGGTTCTTAAGAGTTACCTTATTTAAGCCCTAATAGTTAACACATAGTCGAAGCCCTCCATCCTTCTTAAGAACGAACAAGATGGGGGCTCCTATTAAACTCGTAGAAGGGGCGATCTAGCCCTAAGCTAGGTTCTCATTCAAGTACTCCTATAAGGCCTTTAGCTAGAGTTCCAACAAGTTATATAACAGCCCAAATGGAGGGTCTGCTATTGTGTTAATAGCATGTTAGGCATTAGCTATATCTAGTAGCATTACAGCCTTATTAGCATCACAAACATCTGCAAGGTCTTAGTACTCCTTAAGGATAACTAGGGGCAGCTCCGCATTCCCCATAAAGGATACTAGAGCCTTAAGTCCTTAAAGGCCCTTTAAGAGTATTACATATACATCCTCGTTATCTCTTAAGACATTATTGAAATCGTTAAAAGATACAACCTTAATCCTTATAGACGTATTCTATATAGGAGCATACTGCTACTACTTTAAGACCTAGTCGTAGTATCCTGCCTAGTGCGACTCTAACTAGGGCGTGCTAAGAATAACGTTATACCTAAAGAGACTGCATGAATAAAAGTACTAGTCTATTATTCGTTCCTCCCTTATATCATCCCTTACCTACAAGGTAAAGAGAAACTTTGCAGTTAAAGGGATGTCCCTACCTTTAACGTTATATGCGCAAGGCAGTATACGACTTGTAAGTAGGAATCCATTTACAAATGCGAATTCCTTTCTTACTAAGTTGAGCTGGCTACCTGTATCTAACAGACACTTAGCCTTTACCCTACTTCTACTATTATAATAGAGGGATGCTTAGACCTCCATTCTCCCTCCTATTCTTAAAGGACCTTTAGCCTTAAAGGGACAAACTATTAGCCTTAGCCTTTTCCCGCTTTTAGTTTAATAGCAGTTGCAAAACGAACTGTAGCACTTAAGCAGCTAGCCTGTATGTAGCTAAACCCTTAGCATCTATAACATTTAACCTTGCTTAAGTCTAACTTGCTTAAGGGAACTTTTAGCAATACAGGTACATTGTTAGGGGCTGTCGCTAGAATAGTAGTAGTACTATTTTAAGGCTTAAAAGACTAAGAGGAGTATGAGAATGTGTTTGAGACCCCCTTCCCCTTACCCTCTATATACTTCTAGCTACTATCTAATACTTGCAGTATCCCTTTATTAGTCCTTAACTGCTTTTTTGCCTCTACTTCTTTTTGTTTTACACAAACATTCTCTTTGATATAGGAAGCAGCATCTACCAATTTATTTATAGTAGTTGGAAACGTCTTTAAGGCAGTAACCCTACAATAAAGCTCCAGCCTCATTTTAACTAGGAGGTGCATCTTCTATTATTCCTTAGTATACCCTAACAACTCATCTTAAAGTTGTTGGAGGTAGACAGTAAAAGTACGAATGTCCTAACTTGAGCCTTATATAGCCCTTTCGTACTTCTTAGTAGTAGAGGTATACCGATTCGCAGGCGATTGCACTTAGTTTAGTGTAAGAGTCTTAAACTTTTCCTATATAGTTTTATCCCTCCTAACAGACTTCTTATAACAATCCTACTACCCTATAAGCCTCCAATTAAAGTAGGAGGCGCTCTAAGTAACCTTCTTAGCATGTCCTTTGTATGTAACAGGTTTAAGTTAGAACACCGTCTCGCACTATTAAAAGAACTTAGTGTGCTTTATAATTGTCTTACCCTTATAACATAATAGGTCAGCAACCTTTATAGCTGCTTCTACCCTTAAGGCTAAATTATTATGACCTTAAGGCTTCTCCTTAAGTGTTACATCTTCGTCAACTTCCTTGTTGATAGAGGGGTTAGAAGGGGTAGTAGGGCGATACCGCTTAAGGCGCTTGCTTGCCCTTCAAGTGCGGCCCTAACAATCGTTCTTGTTGTAGGAGTAATTGTTACTACTACTAACATGAGAGGGGGGGATAACGTCTTCCTGCTGCACCATAAGGGTTCCTCCCCTCAACCTTGCTTAGAGGGATTAAATCTCCCTCTCTGCTTCCTACAACTCTACTAAGGCTCAAAGCCGTTTAGCCTTATATCGTGCAGCTGCAAGGCAGGCGGTTACTGTTGCTAAATCGCTGTCGTCTAAGAGGGGTTGCAACAAGCTACCTAAACCTCCTTAGGTTGTAGCCTCAGCTGGACCCTCAAGCGAAGAAGCTAGTGGTTCTAGTAGCAAGAACCCCGTCTTAGTAGTAGTACGAGACCGTCTTGCTGGTAGTAGTAAACCTAGGTGGAGCAACAACCCACTTAGAGCTACCTCTCGTTGAGTATCTAGTACTATAGCAACTGCTTGACGAACTACTACCTTAACAAGGCGTAGAGCGAGTAGCTTGTAAGACTGCTAGTCTTATAGGGTCTCTAGTAGGAAATTAATACAGGTTATAGTACGATATACTGGTGTCACATGGGTGATTATGGGATGTAAGAATAGGTCTTTAGAATGACAGTGATATTCAAGGAACTACTTGCTACCTTTTCTATTTCTAGGAATGTCATTCTTTAAGTATGACCAGCGTCAGCCAGCCGGAGAAACCACGCTCCGTAGCGTTCTAACATGTGCAGCGGCTTGAACTATACGCTGTACGTTCTAGCGCCTAATAAAACTAGAACACCCTAATCCTAAAAATGCTTGAAGCCATATAGGCCCCTAGCTGCCACCTAGTAGTAGGAGACTTTAATTTGCACTACACACTATAAGGGGGACATAGAGTTAGCAGGAACTACGTTAAGGCAGTACAACTAGTTAGTAGCTTATACACAAACCAGTTAGACCTACTAATAGAACTAGGGACAATTATAAGGGAGAAGCACTAGAACGAGCCCTCCATATTAGACTTAACCCTTAACACCCTAAATCTAACGCTATAAGTAGCAAGCTGCAAAGTAATTAACGCCTACTCTAAGTCCGACTATAAGCTTATTAAAACCTTAATTATAACTAGCAGTCAAGTTCGTACGAACATACTACCAAAAAGGAACTTTAAAAAGGCAGACACACATACTATTATAACAAGTGCAAGATAGCTCCAATTACTCGCATAAAAGCTAGCAACAGCTTAAGACATTAACAACTACGTAGAATACGTAGTAAGCTTTGCTTAAAAACTAATAAGCCAGATTGTCCTATATAAAACCCCTTCTATCCAAGTACAAGCATAATAGACACTTAAGGTTGTAGAAGCAATTGCTGTAGAACGCATAGCATACTACTAATAGTCGAACACCCACACAGACAAAGTATAAGATAGCTATATAGCTACATTGAAAGCTAAATACAAGCAAATAGCTAGCGCAAAGCAAGCATACTAGTATAACAGCGTGCACGAAGCAGCTAACTTTAAAGAAGGCATTTGGAAGATAGCAAAGTAGGCTCGTACGAAAAGCCACCTACTACTAGAACCAGCTAAGATGCCCGACTTATAGTAGCAAGGGGCCTAGCTAGGCACAGTAAGTGGCAAAGTAAGAGCGCTCTACAAAAGGTTCTACCTTGAAATAGAAGTAGACCTAGAAGATATTGCAGACAAGGATTTCTAGTGCAACCTACTTAGAATGCTAGTAATAAGCCAGCTAGTCACTATAAAGGACGTATGCAACATCGTATGAAAGGTCAAACCAGATAAATGCTTAGGGGCAAACGAAATCCCAAACTAATTCTTACAAGTAATAGGGGAACTATTAATTAAGGTACTACAAGCCCTAATAACTGCAGTTTTTAGAACCAGCTATTACCCTAAAAGCTTTTGTGCGGCTTGTATGATAGTCCTCTAAAAGCCTAGTAAGCTAGACTACTTAGACCTAGAGGCATAAAGACTAATAGCCCTACTTAGCACTATAAGTAAGGTTATTAAAATGCTAGTAGCATGCCAGCTTAGCACTTTAACTAAGCAAGAGGGATTACTACTAGACAGCTAAATGGGTAACTGTACGAATAAATCTATAGAGACAGCCTTAGAACTGCTAGTAGAACAGATCCATACAGTATAAAAGACAAGGAACCAAGTAGCATTAGTCCTATTACTAGATATAGCTAGGGCATTTAATACAGTCAATTACTTCTAACTGCTTAACAACTTACAGAAAAAAGGGGTACTACTATGGTTTGTACGAACAGTAAGATCCTTCCTTACAGACTAAACGACTATACTGCTAGTTAACAACGAAGAGACAGTGCCATACCAGTTAAACGCTAAAGTACTACAAGGCTCTCTACTGTCCCTAATACTCTTTCTATTCTACAATGCACTACTACTTAAAGCCTTAAACCAGCTAGACATGCTACTATTACTATTAGGCTTTGCAGATAATGTCAACTTGCTTACATATAAAGGGACTACAGCAAGGAACTACGCCAACCTTAAAATAGCACACGAATAATGCTTAAAATAGGCTAGAACATATAGAATGCGATTTGCACCTAACAAATATACCTTAACCCATCTTACTAGATGCAGGCGCATTAATCTGCACGCGCTAGTTAGGCTACAAGGAGTAGTAGTAGAACTAGAACCTGTTGTATGCATCTTAAGGCTACAGTTAGACTTCAAACTATACTAGAAAGCCTATAAAAAGGCTATTAAGGACAAAATGAGCACTCAAATGCTAGTACTACAACGTACAACAGCTTCAACTTAGGGAGCTATAATGCTTAAAGCTAGAATTATCTACTAAGCAGTTGTCTGCTTAGCACTATCATATAAGGCTGCATTGTAGCACAAGCATACAAGTAATACTAGTAAGCTTAAGGGTATTATAGTAAGGCTACAAATGCAGCAAAACTAAGGACTACAAATAGTGCTTGGAGCATTTAAAGCGACCCTTATCTGCTAGCTTAAGATAGAGTTGTATGTACTTCTACTAGATCTTTAGCTTAATAGGCGAATAGCACGCTTCCAAGCTAGGATGGAGCACTTAGGGATAGCATAGAAGATTAGGGACGCTTGTAGCACTATAAGGGCTAGAATCCTACGTCGTACGAATAGACGGTAGTAGTAGCAGCGCCAAGCTAGCGCATAGCAAGCTGCCACCCTAAGGGTCGTACGGAAGATACAGGTTGAAGGGTGGATTAGACAACAGCTAAACTAATAGGACAGGCAGGAAAAGAAACTAGTCCTCTAAGACTAGGAAAAGCGGTAGCACGTAGAGAATAGAAGGCTAGGCCGTGCCATACGACTAGGGGTAGATCTAGGGGGTTGTAGGGTAGTCCCTAAAGACACACCGCCAACAAAACAAACTCTAAAGCTCTACGAGGGGCTCTAGAAAGCAGAGAGCGTATTACTAACTCAAGCTTGTACAGGGAGGATAGGGCTCGCTAAGTTCCTTTATAGAAGACGTGTGCCTAGTATAACTACTGCGACCTGCTCGTGTGGGGCAGGACAGGAGACACCACGCCACATGGCCTTATACTGTGCGTACGAAGCAGGTAGGAGGCACTACTTGCACGCAGGCTAGAACCGGTTATACCCTCAAATGATAGGCACGAATGAAGGGGCTAAGCACTTCGTACGGTGGATGATGTGCTCAGGAAGGTTGAAGCAGTTTGCTCTAGCTAAACGCTTGCTGTTTGACAGCGAGTAGCTAGCTAGTCCTCTCTCTCTCTCTTTGACAAGTAGGTGGCGGTGAGGCTACTTA
>Ga0335074_10014500_pt1 | contig 11050 bp, 8 predicted proteins | sample Lox_Sample_23_FD_206715 | JGI IMG/M metagenome (GOLD analysis project Ga0335074, IMG submission 206715) | Soil microbial communities from Loxahatchee National Wildlife Refuge, Florida, United States - Lox_Sample_2.3 | ecosystem: Environmental > Terrestrial > Soil > Wetlands | place: USA: Florida... | reverse complement strand
TCCTGGCCGTAGGTGTAGAGCGGCTCCACTGCCGGAAGATGAGTCTGGTGCACGAGGCACTGGCGGAAGGTCAGCCGCCGCTCCCTGGCAGTCAGGTCGTATTGCCGCAGATCAGGGATCGCGACGGTCAATGGATCATCCAGCTCGATCCTGCCCTGTTTCACCAGACGCAGGATCGCGGTTGTGGTGAAGATCACCTTGGTGAGCGAAGCAAGATCGAACCACGAGCCGCGCTGCATCGGCACCAGCTCCGGCACGAGCTGGGCATGGCCCAGCACGAGTACGGCACGGTCCGCGGCAGGGATGACAACGCCGAGAATCGCGCCCGGTACTGGGCCGATGGCCCGCTCTAACGTGTCGCTGCAAGCGGCCAGGATTGTTTCGGCATTCATACGTGGTAGAGTTGTGCCAGGTGCGGAGCATCGATCTCTCAGCCGCCTCGTATTACATTGGGGAGCAGCTCCAGCAAAGGGAGGATATGATGACTGATTTCGCCACGACCCGGCGGTCCGTGCTCGGCGGCATCGCCGGTACGGCTGCCCTGGGAGTCACCTCGGGGCGCGCCGCCACCACCCCTCCCTTGCCCCGCTCTCCGGTCCGGCTCAACGTGATCGACATCGCCGGTCAGCTCCAGCTTACCCAGGGCGCGATCCAGAGCTTCGTCCACGCCAATCCCAAGCTGATCTCAAACGTGACTTTCACACAGGCCCCGGCGCCGGAGCTGCCGGGCAAGCTGAAGGCGATGCAGGCCGCCGGGCGTGTCGATCTTGACCTGGTGATGACCGGCACCGACGGACTGTCGGCTGGCATCGACTTGGATCTGTGGGTTCCGTTGGTGACTGATTACGCGGCGCAATTACCGGACCTGAACTCGATCTACCTGCCCGGTGCGCTGAAGATGCAAGGCCTGGCGGCGGATCAGGCGGTCTGCGTGGTGTTCTGCCCAGCCGGGCCGATCATCGAATACATGCCCGACCCGGTGAAGGTGCCGCCGAAGACAGCGGCGGAGCTGCTCGATTGGGCGAAGGCGCATCCGAAGCGCTTCATCTACGCACGTCCCGCTAATTCCGGCCCGGGGCGCACCTTCCTGCAGGGGCTGCCGTACATCCTGCAGGACAAGGACCCTATGGATCCGAAGAACGGCTGGGACAAGACCTGGGCCTATCTCATCGAGATCGGCAAATACATCGAATACTATCCCAGCGGCACCACCGACACGTTCAAGGAACTGGCCAACGGCACGCGCGATATCATCGCCTCGCATGTCGGTTGGGATGTCAACACGCGCATCCTCGGTGTGGTCCCGAAGGAGGTGCAGGTCGGCACTCTCGAAGGCTTCCATTGGGTGACCGACGCCCAGTACTGGGCGGTGCCAAAGGGCGTGCCGCCCGAGCACCTCGCCGTCATGCTGGAGATGACGAAATACATGCTGAGCAAGCCGGCGCAGGCGATGACGTATGATAAGGGGTATTTCTATCCTGGTCCGGCGATAAAGGACGTGCCGCTGTCGATGGCGCCACCCGACAGCCAGAAACTCATCGCTGAATACACCCGTCCCTTCTATACCAAGCTGTTCGAGGAGGTGCCGTCGGACGTGCCGTTGCCCGCGGACAAGTTGGTTTACGCATTCAACCGCTGGGACCAGCAGGTGGGCTCGCGTCCGGGCAAATAGCCGCCATGCCGTCCGCGCCACACGATTTCCGCGAGCTTCGGCTTGAAGCGATCAGCCGCGAGTTCGGGCAGAGACACGCGTTGCGTGGCGTCACGCTGTCGGTCGCGCGGGGCGAGTTCGTCGCCCTGCTCGGCCCGTCGGGCTGCGGCAAATCGACCGCGCTGAACTGCATTGCCGGACTGTTGCAGTTGAGCGGTGGTGCGATCTGGCTGGACAACACCCGCATCGACGAGCTGGGGCCGGAGGAGCGCGGCTTCGGCATGGTGTTCCAGAACTATGCGCTGTTCCCGCATATGACAGTGCGCCGCAATGTTGGGTTCGGCCTGACCACGCAACGTCGGTCGAAGGCGGAGATCACGCGCCGCGTGGACGAGGCGCTCGGTGTGGTGCGCCTGGAACAGCACACTGACAAACTTCCTGGCCAGCTCTCCGGCGGGCAGCAACAGCGCGTGGCGATCGCCCGCGCGATCGTGGTCGAGCCGCCGCTGATGTTGATGGATGAGCCGCTCTCCAACCTGGATGCCAAACTCCGCCTGGAGATGCGCGCCGAGATCAGGCGGATCCATGCGATGCTGGGCTGTTCCACCATTTACGTCACGCACGACCAGGAGGAGGCGCTGTCGCTGGCGGACCGCATCCTGGTGCTGATCGAGGGGCAGATGCGCCAACTCGGCACGCCAGCGGAACTCTATTCGCAACCGGCGACTCCCGATGTGGCCGAGTTCATGGGTTACCGCAACTTGCTGGAATCGACGGCGACGCCCGCCGATTGCGGTGTCATGGTCAGCGTTGCCGGGGCCAGGTTGCGGGGGACGCCGCAGGGCACGAAGGCAGCCGAGGGACGCGTCGTTGTCGCCATTCGGCCGGAGGATCTGGTGCCTGTGCCGGACGGTCCGATCGCCGCCACGGTCGAGATCGCCGAATATCACGGCCGCGACTTCTACGCCGTGCTGCGCGGCGATGATGGCGCGACGCTGTACTGCCGATCTCCGGTACGTCTCAGTGCCGGTGAGTCGTTGCGGCTGGACGCTCGGCCCGACCGCGTGCTGGTCTTCACGCCGTGAGCATCGCTCTTCGTGGCACGAACACCACGATTTCCGTTCGTCGCCGGTTGAAGGAACGCGGGCTTGATGGGGTGACACTGCTGGTGCTGCCCGGAGTGATCTTTGTCCTGGCGTTGTTCGTTTATCCGTTCCTGTATGGGCTGTTCCTGTCTTTCAAGCCGCTGAAAGGCGGTACGCTCGCCAATTATGTTACCTTCTTTTCGCAGCCCTTCCTGTACGACACAATCTGGACGACGCTCGTGATCGCCGTCCCGGTCACGATCCTGAACGTCGTGCTGTCAATCCCTGTCGCACTGCGCGTGCGGCGGATGAAATGGCAGCGGCTGCTGACCACGATCCTGGTGATCCCGATCACCCTCGGCACCGTGCTGATAGCCGACGGCCTGCTTACCTATCTCGGCCCGGCCGGCTGGCTGAACCGTATCCTGTTGGGCCTTGGGCTGACCAACAGCCCGGTGCGGTTGATCCACAATTATTGGGGCGTGATGCTGTCGCTGGTGATCAGCGGGTTTCCGTTCACCTTCCTGCTGACGCTCTCCTATGTCACTGGCATCGATCCGTCGTTGGAAAACGCCGGCGCCATGCTCGGCGCCCGCGCCCGCACCCGCTTCGCTCGAATCCTGCTGCCACTGCTGCTGCCCGGGCTGACGATCACGCTCGCTCTGTCATTCGTGCAGGCGTTTTCGGTGTTCCCGTCTGCGATCCTGCTGGGCGAGCCGTCCGGATCCACGCGGGTGATCTCGATCGCCGCGTACACCGCAGCCTTCGAGCAGTTCGACTATTCGATGGCGTCGGCCATTGCGATGATCATGGCCGCCGTGCAGATTTTGATCGTCGTGGCGCTGCTGGCGATGCGAGGCGTGTTTTTCCGCGGCCCCGTCAGCACCGGCAAAGGCTGACCTGACATGCGACGTCATCTCGGCGAGCAGTTATGGGCCTTTGCCGTTTGGGCGCTGGTCGTGTTCTTCGTCGTGAACCTGCTGGCGATGATCGCCACCGTGTTGGTGAATTCGTTCGGTACGCACTGGTTCAACACGTGGTTTCCTCCGGCTTACACCACGCAATGGTATACGATGGCGTGGGACGAGTTCGGTTTGCCGTCGATTCTGCTGGTCACGGTGGAGGCGGTCGCTGCGGTCGTGGTGCTGTCGGGGCTGATCGGCGTACCGGCGGCCTATGCGCTGGCGCGCCGCGACTTCCCAGGCAAGCGCGTGGTGTTGCTGCTGTTTCTGCTGCCGCTGATCGTGCCGCCGATCACCTACGGCATCCCGCTGGCGACGGTGCTGTATCAAGCGCACCTTGCCGGCGCGATCTGGGGCGTGATCCTCGCCAATCTCGTCCCCACCGTGCCGTTCGTGGTGTTGATCATGATCCCGTTCGTGGAGCAGATCGATCCGCGCATCGAAGCCGCCGCGCATGTGTTTGGCGCGGGCGTCGGCCGTTTGTTCTTCCAGGTGCTGGTCCCGCTGCTGACGCCTGGTATTTTGGCTGCGCTGATTCTGGTGCTGGTACGCACCATCGCGATGTTTGAGCTCACGTTCTTTACCGCCGGTCCGGACAGCCAGACGCTGGTCGTTGCGTTGTATTATGCCGTGTTCGCCGCTGGTGTGCGTCCCGCGCAATCGATCGACGCGATGGCGGTGATCTATATGGTCAGCACGCTGGTCTGGCTGCTGATCGCGCTGCGCTTCGTCAACCCCACGCAGATCGTGACCCGCGCGAGGCAATAGGCCGCAGGGGGACGGCAATGCACCGTATTTCCTTTCGCGAGCGAAGGCGACGGGAACCCGGTCCGTGCGTTCAGGAGATGGCGAGACTGTGGCGCATCAGACCATAGTTTCGCTCAATAGCCGGGATGAAAGACAACTGTGTGCAAGGAGAGATGCCGTGACACACCTGATCAGACCACGCTCGATGGCCGCACTGGCGCTGGCCGCCGCGCTCGCCGTGCCGACAGCGTTTCCGGCAGCGGCCGCCTATCCGTATTACCACGGTGGTGGCCACTGGCACGGAGGTTACCACAACAATACCGGGGCCATCGTCGGCGGGGCCTTGCTGGGACTGGGACTTGGCGCCGTGATCGGCGGTGCCTTGGCGGCCCCGCCGCCAGCCTACTACGCCCCGCCACCACCGGTGTACTACGCGCCGGCCCCGCCGGCGTATTACGCACCACCCCCGCCCGCCTATTACGGCTATTAATGGAGATCAAACGCCCATGACCGCCAGACTCAGCCTCCCGTCCCTCGCCCTGGCCGCGATGCTCGCGCTGCCAGGTGCCGCATTCGCACAAGGCACGCCACAGGCGGCCACGCAGGCCCCGCAGACCACCGCGCCAGCCGGTCACGCCACGCCGCGCCGTCTCGCGCCACAGGCGATCGAGCAGCACATCGACCGCCTTCACGCACAATTGCAGATTACGCCGGCGCAGCAGCAGCAATGGGACCAGTTCGCCCAGGTCATGCGTGACAATGCCGCAAATATGCGGCAAGCGGTCGAGCAACGTGGCACCCAACTGGCCACGATGAATGCCGCGCAGGATATGCAGTCTTACGCGCAGCTTGCGGAGCAGCATGCGCAGGACATGCAGAAACTTTCGGCGGCCTTCCAAACGCTTTATGATTCGATGTCGTCAGAGCAGAAGCAGACGGCGGATGCGGTGTTTCGCGGTCGCGCTACGCATGCCGCGCACCGGCGGGGCGCGTCACCAGGCTGATCGCGGATGGAGCTGACGCCTGATCGTGTTGGCTCCGTTGCCGCCTTCCGCTCGCGTTGAGCGTTGGCGAGGCAACTTTAGGCTATCATCGGTCCCGTTGCCTCAGCCGGACAGCAGTGCCTGTGCGCACGCGTCCAGGATCGCATCGGTATCCATTCCATATTCGCGATACAGACCGGGAATGTCGCCGCTCTGACCGAAATGGTCCGGACCGAGCGGGACCACATGCTGGCCGCGCACGGCGCCGAGCCAGGCATGCGTCGCCGGATGACCGTCGAGCACGGTGACCAGTGCGGCATCGGGCGCGAGCGGCGCCAGAATACGCTCGATATGACAGGACGCGTCGCGCTGACCCGAGCGCCGGGCACGCATGGCGCCAAGCCAGTCGGCATGCAGGAGGTCGGGGCTGGTCAGCGCCAACAGGCCTGCGCCCGGTTCTTCGGTCCGCAGTTCGGCGAAAGCTGCTTCGGCCTCGGGCGCCACCGGGCCCTGATAGAAGATGGCGATGCGTGCACCGGGCGCCGGTGCAACCACCCAGTGGGCGCCGGCAATAACGGAAGTGGGATCGACCTGCCGCGCCGGCTGTTGAAGCTGGCGTGTCGAAAGACGCAGCCACACCGCCGAGCCGTCAGGTTGCTGGATATGCGCGAAGGCGTGGCGCAGCAGAATCGCCAGCTCATCGACATAGGCCGGCTCGAAGCTTGCCAGCCGGTCGGCCGCCATGCCGATCAGCGGCGTGTTGATCGATTGGTGCTGTCCGCCTTCTGGGGCCAGCGTCAATCCGGATGGCGTGGAGACCAAGATGAAGCGGGCGTCCTGGTAACAGGCATAGATCAACGCATCCAGGCCGCGATTGACGAACGGATCGTACACCGTGCCGACCGGCAGCAGCCGCGCGCCGGTCAGCGCATGGGTCAACCCCGCGGCACCCAACAGGAGGAACAGGTTCTGCTCGGCTATGCCGAGCTCGATGTGCTGGCCGAGCGGACTCATGCCCCAGCGCTGCGCCGAGGCCAGCTTGGCATCGCGGAACACGTCGTTGCGGGTGTGACGATCGAAGATGCCGCGCCGGTTCACCCACGGTCCCAGGTTGGTCGAAACGGTCACGTCGGGACTGGCGGTGACGATGTGCTCGGCCAGTTGCTTGAACGGTCCCTGGCCGCGGCCGATCTCGGCCAGGATGTCGCCGAAGCCGGCCTGGGTGGACAGCTTTCGTCCAGCAAGCTTGGGCATCGGCAGTTCCGCCGGGACCGCGATCAGCGGGGCTGTCAACGCGCGTCCTTCAGGAGTCAGCTTCGCCGCGAAAGGACAGGCAGCCAGAAACTGCTCGAACTCGGCTGGCGGCAGATCAAGCCCTTCGAAGCGGTCCCACTCGTGGCCGGGGCGGATCGCCATCGAGGCGCGGAACTCCTCCATCTGCTCCTTCGTCATCATGCCGGCGTGGTTGTCCTTATGGCCGGCGAAGGGCAGGCCCATGCCCTTTGTCGTGTAGGCGATGAAGCAGGTCGGCTGGTCGCCTTCGGCGTCGGCCGCGCGCAAAGCCTCGATGACGGTCTCGATGTCGTGGCCGCCGAGATTGGTCATCAGCGTCGCCAGCTCATCGTCCGACAGGGGATCGACGATGGCGCGCAACGCGCGAGAGCGTCCGAGATCGGCAAGCACCGCCTGGCGCCATGCCGCGCCGCCCTGGAACGTCAGCGCGGCGTAGAGGCTGTTCGGGCAATCATCGATCCAGCGGCGCAGCGCGTCGCCGCCGGGGCGGGTGAAAGCGGCTTGCAGCTTGCGTCCGTATTTCAGGGTGACGACGTTCCAGCCCATGTCGCGGAACAGGCCCTCGATGCGGCCAAACAGCCGGTCGGGGACCACCGAATCGAGGCTCTGACGGTTGAAATCGACGATCCACCAAACATCGCGGACGTCGTGCTTCCAACCTTCCAGCAGCGCCTCGTAAATATTGCCCTCGTCGAGTTCGGCGTCGCCGGCGACGGCGATGTGTCGGCCGGGAGGAAGGTCGGTGCGCCCCAGGCCGTGCAGCCGCACGTAATCCTGGATCAGCGCCGAGAAGGTGGTCATCGCCACACCAAGTCCGACCGAGCCGGTGGAGAAATCGACCTCGGGTCCGTCCTTGACGCGCGAGGGATAGGACTGGGCGCCGCCGAGCGCGCGCAGTCCTTCCATTTTCTCGATGCTCTGCCGGCCGAACAGATAGTTGATGGCGTGGAACACCGGGCCTGCGTGCGGCTTCACCGCGATCCGGTCCTGCGGGCGGGCGATTTCGAAGTAGAGCGCCGTCATGATGGAGATCACCGAGGCGCAGGACGCCTGGTGCCCGCCCACTTTCAGCCCGTCGCGATTGGGCCGGATATGGTTCGCCTGGTGCACCATCCAGGCAGACAGCCACAGCAGCTTGCGCTCGAGCTGACGCAGAATCTCGAGCCGACGCGCATCCGACGGCGCCCCCCGTACCGGGGCTAAGGCCTCGACATCCATTCCCGCCACCCTATGACCGTCATGGCCGGCGAAGGCCGGCCATCCACGTCTTTCTTCGACATCGCCGGTACAGTCGTGGATTCCCGGCCTTCGCCGGGCATGGCGGTAGTGCCTCCTCGAGGGCCGACCTCAAGGGCGACAACCGACGACTGCTTCACTTCCGCCTCATCGACTGACCGCCGACCACGGACCATTGACCGTTGCCGATGAGACGTCGCACCGCGCTCGATGCGTTGCGCTTGCCGTCGCCGGCATAGTCCTCGTGCCAGTCCTCGACCTTCGCCAGATCGTAGAGGTAGTTGACCATCAGCGTGGCGCTTTCCCTGGCACCCTTCTCGGAGGCGTCGCCGCACATGTTGATGCGTTCGATGCGGGCGCCGTTGGAGAGATGGAAATGCGCCACCGGATCGCGGGCGCGCTTGCCGTTCGACTCGAGTACAAGGTAGCGCGCACCGAGCCGGACCAGCGCGGGTTCGGCGGCGCGCACCAATGTCTGGTCGCGCCACCAGGATCGGCGAGCAAGGAGCTCGGTCAAAGCGGTCGTCCCCTCGGCGCCGGTTGCCGCGCGCAGCGCCGCGGTTTCCTCTTCGGTCAGCAGTCCCGGTTCGGGGGCGGCAAGCTTGGGATCGAGCCACCGCCGGAAACCGGGAATCGGGGAAAGTGTCGCGAAGGTCTTCAGATTGCGGAACTCGCTCGCCAGTTCTTCGGCCACCTGCTTGATCAGGAAATTGCCGAAGGTGATCCCGGCCAGGCCGCGCTGACAGTTGCTGATCGAATAGAAGATAGCGGTATCGGCGGTGCGTGCATCGAGCACGGGCGCCTTCTCGTCGAGCAAACGCTGTACGCTTCCGGCCAATCCGTTCACCAGCGCGACCTCGACGAAGATCAGTGGCTCGGTCGGCATGCGGGGATGAAAGAAGGCGTAGCAACGGCGATCGGAGTCGAGCCGGTTCTTGAGGTCGCGCCAGGAGCGGATCTCGTGCACCGCCTCGTAGCCCACCAGCTTTTCCAGTAGCGCCGCCGGACTGTGCCAATCGATGCGTTGCAGCTCGAGGAAACCGATATCGAACCAGGCCGCGAGCAGGCCGCGGAGATCGTTTTCGAGGGCCGCGAGCAGGTGATCGTTGTTCCGGTGATCGAGCAGGAAGGCGCGCAGATCGACCAGGAATTTGCGCCCGTCGGGGATGGTGGTGAAGCGGGTCAACAGCTTGAGCCGCGGTGGCTCAAGGGCGCGCCGCAGATTGGCCTGGGCGACGGCGCGCTCGGCCGGGTCTTGGGCTTGCTGCACGGCGGCATAAGCGGTGGCGACTGCTTCCGGATCGGAATCGAATGTCGCCAGCGTCCGCAGGAAATCCTTCTGCCCGTTTGTGTCGAGGCTGAGATAAGTCTGCGCCAATCGGGCGGCTCGGTTGCGCGCGCTGACCTCGCCGCCGCGGGAGCGGAGGCAGGCGCGCATCTGGGCCTCGATGCTGTCGTCCTCCTCGGCCACGCCCGCTGCCATGTCGCGCCAGACGGCGGTGAGGCGACGGAGGGCACGATCGAATAGTCCCGGTGGGGCGGCGGCTTCGCTCATTCGGGGCTCCTGGGCGATAGGCGGAGTATAGGCACACAATTGGGGCGCATGCTCGCGGCAGGCGTGCAGTGCGGCATCGCGTTGTGCTCAGGGATGCAGGGCGGCGAGCAGATCCTCGGCGATCATGCCGGGCCCGGCGCGCTCGGCGGCGGCGCCATGCAGCCACGTGGCGGCGCAGGCGGCTTCCCAGGCTCGCATCCCCTGGGCGAGCAGGCCGCCGATGATGCCGGAGAGCACGTCGCCGGCACCGGCCGTGGCGAGCCAGGGGGGCGCGTTGGCGTTGATCGCTGCCCGTCCGTCGGGAGACGCGATGATGGTGTCGCTGCCTTTCAGCAGCACGACGCTGTTGGTGCGGCGAGCGGCTGCACGAGCGGCGCCGAGACGATCGGGGCCCGGTGATCCGAACATGCGGGTAAATTCTCCGGCATGCGGGGTCAGCACTGCGGTACCGGCGAGTGCGTCCGGCTGGCCGGTGAAAGCGGTGAAGGTGTCGGCGTCCGCAACTATCTGGCGGTGCGCGGCGAGTAGCGCGGGCAGGGCCTGTTTAGCTCCTTCGACGCCGAGCCCTGGACCGCAGACCCAGACGACGCGGCGTTCGTCAGCGAGAAGTTCGGCAAGCGGTGCATCGGTCACAATGACGCCGGGCGACCCGGTGCGATACACCTCGGCGCCGCCGTGCGTGGCCGCGATCGTGACCATGCCGGCGCCGGCCCGGCGGGCGGCGTCGGCGGCAAGACGCGCAGCGCCGGTCATCGCCGGACCGCCGAGCACTGTGACATGGCCGCGGCTGTACTTATGTCCCGAGGCCGCGGGGTGGGGAATTCGCCACAGCTCCGGCAGGTTGGCGAAGGTGGTTGGAGGGACCTGGCGGAGCACGGCGTCCGGCAGACTGATATCGGCGAGGACGATCTCGCCGCAGTGGTCGCGACCGGGCAGCAGCAGGTGTCCCGGCTTGAGACGGAAGAAGGTGACCGTGAGTCGCGCGGCGGGCGCGAAGCCGCGGACGGCGCCGGTGGCGCCGTCGATGCCGCTGGGCACATCGACGGCGACGATCCGCCGCGCCGCTTTGAGCGTATCGGCGGCTAAGCCATCGACATCGCGCGCGAGGCCGGCGCCGAACACGGCGTCGATTACCAGCTCGGCGTGTGCGGCGGTTTGCGGGGAGAACGCAGTTTGTGGACCGCGCCAGCGGCGGGCGACGTCGGCGGCATCGGAACCATCGCGCGGTCGGGCGAGGACGGCGACGGTTGTTGGCCATCCTTGTTGGGCCAGCAGGCGGGCGACGACATAGCCGTCGCCGCCGTTGTTGCCTGGCCCGCACAGCACCAGGGTGCGGCAGGGGGGGAAACGCGCCTGCACGGCGCGGGCAACGGCGCGGCCGGCATTTTCCATCAGCGTCGGGCCGGGCACGCCGAGGCTGGGCGAGAGAGCGTCCGCGCGGGCCATCTCGGCCGGGTTCAGAAGCTCGGGCCGGCCGGCGAGCTGGCACAACCAGTCGGTTCGGAATTGTGGATCCGCCATGCGGGGAATGTATCGGC
>Ga0335074_10014499_pt1 | contig 11050 bp, 12 predicted proteins | sample Lox_Sample_23_FD_206715 | JGI IMG/M metagenome (GOLD analysis project Ga0335074, IMG submission 206715) | Soil microbial communities from Loxahatchee National Wildlife Refuge, Florida, United States - Lox_Sample_2.3 | ecosystem: Environmental > Terrestrial > Soil > Wetlands | place: USA... | reverse complement strand
AATACCGGTCGTGCGAAATCAGAACATACGCAAATTCGTAATTGCCGAGATACTCTTCCAGCCAGTCTCGCGCTTCCAGATCCAGGTGGTTCGTCGGCTCATCCAGCAGCAGCAGGTTCGGTTTCTCAAGCAGCAGCTTCGCCAGCGCAATGCGCATCTGCCAGCCGCCCGAAAACTCCTCGGTCTGCCGCAGCCAATCTTCTTTGCGGAATCCGAGCCCAGCCAGCACCGCGCCCACCTGCGCCTCAACCGCATAGCCATCGCGCGCGCGAAATTCGCTATCGGCTCGTTCAAACCTTTCGGCGACCTGTGCGTATTCTCTGCTGCCCGGGTCCAGTTCGCTCATGCTGGACGTGAGCGCTTCTAACTCCTGCTCCAGGTCCTTCACGTCCGCGAACACGCTCATACATTCGGCGAACACCGTGCGGCCGCTCACCTGAAGACCGTCTTGCGGCAGATAACCTACGCGAATGCCCTTCATGGCGTTCATCGAGCCGTAGTCGAGCGTCTCCAGCCCGGCCATGATTTTCAGTAGAGTCGATTTGCCGGTGCCGTTTCCGCCCACCAAGCCCGCGCGCTCCTTGGGCGTAATGAGCCAATCCAGATCTTCGAACAGCAGCTTGTGCCCGAAGCGCTTGCCGGCGCCTGTCAGTTGCAGCATTCCTCAACTATTTTCGCTGAAGGCGCTGGTCGCTAAGCGAAGAAAAAGTTGAGAGCATGTCCAATGTAGTTCTTGAGATCCGGCCTTTTTACCACTGCGTCCAGGAAGCCGTGCTCCAGCAGGAATTCGCTGCGCTGAAACCCTTCGGGCAGTTTCTGCCGAATGGTTTGTTCAATTACGCGGGGGCCCGCGAATCCGATTAGCGCGTCCGGTTCTGCGATATTCAAATCGCCGAGCATGGCGAAACTGGCCGTAACACCACCCGTAGTGGGGTCCGTGAGCACGCTGATATACGGTAGCCGAACTTCATCCAGTCGCATCAACGCCGCCGAGAGTTTCGCCAACTGCATGAGGCTGATGGCGCCTTCCTGCATGCGTGCGCCTCCCGATGCCGAAACAATAATCAGAGGCGTTCGCTGTTCGATGCAGCGCTCAATGGCGCGCGTGATTTTTTCGCCCACTACCGCGCCCATGCTGCCGCCGATAAATTTCAGTTCCAGCGCGCAGATCTGCACTTGGCGCCCGTTCAATAATCCGCTTGCGCAGATGACGGCATCGGGCAGATTCGTTGCTGCCTGCATTTCATCCAGCCGCTGCAAGTAAGGCTTCGAATCCACGAACCCTAGCGGATCGGAAGAGCGCAGGTCCGCATCGTGCGTGATGTATTGCCCGTCGTCGAATAGCTGCTGCAGCCGTTCAGCGGCGCTGATCCGGAAGTGGTGCCCGCACTTGGGGCAAACGTTCAGATTATCTTCAACCGCCTTGCGCCAGATGATTTGTCCACACGCGTCGCATTTTTGCCACAACCCTTCGGTGCGGACGCTCTTTTCTTCGTCGCTCGGCGTCCCGGTTTCGAGTGATGGCTTCTGTCGCGTGAACCAGGCCATGGAAATCAGCCACTAAAGTAGCACGCGGAAAAATGTGTGGCCGCCGCCTACTTGTCCTGGCGCTGGAGCCACTTCTTCCGTACCGCGCCCGCCAAAATCACCAGCCCGCCCCCAAGTAGAACCGGCGTCGCCGCCTCGTTCGCGGGTGACACATCAGTATCCTGCGTTAGCGAGCTCGTGCCAAAGTACACATACTCCAGAAATGGTCGTGTCCCCGAGCTGGTGCTTACTTTGAACCACGTAATGGGGTGCGAAATCGACAAACCAAATTGGCCGTTTGAAACCGAAAACGTCTCGTTGTCCGACAATGTGACGCTGAGTGTGCCACACGTGATGCAGCTCGTGTCGAACAGCATCGCACTGTTACCCGCACCCGGCATCGCTACTTCGATGCTGCCGGTCCCATCTGATGCCCCTAACAATCCCGTCACGCTCCCTTCTGTCTGGCTCGAAAGTGAGTACGAAGCGCCATCGGGACCTGTAAAGTTGAAACCCTTCGACGTGTATCCCGCGGCATTGCTGTAATTCAGCCCCGCCTGCAACGTAGTTAAATCAACCACTGTGGTTGAACCCGTGATATACGCTGACGTGTCCCAGGTGCTGTAGCTAGTGGTTGTAATAGTGGTTGCGGCAGCTTGAAAGGTTCCCCCCAGAAAACAAACCAGAAGGGTAACTCCGAGTGCTCTTAGTTCACGGCACATATACATCCTCCGAATCTCGACTGTACTTTTACTTCAGTGCGCGCGCTCGTGCCGTCATCTGATTCAGAAATGCCTTTACGCCGCGATCCAAAAGGGAACGCCCACGCGCCCTTCGTTACGATAAACTTCTGTTTGGAGCCCTTCCTGTGCACAAGTTCCTGATTTCTGCTGCCGCGCTTTCTTTTCTGACTGGTTATCTGATCGCCGCCGATGCGCCGGCCCTTCGTAAAGCCCCGGAATTCGCGTTCTCGATTCCGGGCCAGGGCCAGAAACAGTTGAGCAATTACCGCGGCAAAGTGGTCGCGCTCGAGTTCATCTTCACCACTTGCCCGCACTGTCAGGCCGCTTCGAAACTGATGACCAAGCTGCAACAGGAATACGGCAGCCGCGGCCTGCAGGTGATCGATGTCGCCATTAATCCAAATGCGGATCTGCTGGTCGAAAATTTCGCCAAGGATTTTCAAGTTAATTTTCCGGTCGGCTGGGCGACCGCGCAGCAGATGCAAGCGTTCATGGGATTCTCTGACGCCCGGTATGTGGTCCCGCAGTTGGTGCTCATCGATCGCAAAGGTTACATTCACTACCAGACGCCACCGCTCTCTGGTGACGATTGGGTAAAGTTGATGACCGAACCCGCGATCCGCCAGCATATAGAAGAGCTGCTTGGATCGAACAACTCGGCTTTCCGCCATCAGGATGCTTTGGACGTCCCGGCCAGGTACTAGCGGCCAAGCGTAGCGAGCTTCGCGCATGCAGGCGACCGTTCAGCTCTCGCTCGATCTTGTCGATCTGGACGAAGCTCTGGCGACCGCGGAAATCGCGTTGAGTGCCGGCATCGATTGGCTCGAAGCGGGGACGCCGCTTATTCTTGCCACAGGCAGACATGGCGTCCGCGAACTGCACGCCCGTCATCCCGCCGTGCCGATTGTCGCGGATCTCAAGATCATGGATGGCGGATGGCTCGAAGCGGAGCTCATGGCCAAAGCGGGCGCTAGCATGGTGGTGGTGATGGGCCAGGCGCACCCGGAGACAGTCGAGTTAGTTGTGAAAGCCGGCCGCGATCTTGGCGTGAAGGTGATGGGCGACATCATGGCTATGCCCGATCCAGTCTCAGGAGCAAAGCGTCTCGAAGAGCTCGGCTGCGATTTCATCATTCATCACATCGGTTACGACATGCGCACTCTGCGGCACCAGCGCGGCCTGCCCGCGCCGACTCCGCTCGATCGTTTGCGTGAAATCGTCGAGGCCGTTTCCGTGCCCGTGCAGGCTGTCGGAGGCTTAAGTATCGAGCAGGCGATCGACACGCCAAAATATGGCGCTCCGCTGGTGGTCATCGGCGCACCGCTCGCCATCGATGCACACTCTTTCCGATCTGCCTCCGGCGATCTCGAAGGCACGCTGCGCCTGATCTGCGAAAGAGTTCACGCCTATGGCGATATCCCCGTGCGAAAGGAACCCGCATGAGCCAAAGTATGCCGGCATTGGTTAACTACGCGCGGGCGCCGTTCTCAGTCGAGCTTCGCGAAGTGCCTGTGCCGGAGATCGGTGAGCGCGACGTGCTGTTACGGGTCGGCGCCGTGAGCGTGTGCGGTAGTGATCTGCATCAATGGCACGGCTCTCACAGTTGGCCGGTCAACTACCCGTGCATTCTGGGCCATGAGTTCGCGGGCACCGTGGCGCAAGCCGGCGCAGGCGTATCGTGCTTCAGAGAAGGCGATCGCGTGGTGAGCGAAACCGCCGCCGTGATCGATGAAACTTCGCCCCTGAGCCGCTGTGGGCTCTACAACCTCGATCCCTCCCGTCGCGGCTTCGGCTATGGCGTCAACGGCGCTATGACGCAGTACGTGCGCGTTCCCGAGCGCTGTCTGCATCGCATCCCCGAATCGCTCGCCTTTGAGCGAGCCGCGCTCACCGAACCGTGCTGCGTGGCTTACAACGCCGTATGCATGAATGGCCGCGTGCGTCCGGGCGATGACGTGCTGGTGATCGGGCCTGGCCCCATCGGATTGCTGTGCGCGCTCATGGCGAAGCTCAGCGGCGCTGGCCGTGTGATCGTCGCGGGTTTGCCGGCCGATCGTTTCCGCCTCGGCATCGCCCGCGGGGTTGGCGCGGATACAACGCTCGAAGGCGGCGTCATCGAATACATTGCTCAACTGCGAGACGGTCTCGGCGTCGATGTCGCCATCGATGCGTCCGGCGCGTCCGCCACGCTTCAGATGGCTTTGCAAGCCGTTCGCCCCGCCGGACAAATCATCAAGGTCGGCTGGGGTCCGCAGCCCATGCAGTTCAGTCTTGATCCGCTCGTGCAGAAGAACGTCACCATCTCTGGCAGCTTCTCGCATAATTGGCCGGTCTGGGAGCGCGTCATCTCCATGATCGTCTCCGGCCAGATCAACTTAACGCCCGTCATTAGCCGCATCGCTTCGCTAAACGAGTGGCTTGACTGCTTCGAAAAAATGCATTCGGGCCAGCATGTCAAAGCGGTCCTCACGCCGTAGATGAAGCTCAAAATCTCCGCGTTCCCCAAGTGCTATCTCGACGAGATCGCCGCGGGAAAAATGTCCGTCTTCGATTGGATTGAGATGGCAAAGCAGCTTGACGCCGATGGGCTCGAAATGTACGAAGGCTTTTTCACCAGCCTCGAGCGCGCCTATCTCGATACCATCGCCGAAGCGGTCCACGCCGCCGGTTTCGCCATGCCCATGCTCTGCTGCTCGCCGGATTTCACCGCGCCCGACGGCGACCAGCGCAAGCGCGAGATCGAACGCGAAGCCGAAATGATTCGTATCACGCGGCGCTTGGGTGGGCCTGGCGCAGTCTGCCGCATCCTCAGCGGCCAGCGCTATCCGGAGGTTAATTGGGAGCAAGGCAGAGACTGGGTGCTCGAAGCAATTGAACAGGTGCTGCCCGTCGCCCGCGAGCACGGCATTGTGCTCGGCATGGAGAATCACTACAAAGACGGCTTCTGGAAATATCCCGAATTCGCCCAGAAGATGAATCGCTTCATTGATGTTGTGGATGCGGTTTCTGACCGCGAGCATTTCGGCGTGCAATACGATCCTTCGAACGCGATTGTCGCTGGCGACGATCCAATCGACTTACTGCGCCGCGTTGCCGATCGCGTCGTCAGCATGCATGCCAGCGATCGCTACCTGGCCGAGGGCGCCACTCTTGATGATCTGCGCCAAAGCGATGGCACGATCGGTTATTCGGCCAGCCTTCGCCACGGCGTCACCGGCAAAGGCCTGAACGATTACGACACAATCTTCCGTATTTTGGCGGAACACAACTACCGCGGCTGGGTCAGCATTGAAGATGGCATGAATGGCATGGAAGAGATGGCGGAGTCGCTCGCATTCTTGCGCCGCATGAGCGAACGCTATTTCAGTTGACTCAACCTCTGCTCCAACTCCGCGACCGCCGCAACGGCCTGTGACGTGGGAGCGTTGTCGGTTCCTTGAATCACTTCCAACACCCGTGCAAGCTCACGATTCACCGCGCTCAATTTGCTTTCGAGATCTTTCGATTGCCCGCCCGCGGCGCGAGCTCGCATCAGCGAGTCATAGCTGCGGTTCATCATCTCGCACAGCTTTAGCGATAGCGCAAGCTGCTGTTCCAATCCCGCCGCCGGAGTCTTTACGCGCGGGTCCATCACGACCGTGAACCGCTGCGAGTACGTTTCACCGCCGGCCGACAGCTTCGCGGTGTACTCACCCGGCAGCACCAGCGCGCCCCGCGGCAACCTGGGTGTATCTCGGTAAATCGCAGCGATCGGGTATTCATGCTCCAGCGACTTAGGCGGCGAGTACCGAAGATCCCAAACGAACCTGTGCATTCCAGCCGCTGCGGATAAGATGTGTGGGGGCCTGATCCAGTAAGTCGGTACGTTCAATTCTTTCTCTAACTGCGCTTCTGTTACTTCTGGCTTGTCTTCGCTGGAATATCTCCGGACTAATTTATTTTGGGAATCGTAAATTTCGAGCGCCGTCGGCCCGCTGTTCTCTTTAATCGCGTAATCAATGATCGCGCCATCCGGAGGATTCTGGCCCACTGGCTCCTCCGGTGGCAGCGGCGTATCCGTATTCCGGTTCCAACGCCACCGGATTGCTTTCTCGGGCGCAAATAAGTGTGCCTTGGCCGCCTGTGTTTCGCTATTCACCTGCCGCAGCGGCGTGATGTCATCGAGAATCCAGAATGAACGCCCATGCGTCCCCACGACTAAGTCGTCCTCGTGAATTACTAAGTCGCGCACCGATGTTACAGGCAGGTTCAATTGCAGCGGCTGCCAGTTATCTCCATCATCGAAAGAAACAAAGACGCCGATCTCGGTCCCCGCAAATAGCAATCCCTTGCGCTGAGAATCCTCCCGCACAGCATTTACAACCGCTCTATCCGGCAGCCCGTTGACAATCTCTTTCCAGGTCTTCCCGCTATCGTGAGTTCGATAGATATGCGGCCTAAGATCGTCTAGCCGGAAGCGGTTAATCGCCGCATACGCCGTGTCCGCGTCGAAGTGCGATGCTTCCATCAGCGAAACCTTGCTCCACGGCGTCAGCTCCGGTGGTGTGACGTCCTGCCAATTCTTACCTCCGTCATGTGTTACCTGAATTAATCCATCGTCCGTACCCGCCCAAACCAGGTTGCCATCTCTCGGCGACGGCGCCACCGTATAGATCACGCCGCGGTGTTTCCCTTTTTCTGGATCTTGCGATTCAAATGCCTGAATGACCGCGGGCATCTGCCACTCTTTGCGCGTCAGGTCTGGACTGATCGTCTCCCAGCTATCGCCGCCGTTAGTTGTCTTGAACAGGACATTCGAGCCTAGATACAAAACGTGCGGATCCACTGGCGAAAACAGCAGCGGCATCGTTCGCACAAACCGGTACGGCCCTCGCAGAATTTGCGGGCTTACATCCTGCACGTCTCCCGTCACCCAATTGAACTTACTGGCCTTCCCGCCATAGATAATGTCCGGATTCAACGGGTCCGGCGCAACATATCCATACTCTTCCGCTCCGACTGGATGCCAGTTGCGGAAGCTGATCGATCCATCGTCGCTCCGGCTCTCAACGCCCGCCGATCCGCTCTCCTGCTGCCCGCCATAGACCCAATACGGAAACCGATTGTCCGTAATCACGTGATAAAACTGCGCCGTCGGCTGGTTGTACCAGGAGCTCCACGTCTTTCCGCCATTAACGCTGAGCGTTGCCCCTTGATCCACGCCGAGAAAAATGATATCCGGATTCCGCGGATTGATCCAGATAGTGTGATAATCGTCGCCGCCCGGGGCGCCTTTGATCGCCAGGAACGTCTGCCCGGCATCGGTTGAACGATAGGTCGAGGTGTTCGCAATATAAATCTTGTTCTCGTCCTTCGGGTCCACCTGCACGCACGCAAAGTCAGACCCGCGTCCCCACAGCCGCTGCTCGTTATTAATCTTGCGCCAGCTCTCGCCGGCGTCGTCGGATCGGTACAATCCGCCGTATTCCTTTGACGCGTCCATCAACGCATACATGCGCTTCGAATCGCTGGGCGCAATCGCGAACCCGATGCGCCCCAGCCCTTGCGCAATCGTCGGAACGCCCTTGGTCAACTGCTGCCAGGTATCGCCGCCATCGGTCGATTTGAACAGCCCGCTGCCCGGTCCATTGAACGAATTTCCAATCTCCCACGGCGCTTGCCGCGCCGCCCACAGGCTCGCATACACGATCTGCGAATTTGCCGGATCGAATGCAACTTCCACCGCGCCCGTATTCTCGTCCTTGTAGAGCACGCGTTGGAACGACTTTCCTTCATCCGTCGATCGATACACGCCGCGCTCCGTATTCGGCCCATACGGATGTCCCAGTACTGCTACAAAAAGCCGGTTTGCGTCCTGCGGATCCACGATCACCGACGAGATCTGCTGGCCCTCGCGCAGCCCCAGGTGTTCCCAAGTCTTTCCCGCGTCCGTCGACTTGTACATTCCATCGCCAACCGAAAGATCGGGCCGCTGCAGGCCCTCGCCGCTGCCAACGTAGATGATGCTCGGGTCGGACGGCGCAACCGCCAGCGCACCGATCGATCCCGTGTCCTGCCCGTCGAAGATCGGCACCCATGTGTTCCCGTAATCGGTGCTCTTCCACACGCCGCCGTTGTTTGGCGCCATGTAATAGACGTTCGGCTCTTGAACCACCCCGCTGATCGCAACCGTGCGCCCCGCGCGAAACGGGCCAATCAGCCGCCATCGCATTTCGGAGAAGTACTGCGAATCCATGGGCGAACTCGCAGCAAATATACAACGGCCAACCAACACTGAAAGCAGAAGACGGTAAAGAAGCGGCACGGCGTTATTGTATCCATCCCCGCGCTGGCCTGACAAAGCGCTATTCGTGACGCAAAGCGGTTATTGGATCGATCCCGGCGGCCTTTACAGCAGGTCTCAACGCCGCCCCGGTAGCGACCAGGATCATCAGCGAAGCAACCGCGCAAAATAGCAATTGTTCAGGTGAGAACATTCCTAGCGCTCCGAGAGATCGTAATCGGCGACGCCTGTCCAGGATGTCAGGGCAGAAAACGCCATACTGAAGACCGCGGTAGCTACACCGGTGCCTAGCGCTATGACCAGAACGGCGGACGCGGAAAAGGCCAAATTTCGCCGGAATCCGCGCAGAGCGAGCCGTATATCCTGAAGACTGCTTTCCAAAGAGAGGCTGGCCATTGAGCTAGTGGGCAGTACACTACATAGCCAGTCATCGAAACGGAGTCTCCATGGCTAAACAGAAAAAACAGACTGACCCAATTGAAGGCGTTGTCGAGCATCTGAACTTTGCCAAGAACGGCGAGCCTAACGGCGCAGTGCTCGATTCCGGTTACTTCGTTCATATGAAGCGGCGTGCCGCACAATCGATCGGACTGCGCGTCGGGCAGAAGCTTCAGGTGCAAGGCAAGTTGAAGATGAGCAGCTCAGGCGGTCAGAAGGTGATCGAAGCGGATTCCGTCAACGGCATCGACGTGACCTCCGCGCGCGCCGCAAAGAAAGCCGCCCCCTCAAAGGCCACTTCCAAAGCGGCCTCCTCCGGCAATGCAGCGGCGAAGAAAGCCCAAGGCGGCAGAGGAGCGAAGAAACGAAGTCGGTCGCGAGCCAAATCTCGGTAGCGCTGTGCGCCGCCAGACACCAAAGAAACTCGCCGAGCCTTGGGGCGGGGCACGTAAGCGCACAGCCGGTTTGTGGCGTTGTGCGCGATCTACCGTAGTCCGCGCCCGTTTTGCGCGAGGCCGTTAGTACTGCGTGGGAGGCGGCGGGAACCTGTCAATCTCCCGGCCGTTTTTCAAAAACCTCTGAAGCTTGTTATCCCGCAACACTGCGTAGCCGTCCTTTGTGTGTAAACGCAGCGAGTCGCCTTGCGCTTCGATGCCGCTTATGACGAATTCAATCGGGTATCGGCGAGCCTCATGTGAATTCTTGTCCCAACGAACCAAGCCGCCGGGGTAGGTTGAAATATCCTCGCCGAAATGGTCGAGCCCGAGCCAAACTGTATCGCGTTGAACGAGAATGGCGCTGACCTCATAAGGCGCTACTTCGGGCGGAGAAAAGAGCGTATAGCTGCGGGTGGTCGTATCGAAGTAGCCAAAAGCGCCGACACCTCTGCAACCTTCGGCATCATAAAAAGCCTTGCCGAACTATATTTTGCCCTCTTCCACTTGGGACGGTCCAATGACCTCCTGACGCTCATATGAACGTGGATTGAACGGATTTAGCCGCACGTCCGCGGGACGAAGCCGGATGTAGTCCTGGCTCGTGCTTTGCGGGAGCGGATAAAGCTTCTCGCGATGGCCACTCAGAATTTCGACAACACCGTGTGATCGAATGCCGAACTGATCTTCACTGTGCTCGAGGTGGAATCGGTTATCCGGCGCGGAGCCCGCTACGCGTAGCACGACGAAAGCGAGAAGAAGTGTGCATACCCAACCGAGCCGCACCCGCCCGCTCACTTGCATAGCTCAAGTCTACTGCGCCGGTCACGCCACCGCCTTCACACCTGCTCCTGAAACTTCGTTAGCGCGACCCCTCCGCGATGCTAGTCGCGCGGACGATGTGTCCACCCCTGTCTGGAAACGAAATCACGCGTCCCGGCAGAAAGCGCGCCACAATCTCGGACGGTCCGATGTCCTCGATCTCGGAAAACCCAAAGCCGAGCAATTTGATGCGAAGCTCTTCCTCTTCGAAATAGCTGATCCACGGTTCGCCGAGCGCCGCGACATGTTCGGCTCGTCGTGCATGAGCAGCACGCCTGTCGGGTGCGAAAGACGCCGGAGGATCGCTGTAGTCAAAGACGACATGAGCGCCGCCTGGCAATCCGGCAATGAACGCGAGTGTTGCCCATATGGCTGGGGCCGTCAGGTAAGGTACAACGCCAAGCCAGGTGAAGAAGGTCTGCTGGGAAGGATCAAAACCAGCGGAGGTGAGGGCTTCATCCAAAGTCTCACGCTCGAAATTAAAGGGAGCGAAGGTCAGAAAGCTGGGCAGCGCAATCTGCGCGGCGGCAAGGCGTTGCCGCTTCCAGGCCTGTGTAGCCGGATGATCAACCTCGAAGATTCTCAGTTCGCTGCCGAAAGGACTGCGATAAGCATATGTATCCAAACCCGCCCCAAGCACGACGAGCTGGCGAACGCCGCGCTTCACGGAACCGGAAAGAGCGTCCTCGGCGAATCGTGTCCTCACAGCGATGAAGAATCGCATCAGGCGTTTGGAGGGACGTTCCGCGTCGGAAAGAATCGTCTCGACGTCCTGGCCCAGGATGCGAACGGCCAGTGGATCG
>Ga0335074_10014498_pt1 | contig 11051 bp, 9 predicted proteins | sample Lox_Sample_23_FD_206715 | JGI IMG/M metagenome (GOLD analysis project Ga0335074, IMG submission 206715) | Soil microbial communities from Loxahatchee National Wildlife Refuge, Florida, United States - Lox_Sample_2.3 | ecosystem: Environmental > Terrestrial > Soil > Wetlands | place: USA: Florida... | reverse complement strand
GCCCTGCTCGATGCGGCGCACCGAGTCGCTGGCGGGGGCGGTGTCACCCCAGACCGAGATCTCGCCCGCGTAGACCGGGAGCAGCCCGGCGACGGCCTTGAGCGTCGTGGTCTTGCCGGCGCCGTTGGCGCCGATGAGGGCAGTGAGTTTGTTCGGCTGGACCTGAAGGTCCGCGCCGAACACGACAGGCCGGGAGTCGTAGCCCGCTTGCAGGCCCTGCACGCGCAGGGCGTCGCCGGTGTCCGTGGTGATCGTCATAGCCCGAAGTACGCCTTCTGCATGTCCTCGACCTGCATCAGCTCATCCAGCGAGCCCCGCCCGGCAATGCGCCCCGCCTCCATGAACACGCACGGGCAGTCGAGCAGCCGCAGGAAGCTCAGGTTGTGCTCCACGACGCAGGCCCCGCGGCCAAGGCTGGGCAGCTCGACGATTACCTGCGCCAGTCGCTCGATCCACGCGTGCTCCACGCCGCTGGTCGGCTCGTCCAGCAGGAGCAGGTCACTGCCGGTCGCGAGGACACGGGAGAGCGCGACGAGCTTCTGCTCGCCGTGGCCAAGCTCGCCTGCCAGCCGGTGGGCCTGCTTGTCCAGGCCGACGAAGGTGAGCCACTCCATCGCCTCGGTCCTGGCCGCGGTCTCGCCGCGCCGTGCCGTCCGCGGTGCGCCGAACAGCGAGCGTAGGTGCTCGCCGGGGTTGGCGGGCGCCGCGATGCTGACGTTGTCCAGGACGGTGAGGTCGGGGATCAGCCGGATGTCCTGGAAGGACCGCGAGATGCCGAGGCGCGACCGCCGGTAGGCGGGCACGGCCAGCAGGTCGGTGTCGTTCAGGCGCAGGGTGCCGGTGTCCGGTCTGGTGAACCCGGCCAGCAGGGCGAACAGGGTGGACTTGCCGGCCCCGTTCGGCCCGATGAGCCCGATCAGCTCACCGGAGCGCAGGGTCAGGTCGACGCCGTCGACGGCGGTGATCCCGCCGAAACGCTTGCTCAGGCCGGTCGTGACCAGCTCGGAGTGCCGCTGCGACGGGGCCTTGCGGCCCGGCCGAACGGCGGGTGTGCCTGGTGCTGGCCCCGCGGCCGCGGGCGCGGCGGTGGCCAGCGTCACGGCCCCGGCGGGCGGGTCGGCGGCCTGGCCGTTCACCGCGGTGCTGGCGCCCGCGAGCATGGGGCCGCGCAGCCCGATCGCGGGCGCCAGTTCGGCCGGCCGGGCGCCGCGCCAGAACTCCCGGCGCTCGCGGAGCAAGCCCTGGGGGCGGAAGCGCATGAGCAGCACCAGCGCGGCACCGTAGATGATGAGCTGGAGCAGGGAGGCCTGGCTGGCCCCGACGTTGAGGTTCTGCAGGATCGGGCCGGAGGCGAAGATAATCGCGGTGCCGATCACCGAGCCGATGAGGTTCGCCGAGCCGCCGAACACCAGCATGGTGACGAACAGGACCGCCTCGTCGAAGCTGAATTGGTCCGGGGTGACGAGCTGGTCGTAGTAGACGAGCAGGACGCCCGCGATGCCGGCCATGCCCGCGGTGATGCCGAAGGTCATGACCTTGATGGCGACTGTGTTCTTGCCCAGCGAGACGGGCACGCTCTCGTCGCTGCGGATCGCCCGCAGGATCCGGCCGAACGGCGACTCGCCGAGGCGCCAGCAGATGGCGAACACGGCGATCGCGAGGATGGCGATGACCGGCAGCATGCTGGACGGGCTGAGGAGCTGGTGATTGCCGATTCCGAGCGGGTGGATGCCGAGGATCCCGTACGCGCCGCCGAACTGGGACGCGCTGCTGACGACGTCGGTGAAGATCGTCGCCACGGCCAGGGTCAGCAGGACGAGGTAGTCCCAGGCGAACCGGAGGGCCGGCAGTCCGACGAGCGTCCCGACGATCGCGGCGCCCAGCGTGCCGACGATAAGCGTCGCCCAGAACGGCCAGCCGTGGTTGGCGGACAGGTAGCCGGCCGTGTAGCCGCCGATACCGCCGAATGCGGCCTGTGCGACTGATGCCTGGCCGGCGTAGCCCATGAGGACGTTCAGCGACGCGACGAATATCAGCAGGATGAGGATCTGGTTAACGATGTCGATCGTGTACTCCACCGGCGCTACCTCGCTTCGCCGGCTGGCTGGAGTACGGGACGGCGCGCTGGCCGCAGGCGGCTGACGCCGATGGCCTTGAAGACCAGGTAGGCGAGCAGCACGGTGAAGATCACGACGGGCGACCAGTCCGCGGACACCCAGAGCTGGCTGAGGTTCTGGATCAGGCCGAGGCCGATCCCGGTCGCCAGCAGGACGGAGGGCGGTTTGGTGTACCCGGCCAGGAACACGACGAGGAACGCGTCGAAGAGCGGCGCCGTCCCCATGTCCGGCGTCGCGGCCGAGTCGGCCGCCTGGTAGATGGCGGCGACGCCGCACAGGATGGTGCCGATCGCGAACACCCACAGGTGGACCTGACGGGGCCGGATCCCGATGCCGCGGGCGAGCTGCGGGTTGACCCGGACGGCCGAGATGACCCGGCCGGCCTGGGTCCGGCGCAAGAACGCCTCCAGCGCCGCCACGAGCACCACGGCGGCGATCACCACGAACAGGTCCAGGTAGGTGAAGGTCACCCCGCCGATGTTGATCGGCGTCACGGAGATCCCGCTGAACGGGCGGCCCTCACCACCCCAGATCAGGTTGATGCCGTTCTCCACCACGATCGTGATGCCGAGCGAGGCGACGAAGATGGTGAACGGGCTGGCGTTGCCGAGGCGGTCGGCCATCGGCTGGTAGATCCACCGCTCGATGCCGACACCGAGCACCACCCCCACGGCGATCCCGCCAGCGATCGCCGCGAGGATGGGCGCTCCCCACAGTTGCAACTCGATCGCCATGTAGGCGGCGAGTGCGAAGCTCGAGCTGTAGGCGAAGTGGAACCGGCCGGTGATCCCGAAGATCAGCCCGAACCCGGCGCCGAGCAGGCCGAAGGACGCTCCCTGGATGACCCCGCTTGCCGCGAGCTCACCGACCTCTTGCAGAGTCACGTCGTCCCTGTCCCTCGCCTACCGCTCGATCCTCGCTGCTTACGGTGCGGTGACGTCGGTCAGCGTCGTGCTGCCGGTCTGGAACAGTGCCAGCGGCTCTGGCTGCCCGTTCACCACCTTGAACAGGCCGAGACCGCGCTTGAGCACCGAGTGCGTCTGGAGGTTCATCGTCTCGGTGCCGACCGTGGTCGAGGTCCCGCCGTAGACGCTCGGGAACGTCGGGTTGGCTTCGAGCGCGTTCTGCAGATCGGTGCCGTTGTTGATGTTGCCGCCCTTGGCGATGACCTCGCGGACGAGCTGCCAGAACTTGAAGGTGTCGTCGTAGGCGTCGGCCGCGTAGAACTCAGGCAGCACGCCGTAGGCCTTCTTGAACTCCTTGACGAACAGCGCGGCGAAGGGGTTCGTGGGGTTGGCGGCGTCGAAGTAGTCGCCGGAGAACCAGTACCGGTTGTAGGCCGAGCCGGCAACCTGGGCCGCGTCGGGCGTGAACTCGAACCCGATGACCTGGGCCGTCATGCTTGTGGTGACGTAGCCCTTCATGAAGTAGCCGGCGTCCAGGCCGACCTCGTCCGCCAGGATGATGTCGGGCGACTTGGCCTGGATCTGGGCCAGGATCGAGGAGTAGTCGGTGAGACCGCCGGGGTGGAACAGGGTGCCGACAAGCTCCATGCCGTAGGTCGGCAGGACGGCGTTGAGCTCGTTGGTGTTGAGGGTATTCAGGGCGGCGCCGGAGTCGTAGGCGACCAGGAAGACGCGCTTGGCCTTCGGCAGGAACCGGTGCACGTAGGTGAACACGCCGCCGTAGAAGTCCTTGCCGCCCTCAGACCTGGTGCCCCAGAAGTACGGCTTGTCGTCGAAGACCTGGGCCGTGCCGCCGGAGCCGTCGAGGGAGAGGATCTTGTACTCGGCGATGCCCGGCAGGGCCGCGCCGTCGACGGCGGCGTAGGACATGAGGCAGGCGCCGACGTGGTCGAGGCCGAACTCGCGCATCGCCTCGACCGCAATCGTGGTGTTGCCCGACTCGTGGTCCTTGATGATGAGGTTGATCGTGGGTCCGCCGGCGGCCTCGATCTCGGCGATGGCGAGCTTGGCGCCGCGCACCGCTTCGAGGCCGTAGTACGAGCCGGAGCCGGTCATCGGCTCGAGGGCGCCGAGGCTGAGGGTCTTGCCCTTGCCGGCCGCGGCACCGCCCTTGGCGATGAGCTTGTTGATCTCCGCGCCGACGCCGCTGGGGGCGGCCGCGGCTCCGGTGCTGCCGCTGCTGCTGCACGCAACGAGGAACGCTGCGGCGCCCGTCGTCCCGGCAATGGCGAGGAATTGCCGTCTGCCGACCAGAGGCGCGAAACCGGATCCATTGTCCGATGCCATTGTGCGACTCCTTCTGTGAATGTGAGCCGTTGCGGTGTGGACCGCTACTTGATGACGAGCGGGTTCACGGGGGACCCCGCCGCGCCGTGGATCTTCAGTGGGGCGGCGGTGTACAACACCTCGTACTGGCCGTCTTCGGCGCAGTCCTTCGCAAGGGCGTCCAGGCTGGCGATCTCGGTGAAGACCACGCCGAGGTTCGACATCAGTGCCACGTGCAGCGGGAGCGCGATTCCGGACACGGGGTCGACCGTCACCTCGTTGGCGAGGGTGTCGGTGACGAGATTCGGGATCTCCATCTCCTGGAACCAGGCGACGAGTTCCGGGCTGTAGGTCAGGCCAGGCTCCAGCCAGCCTTCGTTGCTGTAGAACGCCTCCCGGTCGGTGAAGAACAGCCCCACCCAGCCGGTGTGGACAATCAGGATGTCGCGCTTGTGGATCGTGATGCCCTGCGCCTGCGCGGCCGCCTGGAGGTCCTCGTGGGTGAAGGTCTCACCGCGCTGGAGTGCCTCCTTACCGCGCAGCCTGGCGATGTCGAGTACCACGGCGCGTCCGGCGATGCCGCGCTCGGCGATCGGCAGGATGCTCGCCTTGGTCATCGACCCGATGGTGGTCTTGGAGTCGAAGCCGTTGTAGATCTCGTCCTCGAGCCAGGCATGCCCGAGTGCGTCGTACTGGGTCGAGCCCTGGAGTGCGCACACGATGACGTCGTCGCAGCCCTTCGGGCCGCCACCGGTGTGGGCGACCTTCCCGGCCAGGAAGTAGCCCTCGTCGATGGTGTTGAAGCGCTGCGGGCGCGGGCGGCCCGGCCAGATCGGGTCGCCGTCGGCCGCGCACATCGGCGTCTGGAGTGTGAAGAGCTTGCCCGCGCGCACGCACTGCAGCCCGGCGAGCACCTGCTCGGGGCCGAGGTAGTTGAGACCGCCGACCTCGTCGTCCGGTCCCCACTTGCCCCAGTTCTTCGGGCTGTTCGCCAGCAAGGCAGCAAGCGTCGTTTCTGGCATCCTCAGACTCCTTTACGACCGAACCAGCCAACTCCGTTAACGTCCGGGGCATCTGGCGGACACATTAGGGTAACGAACGTTAACTAGTCAAGGGTAACTATCGTTCGTTATCGTTGCTGTTCACGCCTTTGCCGAGGGTGACTTGCGGGCTCACCAAGGGAGGACTCTGTGCACGCGGAGTTTGATCTGCGCGGTCACACCGCGGTCGTCACCGGGGGCAACCGCGGCATCGGCCTCGGCATCGCGCGACACCTGGCGATGGCCGGCGCGGATGTCGCGATCTGGAGCCGCGACGCCACGGCCAACGACAAGGCAGTCTCGATGCTGACCGCCTACGGCCGCAGCTGCCGCGGCTACGTGTGCGACGTCAGCGACGAGGAGCAGGTCGAGGCGGCGATGTCCGCCACGATCGCCGACCTCGGCCCGGTGCATTCGATGTTCGCGAACGCAGGCCGAGGCGGGAACCTCGTGCCGTTCCTGGAGGCGACGCTGCAGGAGTGGGACTCGGTGCTGGAGGTCAACCTGCACGGCACGTTCCTGTCCTTCCGCGCGGCGGCCAACGCGATGGCAGCGGCCGGCACGGGCGGCAGCCTGGTCGCGACTAGTTCGGTGTCCACCATCCACGGCGCTCCGCGCGCGGTGCCCTACGCTGCCAGCAAGGGAGCGGTCGACGCGATGGTCAAGGCGCTCGCGGTCGAACTGGCGCGGCACGGGATCCGCGCCAACGCGATGGTTCCCGGCTGGATCGAGGTCGAGCGGACCGCGGAGACGCACGCGCGGGCCGACTTCCAGGCGCACGTGCTGCGGCGCATCCCGGCGCGACGGTGGGGCAACGCCGACGACGTCGGCCGGGTCGCGGTGTTCCTCGCCTCGGAGGCGTCGAGCTACGTGACCGGCCAGTCGATCGTCGTCGACGGCGGCTACACGGTGTTCTGATGGCCCTGCGGGCGGATGAGCATCAGCAGGTCCCACTCCAGCTCGGGCACTCGGCGGCCACTCGCGGCCATCACCACCGACCGGAACCGGCCGTCCAGGTGCGCCGCGGCCTGACCGGCGAGGCCCAAACCCCAGCGCAGCGTGCCGAGCGCCTTCCACCAGCGGAACCGGTCCAGGTCGAACGACCCGCCCGCCTCCTCGTACGCCCGGACCAGCGTGTCCCGGCCGGCGAGGCCGCCGATCTCGCGGTCGTCGTTGCGGAAGCGCCACATGCGCAGCGCTGGCCAGGCGAGGTCCTCCATCGGGTCGCCATCCCGTCGCGCGCCCTCCCAGTCGAGGATGGCACGCAGCCCGTCCGGCCCGACGATCACGTTCCCGACGCGGATGTCACTGTGCACGAGGGTCAGCCGGGCCGGCGGCGGCGGCAGGTTCTGCCACAGCCAGCGCAGGCCCAGGCGCAGCGCAGGCCGCGGCTGCGGCAGCAGGTCCATGATCTCGTCGAGTTGCGCGAGCGCGGCCCTGGCCGGGTCGGTCGCGCCCGTCGGATCCTTGCTGGCAGGCGTGGTGGCGGCGACCAGGCCGGTTCCGAGCAGACTGGAGCTGAGCAGGTCCGGCGGGGCGAGGTCGGGGTCGATGCTGTGCAGCCGGGCGAACGCCGCGGCCATCTGCGCGGCGAGCACCTCGCCGATGCCAAGATCGGCGACCAGCCGGAGCACGCGGCGCGGGATGGTCTCGCCGTCGACCCGCTCGGAGACGAAGAACGGGCCGCCGACGAAGCTCTCGTCGTCGCAGACCGCGAACGTCGCTGGGACAGGCACGCCGTTCGCGCGGGCCAGCGTCCGGATCGCGGCTTCGGCCGGGATGGGGTTCTGCTGGATGGCAGCGGTCGGGATGATGGTCGCGACGAGGCGCGCCTCGTCGCGACCGTTGCGCAGGGTGAAGAACACGTTTCTGCGGCGCGCGCCGGCCGAGGACTCCTGCAAGTCGCGGATCACCGGACGGCTGCCGAGCTGGATCTGGAGGAAGTCCTCCAGCGCAGTGGCGAGCTCGTCCCCGCGCGCGACCGCCGTCATTCGCCCTGCCACTGGTCGTGGCCCGGCTTGACGATTGCCAGCTCGCCCTGGACAACCGCCACCAGGACGTGCCAGGCCTGCACGTCGATGTCCGCCGGCGTCGCCGCGTCCTCCTTGAGCAGGCCGTCGAGTGCCGCCAGGAGTTCTCCGGTGCTCATGTCGGCCGTGCTTCTGTCTGGCCCGACGAGGTCGCGGAGCGCGGCGTGCTCAAGCGCGTCCTGCTCGGGTCCGAGCCGCCACTCCCGGCGCAGTATCTGCACCAGGTTCGCGGCTACCCGCACCCGGTGCTGCAGGTCACCGGGGACCGCCGGCATGACGTCGGTCTCCAGCAGTTCCCCGATCGCCTCTAGCAACTCGTCGGCGTTCGGTGGGCTGCTCATCGAGACACCCTCTCGGCTTTCCTGTCACTCAACCGGATCATGCCGCATGCTAATACAGGCTGTAGCGGCCCAGACAGGACCTGTTTACGATGACAGAGAATGCACGCGTCAGCCAGGGCCGAGGGCACATGCGGCGGGCGCCCGGGTGATGAAGGGCTGGCGATGTCGGACTACGAGCTGATCATTCGTTCCGGAGTGATCGTCGATGGCAATGGCGGCGAACCGTTCGAGGGCGACGTCGCGATCGACGGCGGCGTCATCGCAGCCGTCGGGGACGTCGCGGGCAGCGGAGCACGCGAGGTCGACGCGGCCGGCGCCGTAGTCGCGCCTGGTTTCGTCGACGTGCACACGCACTACGACGGTCAGGCGACGTGGGACACCCGGCTCCAGCCCTCCTCCTGGCACGGCGTCACGACCGTGGTCATGGGCAACTGCGGTGTTGGCTTCGCGCCGGTGCAGCCGGCGAACCGCGACCGGCTGGTCGAGCTGATGGAGGGCGTCGAGGACATCCCGGGGTCGGCGCTGCGGGAGGGGCTGACCTGGGACTGGCACTCATTCCCCGACTACCTGGACGTGCTCGCGGGGCGCCGCTACGACATCGACCTGGCCGCGCAGGTGCCGCACGCCGCGCTCCGGGTCGAGGTGATGGGCATGCGAGCCGCGGCCCACGTGCAGGCCTCGCCCGACGAGGCGGCGCAGATGGCACGCCTGGCTGCCCAGGCGGTGACCGCGGGCGCGCTCGGCTTCACCACGTCACGGACGCTGAACCACCGCAGCATCGACGGCGAGCTGACCCCGTCCTACGGCACCGCCGAGCACGAGATCGTCGCGATCGCCCGGGCGGTCGGCGAAACCGGGCGTGGCGTGCTGCAGGTCGTCTCCGACTTCACCGACGCCGAGGCTGAGTACGCGCTGCTGCGGGAGGCCATGCGAGCGGGCGGCATGCCGCTGTCGGTGTCGCTGACGCAGTCGAACTTGGCGCCGACGAGCTACCGCGACATCCTGGCGTTCGTCACGCAGTGCCAGGAGGAGGGACTGACGATGCGCGCGCAGGTCGCGCCGCGGCCGGTCGGCCTGCTGCTCGGACTGCGGAACACGCTGCACCCGTTCATGCACAACCCGGCGTTCCAGCGCCTGGCCGGGCTGAGCCCGGCGGATCAGGCACGGCAGATGCGGTCGGAGGGCGTGCGCGCGGAGGTTCTTGGCGTGCAGACCGAGGCCAAGAACCGCAAGCGTCTCGGCGGCAGCCTGATCCACAAGTACGCACTGATGTACGAGCTGTCGGACCCGCCCATCTACGAGCCGGACCCGTCGGCGACGATCGCGGCGCGGGCCGAGCAGCTCGGCGTCCCGCCGGAGGAACTGGCCTACGACATCATGGCGGCCGGCGAGGGCGACGCGATGCTGTACCTGACGTTCGCCAACTTCGCGGACGGGAACCTCGACGCGGTGCGCGAGATGCTGGACCACCCGTACACGATCCCTGGCCTGTCCGACGGGGGCGCCCACGTCGGCACTATCTGCGACGGCAGCTTCCCGACGACGCTGCTCGCGCACTGGGCCAGGGACCGGGGAGAGGCGGGCCTGAGCCTGCCGTTCGTGATCCAGCGACAGTCCCGAGACACCGCATGTGCGCTCGGGCTGCGCGACCGCGGCGTCCTGGCCGCCGGGTACCGTGCCGACGTCAACGTGATCGACATGGACGCGCTGCAACTGCACAGGCCGGAGGTCGTCTTCGACCTGCCCGCCGGCGGACGTCGGCTACTTCAGCGCGCGGACGGTTACCGGCACACGTTCGTCGCTGGCCAGGAGACCTACCGCGACGGCGAGCCCACCGGGGCGCTGCCCGGCCGGCTGGTTCGCGGTCCGCAGGCAGCGCCTCTCGTGGACAGTCCCGCAGAGCGCAGTCCGGCGGCGTGAGGCTGCGGCTCGGCCCGTCCAGCTATATCCGCTCGATCACCATCGCGGGTGCCATGCCGCCACCCGTGCACATGGTGACCAGGGCGAACCTGCCGTCACGGCGCTCCAGCTCGTCCAGCGCGGTGCCGATGAGGATGCTTCCGGTCGCGCCGATCGGGTGACCGAGCGCGATCGCGCCGCCGTTGACGTTGATCTTCTCCCGGTCGACGCCGAGGTCGCGGATGAACTTCTCAGGGACGACGGCGAAGGCCTCGTTGACCTCGAACAGGTCGATGTCGTCGACCGTGAGCCCCGCCTTTGCCAGGGCCTTGCGCGCGGCCGGCCCCGGTGCGTTCAGCATGAGGGTCGGGTCGTCGCCCATGTTCGCCATGGCGCGCACCTGTGCCCGCGGCGTGAGGCCGTGCGCGCGGGCGTACTCAGGGCTGGCGAACAGGATCGCCGCCGCGCCGTCGACCACCCCGGAGGAGTTGCCGGCATGGTGAACGTGGTCGATCTCCAGGTCCGGGTAACGCCACCGGACGAGGTCGCCGTACGTGGTCCCTGACTCGTCGATGGGCTGCTCGGCGAGGCCCGCGAAGGACGGCTTGAGCCCTGCGAGCACGTCGAGCGTCGTGCCGGGGCGCGGGTACTCCTCGTGGTCGAGCGCCATCGTGCCGTCCTCGTGCAGGACAGGAACGAGGCTGCGGTCGAACCGGCCCTCCTTGATCGCGATGTCAGCCCGCCGCTGGGACTCAGCGGCCAGCGTGTCCACGGCCTCGCGGTCGATCTTCTCGATCGTCGCGATCGCGTCGGCCGCGACGCCCTGCTGGGTCTGCGGGTGAAGGTGGCGCAGGTGCAGGTTGCCGCGGTCCATGGTGGTGAACGTGCTCACCGGCCGGTTCTTCGCGTGCGAGGACATCATCTCGCAACCGCCGGCGATGACGAGGTCCTGCAGGCCCGACATGATCATCCCGGCGGCGAGGTTGCCTGCCGTCAGGCCGGAGCCGCAGAAGCGGTCGATCGTGACCGCGCTGGAGCGGATGTCGTAACCAGCGTCGAGCGCGCCCATTCGGCCGAGGTCGCCGCCCTGCGTGCCCACCTGCGTGCTCGTTCCCCAGATGATGTCGTCAACGTCGGCGGTGTCCAGGTCGTTCCGCTCAGCGATCGCCCGCAGGACGGTCGCAGACAAGTGCTGCGGATGGATATCAGTCAGCGCGCCCTTCCCCGGCTTCCCGATCCCGCGCGGGGTACGGCAGGCATCGATGATCAACGCATCGCTCACGGCGACCTCCAGAACTTCGCGAATATGACGACAGTAACCGGACGGCGCGCGAATGACGACTGCGGGCTGGCGACAGTCGTTCGGCGCATCTGCGCCAGGCTCGTGCGGCTC
>Ga0335074_10014497_pt1 | contig 11051 bp, 15 predicted proteins | sample Lox_Sample_23_FD_206715 | JGI IMG/M metagenome (GOLD analysis project Ga0335074, IMG submission 206715) | Soil microbial communities from Loxahatchee National Wildlife Refuge, Florida, United States - Lox_Sample_2.3 | ecosystem: Environmental > Terrestrial > Soil > Wetlands | place: USA... | reverse complement strand
TCTGAGGTTCGCTAGTCCATCCGGTGTTCCACACCTCAGCCAGATCTTTCTTGATGGCACACTCATGCTAAACTAGCGCAATTGTAGGCTCGTAGCTCAGTTGGTTAGAGCGCCACCTTGACACGGTAGCGCTGTGGGCCTGGCAAACGATTGGCATTTTGGGGGCTAATCGTTTGCGTTGTAGATGTAACCCCAGAAACTAAAGGCCCGTAGCTCAGTTGGTTAGAGCGCGTCCTTGACACGGACGAGGTCTGCGGTTCGAGTCCGCACGGGCCTACCATTTCAAGTCTACGCTCCATTTTCTACCTGTGATTTCCTGCCAGCATTTCATCTCTTACTGAACGAGCCTGGATTCGAAGCGTTCCAAGGCCGCGCGCTTCGCGGCATCCTGCGCGTGCGTGTAAATATCCAACGTGATGTCGGCTTTCGCGTGGCGTAGGATTCCCTGGGCCGTTTTCGGATCGACTTGTTCTTCGGTAATCAGTACGGTTGCCAATGAGTGACGGAAAGCGTGAAGCCCCGCTCGTCCCCTGTACGCCTCATCAATCAAGCCGTACTCGATGAAGCGCGGACGAATGTAATCCTTCACGAACTGGCTTCCCGAAATCGGCTTCGCACCCTTCAGCTTGAAACTCGGGAACACCCAATCCGTCGTCGCTGCGTATGGTGTCTCGCGGTGCCATTCCAACAAGAAGTCCGTGGCCCGCTTGCCTATCACCACTGGCTTGCGGCTTTCGTCGCTCTTGCCGTCGCCAATCCGACCGCAGCGCCATGTACGATTCAGTTGAATCGTCTTGGCGGTGAAGTCTATATCGCCCCAGCGCAGGCCCAAGAGCTCGCTCGCGCGCATCCCGGTGCCCGCAGCCAGAAGCACCAGAGTGCGGTGCTTGATTGGCAACTCCATAGCGATTTTCCACGCGATCTCGGGAGGAACCACGATTGCCTTGCTCTTTCCCTTTGTCCCGACGCCCCTAATGTTGCAAGCTCTCACGGGGTTTAGGTTCGCAGGAACGAGTTCGTTCTCTCCGCCATAAGCGTAGAGCCGACCAAAAACTTGCTTGACCTTCTGCACGCTTTGGGCGGCCAGTTTCTTCTCCTCGGCAATCGCCATGAACCACTTCTTGAGCTCCAGCACTCGAACCTCGTCCACGTAGGTCCCGCCCCAACGAACGATGATGTAGTCGTTCAAGATCTTCTTCTGGAGTTCCTGCGTGGAGTAGGCTTTGTGCGGAAGCTCTACGTTTCGGTACGACTCAACTAACACCGCAATCGTCATCCGGCCAGAAATGCCGACCTGCTGACGACGCTCTACCTCAGCCCACGCGTCCGTCTTCCGGGGAAACTTGCTGACCAGCCCAACCGTGCAGCAGGTTTCCACTCGCTTGCCGTCCAAGTCGCGGGTGACGTAGAAATGATGCAACCAAACATCTCCCTTCTTGCGGTGTACCTTCGTTAACCAACCTTTTCCTCTGTCTGCCATGTTTGCTCATCCTTTCCACAGCGACAGAGGACCGTCTTCAGACGCTACTCTACTACGCCGTGAATCGGAAAATAAGTCAGTCCGCGCCGACTAACTGTCGTTACGTGTTTTCTCCATGCACGCTGAAATCTCTGATAACTTGAACCGCCATGTGCGACGGAGCCGCTTCGTTCCGCTCGGCAGCTCATGCGCAGGGAGTTCTCCTCGGCGCGCCAGAGCGAGAACTGTCTCTCGGGCAACACCCAGGAATTGCGCAACCACGTTAGCGTCCACGAAAAACTCCGGCTCCTTCGAGTTCATAGCTTTTCCATCCTGGTTCAAGGATTTGGCCTTTGCAGGCCAATAAAAAACATTCGTTTCACAGTTGGCGGAAGTAGAGCGCAGGGAGGCGCTGTCAATCCCTGAAGCGCAGCGGAACCGCAGGGCGCGGAAGCGAGCACGGCGCGGTTTTTGGCTATGCGCCGCGCAGAGCTGCACAAGCGGGATTGACAGGAGGAGCCGACCGGAGCGCCAAACTCCGCGGTGAAACGAATGTTTGAAAGAAGACCAGTCGAAGACTGAACCTCAGTTACTGTGGTGAGGAAGAACCCATGCTAATCCACAGGCATGAGAGAGAAATCGTGCTTCTACTGCAAGCGGAAGTTCGTGCCCTCGGCCCGCAACCCCTATCAGCGGGCATGCGGCTCGCCCGATTGTCAGAGGCGAAGACGCGCTGACTACCATCGAAGAAAACTCCTCACGGATCCCGTGTACCGAGAACAGTGCCGGGACAGTCGGAAAAAATGGCGCGAAAAGAATCCTCATTACATGAAGCGCTATCGCGCGCGACACCGATTTGCGGATTGTGGCGACGCTGAAAGAGCGTACCTCTCGAAGGAATTACGTCGCTTGGAAGCGCTGGTACGGACGAACTCAGTTCCAGGCCTCCGGTGCTATCGGACAAGAGAGTTCTTAATCTGGCGACTCGATGGTTGTGCTGGGCTTTTGAAGAGATATTGCCGGGATCAACTTTGCGTCGTGTGCTGGCCAGCGCCACAGGGAGGAGTCCCTCGACGAAAGATGGGGAAAAAACAAGACCGTAATGCGAGGCCGTGGTCGGAAGAGGAGGATCAATTTCTACTCAACTTGGCTGGATTCAGGGAGCTGCGTGCGATTGCCGGCTTCTTGCATCGCGCAGCGAATACGGTTCGCCCTCGCTTGGCGATCCTCGCAAAGGGCCTTGCACCTTAACGAAGCGTAGCGTTTTGGACAGGGCCGACTCTTCCGCAAAAAAATTGCGGCTTCGTGGACCGCCTGAAATTACACCAAGCCTCGGTCTGGCCCGCCTTCACAAACCAAGAAGCACAAGATGGTCACAATGCCAACCATCGGAACATTATTTAGTCAGGGCGCACCTTCAGAACGGGTTCTGTGTTTCGGCAGGCGCTCGGTAGCTAAAACGCGATGGAGTTCCTATGAAAAGAACACCCTGTTGCACTCGTAAGTGCTTGCCGGGCATACGCTTAACCAAAAGCAGCGGAACGTAAAGAACAACTCGTTTGAAAGCTCCTGGCTGAGCGGCATATAAACGGGAGCGCTGTTTGACAGCAGCTGCAGCGGATGAAGCGGTGCCTGCCACTCGGAGGATTGTCGTTCAGGACACCCATGTGGTGTTGAAAGCGTAAGAGGCGTGCCGCGTCCTATCGCGCGGATTTTGGCATTTCAAACGAGTGGCGGAGATGGAAGGAATACGAGGATCGCCTGCGCCCTCATCCTCATCGACCCGTGACAAGCGTCGCGCTGCCGAATATGTGCGTATGTCAACCGAACACCAACAATACTCGACGGAAAATCAGCAAGACGTTATCCGTCAGTACGCGGAAAGTCGCTCGATGCAAATCGTGCGCACTTACACCGACGCTGGCAAGAGCGGGCTCAGGATCGATGGCCGGGATGCGCTCCAGCGGTTAATCCACGATGTGGAGAGCGGCCAGGCGGATTTCAGCGTGATCCTCGTCTATGACGTGAGCCGCTGGGGACGGTTCCAGGACGCGGACGAAAGTGCGTACTACGAATACATCTGCCGCCGAGCCAAGATCGAAGTCCATTATTGCGCCGAGCAGTTTGAAAACGATGGAAGCCCAATTTCAACCATCGTAAAGGGCGTAAAACGCGCGATGGCCGGGGAGTACAGTCGGGAACTTTCCGCGAAAGTCTTCATTGGGCAGTGTCGTCTTATCGAACTCGGCTTTCGACAAGGGGGACCTCCAGGCTTCGGCCTTCGCCGAATGCTGCGTGACGTGAGTGGCCAAAACAAAGGCGTGCTCAATCGCCGGGAGCAAAAAAGCATTCAGACGGACCGCGTCATCCTCGTTCCGGGGCCTCCCGAGGAGATCGAAATCGTGCGCTGGATATACGGCGCGTTCGTCGACGACAAGACTGTCGAATCAAGGATTGCCGCGATGTTGAATCAACGGGGAATTGCGACGGACCTGGGCCGTCCTTGGACGCGAGGTGCAGTCCATCAAGTCTTGACTAACGAAAAATATATCGGCAACAACGTTTACAACAGGCATTCGTTCAAGCTGAAGAAGAAGCGGGTTGTAAATCCGCGTGAGATGTGGATTCGAAAAAATGGTGCGTTTGAGCCGATTGTTCCGCCGGACCTTTTCGGCAAAGCGCAACTCATCATTTCCGAGCGCAGCCGAAAGTTCACAAACGAGGAATTGCTTGCCCAGCTTCGCAGCGTGTTGGAACGGGAAGGCAGGCTTTCGGGCCTTCTTATTGACGAGGCCGAAGGCATGGCCTCTAGCACGGTTTATCGCACGCGTTTCGGCAGTCTGATTCGAGCATACCAGCTCATCGGGTACACGCCGGACCGCGATTACCGGTTCGTCGAGACAAACCGGCAACTGCGATTGATGTACCCGCAAGTTGTCGCAGACTGCATCGAGCGCATTCGCGAGCTCGGCGGTGTCATTGAAAGCAATACGCACGACGATCTGCTAGCAATCAACAGTGAGTTCACGGCATCGCTCGTTATCGCGCGATGCCGGCAAACGGATTCAGGAGCGTTCCGTTGGCTCATACGCTTCGACACTTCTTTAGCGCCGGACATAACGGTAGCAGTGCGAATGGACGCCGAAAACCGCAGTGTGCTGGACTACTATCTTCTGCCTCACCTTGATTTGACCTTCGAGAAGCTGCTATTGGCAGAGGATAACCCAGTAAGTTTGGACACCTACCGCTTTGAGACTTTGGATTTTTTCTTTGGCATGGCTCGACGCTCGCCAATACCGGAGGCAGCATGAGTGAGATCGCCCTGGTCGTTCAAATGATCCCTGTGGATCAAATAAACGTTTTGAATCCGCGGAGTCGAAACCAAGTTGTCTTCGGGAGCATCGTCTCGAACATTTCGAATATTGGCTTAAAGAAACCGATCACCGTTACTCCTCGGACCGACACGAGCGACGGCAAAGCCTATGACCTGGTCTGCGGACAAGGCCGACTGGAGGCTTTCATCGCGCTTGGCCAGACCGAGATTCCTGCAATTGTCAGGGAGGCATCGCGGGAAGAATGCTTTCTGATGAGTCTGGTGGAGAACATCGCTCGACGCCAGCAGCGCCCCTTGGAACTTCTTCGAGAGATCACCAATCTGAAATCGCGAGGGTACACCACTGCCGAGATCGCAAAAAAGATCGATGTCGCCAAGAGTTACGTGACCGCCGTTGTCCACTTGTTGAAGAAAGGCGAGGACCGGCTCCTCTACGCGGTGGAAAAGCGCCGAATGCCGCTCTCGGTTGCGATACAGATTGCGGATGCTGACGAGGAAGGCCTTCAGCGCGCCCTTTGCCAGGCTTATGAAGACAAAACTCTTCGCGGGCGCAAGCTTCTGACGGTTCGGCGAATTATCGAGATGCGAAAAGCTGACGGGGTGGAGACCAAACCGGGTGTGCGGCGCAGGAACGAAAGTCCGGCCACTGCGGAGTCCCTGGTCCGTACATATCGTCAGGAAGTTGAAAGACAGAAGCTCCTGGTCAAGAAGTCACAGATAACCCAGAGCCGTTTGTTGTTCATCGCTTCCGCTCTGAAAAAACTCTTCGCTGATGAGAACTTTCTGACTTTGCTACGTGCCGAGGGGTTGGACACACTTCCCGCGTACCTCGCGGAGAGGGTTCAACGCCAGGAGGTCGCTGAGAATGCCTAAAAAAGTCGCTATCGCGTTCGAGGCTCAAGGATTGATTTTGCCGCTATCGAGTATCCTTCCGCTCAAGCAAATCACGCCGACCTTCAAGTCCTGCGAAAAATACCGCCAGTTTCTGTCGTCTGTGCGCGAATTAGGAATCATCGAGCCATTGGTTGTCTTCCCTCAAAAGGACGAATCGGACCAACAAAAGTATCTCTTGCTGGACGGCCATGTGCGGCTTGAGGTTCTGAAGCAGCTTGGCGAAACGCAGGTACGTTGCCTAACCGCAACAGATGACGAGGCGTTCACGTACAACAAGCGCGTGAACCGAATGGCAACGATTCAGGAACACGTCATGATTCTGAAAGCCATTCGGAGTGGCGTTTCGGAGGAACGCATCGCGAAGGTTCTTAACGTGGACGTTGCGAGCATCCGCAAAAAGCGTGATCTCTTGAATGGCATCTGTCACGAAGCCGCTGAGGTTCTCAAGAACAAGCATGTCTCGCCAGCCGTCTTCTCATTTCTGAGGAAGATGAAACCGATGCGGCAGATCGAAGTGGCAGAGCTTATGGTTGCTTCAGGAAATTTCTCCACGCCGTACGTGAAAGCGATGTTTGCAGTCACTCAGCCCGACATGCTCGTCGAACCCGACAAGCACAAGCCGGTCCAGGGTCTCACACCTGAACAGATCGCCAGGATGGAGCAGGAAATGGAAACCTTGCATCGCGATCTGAAGGCAATCGAAGAATCACACGGAGACAACGTTCTAAATCTGGTTCTGGCGCGCGGTTACCTCGAAAAGCTTTTCGATAATGGCCGCGTAACGCGCTACCTCACGCAGCACCACGCCGACCTCTTCCGGGAGTTGCAGACTATCTCAGAGGGAGCATCGCTGGAAAATTGACGTGCACTTTGCATGTGCGTGGCTCAACGTGGGTGGACGAACACGGAATCTCTCAATACCTCGATTGGTGAACTCTGATCATGTTAGCGCCAGAATTTTGTGGTCATCGTCGTTTCGTTGTGTGAGACCCGCTGCCGGTTTTCTTGCTTTTCGCCCACCGGGTTTTCGCCGCCTTCCGAGCAATTTGAGTCCGTTGCTCAGGCGTTAGCCTCTCTGTGCGCACCCTCGCCCCTCGTTTGCCTCCTTTTTTGCCGCCCTTGCGACCCATCTCGCGCATGACTTTGGAAATCAGTTCAGGATCCATAGGCCAAATTCTATTCGTTGTGGACCGCAGACGCCAACGACTCCCTCTTGACAGGTGTCGAAAATGTCGCTAGAGTTGTGCTTGCTGCGCTTCAAGCATAAGAGGCGAGCGGGACGCGCTGGTGCTAGAACACCGAACGCGCCCCTCACCAAAGTCGCCTGCGTTAGAGGCAACTATGGCTGCCACAGAAGGTAACCGGTTCGCGTTTCGGGCGCAATCCGCCCGCCTCCCCTTCATTCCCATTGTGCGCTTCGTCCCTCGGCGCATCGAGCATCCTCCGCCATAGGCCGGTCGCGCTGAGTCCAGTTCTCATTCCGTGTCGTTTCTCGACTGCATCGAGGAAGTATTCGCCGATGCATCTATCAACTTCGGAAATTGCGGTCTCGTCGCCGCGGAAGGAATGTTTAGTCATGGAGAAAGCACATCTGTACGAAGCACTGTATCTGGTGAACCACGGGATTGACGAAGCGGTCCGCGGAGTCCAACGTCTGAAAAAGTCCCCCAAACTCTTCATGGAGGCGTATCACAAATCCATGGCGGGCCTCGAACGGCGGCGGTCGCTGATAAACCTGCAATTCATGCTGGAAATGCGAAAGCTGGAAGAAGACGATGAGTCTCGCTTCGAGGAAGAATACAACGTCTGGCTCTCCGACGAACCCTTAACCAATGACGAAATCTGTGGATTGATGCGCACAGTAGAACGCGAACGAAAACTGGAAGGCAAACCGCCATTGGTGCAGTTTCTTCCCCGCAGGAAGAATCCCGAGGAGGCCCGCAAGGCAAATGAAAGGGCGCACTCCAGCCGTAAACCAAATGGTCCACTGCCGTCTGCGCAGCGACCGACGAACAAACCACCAGAAAGTGCTCACGAGTAGTGAGTGAACGGGCAGCCCTACGAAGGAGGCAACGATGGCTGATACCAAGGATATGCGGTCCCCCTTTCCCACGCAGACGTCCGCCCGAACCCCGAAGCTGCGCATCTACGAAAGCCTGTTCCTGCTGAACCAGGGCGTTGATCATGTCGTCGCCATCTTGCGCGGCATGGAGAAGTTTCCCTTTTCCGACAAAGAGTCATTGCGGTGTGCCCAAGCCGAGATCGAAGAAGTGCGCGCCGACATGAACGCGGATTTCGCTGAGCATCTCCTTGATAGCGAACGCCACGACGAAGGCCGCTTCTGGAAACAGCGGCGCGTTTACGAAGATAAGTGGCGAGATCCTGACGACGTGTACCTGAGCGTCGAGGAGCGCGAGGAAGAACGTAAGAAACAAGGACTCCCGCCGCGTGTGGGCATCATCCCTTACTCAGCCGTGGCCGCCGAAGAAGAACGTTTGGAGGCGGAGCAAGAACGAAAGAAAAGGCGTTCCAGGAAGCGCCGGAAGCCGACTTCGCAACATCAGGAGAACGGCCATGACTAAGAAGCGCCGACCTAACAAGCCGCCAGCCACGATGGCCGGAGGCACGCCCATAGTTCCAGCGAGCACCCAGCAACGACGGGAACTCGATCAACGCACGAAGAAGCTATACGACCGCTTGCGCAGAAGATATCCTGAAGTTCACGGCAAGGTCGTGGATTTCATCAGCCATTCCGTTGAGGACGGAACGCTCTACGTGGCTGTTCGTTTCACTGACATGACGGAATTCTCGTTTCGTTTCACGTCTGAGATGTTTGTTGCTGGAATTGATCTCAGCGATTGGCAGACCGGGGACGGCGATATCATTCGCGAATACATGAGACCTATTTCGACGTAGCTCTATGGGCGAGTTGGAAAGCACCTTGACGCCGCGCGTCCAACAGCACTTGGGATTCCGACTCGCGCTGGTCGCGATTGCGACCAGCGCGATTTGTTTTCTCTCCGATGGGAGATTCTCGGCAACTATTCGCTTTGATCTTTTACCGATGGCGACATGGGAGGTGCGTATGAACGTCAAAGTCGACGAGGCATCTTTTGATTCGGCGCTTCAAGCCCTTGCCGCTTTGGATTGGATACTAGTTCGAATTGTTTTTAATGTCCGCGCGAGGACTGCGAAAGCGCTTAGGCAAGACTTAGCTCAAGCTGGGGTCGATGTCCCCGAGTCCATTATGGAATCCGCAAAATGGTATCGAGCATTCCATGGTGCTCTGTCCGTCGCGAACCACAAGGATGGATTCTTGGGGCTACTCTCCAATAGATTGTTTGAACTCGGCTATGAGCAGAGCACAATTCGAGACGCCGTTAACTGCTTTGAGCAGGACCTAGCGACGCTATGCGTGGACGTGCAGACTGCAGTGGCCAGAGAACTACGACGGGATCTCGAGGTCACTGGAATTCGCGTGCCCTCGTCGATTCTCGCTTCCGCCCGATGGCGAGATGTTTTCGCCCGAGGAGAAGTGCACTTGCCGCCAGGTGCGACATCGATAGTTCAGAACGGAACTGACGACGCTCTTTTTTCACCGGTTCAGGAATCCTCGACGTTTAATCCGAAGTAGCCCAGCTGGCTTCATCCAACCCGCTCCCACACCCGATACCGACAATTAGGGCTTGCGGGTGGAGCCGGTAAACACTGGGCTCCGCTTTCGTCCGCCGCGGGCCGGCGACCACAGCCGGCCCGCGGAAAAGTATCCCCACTTTTAGGTGCAGCCTCACGGCTGGTCCTGTCTCTCCACTTCTCTACCTTCGTTTCACTGCGAAGCCTGGCGCTCCGGTCGGCTCCTCCTGTCAATCCCGCTTGTGCAGCTCTGCGCGGCGCATACACCAAACCCGCGCCGTGCTCGCTTCCGCGCCCTGCGGTTCCGCTGCGCTTCAGGGATTGACAGCGCCTCCCTGCACTCCCTCTTTGCTGCCGTGAAACGAAGGTTTTTCACTGGCCTGAAAAGGCCAAGTTCTCAACACCAAAGGAGATAGGGACCATGCTTGACACTATCAATGATTTGCTCAGCAGTAAGAAAATTCCGCAGCTAGATGAAGTACAGATGTCGGCTCTGTTGCAGCATTTGTTCAAGATTCGGACACGCGCTCTCCGCTTCGAGGTGGCAGAAGTTGTGTACCGCTTCGACCACGACCACCCGAACGCACAAGACTTGTTTCTTGCTTGCACTCTTCCATCGGCACAGATAGCGGCCCAGCGGAAAGCAGCGAAGCTATTTGTTTATCCGTCCGATTGGCAGATCGAGGTGATGTACGACGGCGCAGTTGGCGCAGCTATTGAGATGTTTCGGACTAACACTCCTCTCGCTGACGTGCCCAACGCTTTCCGGCGATACCTCGCGCGCGCGATGTCCAGTGGGATGTTGCGTGCCTACTTCAGGAGAGAGGAAAACTCTGGTATTCGCTGCGTTGGGGATGTAAGCACCGTTCGCACTCGCAAAACGATTGTTCCCAACATCATCGAGCGGGAAGTTATCGCGGGCGAGCTTCTGGAGCAGGTGACCAATTGGCCTTATCTACGCCCTCCCCTTCGCGCGATGCTTCAGTGCATTGCGGCTCTCGGCCCAGACTTTGCCTTAAAAGAGCACGCGTATACCGCATCCGGCGACCCCGACAAATGGAAGCGCGAATGGCACCGACGACCGATTCTCGACCCTGACGCAATTGCCGAGGCTATGGGTATTCCGAAGCAGGACGTGCATAGGTATCTCTGCCAGGCCAGGGTTATCTTGCGCCAAGTCTTCAACCCAGACGGAAGGTTGTTCCTGATCCACTGAGAAGGCTGGGGGCGCGTTGAGCACGCGCCCCCATTCGCATGTACTCGTCCCAACATTTTTCGAACAAATTGCGGCGAGCCGCAATTTGTTCGTGGAACACATCCCACACCAAGGAGACCGCAGAATGAATCAACAACTTGGGGAGTATCGGTTTGCGCGGATCGAGGCAGAGAACATCACGAGAGCACGGCTCGAAGCGCAATTCAAAGATGGAATCAGCGGGCGTGAAGAGCTTGAGAAGGTAATCGAACAGCTGTTATCAACTGAAGCGACGTGTACGCCGTGGCGCAAGTCGGAACTCGAGCAAATCGGTTCTCGCGACGGCACGCGAATAGCAGCACTCGAATTTTATTGGACGCATCGCCGCCGACTCCCGACCGTGGCTGAGTCGCGCTGAACCCTCTCACATTTCCCGCGGTAGCAACGACGGGAAGTTCCGGCCGTGCGTCGTGACACTTCGCCCTTCAATGGGACTCCGGCTCGCGAGCCGGAGAAACCGCTCCGCCGCTCCCACC
>Ga0335074_10014496_pt1 | contig 11051 bp, 11 predicted proteins | sample Lox_Sample_23_FD_206715 | JGI IMG/M metagenome (GOLD analysis project Ga0335074, IMG submission 206715) | Soil microbial communities from Loxahatchee National Wildlife Refuge, Florida, United States - Lox_Sample_2.3 | ecosystem: Environmental > Terrestrial > Soil > Wetlands | place: USA... | reverse complement strand
AGATATCTGAACTCATCTCGGCCCAGGGGACCAAGCGGCGGGTGTTAACGCGCATACTTAAGAAGATGAAGCCTGCCCGTGCCGCAACCCGGCGCTTCCTGCCCACCAGCCCCTTCAAGCCTCCGCCTGACGAGCCGCCCCCCGAGGTGTTCGCCGTGCAGGACCAGGTGACCCACGACAAGTACGGCCTCGGCCGCGTGGTCACCGTCGAGGATGACACCGCCGTGGTCATCGACTTCGGCACGCAGCGAGTGCGCATTGCCACGCCCTGCGCGAAACTGAGCAAGCTCTGACGCCGTCGTTGCCGCTATGGTGCGTGGGTGGAAGACGCGCTTAAGCGGGCGGCCGAGGCGGCCACCGGGTTCATGCCGGTGGCCGAGGGGCTGGCCCTGTGCGAGACCGCCGACGCCTACGCCGCGGTCGGCCCCGTGCTCGAGGTCGGCAGCTACTGCGGTAAGTCGGCGATCTACCTGGCGGCCGGCGTCCGCGCCGCCCGCAGGCACGGCCTCAGGCAGCAGGTCGTGACCGTGGACCACCACCGCGGCTCCGAGGAGCACCAGCCGGGCTGGGAGTACCACGACCCCGGCCTGGTCGACCCGGCCACCGGCCGGCTCGACACCCTCCCGAGCCTGCGGGCCACGCTCGCGGCGGCCGGCGTCGAAGACGACGTGGTCGCGATCGTGGGCCGGTCGGCCGACGTCGCGCGACTGTGGCGGACGCCGCTCGGGATGCTGTTCATCGACGGCGGGCACACCGAGGCCGCCGCCCGCTGGGACTACGAGGGATGGGCGCCCTGGGTGGCGCTGAGCGGCGCGCTCGCCATCCACGACGTCTACCCCGACCCGGCCGACGGCGGCCGGGCCCCGTTCCTGATCTACCAGCGCGCGCTCGCCTCCGGCGCCTTCACCGAGGTCCGCCACGAGGGATCGCTGCGCGTCCTCGAGCGCATCGCCGACGGCGTCTAGTGCTGCTTGTGGCGGAATAGCTCGGCCGGCCGGCCGCGGCCGCCCGCCGTCGTCCGGCCCGTCCCCACCAGCTGCGGCTCCATCAGCCGCCTGAACGTGTCCCGCTGGAACGGCCTGCCCACCACGGCCTCGTGCGTGAGCCGCAGCTGGAGGATGGTGAAGGGCTCGGCCAGCAGCCGCTCGGGGTCGGGCGCCAGCTCGTAGCTGGCCCGCACGGTCTGGACCGCCTGCCGGATGATCGCGGTGTGGTCGTAGGGCAGGATGCCGAGGTCGTCGGCCGGAACGATCCGTGTCTTCTCCTCGATCCGCCCGTTGAGCAGCTCCGGCCGGACCACGTCCATGTGCGCGACCGACAGCACCCAGCCGCGATCGTCGCGATCGGGCTTGTCGAACACGTGCAGCTGCCGCGGCCGGGTCCCGTCGACCCCGGCCTTCTCCCGCAGGCACCGTTGCACGGCGTCGAGCAGCAGCTCGCCCTCATGCAGGAAGGTGCCCGGCAGCCCCCAGCCGGCCGGCGGGTCGCCGCCGGGACCCTCGGCCCGCTGCACCTGGAGCACGGACAGGCACTCCTCGCCGGGCACGACCGTGAGCAGCGCGGCGTCCACCGCGACCGACGGGCGCGGGTAGTCGGCCAGGGTCTTGCCGGCGCCGTCGCGGTACGGCCCCAACCTGAATCGTTCCATAGACAGCAGTCTAAGCAGTTAGATCGGGTTTGCTCTAGAGCAAAATAGCGCTAAATGTGCCCGGGCGCGGGAGTGGCGGACGGGCGGATGATCTTGTAGCTTTGTCCTATGACAATAGATAAAGGGAACAGCGCGATCGAGTTCCGGCTTGACCCGGACTCGGGGGTGCCGACCTATCTGCAGCTGGTGCAGCAGGTCGAGCACGCGCTGCGGCTTGGCTACCTCCAGCCGGGTGACCAGCTTCCCAAGGTCAGGGACGTGGTCACTTCGCTGACCATCAACCCCAACACGGTGCTGAAGGCCTACCGCGAGCTTGAGCACAAGGGCCTCGCGGCCGGGCGGCCCGGCCAGGGCACGTTCGTCCAGGCCACCCTCGAGCAGGTGGCCCTGCCCGAGCTGGCCGGGCTGCGGCGGACCCTGATCGGCTGGCTGGCGTCGGCCGAGCAGGCGGGGCTTGACGAGGACGGGATCGTCGCCCTGTTCACGAGCGGCCTGCGGGATTTCTTTAAGGGCCGGCCCGCGGCGGACTCCGCGGGCCGGGCGAACCACGGAACGGCGGATCATGGAACGGAGGGCGTCGCATGAACGTCATCGAGACGTGCGAGCTCGGCAAGCGCTACGGCAAATCGTGGGCGCTGCAAGACTGCACGCTGACCCTGCCGGCCGGGCACCTGGCCGCGCTGGTCGGCCCGAACGGCGCGGGCAAGTCCACGCTGATGAACATGACGGCCGGCCTGACCGTCCCGACCTCAGGGACCGCGACGGTCCTGGGCGGGCACCCGGCCGGCTCGCCGGCCGCGCTCAACGGCGTCGCGTTCGTCGCCCAGGATGCGCCGGTCTACAAGAACCTGTCGGCCGGGGACATGCTGCACCTCACCAAGAACCTGAACCAGCGCTTCGACACTCCCTTCGCGCGGGAGCGCCTGGCCGACCTCGGCATCCCGCTGAACAAGAAGGCGGGCAAGCTCTCGGGCGGCCAGCAGTCACAGCTCGCGCTCACACTGGCGCTGGCCAGGCGCCCGCGGCTGCTCATCCTCGACGAGCCGCTGGCGGCGCTCGACCCCATCGCCCGGCAGGACTTCCTGGCCGCGGTGATGACCGCGATGACCGACGACGGCGTCTCGGTGCTGCTCTCCTCGCACCAGGTGGCCGAGCTCGAGCGGGTGGCCGACTTCCTCATCGTGCTCTCCCGCGCCAAGCTCCAGGTGGCGGGCGAGGTCGACGACCTGCTGGCCGGCCATCGGCTGCTGACCGGCCCGACCGCCGTGGCCGACGAATACGCCGGCAGGCTGACGGTCGTGCAGACCCGGCGCGGCGACGCCCAGACCCACCTGCTCGTCAGAACCAGCGACGCGGCCGCCCCGGTCCCGCCCGGCTGGGAATCACACCAGGTCAGCCTGGAGGAAGTCGTGATGGCGTATCTGCGCAGCCCCGGTGTCAGCCAACCCGCGCCCCTCACCCGCGTTCAGCGCCCGCAGCCGACGGAGGCAACCCGATGAGCGTCCTCGCCCTGCCCGCGCAGCCGGGCCAGGACAGCGCCCCGCCCCCAGTGCCATGGCGGGGGATGGCCTGGATCACCTGGCGTCAGCAGCGCGCCACCCTGATCGCCGTCCCGGCCGTGCTCGCGGCGGTGGCGGTCTTCCTGGTGATCTTCGGCCTCAGGGCGCACCACGCGTACGCCACGCTCGAGAACTGCTCGCTGAACCAAGGGCACCAGTCGAACGCCTGCAGCGAGGCGTTCGGCAATTTCAACTCCACCGACGGGCCGCTGGCGAACGCCGTCTCGATCCTGGTGGGGCTCGCGCCGGTGCTGATCGGGGCGTTCGCGGGCGCCCCGCTGCTGGCCAGGGAGCTGGAGGCCGGCACCTACCGGTTCGCGTGGACGCAGGGCACGGTCCGCGAGCGGCAGGTGATCGCCAAGCTGGTCCTGCTCGGGGCCGCGCTCGTGATCGCGGCCGGGGCGTTCGGCGAGCTGTTCTCCTGGTTCTTCCAGCCGTTCCTGTGGACGGAGCAGATGAACCGGCTCAGCGAGGGGGTGTTCGACGCCAGCGGGCTCGTGTTCCCCGCCTTCACGCTCGTCGCCTTCACCGTCGGCGCGTTCCTCGGCATGCTCTTCCGCCGGGTTATCCCCGCGCTGGCCGCGACCCTGGGCGTCTACCTCGTGCTCCGGCTCGGGGCCTGGGTCCTGCACGGGCAGTACCCGGTGTCGACGGTCACCGGCAACGCTGACCTGGCCGGCTCCTATGGGACCCCCCGGCTGCCCGGCTTCGCGTGGATACTGAACAGCTGGTTCACCACCCTGAACGGCAAGGCGGTCAACCCGGCCGCGGTCAGCAGGCTCGTCAACCAGTACCAGAGCAATCCGCACCAGAACCTCTCGCTGACCAAGGTGCTGGCCGAGCACGGGTACATCGAGTGGAGCCGGTACATCCCGCTCAGCCGCTACTGGCCGATGCAGTTCATCGAGGCCGGCTGGCTGCTGGTCCTGGCGGTCGGCATCGGGGCCGGGACGGTCTGGCTGGTCCGCCACCGGGCGGCCTGAATCGGCCGATGGAGACACTCTGATGACCGTCTTCGCTACGCGTGCGTCCCGGCTCGACCGGGACGCCGGCGCCGAATCGCGAGCGGTGCCGTTGCCGGGAATGCTGTGGGTCACCTGGCGGCAGCACCGAGGCCTGCTGATCACCGTCTCGGTCCTGTTCTGCGCGGCGGTGGCCGGCATGCTGGCGGCCGGGCTCAGGATCCACCACGACTACGCGATCCTGCGCGCCTGCCGTCCTGCCGCCTCGCCCGCCTGCCAGGGGCTGGCCAACTTCTTCAACTCCACCGACTGGCATCAGGGGGCGATCGTCCACATCGCCGTGCAGGCCGCCCCGGTCCTGGTGGCGATGTTCGCCGGCCCGCCGGTGATCGCGAGGGAGCTGGAGAGCAGGACGTTCCGCTACGCCTGGACCCAGGGCATCGGACGGGTGCGCTGGACGATCGCCAAGCTCGCCCTCCTCGGGTCGCTGCTCACGATCCTCGCGTTCGCGCTCAGCGAGCTGCTGACCTGGTTCTTCGCACCGTTCATGACGACTCAGCAGCTCACCGTGCTGACTCCGACGGTGTTCGACGCCAGCGGTCTCTCCTACGCCGCCTGGACGCTGACCGCGTTCTGCCTCGGCGCGTTCCTCGGCGCGCTCCTGCGCAGGACCCTCGCCGCGATGGCGGTCACGCTCCCCGTCTATCTCGGCCTGGCCGGGCTGACCTGGTTCTACCTGCGCAACCACTACCCGGTGAGCACGTTCTGGCCGATGCAGCTATTCGAGGCCGGCTGGCTCCTGATCCTGTCGGCGGCGCTCATCGCGGGCACCCTCTGGCTCGTCCGCCGCTACGCCTCCTGAGCCCGGCCCCCGTATCCGCGCGCCGCCTCGCACGCACCCACCGAGCCTGTCGCCTACGCCATCGACCCGCCCCGGAACCTGTCGCTTACGCCAGCCACATCAATAGGCGCGGTCGATGGCGTAGTCGACAGGAGGCGTTTGAGGTCGATGGCGTGGCTGACAGGGGGCGATGTCAGCGGTGCCGAAGGCGGCGTTACCGCCCCGGTCAGCGTTGGCCGAGGGTGATGGCGGTGGTGGCGGAGTCGGGGTCGCAGCCGCAGGATTCCGGGTCGACCGGGGGGCCCGGGTCAATGTGGCCGGGGATGTCGCGGAAGATCCCGGCGCCCGCGCTGAATCCGGTCAGGGCGTCCGCGGCGAGGATCACGGCGGCGGACGTCCAGGCCGACCGCTCGGCCGGGAAATGCGCCTCGTTGACGTACTGCCAGCCGGTCCAGTAGGAGCCGTCCTGATGGCGCAGGCGGCGCACGGCGGCGAAGACCTCGGCCGCCCGGTCGCGCTGCCCGCAGGCGTCGAGGGAGAGCACCAGCTCGCTGGTTTCCGCGACCGTCACCCACGGCTGGTCGCTGACGCAGCGGACGCCGAGGCCGGGCACGACGAAGGTATCCCAGCCGGCCGCCAGCCGCTCCGCGCCCGCGCCGTCGCGGAGGGCGCCGCCGAGCACCGGGTAGTACCAGTCCATCGAGAACCGGCTCTTGTCGGCGAACGCCTCGCGATGGCGGGCGAGCACGTGGCCGAGCAGGTCGGCCGAGAGCTCCCAGTCCGGCTGCGGCTCGTCCGCCAGCTCCGCCAGCGCGAGCGCGCAGCGCAGCCCCTGAAGGGTGCTCGAGCACCCGGAGAGCAGCGCGAACTCGCCCGGCCGGCCGGCCGCGTCGCGCTCCCAGGCCACCTCGCCCCGTGGCGTTTGCAGCTCCAGCACCCAGCCGATCGCCGCCCGGACGGCCGGCCACATCCTGATGGCGAAACCGCGGTCGCCGGTGACCAGGAACTGGTGCCAGACGCCGACGGCGAGGTAGGCGGCGTGATGGCTCTCGGCGGCGTGGTCGGTGACCTGGTCCGGGCTCGCCGCCCCCGGGCCCCCGGTCGTCCTCGGCCACGAGCCGTCCGGGCGCTGCGTGTCGCGCAGCCACTGGTAGGCCCGGCGGGCCCGGCCGACCAGCCCGCAGGCGGCGAGGGCCATCGCGCACTCCACGTGATCCCACGGGTCCACGTGGCCGTCCGGCCAGGCGATAGCGCCGCCTGGCGACTGCAGGGCGGCGATCGAGCGGGCCGTCTGCAGCATGTCGGCGGGCGGCCGGGGCCAGGCCGGGGGCAAGGGTTCAGCGCGGCGCATGGAGGGGAACCACGCGTCCGTTCGCGATGACCGGGTTTTCCTCTTTCCTCGCGTAGACGACGAGGCTCTTGCCGATGACGGGGTTGAGCGCCGCCTCGGCCAGCCGGGTCAGCGGCGGCTTGCGCATGATGTCCCAGACGAGCAGCCGGTGATAGCCGCGCACGGCGGGATGGGCGTCGTCGTGCACGCCGACCGCGCACTTCAGCCACCAGTAGGCGGAGTGCAGGCCGTGCGCGTGATGAGCGCCGGTCGGGGCGAGGCCGGCCGCCGTCAGCTTGGCGGTGAGCTCGGCCCGGGTGAAGATGCGGACGTGGCCGCCGGGCACCTCGTGGTACTCAGTCGACAGCGCCCAGCAGATCCGCTCGGGCAGCCAGGCGGGCACGGTCGCCGCGATGACGCCGCCCGGGCGGAGCACGCGGGCGACCTCGGCCAGGGCGGCGGTGTCGTTCGGCACGTGCTCGAGGATCTCGGCGACGATGACGGCGTCGAACGAGCCGTCGGCGAAGGGCAGCCGGGTTGCGTCGGCGGCGACCGCGGCGGCCTGCGCGGGCGGGCCGGCCTCGCCCTCCGCGCGCATCGCGCCGAGCATCTGGCCGACCCCCGCGAGTTCCTTGAGGTCGAGGTCGGCGGCGATGACGCGGGCGCCGCGGCGGTACGCCTCGAACGCATGGCGGCCGGCCCCGCAGCCGAGGTCGAGAACGCGGTCACCCGAGTTGATCGGAAATTTCGTGAAATCGACCGTTAGCACCCGAGTTCTCCGTTGATGGCGTCCAAGTAGAGACCGACGGTCGCGGTCGCGACCGCGGGCCAGGCGAACCGCTCGCGGACCCGGGCCAGGCCGCGCGCCGCCAGCTCGGCCCGCCGCGCGCCGTCGTCGAGCAGGTCGCGCAGCGCGGCTGCCAGCTCCTCCGGGTCGCCCGGCTCGACCAGCGCCGCGGCGTCCCCCACGACCTCGGGCAGCGCCCCGGCCCGGCTGGCGACCAGCGGGGTCCCCGACGCGAGGTGCTCCACCGCCGGCAGCGAGAACCCCTCGTACAACGACGGGATCACCGCCACCTCGGCCGAGGCGAGCAGCTCCGCGTACTCCTCGTCGGGCAGGCCGTTCGCGAACGTCACCCGGTCGCCGAGGGCGAGCAGCGCCACCTGCTCGCGGGTGGCGGTCGACGGGGTGCCGACCACCACCAGCTGGGCATCGCGCTCGGTGGCCAGCTTGGCGACCGCGCGCAGCAGCGTGGACAGCCCCTTCAAGGGGGAGTCGGCGCTGGTCACGGTCACGATCCTGCCCTTTACGCGCGGCTGCTGCGGTCGGGGGCGAAACAGCCGGGTGTCGACCCCCAGTGGGATGATCCGCACCTTATCGGTCGGCACTCTGAAATCCCGGCAGATGTCGTCTCTCGATGACCCGGATACCGTGATCAGCGGCCCCACCCGCCGCGATACCCGGCCCTGCATCCGGACGAACCCGTACCAGCGAGCCTTGTTCAGCCGCTCGAGCCACCCGCGGCCGGCCAGATCGAGCCGCCTGTCCACGGTGATCGGGTGGTGGACGGAGGTGACGAGGGGCAGCCCGAGGCGGCGCAGGCCGAGCATGCCGTAGCCGAGCCCTTGGTTGTCGTGGACGATGTCGAATTCGCCCGGGCGCGCGCGCAGCGCCCGCACCGCCCGGACGCTGAACGTCAGCGGCTCGGGAAACGCCCCGGCCCACATCATCGCCACCTCGAGCGCGTCGGCCCAGTCCCTGATCTCCGAGGGGCGGGGCGTGCGGAACGGGTCGTCGTCCCGGTAGAGGTCCAGGCTCGGCACCCGGCGCAGCACCGGGCCGTCGTCGAGTTCCGGGTAGGGCTGACCGGAGAACACCTCGACGTGGTGCCCGAGTGCGGCGAGTTCCCTGCTCAGGTGGCGCACATAGACGCCCTGGCCGCCAGAGTGCGGCTTGCTGCGGTAGGAAAGCAGCGCAATGCGCAGTCGGCGGTTTACTGAGGCCACGGGGCACCTTACCAGTCAGTAGGCGGCGCTAGCCCGCCGCACCCATCACCATGCCAGCCGCAACCTGGTCCGAGACGCGCGCCGGCCCGGGCTCATCGAAGGCAATCCGACCGGAACCGCGGCAGGCCCGAGCCGAATAGAGAGCGCGTTTACGCTATCCAGTACCTGCTCAACGCGCATGGCGCCCGCCTCGCGACCGACGGGCGCTTCGGGCCGGCCACGGCTGCGGCCGTCAGGTCGTCCCAGTCGCGGTCGCACCTCCAGGCGGACGGGCAGGCCGGGCCGCTGACCTGGATGCGGCGGCCGTCGTCGCCGTCAGCCGGCCGCCAACCCGCCGACGGCGAGGCCGATCATGTAGGTGAAGCCGGCCGCCACCGCGCCGAGCGCGAGCTGCCGCAGCGCGCCCTTCCAGAACGGCCGGGCGGTCAGTCGCGCCACCAGGCCGCCGCCCACGATGGCGGCCAGCGCCGACAGGGCCAGCGCGACCCAGAGCGCGTCGAATCCGACGAGGTAGGGGAAGAGCGGGATGACCGCGCCGATGGAGAATGCGACCAGCGAGGCGCCGGCCGCGACGGCCGGCGAAGGCAGGTCGGCCGGGTTGACGCCGAGTTCCTCGAACGCGTGGATGGCCAGCGCCTTGTCCGGATGAGCGGAGATCTCGGCGGCGGCCTGCCTGGCGGTGGCGGCGCTGATACCGCGACGGCGCAGCATGCCGACGAGCTCGAGCTGCTCGGCGACCGCGTTGGTGTCGAGCTCGTGCTTCTCCTTGTCCACCTCGGACTGGACGAGCTCGTTCTGCGAGGAGACCGAGACGAACTCGCCCGCCGCCATCGAGAACGCGCCCGCCGCGAGGCCGGCCAGACCGGTGAGGGCGATCGCGTGCTGCGACCCGCCGCCGCCCCCGACGCCCGCGATCAGCGAGACGTTGGTGACGAGCCCGTCCATGGCGCCGAACACGGCAGGCCGCAGCCATCCGCCGGAAACGTCCCGGTGCTCCGGGCCGTGGTGCGGAGCGACGTCAATTTGTTCTTTCCCCGTTGTCATCACCGCAAATTCTACCCAGCGCCCATCGGCCAAGGTTCTACCCAGCGTTCTTCCCCCGAGACGGGCCAGGAATGATGTGCGTGTGACATCAGACGAGGCAGCAGCGGTGCGCCGCTGGCACGCCGAGACCGCGTGGCTCGGCCCCAACGCCCCGCTGGCCGCAGACGTGCTCATCGAGGCGCAGGGCGACCGGTTCACGGCCGTCGCCGCGGACACGGCGGCCGCGCTGGTCCCGCCCGGCACCGTCCGGCTTCCCGGGCTGACCCTGCCGGGGCTGGCCAACGCGCACTCGCACGCGTTCCACCGCGCGCTGCGCGGCGGCGCCGCGGGGAGCGCCGCCACCGGGAACGGCGCCACCAGGGGCGCCGCCGCCGGGACCGGCGCGGGGACCGGCGCGGGGACGCTCGGCGACACGTTCTGGACCTGGCGGGACCGCATGTACTCGGTCGCCGGGCGGCTCGACCCGGGCACGTACTTCGCGCTCGCCCGCGCCGTCTACGCGGAGATGGCGCTGGCCGGGATCACCTGCGTCGGGGAGTTCCACTACCTGCACCACGGACCCGGGGGCAAGCGCTACCGCGACCCGAACGAGATGGGCCGGGTGCTGATCGCGGCCGCCGCCGCGGCCGGCCTGCGCATCACCCTGCTTGACGCCTGCTACCTGGCAGGCGGGTTCCTGCCCGGGGGAGAGCCGCTGCCGCTGACGGGCGTTCAGCTCCGGTTCGGCGACGGCTCGGCCGCCGCCTGGTCGGAGCGGGTCTCCGGGTTCACCCGCGACTCGCTCGGCATGGTGGCGCCGCACGCCCGGCTCGGCGCGGCGATCCACTCGGTCCGCGCCGTGCCGCCTGACCAGGTGCCCGAGGTGATGGCGTGGTCGCACGCGCACGGCGCGCCGGTCCACGCGCACCTGTCCGAGCAGCCGCTCGAGAACGCCGAGTGCCGGGCGGCGTTCGGCGCGACGCCGGCCGAGGTGCTGTACGCGGCGGGCGCGCTCGGCCCGCGCTCGACGATGGTGCACGCCACCCACCTGACCTCGCACGATATCGAGTTGCTAGGCGGGTCACGATCGACCGTCTGCATGTGCCCGATTACCGAGGCCGACCTTGCCGACGGCGTCGGCCCCGCCCCGGCCCTTGCCGCCGCCGGATCGCCGCTGTCGCTCGGCAGCGACGGGCACAGCGTCATCGACCTGGTCGAGGAGGCTCGCTGGCTCGAGCTGTCGCAGCGGCTGGCGAGCCGCCAGCGCGGCCACTTCACCCCGGCCGAGCAGGCCGCGGCCGCCACCGCCGGCGGGCACGCCTGCCTCGGCTGGCCGGACGCGGGCGAGATCGTGCCCGGCGCGTACGCGGATCTGGTCACGGTGCCGCTCGGCTCGGCTCGGCTGGCCGGCGGCGCGGGCGCCGACCCGCTGGCCGCCCTGTTCGCGGCCGGGACCGGCGCCGACATCAGGCACGTGGTCGCGTCCGGCGTCGACGTGGTCAGGGACGGGCGTCACCTGCTGGTCGACGACGTGCCGAGGGCGCTTGCGGACGCGATCAGCGCGGTGCTGAGCTGAACCGGGAGAGGCGTCAATGACAAGGTCGGTGCTGATCAACCGGATCGGCGAGCTGGTGACGAACGCGCCCGGCGACGCCGACGCGGCCGCCGCGGCCGGGCCTGG
>Ga0335074_10014495_pt1 | contig 11051 bp, 10 predicted proteins | sample Lox_Sample_23_FD_206715 | JGI IMG/M metagenome (GOLD analysis project Ga0335074, IMG submission 206715) | Soil microbial communities from Loxahatchee National Wildlife Refuge, Florida, United States - Lox_Sample_2.3 | ecosystem: Environmental > Terrestrial > Soil > Wetlands | place: USA... | reverse complement strand
GTCAGCACGACGACATCGCCGCGCTGGATGCGCTCGATCGAGGCGTGCACCATAAGGTTGTCATCTTGCGAACAGCGCACCGTGCGGGCCGGACCGGCTACGCGACTGTGCGGAACCAGCTGATGCAGCGCGATATCGATCAGGCCTTCCTTACCTGACGCCTCGTAGATCGTCGCAACGCCGAGTCGCGCGCACTCTTGATAATCGATCATTGCTGCCAAATCACCAGGAGGGAAACAAATCGTTGCCAAAATTGTTGACAATCATGTCGCCGATTTTTCGCGAAATTTCCGACGCTCCTGCTCGTACGCGCTCGGCATCGGAGATCGCCGAACAGATTCGGCGCGCAATCGTTTCAGGCGAACTTGCCCCCAACGAGCGCTTGGTAGAGCAAGATCTTGCTAAGGATCTCAATACCAATCGCGCCGTGATCCGTGCTGCCTTCGCGCATCTCGAACACCAGCGATTGCTCGTACGCGAGCCCAACCGCGGCGTGCGCGTACGAACGTATACCGCAGAAGAAGCGGTCGAAATCCTCGAGGCACGCGCGGCGCTCGAAGGCGTCGTCGCGCGCTGCGCGGCCCGGCGCATCGATGGCGAGGGCGCAGCGCAGTTGCGGGATATTATAGCGGAGATGCGTGCTTGTCACGATTCGAGCGATCTGCTTGCCTATTCGCAGCTCAACACGAAGCTCCATCGAACGATCCTCGAGATCGCGCATCACGAAACGGCAGCGATGCTGCTCTCGTCATTGCAGTCGCAAGTGGTGCGCTACCAGTTTCGCACGGTGCTTCAGCCGGGACGTATTACGCAATCCCTCGGCGAACACGAGGCAATCGTTAATGCGATCGTCGCGCACGACGAGGATGATGCGGAACGCACGATGCGCGCCCATATTCGATCGGTCGTGCAAACGGTTCTCGCAATCGGGGGCAGAGACTCAGCTGCCCTCAAGGCGATATAAAATGGCTGCGGACGAAATCCTCACCGCCGCCGGCGTGACCAAACGCTTCAGCAACTTCGTGGCTGTCGACCGCGTCGATTTCTCGGTTTCGCGCAACGAGGCCGTCGGCATCGTGGGCCCAAACGGCGCGGGCAAGACGACGCTGCTCAATCTGCTGGCGGGGACGTACCCACTTTCCGGCGGCAACGTTTGCGTCGACGGTGTCGACGTTTCGCGCACCGACGCGGCCACGCGCTGTCGCATGGGTATCGGACGCTCGCATCAAGTGCCGCGCCCGTTCGTCGATATGACCGTCTTCGAAAACGTCTTCGTCGCCGCGTCGTCCGGCGGTCGTCGCGCGCGCGCCGAAGCGTATGAGGCGAGCATCGCATCGCTCGAGCTGTGCGGGATGCTGAGCAACGCCAACCGCACCGCGGCGACCCTCGGTCTCCTCGACCGCAAACGCTTGGAGCTGGCGCGGGCTCTAGCAACAAACCCCAAAGCGCTGCTGCTCGATGAAATCGGCGCGGGACTTACCGACGCCGAAGCGAGCGAACTGGTGGCGATCATTCGAAAGCTGCGCGCAACCGGTATCGCTATTGTCTGGATCGAGCACATCTTGCACGTCTTGCTGCAGGTCGTCGATCGGCTCGTGTGTATGGATTCCGGTGTCGTCATCGCGCAGGGCGATCCCAAGGAAGCACTCGCGCATCCGGCGGTCATCGAAGCTTATCTTGGAAGCGGTGTTGCATGAGCGTTCTGCGCGTCGAAGCGCTCGATGCGCGCCACGGGCTGCTCAAAGCCGTTCGCGGCGTATCGCTGCGCGTATCGCAGGGCGAGATTCTCGCATTGGTCGGCGCCAACGGTGCCGGCAAGACGACGCTGCTGCGCGCGATCGCGGGCGCGCACAAGGTGTGGTCTGGAACGATCGAATTCGACGGCGCCGACGTCACCAACGTGCCGGCTAACAAACGCACGCGTGCCGGCATCGCGCTGGTTCCCGAAGGGCGATGTCTCTTTAGCGGCATGACGGTTGAGGAGAATCTGCTGCTTGCGGGGCGCACCGGCCGCAAGGGTCCGTGGAATTACAAAACGGTGCTCGAGGCATTCCCCATGCTCTCGCCGATTGCGCAACGCAAGGGAGGCGATCTCTCCGGCGGACAGCAGCAAGCCACGGCGATCGGGCGCGCGTTGATGACCAACCCGAGTTTACTGCTTCTCGACGAACTCTCACTCGGGCTTTCCCCGGTCGCCGTGAACGCGGTATACGAATCGTTGCAGACCGTCATTGCAAGCGGCGCAACGATCGTACTGGTGGAGCAAGACCTCAGTCGCGTGCTGCGCGTGTCGACGCGCATCGCGTGCATGCTGGAAGGGCGCATCGTGCTCGAAGGCCGCACCTCGGACGTTACAAAGGAGCAGATCACGGAAGCATATTTCGGCTTGCGGCGTGACGCGGCACTCGAGGTTGGGGCGTGATCGATCAAATCGTCCAAGGCGTGTTGCTGGGCGGCTACTATGCACTCGTTGCCTGTGGTCTCTCGTTCATGTACGGCGTCATGCGTATCATCAACCTCGCGCACGGCAGCCTCGCGGTTCTCTCGGCCTTCCTCGTATGGTACGTAACCGAGCAGCTCGGTGTGTCGCCCTTCGTCGCACTGCTGATCGTCGTCCCGATCATGGCCGCAGGTGGATGGATTTTGCAGCGGACGGTCCTTGACCGGAGCCTGCGTTCGGGGCCGCTCACGCCGCTACTGAGCACCTTTGGTATCGCGATCATCATCGACAATCTGCTTTTCGAGCGCTTTGGCGCCGACTCACGCTCGCTCGCACCCGACATCGGCGATCTCTCCTATAAGAGTTGGTCCCTTCCGGGAGGCGTGACGGTCGGTCAGCTCGGACTGTTGACGCTCGCTACAGCCGTCGTGTTGATTGTGGGCTTGCAGCTCTTCCTCAAGTACGCGCCGCTCGGTCGTGCGATTCGCGCGACGGCGGAAGATCGCGACACGGCGGAGCTCATGGGCATCAATTCGCGGGCGGTGTATGCGGCAGCAGCAGCGATCGCGCTCGGTACTGTTGCAATCGCCGGTGCGTTCCTTGGCATGCGAGCGACCTTCGCTCCATACGCAGGCGCTGCGCAATTGATCTTTGCGTTTGAAGCCGTGGTGATCGGCGGCACCGGATCGCTGTGGGGAACGCTGCTGGGCGCGATTGCACTCGGCGTCGTGCAAAATCTCGGTGCACAGCTCAATCCGCAGGGCTTTCTCATTGCCGGACACCTGCTGTTCTTTTGCGTACTCGCGATTCGATTTTTCGCTGCCGGCCGCTTCTCAGGCGGCTGGCTCAAAGCGCTACGGAGGCAGCCGGCATGACCGCCTTGGGCGCAGTTTCGGTTCGTCGCTGGAGCACCGTCTCGATCATTGCGGTCGGCGGCCTCGTAGGAATCCTCGCGATTCTCGCCTTCGGCCCGTTGTTTCTGGGCTCGTATTGGACCGAGCGGATCACCACGCTCTTCATCTATATCATCCTTGCCGTGATGTGGAACGCGCTCGCCGGCTATGCGGGCCTGGTATCGGTCGGTCAGCAAGCGTTCTTCGGGCTGGGCGCGTACGTCGTGATCCGCCTTTCCAATGGCGGTATGCCCGTCTATCCAGCCATAGCGCTCGCTCCGGCGATCGTCGCCGTGCTGGCTCTCGTGCTTTCGCCGCTCGCGCTGCGGTTACGCGGCGGCGAATTTGCGATCGGTATGTGGGTGTTTGCCGAGCTCGCCCATCTGCTCGTCAACCTCGACGGGTTGATCAATGGCGAAACCGGAACCTCGCTCGTCGCCATATCCGCATTCGCACCCGACCTGCGGCGCGCAAACAACTACTGGTTCGCGTTCGGTGCGATGACGATCTTTCTGGCGCTCGTATTCGTGCTTCTGCGCAGCCGGATCGGTGCTTCCGTACAAGCGATTCGCGATAATGAAGAAGCGGCAGCATCGGTCGGCGTGCGCGTGATGGCCACGAAGCGCACGATCTTCGTGCTCGCCGCAGCTGGCTGCGCCGCGGCAGGAGCGCTAACGCTCTCGACGCTGATCACGTTTCAGCCCAAGACCTTTTTCAGCGTGCAGTGGACGGCGTACATGATCTTCATGACGCTCGTCGGGGGCCTAGGGACCTTCGAGGGACCGATTGTCGGCTCCGTCGTTTTCTTTATCGTTGAAAGCCTTTTAGGTGCATCCGGCGTGTGGTACTTGATCGCGCTCGGTGCGTCGGCCTTAGTGTTTTCGCTTTGGGTACCGCGCGGTATTTGGGGCACGCTCAGCGCGCGTTCGGGCGTGCAACTCATGCCGATCGGCTACCGGCTGCTGTTCCGCAAATGAATATCACCGCCGCCGTGACTCGTGCTCCGCGCTCGCCGATGTCGCTCGAGGCGCTCGAACTCGAGCCGCCGCGGGACGACGAGATTCTGGTGCGCGTGGTTGCTACCGGCATTTGTCACACCGATATTGCGATGCGCGATCAAGCCTATCCCGTTCCGCAGCCCGTCGTGCTTGGCCACGAAGGCGCGGGCGTCGTCGTGATGGCCGGCTCCGCTATAACCAGCGTTGCGCCGGGCGACCACGTCGTGATGAGCTATAACTCATGCGGAGCGTGCCCGAGCTGCGTCGCCGGCGCCGCAACGTACTGCTATGATTTCTTCGGCCGTAACTTCGCCGCGGTGCGTGCTGACGGAACGACGCCGATCACCAATAGCGACGGTACCATTCACGGCAATTTCTTCGGCCAATCTTCGTTTGCCGACTTCGCGCTTTGCAACGAGCGCAACGTCGTGAAGGTTTCAAAAGACGTGCCGCTCGAGTTGCTCGGACCGCTCGCGTGCGGCGTCCAAACCGGCGCAGGCGCCGTGCTGAACGCGTTGCGGATCGCGCGCGGCCGGTCGTTCGCCGTCTTCGGCGCCGGCTCGGTCGGGCTGAGCGCCGTAATGGCCGCCGCGGTTGCGGGCGCTTCGCCGGTCATCGCCGTCGATCCGGTCGAGTCGCGCTTAGCGCTCGCACGCGAACTGGGCGCGACGCACACGGTGAACCCGCTCAACGGGAATCCCTCCGAAGAAATCGTCAGGCTCACCGGCGCCGGTGCGGACTTCGCGCTCGAAGCGACCGGCATTTCGACGGTGATTCGCCAAGCCGTTGAAAGTCTCGCGCCGCGCGGGGTCTGCGGAATTCTCGGCGCTGCACCGGCGGGCAGCGAGATGACGCTCGACGTGCTTCACCTCATGACCGCGGGCCGTACGCTGCGCGGCATCGTCGAAGGCGACGCGAATCCGAAAGCATTCATCCCGATGCTGATCGACTTGTACCGCGACGGGCGCTTTCCGTTCGACAAGCTGATCCGGTATTATCCGTTCGAACGGGTTAACGAAGCGATCGAAGACGCCGAGTCCGGCCGCGTCGTAAAAGCGGTCGTGCGAATGCGCCACGGAACGTGAGCGTCGCCCCTCGCACGCAGATCGCGATCGTCGGCGCAGGTCCAGCAGGACTCATGCTGGCGCAGCTGCTCCACCGTTCCGGCATCGAATCCGTCGTTGTCGAATCGCGCAGCCGCGACTACGTCGAGAGCCGCGTGCGCGCCGGCGTGCTCGAACACGGCACGGCGCAACTGCTGAGCGATACCGGTGTCGGCGAACGCATGCGTCGCGAAGGTCTCGTGCACCGCGGCATCGCGTTACGCTTCAACGACCGCAGCAACCGCATCGACTTTCCCGAGCTGACCAACGGCAAGACGGTAACCGTGTACGGGCAGCAAGAGGTTGTCAAAGACCTCATCGCCGCGCGGCTGGCCGCAGGTGCACCGATCCACTTCGAATGCGAAGTCATCGCGATCGATGCCGGCGACGAACCGTCGATCCGCTATCGCGACGCCTCGGGCGCCGAGCACACGCTCCGTGCCGACTTCGTCGCCGGTTGCGACGGCTTCCACGGCGTCGCTCGCGAGTCGATTCCGCGCGACGCGATGACGATTTACGATCACACGCTCCCATTTGCGTGGCTTGGCATTCTGGCCGAAACGCCGCCGGTCAGCGAGGAGCTGATCTACGTGAATCACGAGCGCGGTTTTGCGCTCGTGTCGATGCGCTCGCGGACGATCAGCCGCCTGTACCTCCAGTGCCGTAATGACGAAGCGCTCGAACGCTGGCCCGACGAACGCATCTGGTCTGAATTGCGCGAACGGCTCGGTAGCGATCGCGGTGGACCGGACGTGCGGTCCGGAAAAATCTTGCAAAAAGGTGTGACGCCGATGCGGAGCTTCGTCTGCGATCCGATGCGCTACGGGCGGCTCTTTCTCGCCGGAGACGCGGCCCACATCGTTCCCCCGACCGGCGCGAAAGGCATGAATCTCGCCATCGCAGACGTAGGCGTCCTGGCCGAAGCGCTCGACGCGTACTACGAAAGTGCCCAGACCGCGCTGCTCGACGCCTATTCGGAGACGTGCCTGCGCCGCGTTTGGAAGACGCAGCGCTTTTCGATGTACATGACCCGGATGCTCCACCGGTTCGAGGAGCACACACCATTCGATCGTCGAATCCAACTTGCCGAGCTCGACTACGTCACCAGTTCTCGCAATGCCGCTGCAAGCTTAGCGGAAAACTACGTCGGCCTTCCCTTTGAATCGGCCGCTGGTCTAAGAAAGGTACGCTCATGACGACGACTTCAACCTCACACGCGTTGCTCAACAACTTGGACTGGCCGGGGAAAATCTATTCTGACGGCTGGCGAGCGGGGAGTGGGCAAATCGCCGTCACGAACAAGTCGACCGGCGCGTCGCTGGGCATGGTCGGCACCGCCTCGGCAACCGACGTTCATTCCGCTGCGGCTTCGGCCGCGCAACATCAGCCGGGATGGGCGGCGACGTCGCGCCAAGATCGCGGCGCGGTGCTCAAACGGGCGCGGGCGCTGCTGACCGAACACGCCGACGAATTCGTGTGGTGGCTCGTTCGCGAAGCGGGTTCGACGGTGCCGAAATCGCAATTCGAAGTGCACGTTCTGACGACCGGATATTTCGACAAGATCATCGGCGATCTCGAGACGGCAGCCTTCGAAGAAACGATCGTCGATAAGGACGGCTTCCGCAGCGTGGTGGAACGCGTTCCTCTCGGCGTCGTCGGCGTGATCGGGCCGTTCAATTTTCCGCTGATTCTGTGCATGCGCGCGGTTATTCCCGCGCTGGCGTTCGGCAACGCGGTGGTGCTCAAACCAAATCAACAGACCAGTGTCTGTTCGGGAATTTTGATTGCGCGCTTGTTCGAGCTGGCGGGCTTACCGCAGGGCGTGCTGCACGTCGTGCCCGGGGACGTTGAGCCGGGCGAGGCGCTGGTCGAGGATCCCAACGTCGCGATGATCGCATTCACGGGCTCCACCGCCGTCGGTCGCAAGATCGGTGAAGCGGCAGGGCGGACCCTCAAGCGTGTATCGCTCGAGCTTGGCGGCAACAGTCCATTCATCGTGCTCGAAGATGCCGACATCGAGGCAGCCGCGCGCTGCGGTGCGTGGGGTTCGTTCTTGCACCAAGGCCAAATCTGCATGGCGGCAAGCCGTCATCTCGTTCACCAAAGCATCGCGCAGAAATATGCGGACGCGCTCGCCGAACACGCGCGCAACCTCGTCGCCGGCGATCCGGCCGAGAACCAAGTCCACTTGGGCCCAATCATCAACGACGCGCAACGCGAACGTGTCGATCGGATCGTCAAAGATACGATTGCAAAAGGCGCGAAGCTGGCCGCGGGCGGCACGCACGAGGGCAACTTCTACGCGGCGACCGTCTTGACGGGCGTAACGCCGGGCATGCGCGCGTTCGACGAAGAGATCTTCGGGCCGGTCGCACCGATAACGACGTTTGCGTCGGACGAAGAGGCGATAGCGCTTGCGAACCAAACGGAGTACGGCCTCTCGGCGGCGGTGCACTCGGCTTCCCTTCCGCGTGCGCGGCAGGTCGCCAAGCGGTTGCACGCCGGCATGGTTCACATCAACGATCAAACCGTGAACGATGATCCGCGCATCCCGTTCGGCGGGATCGGCGCGTCCGGTAACGGCAGCCGGCAAGGCGGACGCGCATCGCTCGACGAGTATACGACGTGGCACTGGTCAACCGAGCACGATAGCCCGCCCATGTATCCGTTCTAATTCGAGCGCGCTAGGTCTCGGTGAGACGGTGCGTGCGGGGGTCGTACAACAGCTTGCATCGCAGCGCGCCGGTTGCGTTTTCGCCGCCCTTGATGAGGATCTGACCGTCGCTGCGTAGGGTCGCGATTGCGGACCAGCGCGGCAAGGGCATCGTCACGATCGCCGTTCGCCTTCCTTGCGCGTCGTAGACTTGCACGTCACGGTACTGTTCGTCGCCGGCCCGTCGTCCGCCGATCACCAGCGTCGTACCGTCGGGCAGGCGCAGGCTGGTGAACGCTTGGATCGGCGCGGAGCGGACAACCATCGCCGGCGCGAGCGCAGCGGTACCGACGAACGCGAACGTCAGGAGCGCGGCAATCAGCACGGGCTTGCGTGAAGTCGCCGCGAATCCGGCGCGCGTCACGAGCAAGTTGTTCAACCGCGGTTCGGTATGGGGGCCGGAGCTAAAGGCGCACGTGAAGGCGGGCGCGATTTCGTCGGATGCGGCAACCGCGATCTTCCACAAGGTCGCGGCATAACCGGCGCGCCGGCCGGTGCAGGCAACCACCGCTTCGTCGCACGCCATTTCACGTTCGATTCCTATCCGCGCGCCGATCGCGTACGCAAACGGGTTGAACCAGAGCAGGCTCGTGCACGCCGCTTGCACCAGCGACGTCACGTCGTCGAAGCGGCGAAGGTGCTCGAGTTCGTGCAGCACGACGTTTTCGAAATCGGTTTCGCGCTCCAATGCGAGCATCGCGCGGGGGACCAAGATTACCGGGCGCCGGTATCCCAGGGCGACGGGCATCGTGAAATGGTCCGAGGCCATCACCCGGACGGACCCGCGCGGACCGGCGCGAAGCTCGATAGCCTCCGCGCGGCGACGGATATGACCCAGGCGCAGCATGCCGACGCCCAGACGAAGCAGCGAGAGGAGAAAACCCGCCAGCCAAACCAGCGCGATGACCGTCGCCGTGCTCATACCAGCGTGCCCAACGGAGATTGCCGCGGTCGCTTTCGCGGCCACCGCTGCGACCGGCGGGCCGGCTAGCGACGAGACCGGCACGGTGGGGACGCGCCCCAGCCACAGCGATCCGCCCAGGAACACCGCCGGCGCGCTGCACGTCAGCGCGACCAGCGAGGCAAACCAGAGCGTAAATCGCGCGCTTGCCTGGCGCCGAAAAAGTCCAACGCGCAACAGTGCGTGCAGCAACGCGACGCTCACTGTGCCGATTACGAGACCGGCCAGCGCCGCCAGCGGCATCAGCCCTCCGGCGAACGCGATGAAACTCATTCGTCGACCGCTTCGTCGACGAGCTTTTGAATCCGTTTACGGTCGGCGTTCGAAATATAGTCGGCATCGAGCAGTTTGACCACCAGCTGCTCGGCCGAGCCGTCGAAGAAACGGCGCAGCACGCTCTCGAGCGCGGTGCCCTTGGCGCGATCTTCCGGAACCACCGCGCTGTAGATGAACGTCCGGCCGTCGATGCGGTGTTCGACGTAGCCCTTGCGTTCGAGCACGCCAAGCGTCGTCATGACCGTATTGCGTGCAAGCGGCGGATCCGTTATCGCGCCGACGATGTCCATATTCGTCGATTCGCCGCGGGCCCAGAGCACGCGCATGATGCGCAGCTCCGCGTCGGTGAGCGTCAGGCTGGCCTTACGTGTCATATTCCACCTGAAATCTGCTGTACCGCGTAAGCGGTACGCCGCCGAGCGTGGTGACGTTGGATTTGTGCTGCTCGACATAGCCGTAGCGGAAGAGCAAACCGCGATAGCGCCCCGCGCGCAGCGGTCCGAAATAGTAGGCGAGGACGTTGTCCCACTCGGTCGTCGCCTGCGTAGCGAGCGGATTGGAGTAATCGAACCAGTAGTAGCTTTCGGTAAACGTGAACCGCTGGTTGGGTGAGGTGTAAAGTGCGATGAGCGCTTGCGAGTTGCCGGGACTGCGGCGGTCGACCGGACCTTCGAGCAGAGGGCCGGTGTACATCGGATCGGTGGAGTAGCCGTCGCTGTACGGGCTCGCCCATCCGCCGTAGTACACCGTCGCGGTTCCGTTTGCGTTGTTACCGCACTCGCCAACGCCTATCGGCAGAAAGTAGCCGGCCGAAGCGCACGACGCACCCCTGGGCAACGTAACGTCTGCGCGACGCCAGGGAATCTCGTCCAACGCGGCGCTGAGCGTGATGTTTCGAACGGGCGTCGCGCCGGCGATGAGACCCGCAATCGAGCTGCGTACGACGCCGAGATATGACGCGCCGGCATTTGTCTCCACGCCGCCTTGCGCGCCGATGAACGGCTGCCAGCCGTGCGCACTGAGCGTCGAGAATCCGCTGAACCACGCAAACGCGACCATATCGTCGACGTCGTATGCGTAGCCGTTGAGCGAGAGACCGGTATTCGGCGGTGCATAGCTCAGGCGTCCGTAGGTAAAGCCGCTCGTATTGACGCCACCCGCCACGCCGGTAAGTAAGTTCGTCCGAGTAAACCCGCTCGACGTGCGGCTCATGAAGCGCGTGATGCCGGCAGCTTCGAACGTCCAGGCGCCGCGCGTATAGATCGCGTCGACGCCCTGGAACGCCGTCGGCGCGAGCCCAAGTTTGAAATGCGTGTCGGCCCAGGGCGAGTTGAAATACTGATCGCCGGCTTTCACCGAGAGTTCCGCGTCTTTGTAGGCGAGATAGGTCTCGGGAATTTGGTTGAGATCGCTCAAACCGGCCAGTGCATTTGGATCGCTAAACGCGTAGGTGCCGCCGGCGGAAAAGCCGCCGCCCAGATCGTAACCGGCATGGAAAATCGCCATGGCGTTCTCGTCCGTTTCGTTGGGTTGATTTCCGCCGGGCAAGCTGCTCGCCTGAAGATAGCGTGCGTCATAGACGCGCGCGTACAACCAGGTGTGCAACCGCGGCGGCGGCGATGGACTGGGGGACATCGCGGCGACCAGGACCAAACCCAGGAAGGCCA
>Ga0335074_10014494_pt1 | contig 11051 bp, 10 predicted proteins | sample Lox_Sample_23_FD_206715 | JGI IMG/M metagenome (GOLD analysis project Ga0335074, IMG submission 206715) | Soil microbial communities from Loxahatchee National Wildlife Refuge, Florida, United States - Lox_Sample_2.3 | ecosystem: Environmental > Terrestrial > Soil > Wetlands | place: USA... | reverse complement strand
CTGGCGCGGCCGCCGCAGTTAACTGTGCTGTGCACCCGCCACGGCGGCCATTGTGGTTTCATGGAGCAACTCAACGGGCCAAGTTTCGCCGACCAGTTCGTGCTCGCACAGTTCGAGCGGTTTGCAAGAGATGCGGCGCGGCTCGTCGCGACCCTGAGCGCTCAGCCGTGAACATCGGCTGACAGGCAACGTAGCCGAGGCGCCCGGCACGCGAGAGCTATTGGCGCGGCTGCGTAAGTTCCGCGGCAGGTTGCGAAACCGCAGGTTCGCACGGCATCTCACAGCCTTTGTCATTGGCCGGCGGGCGGTTGCCAGAGCTCTACCTTGTTCCCTTCCGGATCGATGACCCAAGCGAACTTTCCATACTCGGAGTCCTCAACCTTCTCAAGTACGTTGCATCCTTCTTCACGCAAAGCTTTGACCAGTGCGTGGAGATCCTCCACGCGGTAATTGACCATGAAGGCGGCGGAGCTGGGCGCAAAATGATCGCCTTGCGCCGACCCAATAGACCAGACGGTTGTTCCGGCAACAGGCTTGCCTTCACTGTCGGTCCAAGTGAACGCTGTGCCGCCCAAAGGTAGTCGCGCGCTTGTGGGGTCGGGGCCGGCCAAACGATGCTTGGGTTGGTGCTGGCGATGGCCGCTGTGCGCACCTATCCGGCGCTCTGGCCTGGGAAGGGCCTGGCCAGGACCGCATATCGCAGCAGTTGTACGGCCGTCTTGAGATTCAGCTTCTGCTTGATGCGCTGTCGATGCGATTCCACCGTCTTGATGCTCAAATTCAGGAAATGCGCGGTTTCGCGCGTGCTCATCCCCTGACCGATCAGGCCCAACACCTGCAGCTCGCGGCCGCTCAGCCGATCCACCGGGTCCGCCGGGGTATGTGAGCCTGCGCCGGCATACCTGTGCAACATACTGTTCCGAACCGTATCGGAGACGTAGATGTCACCGTCGAGCACCCGTCGCAACGAGGCGAGGAGCTCCTCGCTCGTCGCCTGTTTGGTAATGTAGCCGCTTGCCCCGATGGCCAGCACGCGCTCGGCATAAACGCTTTCATCCTGGGTGGAGAGCACGAGGATCGGCAGTCGCGGATGATGCGCGCGCGCAGACCGCAGCAGGCTGATGCTATCGGTGCGCGCCTGATCGATGTCACAGATTAGAACATCGGGGTTCAATTGCCGTATGGCCGTACTTGCATCGCTCGCCGTCCCGGCCTCCCCACAGACAATGAGATCATTCTGGTCTTGCAGAATGCGCAACAAGCCCTGGCGGACGATGGGGTGGTCATCGACGATGAGGACGCGGCGGGGAGGCAGCCCTGCGGCGTTGTGCGGCCGCAGTGCTCGGACACCGGCGGTCCCGCCTTCCGGCCGCCTCGTAGCGCTCTGCGCCGCAGTGCTCATGTGTCCGACTCCTTCACGACCAGCGCCGCGAGCGCCGCGACCAGTCCGGTTCGCGTTCCAGCCCGGTTTGCGAGCATGGTCTCGAAGCGCACGGCCGGCTGTGGGGGACAGCAGTGATAACCTTGCCACTGCGCACACTCGAGCCGGGTTATGAGCTCGAGTTGTTCCGCCGATTCAATTCCCTCCGCAACGACCTGGAGGCCGACGCCGCGCGCAAGAGAGACGATCGCCCGGACAATCGACTCGTCCGTCCGGCTCACGCCCAGATCTCTGATGAAGCTGCGATCGATCTTCAACTTGTCGATCGGGAATCGCCGCAGGTAGCTCAGGCTCGAATAGCCCGTTCCAAAGTCATCGATTGCCACGCAGACCCCCAACTTTCGGATCTGCTTCAATATTCCCGCCGACTCCTCCGGATTGGTCATGAGTACGCTCTCGGTCAGCTCGATCTCGAGGGCGTTGCCTTGAAGACCCGCATCGGACAGCGCCGAGCGGATGGTCTGGAGAATGTCCAGATGTCGAAACTGCGCCGCCGACAGGTTGACCGCCACGGGAATCGTGGTGCCCACCTCGACTTGCCAATTGCGCGCCTGCCGGCAAGCTTCGCGCAGAACCCACTCGCCGAGCGGGATGATCAGGCCGGTTTCTTCTGCGAGCGAGATGAATGAGCTCGGACCGATGAGGCCCTTGCTCGGGTGACGCCAGCGCAGCAGGGCCTCCGCGGCAACTATTCTTCCCGTCTTGGTAGAGATCTCGGGCTGATAGTAAAGTTCGAACGCGCCGACAGCCACTGCGTTGCGCAGGTCGTTCTCCATCGCGAGACGTTCCCGCATGGAGTCGGTCATGCTTGCTTCGAAGAAAAGCGCCTGACCGCCACCGCGTTTCTTGGCGATCGCCATGGCGATTTCGGCGTTCGCCAGCAGATCGTCGCCGCGGCGGCCGTCGTCGGGCCATACGCTTACGCCAATGGCCGTTCGCACGTTGATCTTCACACCGTTCAGCTGCAGCGGCTCATCGAACGCCCTGAGGATGGTGTCGGTGACGGCCCGCGCCTCGAGTCGCGCCGCCACGTCATCGATGAGCACGGCAAATTCGTCTCCGTCCAGCCGGGCGAGCATCGTCGAATTGGACAAGACTGCTGTGATCCGGTGCGCAATCTCGGCCAGCAGCCAATCTCCGACGCCGTGACCCAGGGAGTGATTGAGCGCGCTGAATCGATCGAGATCGAGCACTGCAATGGCGACTGCGCGGCCGGGCCGCTGGCTGTCGGCGAGCAATTTCGAGAGTCCGTCCTTGAATTTCTGCCGATTCGGCAGGCCGGTGAGCGAATCGTGAGTGGCGAGATATTGCAGACGCGAATGCGCTTCTTCGAGGTCGCGCGCGCTGCGTTCGGCGCGCTTCTTGAGTCGATCGCAACACACCGCGATCACCAATGCGACGGTCAGCACGGCGCAGCCGACGGCGGCGACGCTGATCGTCAGCAGGTGCGCGGGCATTTGCTGCCCGCAACACGGCGAGAATATCAGGTGCCAGTGAGCCAGCATGCGCGCATTCGGCGCCAGAATGGCGATCGCGGCGGCAATTGCCGCAACGGAACGTATTGCAGCCGCGTGCCCGGACCGGTCGTCGCGGCGTTCGAGCCAGAACCAGAGGGCTCCAAAGAATGCGAGGAACGCCCCGAGGAAGGACGCGCATGTCCAGGGAAACCCATCGTGCAGCGCGAGTTGCTCGAGAGGGTCGCCCAATGCGGCGCAGTGAGTCGCACCCACACCGAACGCAAGGGCGAGCGCGCCGCCCGCTATTTCGGACGTGTCAGGTTCGCGGCATGCGATGAACAGGAGCGCGCAAATCTGGCTCGAAACTGCAATCGAGAGAGGTATGACGAGCCCGAGGACGCCTACGCTCGATCGCTCGGGTGGCCAAAACGAGAGCATCTCGACGAAGTTCGTCGCCCACAGGCCGAAACCCAAAGCGACCGAGGCGAGCAGCACGATGCACCCGCCCCAGCGCGCCGCGACCCGGGAAATCCCGACGGCGACCGTGAGGATCGTACATGCCTGGAGCACGGCCATGAAAGCCGCGAGCGCAAGTGCCGACGTGTCGGTTGTAAGGGCAGCCATCGATCGAGCCTGAAAGCCAGTGAAGCGCGACAAGGTAGCGCCCGACGGTCGGAAGGAATATCCCGATTAGTCGGTATGGGCGGCGGGGAAACACTGTAGCGGCCGCGGGCCCTCGTGAGGCAATCAGGGATCGATGATCTTGTTCCGGATGGCGTAGCGCACGAGTTCTGGAAGCGACCTGAATTCCATCTTGCGCATTATGTTGCTGCGGTGCGTTTCCGCAGTCTTGACGCTGATTTTGAGCGCCCGGGCGATGTCCTTGTTACTGTTGCCTTCGGCGAGCAGTTGGACGATTTCCCGCTCGCGTGCCGACAAGCTATCCGGCTCTCCAACATCGCGCGATTCGCTACGCCGATAGCCATCCAGAACGATTCGTGCGACGTTCGAGGTGAAGAAGGAGCCGCCGTCGAGCAACGCTTGCAATGCGGCAATCAGTATCCGTCCCGCGTCGGATTTCAGTACGTATCCTTGCGCACCCGCACTCAACACTTCGCGCACCAGCTGCTCAGATTCATGCGCGGTCAAAATGAGAATACGAGCGGTCGGATCCACGGACAGGATCCTGCGCGCCGCCTCCAAACCATTGAGTTCCGGCATCGTCAAGTCAAGCACGATGATATCCGGCTTCAGAGCGGCCGCCAGTTCGAGAGCATCTCTACCGTTCGCCGCCTCACCGGCCACGTCCCAGCCGGGGACCTGCCTGATTTCCGCGGCCAGGCCACGCCTGAACAGCTCATGGTCGTCCGCGATCAGAATCCGTACCGAGTTCATTCCGGCCCATCCGCAGACATTGGGCTCGATGCGGCAGGTTCGCACTCCCGACGAATGGGTATTATCGCCCGAACCCGGGTGCCGGCGCTCGTCGATTCCATGGAGAAGGTGCCGCCGATCTGCCTGACACGTTCGCGCATGCCGGCAAGCCCGACTCCCGGAGGCGCCGCCACATGGGTGCTCCCGGCGCGGCCGCCGGCGCAGGCCATTCCGCGCCCGCCGTCCTCGATTTCGAGCATGACGCAGTCGGACTGTGCCTTGAGACGGATGGCAACCCAAGGGCTGTTGGCATGGCGGTGAACGTTCGTGAGGGCCTCTTGGGCGATCCGAAACAAGCTCAGCTCGTGGTCCGGCGGCAGGCGTTCGATTGCAGCCGGCAGATCCAGGCGAACTTCGATCGAGCTCCTGTGACGAAACCCGTCGGTCAGCCAACGAAGAGCGCTGAGCAGTCCCAGCTCATCGAGCAGGGGAGGGTGCAGCAGGTAGGAGGCGGTCCTGATCTCCGTCGAGCATTGCGTGGCTAGACGGGCGCAGTGCTCCAGCAGCTCCTGCCGCGCCGCCGTGGCAGACTTCGAGTCATGCATCAACCGAGCAAGTCCCAGCTCGAGGGCGGCGAGCGTCTGGCCGGTCGAATCGTGCAAGTCGCGTCCGATGCGCCGGCGCTCCTGGTCCTGCAAGCGCATCAATTCTGCCGAGAGGGTCCGCAGGTCCTGCTCGGCGCGTTTGCGCGCGGTTACATCGTGCACTACCGCGAGAGCAAATACCGTGTCGCCGCTGCTGACACTTGAAAGGTCGACCTCCGCCGGGAAGCTCGCACCGCTATCGGCGCGCCTGTGCGTCCATTCGAATGTGCTGCCGCCGTCACGCAGGGCCGTTTCGATCCGCGCCCGGGCAAGCTCATCGGAGCGCCGGCCGTCAGGCTGATGTTCCGGCGACAGATCCCACGGCCTGAGTCCGATCGCCGAACGTTCGCTTTCGAGGCCGAACATGCGTATGGCCGTGCTGTTGACATCCACGAAGCGCTCTCCCTCCAGCAGAAAGGCGCTGAACTGGGCATTGTTGAACAGCGTTCGATAGTGGCGTTCGCGCTGACGCAGCCGCAGGATGTAGTGGTTCAGCAGCGCCGTCATGATGAGCACGATCGCACTGAAGGCTGCCGCGCCTGCCATGCTCACCTGGCGCCGCTCGCGCCAGGGCGACAGCGCCGCATCCTGGGACTGGCCGGCGGCGATATAGCAGGGGTAGCCGTTTACCAGATCGTATGCGTAGATGGTCTCCCTCTTCAGGATCGGTCCATAGCCCTCGACGACGCCCGCGTTGCCTTGAGCGATTACCCGGCGGAACACGTCCGTGGAAGCAATGCTGACGCCGGCGCCCATGTCGCGGTCGCCAAGCTTCGGCGCGCGAACGAGCACAGTGCCGTCGCTGCCGATCAATGCGATGGTTGCGACCTGATCGCTGAAGTGCCGGTATAAGTCGTAAAACCCCTCAAAGCTGAGCAGCGCGCCGGCCCACAACCCGGATCCCTGCCCCCATGCCACTCGCCGCGCAATCGGTATCACGAAATAGCCGGGGCGCTCGGGATCCTCTATCGGGGCGCCTACCCACGTGTCCCTCGATGAGGGCGTGCGGGATACCGCCAGCCAAATCGGGGCCGAGCGCCCCCCGGAGGCGCCGTCGCGGCTTGCGAGCGCGAAATGCTCGCCCTCGGTCAAGAATAAAAAACGCACGTAGCCGCCGCCCGTGAGCTGCTTTTGCAACGTGGAGACGATCTCAGCCCGGCTGGCGAGAATGAGTCCGCCGGTTGACTGCAGCTCATTGGCGCCGGCAACCGCCGCTCCCACGCCGTCGTTGATCATCGCCAGCACGCCGGCTTGTAGCGCGGCGCTCACGCCGCGAAGCCGATTGCGTTCCGCCGCCAAAGTTTGCCCGTAGTCGGCCTGTACCCGCGAGACCACGTAGGCCCAGCCTATGGCGATGCAAAGCGCGGCGTAGGCAAGAAGAGCCCAATTGAGGCCGGTGAGATAGCTCAACGGCAACCGGTGCCAGCGGCGGGATCGCGGCGGTGCTGTCTGCGCTGATTGCTCGAGTGACACGGCCACGCTCCCTGCGTGAGACTGCCGACCAGTGTCTGCCTCGGCAGTGTCCTACAATCGAGCGCTCTCGTCGACCGGGCGGCCTTGGAGGCGCTGTCTGCCGACGCAGTGCTTCGCTGGACCGCCGCTCGCTGTAAGCTTTGCTCTTGTCTGTGAGGTCGTTCGGGCAGGACGGCGAGGGGTGTTCCGGAAATGGCGGCTACGCGCTCGCTGGGGCGGCGGTTCGGGTGGCTGTGGGCGGCGTTTGCGGTCAGCACGTTCGGCACACGCGGCTCGCGTTCGGTGCGCCCTGTATCGGCGGCCTCATTGGCTCACGACTGGCGCGCCCACTCGTGGCTCGGTTCGGCAAGCACAAGGTCATGCTCACCGCCGGAGCACTGCGCGCGTGCTGGTCGGTCGGGTTGGCCTTCATCCATCCAGGAATTGCCGGAGTCGTGCTCGTCATCGCGGTTCAGTTTGGCGAGGGTCACCTGCGTGGGCGTGTTCAATCCCGTGCTCGCCACCTATCGCCTCGAGCAGATCGAGAGCGACCGAATGGCGCGCACCCTGTCCGCATGGTCGGTGACCAGCAACGACCATGCGGAGCGGCGCGAGCCGGATCTGCCCCGGGCCGTACGTGACGCAGCGTAACGTCCCGGCGGTGAAAAAGGTCGCGCTTCTTTCGCAGCTGGCGTTCGCATGCAGCGGGGTGCCGACCACCGGCATCATCAGCAATGGGATCGACTATTTCCTCTTCTTTTTCTATAGCCAGGTCATTGGGCTGTCCGCGGCGCTGACCGGCCTTGCGCTCGCGATTGCGCTGACGTTCGACGCGGTCTTCAATCCGCTGGTGGGATACCTGTCGGATCACTGGCGATCGCGACTCGGCCGGCGTCACCCATTCATGTATGCGTCGATACTTCCGCTCACCGCACTGTACGTGCTGGTGTGGTATCCGCCCGCCGGGCCGAACACCCAGTGGGCGCTGTTCAGATACCTCTTGACGGTGCTGATCCTCTTGAGACTGTCGATGGCGATGTTCGATGCACCCGTCCGGACGCTGGTGGCGGAACTGACCCCCGATTACGATGAGCGTACCCGACTCGCATCACTTCCGACTTCGGCCAGTTGGTTCATTGGCTCGGTGATGACCATCGCGATGTATGCGATCTGGCTCAAGGATACCCCCGAACACATCATCGGCCAGACCAGCATCGTCGGCTACCATCGGGCCGCCGTCGTCTGTGGCGCGGTGATTCTGGTGTCACTCTTGTTCTCCACTGTAGGACTTCATCCGCAGATCCCACACCTTCATCAGATCAAGGCCTCGGAACGGACCGCGGGCCTGCGCGAGATGGCCCGCTCTTTTGGCCAACTGTGGCAAAACCGCTCGATGCGGGCCCTGGTGCTGTCCAGCCTGTTCGTCGGAACAGGTCTCGGCGCCACTGCCGCGCTCTGGATTTACCAGTATTGTTTCTTCTACGGAATGCGCAGCGAGCAAATGTCGACGTTGACCATCGTCGAGTCGCTTGCATCATTCGCGGTCGTTCCGGTCGTTCGCCAGTACGTCGTCAGAGGCGACAAGAAGATCATGGCGATCCGCTTTCTGATCGCATCCGTGGCCATCAGCATGATTCTGCCGCCCCTGCTCGCCTTGAATCTGCTCCCGCAGCGAGGCAGCCAAGGTCTGTGGTACTTGTTGACGACCTATGATTTCCTCAGCCAGCTGATCTGGATCGTGACCGCTTCCATCATCTATTCACTTTACGCGGACGTCACGGACGATGTGGTGCTGCGCGTGGGCGAACGCCTGGAAGGGGCGATATTCGCAAGCCAGACGTTCATCGAGAGAGTCGCGACGGCCCTCGGTGCATTGCTTGCCGGACTGCTGCTCACCCTGATTCATTATCCCACGGGGTCCGATGGCACGCAGATTTCCACGGAGGTTCTTACGCGACTCGGACTGAGCTACATGGGCGTGTGGTTCGCATTCGTCTCCGTCGGAATCTGGTTCATTTCCGGCTACGAGATCACGCGCTCCTTGCAGGCGGCGGAAGTCGAGGTTCTGAAGCCGTCTGATGCCGGGCCGCAATAGCTCAGCGTGGCGCAGGCTCGGTGAACGATCGCCGGCGTAAGTCGGCGCTGCCCGGGACCTGTCCGCGCGGCACGGCCTCCAACTCATCGTGCTGCACCCAGACCGGGTCGTTGCCTGCGTAATAGCCCAGCTGATCGTGGCCGGCGCCATGGGTCGTATATCCGAGGAGGCGCCTGACTCTCTCGCCATACTGCCGTGCCACCGGCGGTGGAACCTCGAGGCAATGGTTCTCCTCGGAGCGAAGCCAGCCGAGGCAGTAGGTGTTGATGAGGCCGGTCCGAGGAGAATTGCTGCGATTGGCGCCGCCGCCGTGCCAGGTCGAACCGAGATAGAAGAGCGCGGAACCCTTCGCCATTGCGGCGCTCGCCCAGTGCGTCAGGTCGGGCCTGTGCCAGGCGCGGAGAAAGCGATGACTGCCCGGGACCACGCGCGTTGCTCCATTCTCCGCCGTGAACTCATTGAAGGCCCACATCACCCCGATCTGAAGTTCGAGTCCCGCGATCTGAATCGGGTAGGGAGTATCGTCGCGATGAAGCTGCTGGTCGCTCTCCCCGGGCAATATCTCGATTCCCGTGGTGCTCCCGATCTGATATTCGGCGCAGGAGGGCAGGAGGATGGCATCGGCCACATTCAGCACCATCTGGTGAGCGATCAGCGCGGCGCAACTCGGTGCGTAGCGCAGAACGCCGCCGCACCGAAGCGTCTTCGCGCCGCTGAAGTCCGTACGCTGACCTTCGTCAAATTCATTGAGCGCAGGCCGCAGCTCGGCGGCGCAGGCATCGATCAGATTGACTGGAGCCAGATCCCGAACGATGACGCCCCCATCGCGCCTTAGGGTATCGACGACTGCCGCCACTGATGCATTCGCCTCGAATGACTTGAGTAACATGCCGTCCTCGTCCCGGTGTACGAATTTTGTCTTGCGCGGGACGAATTGTCATCCGCAGCCTGACGGACAATCAAGACCCGGTCGGTCCAGCCTGGGGCAGTTCGAATCGGTCACCTTGGCTGGACGAGCCGGCACACCACCTGGCACCATCGCTCGCACTTCAGAGGATGTCGACATGAAAGCCGTTCCGGTTGTACAGATCGAAAACGAGCGGGTAATCGTCACTGAGTGGACCTTCGCGCCCGGTGCAGAGACGGGTCAACATGTTCACGGGCTGGATTACGTGGTCGTTCCGCTGACCAGCGGCACGCTGCGCTTGGTCGAGGCGGAGGGTTCGCGCGAGGCGCATCTGACCGTCGGCGGATGCGCGTGGTAAGCCGCCACGAGCCCCGGGGGCGGCGCCGTCCGGGCCGCGCCCCGAGGCCTCGCTCAGCGCATCGATCGGTCCACGGCGGTGCCGCGCATGAAGCCCCGCACCAAGCCGCTCAGGGTGCTCCCCTGCAAGAGCTCGGTGATGCCGAGAATGAGCAAGGCAGTCAGCGTGAGAGCGGGTGCGTTGCCGACGATCGCGAGAATACCGAGCACAATGGCTGCCAAGCCCGACAGCAGTTGCACCACCGACGAGCCTGCAGCCATACCGGCGGCCGCCAGATCGCTGGTTGGCCGCGCGCCCGACATTCGGGTAATCGATTGCAACACGTACAGTCGCTGTACGGAGCCACTACCGATGAGCAATGCGCTGCCGAATGCAATGACGGCGATAGCCGTCAACGGTTCGGGTGCAATGCCGAGCACGGCTAGAACGCCGAGTACGATTCCACCGACCCCGAATAGGAACATGGGCAAGATCCCACCTTCGGCGGCCGCGGTCTCCGAGGCGACCACACCGGCAGCCGATCCGAGATACGCATACTCAGAGAGCAGTGCGCCGCCTTCGATCAACAGCGCCGCCCCAAACACGATGGTCGCGATGCCCGTCATCAGCAGCGGATCAAACCCCGTCAATCCCACAACCGCGATCACAGCGGCTGCGATGCCGCCGATCGCATCCATCAATCCACCGTAGGCGGCGACGCCGCCGGGTCTGGATTCCACATAGGCTGTACTCATGGTCAACCTCCGTCTTAAGAAATTGCGAGCTACGCCGGATTTGACAATTGGAAAGCTCGCAAGCTTCCGTCGCGACGCCGACCGTTCATCCAAGATGGTGTAGGAATTGCCCTACCGACGGGCGCTACCTTCCCTCGGAAGCCATCGTGGGGTCGGGAGCCAGTGCGGGTCCGCGTCAAATCGATGACCTCGGCGCAGACCTGTAGCGAGAGACCGGTGTTGCTTGCACGCTACGCCGATATCCCGTCGGCCCGTTGCAAGTACCCCGGCGTCGATGCATGGGTCGCGGATTGCGGCGAATCCGGACGCATTAACTTGGCAATACAAAGTATACGAGCCCGGGCGCCGCCGCCCTTGGGAGGCGACCTGCCAGCCAGTGCGCGGTTCGCGGTCAAATGACTCTGCCGCGCAAAGCATGAACAAGATCTGCGTCGAGCCCGGCGAGGCATCCGGTTGCACTAGATAAATACGCGTTAGTGCGTACAGATAATTCTCGTTGCGGGCTGTAGCTTGGTTGCGCACGAATGAAGCCTGTCCACAAAGGGAAAATCCGTATGCAGCCGCTCATACCAGGCATATTGCGCCACCA
>Ga0335074_10014493_pt1 | contig 11052 bp, 9 predicted proteins | sample Lox_Sample_23_FD_206715 | JGI IMG/M metagenome (GOLD analysis project Ga0335074, IMG submission 206715) | Soil microbial communities from Loxahatchee National Wildlife Refuge, Florida, United States - Lox_Sample_2.3 | ecosystem: Environmental > Terrestrial > Soil > Wetlands | place: USA: Florida... | reverse complement strand
CACAAGAGACAACACGAATGGCAGGACACCGACGGCAGAGGTCCGGCGTGCCAGCGCAAGTGCCTCGCTGGCCAGGGCCCGCCCGGCGGATGTCTCCCGCAGCCACAGCGACGCCATCGCGGCCCAGGCGAGCAGCGGAAGGTCATCCCGAAGCTCTTCGGAATGATTAAGGGTCTCGGTGGCTGTGCGGATTGCCGCCGCGCCGCGCTCGCCGTCACCAGCCATGATGAGCGCCATGCCCTGCGCGGCACGCACGAGATAGGCGGTCCTGACGTCCGCCGCCGCCGGAGCGATGGCAGCGGCTCGCTCGGCGGCCAGGCGCATGCCGACGGCATCTCCGGCGTAGAAAGCCGCGCTCAGAGCCTCGGCCAGGATCAGGGCGGCACGCCCTGGCTCGATCGCTGCCGCTTGGTTTGCGGCAGCAAAGAGAACTTTCTGCGCTTCGGCGATCGGCCCGCGACGAGTGACGATGTGACCGCGGAGCTGCTCGATCCGCACGGTCAGCGCGGGAGCCTGCGTGATCTGCCCGGCCTCGTCCAGAAGCGCGACTGCATGGTCCGCCTGGCCGCCGAGCCAGGCAGCGTCAGCCGCGGCGTAAAGCATCATCCCCTGCCGAGCCGTTTCCGGAGCCAGCCGCGCGGCACGTTCAAAGGCACGCGACGCGACGTCATAGGCGCTGCGCTGACTGGCACGCCGGCCAGCCTGCTCAAGCGCTGACGACACAGCATCGTCGGTACCGAGGCAGGCAAGAGCCAGATGCCAGGCACGACGGTCGATGTCGGCGTCGGACAGGGCGCTGGCCAGTGCACGGTGCAGCGCACGCCGCTTATCCGCCGCGGTAGCTGCGTAGATGGCGGACCGGGCGAGCGGGTGCCTGAACTCGACGCGCGCTTCGCTGGCGGTGATCAGCCCCGCGGTCTCCGCATGCGCGAGCTCAGCCAGGTCGAGGCCCAGTGCAGATGCCGCGCGAGCCAGTACCCCGACCTCACCGCCGTCGATGGCAGAGGCAAGAGCCAGCACATCCCTGGTTCGCTCGGGCAGCGACTCAAAGCGGCTCAGGTAGACCCGGGCGACGGTGGTCTCGCCAGCCAGCGGCGTGTCGGGTGGCTGACCCGCCAGCCGGGTCAGTTCCGAGCCAAGCTCCAGGAGGGCGAGCGGATTGCCCCCGGTCTCACGGTGCAGCCGATTCGAGAGCCCGTCGCTGACGGGCTGGTCGCCCCGGCCCTTTAGCAACTCCGCTGCGGCACCGCGGTCCAGCCCGCGCAGCTGCACTGTCTGCAGGTCTGCGCCGTCGAGCAGTGATGACTCGCCATGACGCACGGTCAGCACAACGGCGACCGGGTCGGCGAGGAGACGGCGGAACGCGAAACGCAGGGCATCCGCGCTCGACCCGTCGAGCCAGTGAGCGTCATCGACCAGCACCGCGACCGGCGTCGAGTCAGCGTATTCAGCCAGGAGGCTCAGTGTCGCCGCTCCCACCGCAAACCGGTCCCGCGTCGTCGCCGGGCGGAGCGCCAGCGCGCTGCCCAGGGCATCAGCCTGCGGCGCCGGGATCGTGCTCAGGCAGTCCAGCGCGGGGCGCAGCAGCTCGAGCAGTCCGGCGAACGGAATATGCGCCTCCGACTGCACTCCCCGCGCCCGGAGCACGTTCATGTCACTCGCCTGCTCCGCCGCGTAGGCCAGCAGCGCCGACTTGCCGATCCCGGGCTCGCCGACGATCGCCAGCACGCCGCTGGTGCCGGCGCGGGCGTTCGCGAGCAGCCGCGCTATCGCCTGCTGCTCAGGCTCACGGCCGAGCAACATGTGCCTGAGTGTACGAACTCACCCGGTGCGAGCGCACGGCTACCGGATCTGAACTAGGTGCCTCCCCGGAAGCGATGGCGGCAGGTCACGACCTACCTTCGGCCTAGAACAGTCCGTACCCAGGAGGAGGACGTGCGTCATGACCACAACAGAACCGCAGGCAGCCATCGATATGGACAAGCTGATGGAGTTCGTGTTCCAGGCAATCGGCGAGGTAGGCGCAACCCTGAACACAGCGCTTGTCGTCATGGGTGACCGGCTCGGTCTCTACCGGGCCCTGGCCGGTGCCGGCCCGCTGACGTCCGCCGACGTCGCCGAGCGCTCGGGCGCTGCCGAGCGTTACGTGCGCGAGTGGCTCAACGCGCAGGCGGCTGGCGGGTACGTCAGCTACGACCCGGACAGCGGCCGCTACACCCTTGCGGCGGAGAAGGCGGCCGCGCTGACGGACGAGTCCTGCCCCGTCTTCCTGCCGGGCTTCTTCCAGACCGCGCTGGGCAGCCTGCTCGACTCGGCCGAAATCATCGAGGCCGCGAAAACAGGCAAGGGCGTCGGCTGGCACGAGCACAGCACCGACGTCTTCGACGGCTGCGAGCGGTTCTTCCGCCCTGGCTACAACGCCAATCTGGTCTCCGCCTGGCTGCCTGCGCTTGACGGCGTTGTGGCCAAGTTGCAACAGGGCGCGAGTGTCGCCGATGTCGGCTGCGGCCATGGCGCGTCCACGATTCTGCTGGCGCAAGCGTTCCCGGCGTCCCGGTTCGTCGGCTCGGATTACCACGAAGGCTCGATCGTCACCGCGCGCCAGCGAGCCGAAGAGGCCGGAGTCACCGACCGGGTCCGGTTCGAGGTAGCAGCTGCCTCCTCCTATTCTGGCGCCGGGTATGACCTGGTGACGATGTTCGACTGCCTGCATGACATGGGCGACCCGGTTGGGGCGGCACGCCATGTGCGCCAGTCGCTAGCGCCCGATGGCACCTGGATGATCGTCGAGCCGGCGGCCGGCGACCGGGTCGAGGACAACCTCAATCCAGTAGGACGGGCCTATTACGGTTTCTCCACCCTGCTGTGCACGCCGGCCTCGCTGTCCCAGGACGTCGGGCTTGCCCTCGGCGCACAGGCGGGCGAGGCCAGGATTCGGGACGTCGTCACCACCGCCGGCCTGAGCCGCTTCCGCCGGGTCAGCGAGACGCCCGTCAATATCATCTACGAGGCCAGGCCGTAGCGACCAGCGCGAGCGGCCGCCTGGCCGCGGTCGCTCGCACCGGCGCGGTCACAGGCAGGTCACCGCTCGGCCAAATCGCAGCCCGTCTCCGCCTGATTCCGTGGTAGTCGATCCGTGGTAGTACTGAACGTTCTGCCTAGGGTGGTAGAAATACCGCACGTTCTGCCTAGGGTGGTAGAAATACCGCAGGATCGACCAGCCAGGGGGCACTGTGACCTCGAGCGGGCACCCGAGCCCACGCCCGTTTCCGGGTGGTCGCTATCTGCTCTCGAAGCTGCGCAACCGCCCGGCGGTCATCGGACTACTCCTGCTAGTAGCCGCCGTCTGCGTCGGCGCCTCCGGACCTCCGCTGACAGAGCATGGTCCCTTGCGCAGCTTCGGCGGACCGGTCTTTGCGGTCCTCGAACTCGTGCTGACCGCGCTGCTGCTGACGCTCCGCTCAATCCGGCAGCGGGCGCGGGAAACGAGTTACCTGGTCGCCAGGCTGCGACTGGTTCTGCACCGGATGATCGTCACCGCGATGGTCGTCGCTGCCTGCGTGGTCGTGGCCACCCTGGTGTGGCCAGGACTCCGAAAGCTCGACAGGAATCCGATGGGGGCTATGCCCTGGCCTGCCACGGGCATCCCGCCGCGGCCTTTCCGGCAATTCACTCGGGCCGAGGCGGAGCTGATCGTCACCGGACTGACACTGCTCGTGCTCGCGATCATCGCAGCGAGCATCATCCTGGTCAGGCGGCTGGCAGCCAGGCCTGAGGTCAGCGAGCAGGCTGAGGACGCCGACCGCGGCCTTCAGCGAGCCGTCGACGCAGGGCTGCGCGCACTGCACTCGGCTGACGATGCGCGCACGGCGATCATCGCCTGCTACCTGACCATGGAAGAGAGCCTCAGTGCCGCGGGCGCAGCCAGAAACCGCGCGGAGACCTCGGCTGAGCTGCTGCGCCGTGCCGCCAGGGCGGGCCTGCTGCACGGCCCGGCCGCCAATCGGCTGACCCTGCTGTTCTACGAGGCCAGGTACTCCACGCACGATCTCCCGGCACAGGCCAGGCAGGACGCGATGGATGCGCTTGAAGCCATCTCGGCTGACCTCCGGCAGGGGGCGGGCGTGGCCGGCCAGCCGAACGCCGCGGCGACCGGGGAGGTGGCCTCATGACGAGCGAGCCGGACGCAGGCGCCGACAGCCTGCCGGTCCAGAACGCAGGCGAGAGCAACCGAGCAGCGGCGGGGTGGAGGACCGTGCGGGCAGAGTTGCTCATCACCGCCACCATGGTGATCGCCACCGCCGTAGCCTCCTACTGCTACGCCGGTGAGACCGCCGGTTTCGCGACCGTGGCCATCTGGGCAGTCGTGATCCTGATCCTGCTGCGCATACTGCTGCCGGTCACCAAAGCCGAGGCCGTCAGCCAGGATGAGAGCTGGCAAGTCCGTACCCAGGGCAGCTACCTGGGGTTCTGGCGCAAGCGAGGGGTGCTAGTTGACGCGTCTACCAACATGCGCAGTTATGACACTGACCTCCGCCCGACCCTCCAGCACCTGCTGGCTGCCAGGCTTGCGGAGCGGCACGGGGTGAGCTTGTACGCCGATCCCGAGGCGGCCCGGCGGCTGCTGCTGGACGGCGAGCCGGACGACAAGCTGTGGTACTGGCTCGATCCGGAGCGGCCGGCCGAGCAGCGCTCGATGCGCCAGGGCATCCCGCAGCGGACGCTGACCGCGATTGTCGAGCGGCTGGAGCAGTTGTGATAGGGGCCGCCTTCGGGCCGGAAAAGAAGGCAACCGAGACCAGACAGGTGCCGGTCCGCTGGCGCCTGTCGGCACACGCCGGGCGGCTACTGACGCTGACCGTCGCCGCGCTCGCTCTGGCCCTGCTCACCCGCCGGCCAGAGCTAGCGGGCGTGGCGGCCCCGGCAGCGCTGCTCCTCTCCACTTTGCCGGCGCGACGGCCGACCCGGGTGACGGTGCAGGTCCGGCCCCTCGACAGCGGGTCGGTCGAGGGGGTTGCCTCGGTCCTGCAGGTCGACCTCGGCGGTCAGGGCGATTACGAAGCCGAGTTGCAGATCGAGCCGGGCGACGCAATCATGCCGGGACCGCCAGTTGTCATTCCTGCCCCGGCTCCCGCCCCCGCCGAGGTCGTGCTGCCGTTCACCGCGCAGCGCTGGGGACGACGGCAGATCGGCATGCTCGCGATCACCCTCAGGGATGACTACGGCCTGGCCGAAGGCGGGATCCGTCTCGGGCTGCCCTGGATCGACTGTCAGCCGGTGCCTGGGCGCCTGAATCGCACGATTCTGCTCAGCAGACTGCCCAGCCGGCTTGGCGAACATCCGGCCAGAGCGACGGGTGAGGGCGCCGAGTTCGCGGGCGTCCGCGAGTTCGTGCCAGGAGACCGGCAGCGCCGCATCAACTGGCCAGCCACCACCCGCCGCGGCACTATCCACCTGAGCACGTTCGCGGACGAGCGTACGCAGGCCGTCGTGGTCGTCGCCGATGCCACGGCTGACGTCGGCGAGCCCGGCTCAAGCTCGCTGGACCTGGTGCTGCGGGGCGCGACCGGAGTGATGTCTCGCTACCTGACCAAACGCGATCGCGTGGGCCTCGTCATGTACGCGAGTCGGCTGAGCTGGGTCGCGCCTGGTCAGGGCGGCCGCCATTTCCGGCGGCTGCTTGACGTGCTGATGTCGAGTCCCGGCGGCCTGGACAAGGCTGGCGGGCTAATCAGGCTGCCCAGGGCCGCCCTGCCGCCGGGAGCGCTGATCGTGGTGTTCAGCCCGTTGCTGGACTCCAGCCTGGTGGAGGCTGTCCGCGACGTCCGCGAGCGTGGCTTCAGCGTGGTCATCGTCGATGTGCTCAACTCCGAGCCCGGCGATGACAGCACCAAGGTCTCCGAGCTCACCCGGCGGATCTGGCGCCTCGAGCAGCAGGCCATCAGGTTCGCCATGGTGCAGCTCGGAGTTCCAGTCGTGCACTGGGACGGCCGGAGCAGCCTCGACGATCCCCTCGGCGCCTATACCAGGCGCGTCATGGTGGTCGGCCGATGATCGCGAGCCCGAATCAGGCTGGCAGCCGTCCGGTCACAGTGCCGCGGGCCTGGCGCACGATCTTGAGTGTGGCCGTGCTCGCGGCCGTTACCGTAGCCTGGGCCGCCTTGCCCCTGTCCGGCGGCGCGGCAGGAACCAGCGTCACGCTGGTGGTCGCCGTCGGCTGCGCCGCGGCCAGCGTGGCGCAACTGCTGGCCGGGAGTGGCGGCAAGCAGACCGAAGCCGCGCTCGGGTCGCTAGTCCGCCGGACCGTCGACTATGTGCTGACCGTTGTGCGCGGGCTGCCCTGGGCGGAGGTCATGGTGGTGGCGGTCCTGCTGCTAGAGGTCCTGCACCGGCCCCGGCCCTGGCATACCGGCCTGCTCGGTGTCGCGCTGCTCGGCTACCTCCTGGCAGTGCACCATGCCGAGATGCGGCCAAGCGCCAGAGCATTGCGCGCGCAACTGCCGCTGATCGCGACCGGGATCGGCCTATCCGCCATCATCGTCGGCATCGCCGAACTGCGGGCAGTACCCGGTGGCGCCCTGTCGCCTGCCATCCGGGTCATCGCCGCTATCGCTGCTGTCATCGCGGTCGGACTGGTGATCCCGTGGTGGCTTCGCCGCCACCGCTGACGCACGGCTTAGCCCGGGTTCACAGGTCCGGGAAGGCGATGTCACGGTTGTGCTCTGACAGCGCCGACGGTGGTCCGATGAGGGCCTTGTCCGGTTCCCCGACAGCCTCTTCGTCCTTGCCGGCGTAATCAAACTTCTGCAGTACGTGCTTGATCGCCTCAAGTCTCGCACGCTTCTTGTCGTTGCTTCTGACTACCGTCCACGGCGCGAGACCCGTGTCGGTGTAGTGGAACATCGCCTCCTTGGCATCGGTGTAGGCGTCCCACTTGTCCAGCGACTCGATGTCCATCGGGCTCAGCTTCCACTGCCGGACCGGGTCGACCCGCCGGATGATGAACCGCGTGCGCTGCTCGGAGCGCGTCACCGAGAACCAGAACTTCGTCAGGTGCAGCCCGGAGCGGATGAGCATGCGCTCGAACTCCGGCGCCTCTCGCATGAACTCCCAGTACTCCTCGTCGGTGCAGAAGCCCATCACACGTTCCACGCCTGCTCGGTTGTACCAGGAACGGTCGAACATGACGATCTCGCCAGCCGCAGGAAGATTCGGGACGTAACGCTGGAAGTACCACTGGGTCTGCTCACGCTCGCTGGGCCTCGCAAGCGCGACCACCGTGGCGCCGCGCGGGTTCAGGTGCTCAGTGAAACGCTTGATCGTGCCGCCCTTGCCAGCCGCGTCGCGGCCCTCGAACACGATCACAATGTGCTCGCCGGTGGACTTGACCCAGTTCTGCAGCTTCACCAGCTCGACCTGCAGCGGTCGCTTGAGGTACTCGTACTCCTCGCGCGTCATCTTCTCGGAGTACGGGTAGTCCTCGCGCCAGGTGTCGACGATCCGCCCGTCCGGCCAGCGGAGAACTGGATCGTCGTGTTCATCGTCGTCGTCCACCTGCAGGCCTGCGATCAGGCTGGGGTCTGACGCCCAGTCCTCCGGCAGCGCATTGAAAGTATCTGCTGCTTCACCAGTCACGTGACTAGCAGAACACCTTCCCTGCGGCCTGTCAGCACGAGGGCCGGGCCGGCGGCGGTTGTCCCATTCACGTCAATGCCGTGCTGGATCTCAGCGTCGCGGTCGAACGCACGCCGGACGGAGACCAGCAGCATCTGCGAAGCCAGCACCGCGGTTACCTCGCCGCCGGCAGACGCGGACGGCATCTGCAGCCTGACGCAGCGGCCTGGCAGACTTCCCGCATGGGCGAGCGCATTGATCCGCTGATAAGCCAGATAACCAGCCCGGAGCAGGTCACCCCCGGCCTGAGACGCGACCTTGTCGACTGCTGGATCCTGGTCAGCAACGCCGGCGGAGCGGTCGGGTTCCCATTTCTTCCTGTCGATATCACCCACGTCGCACCGGTCGCTGACAAGCTCTTCGCTGGCCTCAGCCCTCAATGCAGCCGGCTCCTCATCGCGCGGACCGGCGATACCCTGATCGGCTGGGTGCACATTCAGCGCAGTCCGAACCCGCTCATCGCTCACTGGGGCACCGTCAGCCATCTCCAGAGCCTTCCTTCGTCACGCGGCCAGGGGATCGGAAGTGCCCTGATGGTGCACGCCAGGCAGGTCGCGCGATCAGAGCTGGGCCTGGAGCAACTTCGCCTGGCCGTACGCGGCGGGACCGGGCTGGAGCACTTCTACGCCAGGCTCGGCTGGACAGTGACCGGCCGCTGGCCCGCTGCGCTCCGGCTTGCGCCGGATGACGACCGCGATGAGATACTCATGATCCTCACGCCACTGTGACGCACGCTAAAGAACACGCGAGTCATGGCAAAGCATCGCAATCTGAGTGCCGGCGCTGCGGAAACTCGGGCACGCCGGTAAGGAAGAACGAGAAACCGCTAGTGCCATGGCGGCTTGCGGCGGCCGACTGCTGCACCCTCGTCCATCATCCACACGGCCATCCTTCAGTCAGCGCGCGATGACCTGGAACGTTGTCAGGCTGGGATCGGCCGCGTAGGCGATCCGGCCGCCGTCGGCCGCCACCGCGCGAAGAGCATCGATCGCGGCCGCGGTGATCAGCTCACCCGGCGCAAGGACCGGCACGCCTGGCGGATACGGCGCGATCAGCTCCGCGCTCACCCGTCCGGCCGCCGCGCTAGCAGACACCGTCTCGGCCGTCGCGAAGAATGCCTCCCGCGGCGCGAGCACCGTGTCAGGCTCAACCGTCCACGAGGCCGCCGCGGACGGATCGCGGGGTGTCCCGCGATGCCGCTCGACGACATCGATCAGCGTCTCGATGAACGCGGCCAGATGCTCCTCGTCATCGGCGATCGTCGGGATCGGGATCAGCGTGTCCCGGTCGGCCATCTCCACCGGCATGCCGGCCGCGACGAGATCCGCTTCGACCGCAATCCCGTGCGCGCCCGTCCCGGCGAGCAGCACGACCAGCTTGGTCGGCTCGACCCCGTCGCCATCGAGCACAGCCAGTCCCGGCACCTCCATCAGGCGCTTCCTGGCAGCTGCCACCCCGCGAAGGAGCCGGTCGCACAACTGCTCACCATGGGCCGCAAGCAGCGCGCGGGCTGCGTCGATGCTCGCCATGATCGACCCGGTCGGACTGGTGGTATGCGTAGCCTCGAACGCCCGGTCCAGCCGGGCCGCGCCCACACGTTCGGTCCTGGCCAGCACGAGCGCGCCTTGAGTGTAGGCGGGGAGCGCCTTGTGTGCGCTGGTGACCATAGCGTCCGCGCCCGCTGCCATCGCGTGCGGCGGCAGGCCCGGGTGGAAGCCCAGGTGGGCGGCCCACGCCGCGTCCACGAGCAGCGGCACCCCGGCCCCGTGCGCTGCCGCGGCATGGCCGGCGAGGTCGCTGATCGTGCCCACGTACGTCGGGTCGCCGAGGAACACGCCACACGCATCCGGGTGCGCCGTGAGCGCGTCCCGCACCGCCTGTACTGCCACCCCGGCCGGCAGGCCCGACCTCGGATCGATCTCCGGCCGCACCCAGACCGGCCGCAGTCCGGCCAGCACCAGCCCCATCAGCAGCGACTTGTGCAGCGTGCGGTTGATGATCACTTCCTGGCCGGGGCGGCCCACAGCTAGCGCCAGCGCCTGGTTCCCGTGCGTCGACCCGGCCACCGAGAACCGGCACCAGTCCGCACCCCACAGCCGCGCTGCCCGCGCCTCGGCGTCGGTCCGCAGGAAGTCCGCGTGCTTGATGGAATCGAGGCCGCCGTAGAACGGAGCGTCACCGGCCACGACTGAGCCGACCAGGTCCTGCCGCTGCTTGTGACCTGGCACACTCATCGGCCTCAGCCGGCCGGCCTCGGCCAGCCGGGTGAACTCAAGCCAGGCTGCCAGCATAGGTGCGTCGGCGCGCAGGCCAAGCGGATCACGAGGGTCGTCAGTCAGGGTCACCAAGACCTCCGAAGTGAGCCCTGTACTTCAGGGTGCGGCGGCTGAACCGTCATGCGGGCGAAGAGAGCTCGTTTCCCGCCGGTAGAAGGCCACCCTGGCCGCTGGGAGCGGGGTATTGCCGAGGATCAGGTCCGCAGCCTTCTCGGCGATCATCATCGTCGGCGCGTAGATATTGCCGTTGGTGATGTAGGGCATGACCGAAGCGTCGACGACCCGCAGGCCCTTCAGCCCGTGCACCCGCAGGGTGTCCGGCTCGACGACCGACATCGGGCCAGTGCCCATCGCACAGGTGCAGGACGGATGCAGCGCGGTCTCGCCGTCCCGCCGGATCCAGTCCAGAATCTGGTCAGGGCTCTGCACGTCAGGACCGGGTGACAGTTCGCCGGCGTTGTAGGCAGCCAGAGCGGGCTGGTTCAGGATGCTGCGAGCGACACCGATGGCCTCGACCCATTCGCGGCGGTCCTGCTCAGTGGACAGGTAGTTGAACCTGAGAGCCGGTTTGACCGCCGGATCGGCCGAGGTGATCCGGACGCTGCCGCGAGCGTCCGAGTTCATCGGGCCGATGTGCACCTGGTAGCCGTGCCCGCCTGCTGGCGCGGAGCCGTCGTAGCGGATGGCGATCGGCAGGAAGTGGAACATCAGGTTCGGATAGGCCACCACGTCGTTGCTGCAGGCGAAGCCGCCTCCCTCGAAATGGTTGGTGGCACCAGGACCGCTGCGCAGGAACAGCCACCGCGCGCCGACCAGCGGCCGGTTCCGCCACTTGAGCGCGGGTGCCACCGAGACCGGCTGCTTGCAGCCGTACTGGACGTAGACCTCCAGGTGATCCTGGAGGTTGGCGCCGACTCCGGGCAGTTCGTGGCGCACCGGCACGGCTGCCGCGCCGAGGACGGACGGGCTGCCGATGCCGGATAGCTGGAGCAGCTGCGGGCTGTTAATCGCGCCGCCGGACAGGATGATCTCGCCGGCCTGAGCTCGCTCCAGCCTGCCGCGGTGCCGGTACTCGACGCCTGCGGCCCGGCTGCCGTCCAGC
>Ga0335074_10014492_pt1 | contig 11052 bp, 7 predicted proteins | sample Lox_Sample_23_FD_206715 | JGI IMG/M metagenome (GOLD analysis project Ga0335074, IMG submission 206715) | Soil microbial communities from Loxahatchee National Wildlife Refuge, Florida, United States - Lox_Sample_2.3 | ecosystem: Environmental > Terrestrial > Soil > Wetlands | place: USA: Florida... | reverse complement strand
GTACTCGCCCGCTGGCCTGGCTCAGGTGAGTAACGGCGCGGGTAACCGGGCCAGCATCGCCAGCTAGCTGGTCCTGGTGTCGGCATCCGATACGGATTCGCAGATCAGGCACCATGGCCGGTCTTGGCGGCGGGTGAGCACGATCGTCGCGGCCCGGTCGCCGGCCAGGCCGAGTCGGCGGCGGATCTGCTCGACGTCTCCGGCCAGGCCCCGCCGCCGGAGCTCGGCCGAGCCGATGCCCAGATCGCGAAGCCGCTGCGCCACCCGCCGCTCATGCCACGGCATCGACTGGAGGATCCGCAGCGTCCGGGCGAACGGCGTGCTGACGGGCTGATCCAGCGACAGGAACGCGATCATCGGATCGATCTGCCAGGCACCGAGGCGGTGGCCTAGTTCGGCGACGAGCCCAGCCCTCGTGACGGCCGGGTTCGGGTCAAGCAGGTACTGGCCAGGATCAGCAACCGGCACCTCGGCGCCGGGCTCGGACACCAGAGTCTCGGCATCCGGCTGGACCTCCGCCCTGCCAGAGACTTTGCCGGTAGCGACAGCGCTCAGGACCGTTGCGCGGCGCTTTGTGCTGGCGAAGGCCGGCGACCAGAGCAGAGCCTCTTTCAGGTCGCGGCCGATGGCCACAAACTCGGCTTCCCAGCCTGGCGGGACTAGCTCGCGTGGCAGGCCCGGTGCGGCCTTGATGCATACCCTCGGGAGTTGCTCTGCCAGCGTCAGGCACCAGTCCAGCGGGGGATGGGAGTCGCCAGCCCGCAGCCGTCGGCCGCCATCCCGGCGGGCAGGGTCGATGAACACGCCCTGGACGTCTTCCCGGCGGTAGCCGGGCGGCAGTGCCCGCGCTGCTGAGAAGCCATGAGGCAGCGCTTCCCCTGCCCCCAGGGCGAGATCGCGCACGTCCGCGCAGACGAACACGACGCTGGCGGTCGGTTCGCTGACGGCCACGTTTCTTCTGGCGAATGCAATGGCCTCCGGGTCAGAGTCGACTGCGAGGACGCTGCGGGCGGCGCCTGCCAGCGCGACCAGGTCGCCACCGATACCGCAGCACAGGTCCGCGACCAGATCGAGGCCAGCGAAGCGGCTGGCGCTATGCCGGGCGGCGAGCTCGGGCGATGCCTGCTCCAGGCCCGCCCGGGTGAAGAACATCTCGTCGGCCCGGCTGAACTTGGCCGCTGCCGCGATCCGGAGTGACCGCTGGGTGAGGGCGGCCGCCACCAGGCTCGGCGGGTACTGCTCGCGAAGCTCCTCGGCCAGCTGCAGCGCCGCGTCCGGGGTCACGGCCACGCCGCGGAGACGGCTGAGCAGCTCCGCGCCCGCGGGCGTCAGCACTTCGGCGGCTTGGCTCACCGGCCCATCATGGCGGCTGCCAGCCGCGCGGCGGCGACTGACCGGTCCATGGCCGAAGGACATCGGGTTGACCTATGCGGGGTCGGCCGTCCGCCAGGGCAAGGCGCTGCGTCGCAACCGGCACCGTTGGATCGGTCAGTAGGACGTCCTACTATCGAGGGCATGAGCCATGACTTTCCTGCGTTTGCCCTGTCCGAGGAGCATGAGGCGCTCCGCGAGTCTGTTCGCGCGCTGGCAACGGAGAAGATCGCGCCGTATGCCGCCAAAGTGGACGAGGCGGCAGAGTTCCCGCAGGAAGCGCACGATGCGCTGGTCAAGGCTGACTTCCACGCCGTGCATATCCCGGAGGAGTACGGCGGCGTCGGGGCGGATGCGATCGCGACGGTGATCGTGATCGAGGAGGTGGCGCGTGCCTGTGCTTCCTCGTCGCTGATCCCGGCGGTCAACAAGCTCGGCACGATGCCGCTGCTGTTGTCGGCCTCGGAGGATGTGAAGCAGAAGTTCCTGCCGCCGGTGGCGAGCGGGGCGGCCATGTTCTCCTACGCCCTGTCTGAGCCGGAGGCTGGGTCGGACGCCGCCGCGATGAAGACGAGGGCGGTCCGCGACGGTCACAGCTACGTGCTGAACGGGACGAAGCGCTGGATCACCAACGCGGGCATCTCGCAGTACTACACCGTCATGGCGGTGACCGATCCCTCGGCCGGGGCGAACGGCATCTCGGCCTTCGTGGTGGATAAGAACGACGCCGGGTTCACCTTCGGCGCGCCCGAGCACAAGCTCGGGATCAAGGGCTCGCCGACCAGGGAGCTGTACTTCGACAACTGCCGGATCCCGGCCGACCGCATTATCGGCGCCGAGGGCACCGGGTTCAGGACCGCGCTCGCCACGCTGGACCACACCCGGATCACGATCGCCGCGCAGGCACTAGGCATCGCGCAGGGCGCGCTCGACTACGCGACCGGGTACGTCAAGGAGCGCAAGCAGTTCGGCAAGGCGATCGCTGAGTTCCAGGGCCTGCAGTTCATGCTCGCGGACATGGCCATGAAGATCGAGGCCGCGCGCCAGCTCACCTACGCGGCAGCGGCCCGCTCAGAACGCGCCATGCACGGCGACCGTGCGCCCGACCTGACATTCATCTCCTCAGCCTGCAAGTGCTACGCCTCCGACGTCGCGATGGATGTCACGACCGACGCCGTCCAGCTGCTCGGCGGCTACGGCTACGTCAGCGACTACCCGGTCGAGCGCATGATGCGCGACGCGAAGATCACCCAGATCTACGAGGGCACGAACCAGATCCAGCGCATGGTGATGGCCCGCCAGCTGCTGAAATAACGGTCGGCGGTGCGCTGCTCATGCGTCGCGCCTAGCGGTGGTGGCATCGGCGGGGCGCGACTCCGGCGTGCGATCTGCAGGCGCATCTCGTAATGGCAGCAGCTGGTCAAAGGGCTGACAGCTGGCCTCCATTTGGCCGCCATAGCAACGGCATAGCGCGTGCACTGCTGACGGCTTTGCTCGAGTGCAGCAGCCTCGAGAAGGAGCCAAGCAGCAATGAAAACAGCTCAGCGTGCCCGGCGCGCTGTCGTTGCCGTGGTGGCAGCGGCGGCAATTGGCGGCGGCGGTGTGGCCGTCGGCGCCGCAACAGCAGACCCGGCAACATCGGCGTCGACGACATCGGCGTCGACGACATCGGCGTCGACGAGATCTGCGCTAGCCCCCAAGGCCTCAGCCACGACGAGCACCTCGGCATTGTCGAGCGGTGACGCTCGCGCCAGCTATGCGGACGTCGTCCGCCAGGTACTGCCGTCGGTGGTGCTGATCGGCATCGGCGACGGCCTCGGATCCGGAGTCGTGCTCGACCATTCCGGCAACATCGTCACCAACGCTCACGTGGCCGGGAGTGCGACGACATTCAAGGTCCAGGTTCCCGGCGAGCCGGTGCCCCGCGCCGCGCGCTTGGTCGGCAGCTATCCAGCCGATGATCTGGCGGTGGTCCGGGTCGGCGACACCCATGGATTGCAGCCCGCGCGGTTTGGCAACTCAGCGAAAGTGCAAGCGGGCGACGTCGTGCTCGCAGTCGGCAATCCCCTCGGCCTGTCTGGCAGCGTGACGAGCGGGATCGTCTCAGCGACCGGGCGGGTCGTCACGGAACCTGCAAGCGCAGGCGGGCCAGGCGCTACCTTGCCGGACGCGATTCAGACCAGCGCGCCGATTAACCCTGGCAACAGCGGCGGTGCGCTGGTGACGACCAGCGGAGAGGTCATCGGCATTCCCACGCTGACAGCTTCCGGGTCGCAGAGCGGCTCTCAGGTCCAGGGCATCGGCTTCGCCGTCCCGTCGAATCTGGCCCGCGACATCGCCCGGCAGATCGTTACGTCGGGGAAGGTAACCAACTCGCACCGCGCCGCGATCGGCGCGGACGTTGGCACGGTGACCGGCCCGGACGGCACTGCGGCCGGCGTCGGCATCGTCGCCATCACGACCGGCGGGCCAGCCGACCACGCCGGCCTGCGATCCGGAGACGTTATCCGCGCGGCGGGCGGCACTCCGACACCTGACACGCAGGCCCTCGCCGGGGCGCTCGCGGCCGCGCATCCCGATGACCACATCACGCTCTCCGTCGTCCGCGGCGCGCAGCAGCTCTCTGTGAAGCTGACGCTGGGCGCGTTGCCGGCGACCTGACGAACATGTGCTCGCCGAGGCCCGGTCGGTGCTCAGGCCTCGGCGGGTCCGGCGCCGGCGATCCGGTAAACCCGACGGGCGGTTCCAGCGAGGATTGCATCTCGTTCCGGTGTCGTCAGCTCGCTTGTCAGGGCCAGTGCAGCGCCCACCACCTCGCCGTAACTCGCGCCGAGCGTCGACACCGGCCAGTCAGAGCCGAACATCAGCCGGTCTGGGCCGAAGCAGTCGAGGGCCAGGTCGAAGTACGGGCGCAGCGTGCTGACGTCCTGATCGGTAGCCTCGCTAAGTATTCCGGACAGCTTGCAGACTGTGTTCGGCAGCCGGGCGAACGCGCTGAAGGCAGCCGCCCAGAGCTCGTCCGGAGTAGGTGCGACCTCGACGTTGCCGAGGTGGTCGAGAACGAAGATCAGGCCCGGCGCTTCCGCTGCGGCGGCGACGGCGGCCGATAGCATGCTCGGCGGGAGCACGAGATCGAAGGTGAGCCCGGCTTCGCCGAGCGCCATCAGACCGCGCCGGACGTCGGTGCCGCCGAGCCAGCCCGGGTCGGGCTCAGTCAGCAGCGGATGCCTGATGCCGGCCAGGTGCTCGCCACCGTGGCCATTGCGAAGCATTCCGAGCGCATCCGCCACGTCGGGTGCGGTCAGGTCGGTCCAGCCGACGACGGCCGCGACCGGGGATCGGGCAGCGGCTAGCGTCAGCAGTTCCTGCGTCTCGGCCTCATCAGCGACGGTCTGCACCGCAACCGTCGCCGTCACACCTGCCTCGGCCGCCAGCGGCGCGAGATCGGTGACAGCGAAGGTCCGGCGCAGCGGCGCCAGCGCCGGATGGCTGTCCAGGAACGGCTGGGCGCGGACGCTCAGGTCCCAGAGGTGATGGTGGGCGTCGATGATGATGGCTTTGCTCATGGGAACGATAACGGCCACAGTTACAGGTGCGAGAGTCGCTGCTACAAGCCCAGGTCGTCGAGCTGCTTGTGCAGGTCTGCGCGCGGGCCGGTGTAGACGCCGGTCCCGCCGGGTTCCGGGCCCGAAGCGCCAGAACCGTCGGCCGTCACGGCCGCTGGTGCAGTCACAGCTAGTGTTCCGGTGCTGGCGGCAGCGCGTTTCGGCGCCTTCGCGCGAGCCGGCGACCGGCCGGTCGCAGCAGTGCGGTCCCTGAAGATCCAGCCGCCCACGACGCCAGCCACCAGACCGCCGATGTGATCCTGCCAGCCAATCCCGGCGTGCGGCAGGAGCACGGTGAACTGGTAGGCGAAGCAGAGCGCCATGACCGCGCCGATCATGATGTCGATGCCGTGCCGGTCGAAGAAGCCCCGGACCAGGATGTAGCCGAGGTAACCGAAGACAACTCCGCTGGCACCGACGCCGTTCGAGTTGGCTGCTCCGAAGAACCACTCCGCCAGGCCGCTGGCAATGATGAGCAGGACCGTGAGGCCGAGCCAGCGGACGACGCCTCGATAGGCGGCCAGGAAGCCGAAGATAAAAAGCGGACCCGAGTTGCTCTCGATGTGAGTCCAGCTCACATGCAGGAACGGGGCCGTCAGGATGTCCGCCAGGCTGCCCAGGTCGCGCGGCCTGATGCCGTAGTCCATGGTGAGCCGGTATCCATCGGCCCAGTTGGCGACCTGGACGATCCACAGCAGGCCAAGGAACGCCACCATGACGAACAGGGCCTTACGGGCCTCAGCCAGCACCGACTCAGCATCGGCGGTGCCCAGGCTCCAGACCCGGTGCTTGGGACTGCTCATCTCTCACGTTCCTGTCGCATAGCGGCGGCAAGGCCGACACTGCTCACAAGCTATCCGCATAGCTGGCGTGGGCGGAAGGATTGGCCTCAGTGCCCACAGTCGAGCGGCCCAGTTTGCCGGTGTGGAGATCCCGTCCGGCGTGTCGTAGGGGTGGCGATCCCGGTCACTTCGCTGCGGGCCGGCGCCCGTCTGGAGCGGCAGAAGCCCATTACGGCTAGTAATTGTAACTGTACGTATTGCCAAACTGTGATCTGCGCAGCTTCAATTACGGGTTTTCGCCACGGCTTTTTCGGCGGAAACGCTTGGTCCGCGGGTCCGATTCTGGCAACGTTAGGCGGCGACGGCGCTGGGCTCGGGCGCGCGGACGCTGCGAGGAAGCAGTGGCCCCGCTAGGAGCAGGCCCCACCGTCACGAAGACTCGCTGCCCTGCACCGCAGCGGTCCGCGCGCTGGGCGTTCCGCCCGGCGGCGCATGGCCGACGGAAGGACTGCATTGTCACAGCACCGGAGGAGGCCCCCCGTCAGGCGCCACAGGCGCAGGCGAGTGGGCGTCTTCCTGGTCACGACCGCCGCGGCAACCGTGACGATCACTGCTATCGCCTTCCTCGTCATCACGGGGAGGCCGGGGTCGGTTTCGGACCCGCTGGGCGCTGCGGTAGCGCAAGTCTCGGCCGGCAAGTCCGGCATCGCGCTCGTTGCCACGCGCCAGAAGGTCATCCGCGAGGACGCGGCGACCGCCGCGTTCAGCATCACGAGCACACCGAAGATCAGCAAGGTGCCGCCGCCTTCGTCGGTCGGCAGCGACGGCGCTCCGGTGGAGCCGGTAGGCCCGGTAGCAAGTCCGGGGACCGCGGAGGCCATTGCCGAAAGCCTTATGCCGTCGTATGGCTTCTCCGTGAAAACCCAGTGGGGCTGTCTGTACGACCTGTGGCAGCAGGAGAGCAGCTGGGACGTCACCGCCGAGAACGCAAGCGGGGCCTACGGGATCCCGCAGGCGCTGCCGGGCTCGAAGATGGCCAGCGCCGGGCCGGACTGGCAGACGAACGCGACGACCCAGATCAAATGGGGGCTCGGGTATATCCAGTCGATTTACGGCACGCCTTGCGGGGCGTGGGCGCACGAGGAAGCTGACGGGTACTACTAGGCCCGTCTTCTCGTCGCTCTTGCTGTAGGTCCTGGTTCGCACGGTCGCGGATCCGCCGGACAGCCGGGCCCCCGCCTGGCCACACGAGACGGCCCGGCGCGACCCCGGCCATCCGGGACAGACAGTGGCCAGCGCCCCAACCTTTCACTGCGCCGTTGTTGGGGTCGGTGGGGGTCAGGATGCTGGGAGCGGGCGGAAGGTGTGCAAGGCGGTATGGAACACCCCGCTCGCTGAGCCGAAGGTGGCTGAGGGAGCCCATGCGGAGAACGCGTAGGGCTGGGCGCCGGACGAGGTGTTCAGGGTCACCAGGATGATGAGCTCGGTGAATTTGCCGACGCCTGGCTTGACCCAGCTGAACTTGAGCTCGGCAGCACTGGCAGGCTCGTAGCCGCCGGCCGCAGCGAAGCCGATCGCGCGGAGTACCAGCGTCTTGAACTTGTTGTAGTTCGCCGAGTCAACCGCATCCAGGCGCTCCGCCTGCCGCAGTGGCTTGGGGTAGGCCCAGGTGGCCAGGTTCACGGCTACATGGAAGTTCTTGGCCGGCTGGTTGAGATGCGCGATCTGGCCGACGACGTTCTGCTTCCACGGCGGCGGCATCCCGATCTCGAAGCCGGCGTTCGACGCCATCTGTGCCGCGGAGAAGGTGTGCCAGACCCAGCCAGACGGGAGGACCGGCTGAGTCGAACTCGGACTCGGCGACGGCGACGACGGAGTGGGGCTGGGCGATGCGCTGATCGACGTGCTCGGCTTCGTGACCGGGGAGGAGCTCTGGTTCGACGAGGGGTGCGGGCTTGGCTTGGAGGACGGCGCGGTGGAGGGCTTAGGCGTGTTCGAACTGTGTCCCTGCCCTGGGGCTGTCCCGCCCGACTGTCCGTTGGACGGGGTGCCACTGTTCGAGTGCTTTTTGGCAGTAGTGCTTCCGCTGTGCCCGCCGCCTGACGGGCTGGAACCGCTAGCGCCGGTGGTGCGAGGCGTGGACGTATGCAGTGCCAGCGGAGTCTGCGAGTGGTTGTAGACATCCCAGCCGATCACCGCGGCGACGCCGATCGCGGCCACGCCCGCACAGGCGACCATCACCCGCCACCGTCCGGACGAGGACCGCGGTTGCCCGCTCCGCTTAGGCGCTGGCGTACCTCCTCCGCCGGGCCCGGCGTTGCCGCCCGATCCGCCGGACCCGCCTGATCCGCCGACGCCGGGCCCGGTTCCACTGGCGCCGGCGCCGCCTGCTCCGGCCGGAACATACTTCTTGAACGGCTCCCAGGTGACCGGGTCGCCGGCTGCCTGCTGGCTGGCTGCTGCGGCCGCACCTGCGCCACCAGCGACAAGATCTGCGAACTGCCCGGCCGGCGCCTGTGGTGGCACCGGGCCGAGCGAGGCGGGCAGGGCCTCGACCGGGCCGGTCAGATCCGACATGGATAGCTCGGCATAGACCGGCGGGTCGAGGAAGGCCGCGCGCCTGGCAGCGCCAATTCCGGCCCGCGAACCTGACGCAGGCGCGCCGCCCGTGGCGCCAGGGTCGCCGGCCACCGCCGGCCCTACTGCGGCACGGTCCGGGAGGTCGGCCGCGGCTGCCGCCGGACGCGGGATAGAGCCGAGGTCGGAGCCACCAACCGGAGGCTGGCTCAGTGCGGCCGGCGCAGCGGCGGGGGACTGGCCGGGAACGGCACTGGCGGAGGGCTGGCCGGGAACGGCACTGGCGGGGGACTGGCCGGGAACGGCACTGGCGGGGGACTGGCCGGGAACGGCACTGGCAGGGGGCTGGCCGGGAACGGCGGCTGGGCCGTTTGCGGCACTGGCTACGGCACCCTCAGCGGCACTGGCAGCGAGGCCGGCCGCGAGACCAGCAGCGACGGCAGGCATCGGGCCTGAGCTGGGGGCGTCGGCGGGGCTAGGGCTGACACTGGCAGAGGCGGCTGCGGCCGCGGCGACCTGATCCGTGGGAGCGGCGGCGCGGCTGTAGGAGGAGGCCTGGCCTAGTCCGACGGCTGCGTCGCTGAGGGGCACAGCGTGGCTGAGGGACACGGCGTCGCTGAGGCGCACGGCGTCGCTGACGGGCACGGCGTCGCTGAGGGGCACGGCGTCGCTGAGGGACGACGGGTCGGCCAGGGAGGGCGGGCCGACAATCGAGGACGCCGTATCTGCCTCGGCTGCCAGCCAGCCGTCCCCGAGCGGGCGCGCACCGGTCCTGGCCGCGGTCGCGGCATCCACGAGCATCTTCGCCGTGGCCGCCGCATCAGGCCGCGTGGCCGGGTCCCGCCGCAGCAGCGCATCGATGACGGGGCCGAGGGCCCCGGCGGAGGGAGCGCGCGGCGCGTCCTCGAGCACGACTCCGGCCGTGATCGCGGTGGAACCGCCGACCCGGTCGAAGGGGCCGCGTCCCTCAACGGCAGCGAACAGCGTGGCGCCCAGCGACCAGAGGTCGGACGCCCTAGTCGCGACGTCGCCGCGGACTCGCTCCGGCGCGGTGAAGCCAGGCGTACCAACGACGATGCCTGCCTGCGTCATCGTCGGATCCTCGGCGAACGTCGCAATACCGAAGTCGGTCAGCACCGCGCGTCCCTCGCGGGTGACGAGGACGTTGCTCGGCTTGACGTCGCGGTGCAGCACCCCGGCCGCATGCGCGGCTGCCAGCGCGCTAATCAGGCTGGCACCAAGCTCAGCAGCCTGGAGCGGCGGCAGCGGGCCGTCCTCGATGATCACGCGGTCGAGAGACCTGGCCTTGATCAGCTCCATGATGATCCACGGGCTGCCGTCTTCCTCGACCACGTCGTAGACGGTGACCGCGCTCGGGTGCGTCAGCTGCGCGGCCGTTCTGGCCTCACGCAGGACGCGCTGGTACAGGACGGCCGTCTCGGCCGCCGTTCCAACGTCCGGGGAGGAGAGGGCGGTGAGCTGAACTTCCTTCACCGCGACGTCACGATGCAGCAATTCGTCCCGGCCACGCCAGACGATGCCCATCGACCCGCGGCCGATAGGGTCCTGCAGGCGATACCGTCCGGCGATCAGCCGGCCCGCGCCTCGGTTAGCGTGCATGGCGGGACCCTATCTACAGGTAACACTCAGTTTCCTGTGCGGAAGATGTGAGTTTTGGCCGACGACAGCGTAGCGTCCGGCGGGCTCCGATCCGTTACTGTTGCCGTGCCTGAGTTTGCGGGCCTAGTCCAGCGACGCCTGCTTTGCCGCCTTTACCGCGTCCGGGCCTGCTTGTGCGGCTGAGCCATCGCAACCACGTCGAGTGCTTTGTCGAGCTGCTCCTCGCTGATTTCGCCGCGCTGGACGTAGCCACGCTCGAGGACGACTTCGCGGATTGTCGCGCCGGTTTCCAGTGCCTGGTGCGCGACAGCGGCGGCTGCCTCGTACCCGATGAACGGGTTGAGCGCGGTCACGATCGCGGGTGAGGACTCAGCGTTGCGGCGCAGCCGGTCCACGTCGGCAGTGATCCCGGAGACGCACTTGTCCGCCAAGGCGACTGAAGCCGCCGATAGGAGCCGCAGTGAGGACAGGAGGTTGCGGCCGATGACCGGCATCATCACGTTCAGCTCGAAGTTCCCGGCCGCGCCGCCGAACGCGACGGCCGCGTCGTTACCGATGACCTGCGTGCAAACCTGGCAGACCGCCTCGCAGATGACCGGATTGACCTTGCCGGGCATGATCGACGAGCCGGGCTGGAGGTCCGGGATCCGGATCTCGGCGAGACCGGTCCGGGGGCCTGAGCCCATCAGGCGCAGGTCGTTGCAGATCTTGTAGAGGCTCACCGCGATCGTCTTGGCGACGCCGCTGGCCATGACCAGGCCGTCGCGCGCCCCGGCCGCCTCGAAATGGTTCGGCGCCTCGGTCAGCGGCAGTTGCATATCCGAGGCAAGATGGTCGATGACGCCGGGAGCGAACCCAGCCGGTGCGTTCAGGCCGGTGCCGACGGCTGTCCCGCCAAGGGGTAGCTCGCCGACGTCGGGGAGTACGTCCCTGGCGCGCTGGACGCCGTGCCGGACGGCGGCTGCATAGCCGCCGAACTCCTGGCCCAGCATGACCGGCGTGGCGTCCATCAGGTGCGTGCGGCCGCTCTTTACTGCGCCCGCAAACTCGGCGGCCTTGGCCTCAAGGGCCGACGCCAGGTGATCGAGGGCGGGGAG
>Ga0335074_10014491_pt1 | contig 11052 bp, 11 predicted proteins | sample Lox_Sample_23_FD_206715 | JGI IMG/M metagenome (GOLD analysis project Ga0335074, IMG submission 206715) | Soil microbial communities from Loxahatchee National Wildlife Refuge, Florida, United States - Lox_Sample_2.3 | ecosystem: Environmental > Terrestrial > Soil > Wetlands | place: USA... | reverse complement strand
CCACGGCGTGGATGAGCCAGCAGCCCTAGGAACGGGCCCGGGCAGTTACGGATCGGCGACGCCGCTCGGCTCGCTGATCCCGCTCGGCTCGCTGATCCCGCTCGGCTCGCTGATCCCGCTCGGCTCGGACTCCCGCTCCTCGGCGGCTTTAGCCTCCCCGGCGGGCTCCGGCGGTATCTTCCGGCGCTGGGAGAACACGAACCAGGTGAGCCCGACGATGGTCATGACCAGCGCGATGAAGAAGTTCAGCCGCAGCCCGAGGAAGTGCGCGGACGAGTCGATCCTGATCGTCTCCTCGAAGATCCGGTAGCCCGAGTACCCCGCGACGTACAGCGCGAGCAGGCCGGGCGGCTTGATGTTGCGGTGGTGGCCCAGCCAGACCAGGAACGCGGCGAACGCCAGGTCGAAGATCAGCTCGTACAGGAACGACGGCTGGAACGTGGTGTACTTCAGGTCGGCCGCGGGGATCCCGGAGTTCAGCCGCGCGGCCCTGGAGATCTCGAGGCCCCAGGGCAGGCCGGTCGGCTTGCCAAAGAGTTCCTGGTTGAAGTAGTTGCCGATGCGGCCGATCGCCTGGGCGACCAGCAGCGCGGGAGCGACGGCGTTGCCCATCAGCCGCCAGTCGGCTCCGGCCCGGTGCACCCGCCAGATCCCGACGGCGGCTCCGGCCACGATGCCGCCCCAGACGCCGAGGCCGCCCTCCCAGACCGCGAACGGCCCCCACCAGGTGTGCGGCGTGATGTCGAACGGCGTGGTGACGTCGAAGTAGATCCGGCCGCCGATGATGCCGGCCGGGACCCCCCAGGTGGCCACGTCGGTGATCAGCGCCGGATCGCCGCCAGCGGCGGCCCACCGGCGCCGGGTGATGATCACCGCGAGCGTGATCGCGACGACGTACATCAGGCCGTAGAAGTGGATGTACAGCGGCCCCACGTGGAACCCGTTGACCGGGGGGCTGGGGATGTACAACGGCACGGACAAGGCCATGCACCGAGGGTAGCGCCGCTCCGCCGCGCCCTGCCCACCCGGCCGCACCGGCCCCGCACGGCTAGCCTCGACCCTGGCTTGACCTCGCCCCAGGGGCCGTCCCGGCGACGGCGTAGAGGACCCGTCAAGCAGCCGGGCCCGGGGATTCAGGCTGGCAGGACCGCTACGTCATACTCCTGGCAGTGAGGATCTCTGGTGACGAGCGTCAGGCCTTCGCAGCGGGCCTGGGCCACCAGCATCCGGTCGAACGGGTCCTTGTGGATCGGCGGGAGGCGTCCGGCGGCTGTGGCGTGGGCGAAACCAACCGGAAGCTCGCGGAGCCCGCTATCACGAACGCGCTCGGGAAGATCCGGCGGCGCCGTGATCTTGCCGAGCCCCTGCTTGATGGCGATCTCCCAGATCGTGACGGTGCTCACGTGCACATCCGGCTCGTGATCAAGCCTGTCCTTGATCTCATCGGAAAGCTCGGGTCCATCGGCCAGCCACCAGAGCACGACATGGGTGTCGAGCAGCAGTCTCACGGCGTCGCGCCGAAGTCAGCGGCAATGGACTCGTTGACCTCAGCAGAATCCCAGTCAGGTGCCACCACGAGCCTGCCCCGCAGCGACCCGCGCGCGGTACGCCGGACCTGGCCCGGTAGCGGGGTAACCTTCTTGGTCCATCCTTGGAGGGCCGACGCCGTAGGCGGCACCAGGCGGGTCGGGCATACTTGCCGGTCATGGGTGCAAACGATCAAGTGGCGGAGAACCAGCAGGCAGCGGCCGAACTGGCCAGGCTCAGCGAGGAGTATTTCGACGTCGCCCACAGGGCCGACCCGTTTGGCGCCACGCAGGTCGGAGCGTCGGGTTTCGACGCCCTGGTGCCCGATCCCAGCCGCGCGGGCGCGGCCCACGACGCGCAGCAGATCGCCGGCCTCGAGGAGAAGCTGAGCCGGGTCGACGATGCCGGGCTCGACCAGGCGGGCCGGGTCAATTCCGCGGTCATGGCGCACCTGGCCTGGGCGGCGCGCTCGGACCTGGAGCACGGGCTCTGGGAGGCGAACGCGTCGGCGGGCGGCTACGTCTCGCCGCAGGCCGTGGTGTTCATGTCGGTGCCGACCGCGCTGCTGGACAGCGCCGATGCGGTCGAGGCCTACCTGCGGCGGCTGCGCGGGCTCGGCGGGTACTTCGACGCCGTCACCCACCGGTATGGCGAGGCCAAGCGGGACGGGCGCTTTTCGACCGAAGTGGGAACGCGCCAGGCCATGGAGCAGATCGAGGGCCACCTCGGCCGCGCCGTGACCGAGGACCTGATGGTGACGGTGCAACTGCCGGATGGGATCGACGACGCCGCGTTCCGCCGTGCGGCGGCCGGCATCGTCGAGGACCAGATCCGGCCCGCGCTGCGGCGGCTGCTCGCCTGCCTGCGGGACGAGCTGCTGCCGGTCGCGCGCCCCGACGACCAGGTCGGCATCAGGTTCGTTCCCGGCGGCACCGAGGGGTACCGGGCGGCCGTGCGCAAGCACACCACCACCGAGCTGTCGCCCGAGGAGATCCATCAAATCGGCCTGGACACCCTGGCCGCGCTGCAGGAGGAGTGGGCGGAGATCGGCGGGCGGGCGCTGGGCATCACCGACGTCCCGGCGATCCTGGACCGGCTGCGGGACGACCCCTCGCTGCGGTTCACCAGCTCCGCCGAGATCGTGCGCACGGTCACCGAGGCGCTGGAGCGCGCCGAGGCGGCGCGCGACGGCTGGTTCCCGCACTACGACATCCCGGACTGCGTCATCGAGGAGATCGACCCGGTCGAGGCCGGCAACGCCCCGCTGGCGTACTACCGGCCGCCTGCCGCCGGCGGATTGCGGCCCGGCGCGCACTGCGTGCTGACCGCCGAGCCGCTGCAGCGCTACGTCTATGAGTACGAGGCGCTGTCGTTCCACGAGAGCACGCCAGGGCATCACATGCAGATCGCGTCCTCCCAGACGCTGCCGCTGCCCGCGTTCCGCCGCTTCCTCGACGCCGAGGTGTGCGGCTACGTGGAGGGCTGGGGCCTGTACTGCGAGCGGCTGGCCGACGAGATGGGGCTGTACACCTCCGACCTGCAGCGGCTCGGCATGCTCTCGTTCGACTCGCTGCGCGCCTGCAGGCTGGTGGTGGACACCGGCATGCACCACCATGGCTGGTCCCGGTCGCAGGCCATGGACTTCATGTGGCGCAACACCGCCACCACCCAGGCCAACGTCAGAAACGAGATCGACCGGTACATCGGCTGGCCCGGGCAGGCCCTCGCGTACATGGTCGGCCGACGGGAGATCCAGCGGCTGCGCGCCGAGGCCGAGCGCACGCTCGGCCCGGACTTCGACGTCCGGGCCTTCCACGGGACCGTGCTCGGCAACGGCGCCGTGCCGCTCGGGGTGCTCGAGCAGCTGGTGACCGCCTGGACGGGGCAGCCGGCCGACTGAGGAGTGCCCGGCTCAGCTGCCGTGCTGCGCCTCCCACGCCAGCTGGATCGCCCCGATGACCCCGGCCTCGCCGCCCAGCTGCGGCGCGACGACGTAGCCGTCCACCCCGTCCGGATCGGTGAGCTCGGGCGCCCTCAGGTAGCCGGCCAGGAGCTCACGCAGCCGCTTGCGGGCCATCGGCAGCAGCGTGGGCTGCCTGGCCACACCCCCGCCCACGATGATGCGCTGCGGCGACAGCAGGCAGACGACGTTGACCAGCGCCAGCGCGATGTACTCGGCCTCGACCTCCCATACCGCGGGCCCGGACAGCTCCTGGCCGGGCCGGCCCCAGCGCTGCCGGATCGCCTCGCCCGACGCGAGGCCCTCGAGGCAGTCGCCGTGATAGGGGCAGATTCCGTCGAACGGGTCACGCGACCGGTCGTGCGGGATGCGCATGTGCCCGAGTTCGGGGTGCAGCAGGCCGTGCACCAGGCGTCCGTTGATGATGGCTCCCCCGCCGATCCCGGTGCCGACGGTGATGTAGCAGAAGTCGTCGAGCCCGGCCGCCGCGCCCCACCGCCACTCACCCAGCGCCGCCACGTTCACGTCCGTGTCCAGGACGATCGGGACACCGAGCCCGGAACGGAGCGGCGCGACCACCTCGGTGTCGCCCCAGCCCGGTTTGGGAGTCGTGGTGATCGTGCCCCAGGCCGGTGAGTCGGGCCGGATGTCCACCGGGCCGAACGCGCCCACGCCGAGGGCCTCGACCGGCCCGTTCTCGGCGAAGAAGCGGACGGCCCTGGCCACCGTTTCCGCGGGGCTGGTGGTCGGGAAGGAGTCGACCTTGTCCGGCCGCCCGGGCTGGTCGGCGACCCCGCAGACCCACTTCGTGCCGCCCGCCTCGATGCCGCCGTAACTCATCGGCCGCCTCCGGCTCTACGGGGAATCAATCACTGACAGGATTCCCCGCCAACGCGATCTTGATGTCCTGGTTTCGGTACGCCAGGGTTATCCCATGAGCAGAGCACTCATCGTGATCGACGTCCAGGAATCGTTCCGCCAGGACCCGGGGTGGGAGACGATCTCCAACCCCGGCATCGTCGGGCCGGTGAAGCGGCTGGTGGACGCGGCCAGGGCCGACGGCGACCTGGTTATCTGGGTGCTGCACGCCGAGGCCGGCTCCGACACGGTGTTCGACCCGGCCAGCGGGTATGTCCGGCTCATCGACGGCCTGGCCGCGGGTGACGGCGAGCCGGTGATCACCAAGACCTCGCACAACGCCTTCACCACCACCAACCTGCAGCAGATCCTCACCAGCCGCGGGATCACCGAGGTCGTCATCTGCGGCATCAGGACCGAGCAGTGCTGCGAGACCACGGCCAGGGTGGCCTCGGACTTCGGTTTCGGCGTCACGTTCGTCACCGACGCCACCGCCACGTCCCCGATCGAGCACTGGGACGCGCCACCCGGCCGCAGTTCCGGTGAGATCCTCGCCGACCCCCGCACCCTGCACGTCGGCGACATCCTGGCCCGCACCGAGTACGCCCTGGCCGGCCGGTTCGCGACGATCCGCACGGTTGCCGACCTGACGGGCGCCCCCGGCGCCTGATCCAGCCGCTACGCCGCTGATCTGCCGATAGGCCCGTTCCAGGCGGTCGAATGGCTCATCGATGGTCCCCTCGCTCATCGCATCGTGCTTGACATGTGACTAAACGGTCACGTATTTTAGGGCGCATGGACGCGGTGTTCAAGGCTCTGGCCGACCCGACCAGGCGCAGCCTGCTCGATGAGCTGTTTCGCGCGGACGGGCAGACGCTGCATGAGCTCGAGGGACGCTTCCCGATGACCCGCTTCGGCGTGATGAAGCACCTGCGGCAACTCGAAGAGGCTGGCCTGGTGGTCACGCGGCGGAGGGGGCGGGAAAAGCTCCACTTCCTGAACCCGGTCCCGATCCGGCTGATCCACGACCGGTGGGTGAGCAAGTACGCCGAGCCCTGGGCCGCGGGGCTCAGCGACCTCAAGCAGACGATGGAGAAGCCCATGGAGAAGATTTTTGAGATCTACATCCGGACCACGCCCGAGCGCCTGTGGGAGGCGATCACCGACGCAGACATCCGGAGCAGGTACCAGTTCGGCTGCCTGGTTTCATCGCAGTGGTCGCCGGGCTCGCGGGTGGAGATGAGTCACCCGCGCGCCCCCGGTCTGCTGGCAGAGGGCGAGGTCCTCGAGGCCGACCCGCCGCGCCGCCTGGTGCAGACGATGAGGGCGCTGTGGGGTGACGGCGCCAGGAGCGAGGGGACGTCGCGGGTCACCTGGGAGATCGAGCCGGTCGGCGACTCGTGCCGGCTGACCGTCACGCACGACCAGCTGCGGGAGGGCGCGAGCCCCGAGGTGTACGGCGGCTGGCCGATGATCCTTTCCGGCCTGAAGACGTGGCTGGAGACCGGCGAGGTGCTCACCACGCCGGGATCGCTGATGTACAACGGCTGACCGAATGGGGACACGATGAACGACCAAGGCAGGGCCGAGATCACCGGCGTGCGCACCGTGGGAGTGCCGGTCACCGACGCCGAGCGCGCGCTGGAGTTCTACACCGGCACGCTCGGGCTCACCAAGCGCCTCGACGTGCCCATGGGCGATGGCGGGCGATGGATCGAGGTCGCGGCGCCCGGAGCGCAGACGACGATCGCGCTGGTGCCGTCCGGCACGGGCGCGCCGGCCGGCGTGGACACCGGTATCCGGCTGACCACGAGGAGCGCCGGCGAGCTGCACGCGGCCCTTCTGGCCAGCGGCGTGGACGCCGACCCCGAGGTGCTGCGCTGGCCGGGGGTCCCGCCGATGTTCGAGTTCCGCGACCAGGACGCCAACCGGCTCGTGGTCGTCGAGCAGGCATGACGGAACCCGCCGCGGGCAGGGGTGGTTGCCCGCGACGGGCCCTCCGGTGTGGCTCTAGCTGACCTGGCTGCCGAGCATGAACGATGCCCGGCCTTCCTCATCGAGCTGTGCGTCGAGTTCCCTGTCCTCGACGATGGCGGCCGCATCGCGCTGCACGAACACCTTGGCGCCGCTGTCCTCGATGATCGCGTCGTCCGGCTGCGGGCCCTCCAGCGAGAGCGCCAGCGTGCCAGCCTCGTTGTCCTGCAGGGACATGCGCAGGCCCGTGTCCGGGGGGATACCCGGCTGGGAGGTGAGGGTGCGGATCGTCTCCGCAGCCCGGTCGGTTAGCGTAAGCAATGCAGCACCTCGCTCCATCGTGATCTCATGGCCAGGTGTATGCCTGGCACGGTTGTTGACCCTGCCCCCGCTTAATGGGCTCAAACTGATACGGCCCGGCGGGCTGCCCGGGAGGAATCCAGGATGGCCTGGCAGGCCCCCTACCGGGCGTTCGGGACAAACCCGCGACGCCAGCGGCCCGGCGCAGAGGCGTTGCGGCGCCGGCGCTCAGGCGCGTGGGTCCACCTGAATCTTGGGTCCTGGGCCCGCGCCGTCGGGGCGCCACCCGGCCAGCACCGCCCCCACGTCCGCCAGGCCAACCGTGGCCGCCACCAGCGGCCGCGGGTCCACCGAGCCGTCCGCGTACCGCTCGATCGTGCCGGGCAGGCCGGCGGAGGCGCCGAGGATGCCCACGGCGGTGACGTCCTTTAGCACCAGCGAACGGGTGTCGACGACGCTCGGCCGGCCGGCGACGCCGACGTACACCACCCGCTTGCCCGGCTCGACGAGGTCGAGCGCCAGGGCTGGCAGGCCGGGTGCGTTCGAGGCGTCGATGACCGCGTCGAACGGCAGCCGTGGCAGGTCCGCCTCGGTCCAGGTGCCGTGCACGCCGAGCGCGGCGGCGAAGTCGAGCGACGGCCGGGTCAGCCCCAGCACGTGCACCTCGGCGCCCTCCGCCAGCGCGAACGTCGCGACCAGCAGGCCGATCGTGCCGGGGCCGAGCACCAGCACCCGCTCGCCGGGCCGCAGCGCCGCGCCCCGCACCGCGCGCAGCGCGCTGCCCCCCGGCTCGACGAGCGCGCCAGCGACCCCGTCCACCGCGTCCGGCAGCGAATGCAGCGCGGTGACCGGCATGGCCAGTTGCCCGGCGAGCGCGCCGGGGAAGCCGCCGCGGATGCCCACCTCGCAGCGGTCCTCGCAGACGTGCGCCCGGCCGCCCCGGCAGCGCTCGCACGCGCCGCAGCCCAGCATCGTGTCGCCGGTCACCCGCTGGCCGAGCCAGCCGGGATCGACCCCGGTGCCCACGGCGCTGACGGTCCCGCACCACTCGTGGCCTAGCCGGATCGGGAACCGGGCGCGGCCCTGGCGCAGGTACGCCATGTCGCCGGTGAACAGCTCGACATCGGTGCCGCACACGCCGGCCCGCTCGACGTCGATGACCACCTGGCCCGGTTCCGCCTGAGGTCCGGGCACGTCGGCGACCTCTGACCGGCCGGGGCCGGTCACCACGAACGCCCTCACGCCGATGCCACCCCAGCAGCCAAGGCCAGGTCACGAGTAAGTTGTGGAGACATTTGGCAGATGTTAGATCTTTGGTGCAGGAAGGCGGAAGAGCGCCAATGCCCGAGCAGCGCAGCTCCCAGTGGTACGCCGGAAATGATCGCGATGGCTACATCCACCGGGCCTGGATGCGCCGCGGCCTGCCCGCCCACGCGTTCGACGGCCGCCCGCACATCGCGATCGCGAACGCGACCTCGGACCTGGCACCGTGCAACTCGCACCTCGACGAGGTCGCCGCCAGCGTCAAGCAGGGCGTCTGGGAGGCAGGCGGGGTCCCGATGAACCTTCCGGTGGTGTCGCTCGGCGAGACCCTGGTGCGCCCGACCGCGATGCTGTGGCGGAACATGGCCGCGATGGCGGCCGAGGAGATGTTCCGGGCCAACCCGATCGACGGCCTCGTGCTGCTCGGCGGCTGCGACAAGACCATCCCGTCGCTGCTGATGGCGGCGGCATCGGTCGACCTGCCCGCGATCGTCGTTCCCGGCGGGCCGATGCTGACCGGCACGTTCCGCGGCGTGGCCCTCGGCTGCGGCACCGACGTCTGGAAACTCAGCGAGGAGGTCCGCGCCGGGAACCTGTCCCCGGAAGACTTCCTCACGTCCGAGTCCTCGATGATCCGCAGCCGTGGGCACTGCAACACCATGGGCACGGCCTCGACCATGGCCTGCATGGCCGAGGCACTCGGGATGACGATCCCCGGTATCGCGGGAACGCCCGCGCCGGACAGCCGGCTTCTGGAGAACGCCCACGTCGCCGGGGGTCTCGCCGTGGACATGGTCTCGCAGGAGCGCTGGCCCAGCCGGGTGCTCAGCCGGGGATCCTTCCTCAACGCGATCGTGGCGCTGGCTGCCGTCGGCGGATCGACCAACGCGGTGGTGCACCTGCTGGCCATCGCCGGGCGGCTGGGGATCGGCCTGTCCCTCGACGACTTCGACGCGACCGGGTCCGGCGTGCCGCTGCTGGTCAACCTGCAGCCGGCCGGGAGCCACCTGATGGAGGACTTCCACCGGGCCGGCGGCCTGCTGGCTGTGCTGCACGAGGTGCAGGACCTGCTCGACCCGGCGGCGCTCACCGTGACCGGGCGGCCCCTCGTCGACCACCTCGGCGACGCGCGGATCTGGGACGAGGGCGTGATCAGGCCGCGCAGCGATCCACTGCAGGAGGAGGCGGGTATCGCGGTGCTGCGGGGCAGCCTCGCCCCGGACGGCGCGGTGATCAAGCCCGCGGCCGCGTCACCGGAACTGCTGCGGCACCGTGGCCGGGCGGTCGTCTTCGACAGCATCGAGGACTTCCACCGGCGCATCGACGACCCCGCGCTCGACGTGGACGCCGATTCGGTGCTGGTGCTGCGCGGGTGCGGGCCCAAGGGCTATCCCGGCATGCCCGAGGTGGCGAACCTCCCGCTGCCGCCCAAGCTGCTCGGGCAAGGCGTCAGGGACATGGTGCGGATCTGTGACGGCCGGATGAGCGGTACCGCGTACGGCACCGTGGTGCTGCACGTCGTGCCGGAGGCCGCGGCCGGCGGCCCCCTGGGACTGATCAGGACCGGAGACGTCATCGAGCTCGACGTCGCCGCGCGACGGCTGGACGTCGACGTGCCCCAGGAAGAACTGCGCCGGCGCGAGCTGCCAGCGGCGGCCGTGGCCGGCTACGCGGCCCCCGCCCGCGGCTGGCAGCGCCTCTACGTCGACCACGTGCTGCAGGCCGACCAGGGCGCCGACCTCGACTTCCTGGTCGGGGCCAGCGGGCACGAGGTGGGCCGCGAGTCGCACTAAAACGGCTAGAACGCCCTTTCGTGACATACTCGCCCTGGACGCATCGGCGGAGAGTGATGGCATGGGGCACCTGAGCGACCGGCACAGACGGCTCCGGGACGGCGTGATCGCCGGCGGCGTCGTCGCGTTTGTCCTGCTGCAGTTCGCCGCCGCGGGCTCAGGCTGGCCGACAGCTGTGGACATCGCCGTTCTGCTGGGCATGGTGCTGAACTTCGCGACCCTGTGCTGGCTGGTCTGGGCCATGGTCACCAGGAGAATCGGCGTCACCCACTGGGCCCCGGCCCGGCAGAGCCTCTTCGCGGCCAGGCGGCGGACCCGGGCCGAGGCAAGGACGCAGCAGCAGCGGCTGGATGCCGCCCTGTCCCACGGCTCCTACCGCCCTCAGCCGGACCCTGTGCCCGGCGAGCAGGAACGGGCGCGCCAGGAACTGCTGGAAGCGGCCGAGCGGTACGGCAGCCTGAGCCCGCAGGCACGCGCCGCGGCCGAGAAGGTCAAGCGACTCCCTGGCTGAACCGCCCTTGCGCTCGCCTTGACCCGGTTTATTGTTGCGGTCCGGTGAACAGCTGACGCACGACTCTGACGTTGACGTCAAGGTCCGCTATGATCTAGCGGGGCAGGACCACCGGCAATCAGAAGGACGGCACATGGGAGTGGCGGGGCAGGATCAGGCGGCGGCCTCGAGCCGGGACGGCAGGGGCATCCCCTACAAGTGGATCGCGCTGTCGAACACCACGCTCGGGATCTTGATGGTCACCATCAATCAGTCGATCCTGCTGATCTCGCTGCCGGACCTGTTCCGCGGGATCCAGCTCAACCCGCTGGTGCCGTCGAACACCTCCTACTTCCTGTGGACCTTCCTGGGATTCTTGCTGGTCACCGCCGTGCTGGTGGTGAGCCTGGGGCGCGTCGGCGACATCTACGGCCGGGTGAAGATGTACAACCTGGGCTTCGCCGTCTTCACGCTGTTCTCGATCCTGCTCTCGGTCACCTGGCTCACCGGGCCCGCCGGGGCCCTGTGGATCATCATCATGCGGGTGTTCCAGGGAGTCGGCGGCGCGTTCCTGTTCGCCAACTCGACCGCGATCCTGACCGACGCCTTCCCCGCGAACGAGCGCGGGAAGGCGATGGGGATCAACGGCATCGCCGCCGTGGCCGGCTCGTTCCTCGGCCTCATCCTCGGCGGCGTGCTCGCCCCGATCGAATGGCGGCTCGTCTTCCTGGTCTCGGTCCCGTTCGGCCTGTTCGGCACCGTCTGGGCCTACCTCATGCTGCGCGACAACGGGGTCCGTATCCCGGCCAAGATCGACTGGCTGGGCAACACCCTGTTCGCGATCGGGCTGATCTCGGTGCTGACCGGGATCGTGTACTCGCTGCTTC
>Ga0335074_10014489_pt1 | contig 11053 bp, 8 predicted proteins | sample Lox_Sample_23_FD_206715 | JGI IMG/M metagenome (GOLD analysis project Ga0335074, IMG submission 206715) | Soil microbial communities from Loxahatchee National Wildlife Refuge, Florida, United States - Lox_Sample_2.3 | ecosystem: Environmental > Terrestrial > Soil > Wetlands | place: USA: Florida... | reverse complement strand
TCTCGCTCCCGTCGCCCGGCCACCGCCCCGAACGCCTCCGGCTGGTGCTGCACGTCCTCTACCTGCTGTTCAACGAGGGATACACCAGCAGCAGCGGCCCAGACCTGGCTCGCACCGACCTGTCCGGAGAGGCCATCCGCCTGGCCCGGGCCGTCCATGCCGCCATGCCCGAGGATGCCGAGGTGGCCGGGCTGCTGGCGCTCATGCTGCTGACCGATGCCCGGCGCGCGGCGCGCAGCGGTGCCGACGGCGAGCTGATCCCGCTCGCCGAGCAGGATCGCAGCAAGTGGGACCGGCGCCTGATCGTGAACGGGCTCGGCCTGATCACCGAGGCGCTGCGGCGCGGGCAGGTGGGCGAATACCAGGTCCAGGCCTCGATAGCGGCCGTGCACGACCAGGCCGGGCGTCACGCCGAGACCGACTGGCCGCGGATCGAGTCCCTGTACGCCCTGCTGGAGTCGATGACCGGCAACCCGATGGTCCGGCTCAACCGGGCCGCGGCCGCGGCGATGTGCCACGGGCCCAGTGCGGGCCTGGCCCTGCTCGACGGGCTCGGCGAGCGGCTCGGCGACCACCACCGGCTGCATTCGGTGCGCGCCCACCTGCTCGAGCAGGCCGGCGACCGCCAGGCCGCGATGGCCGAGTTCCGGGCCGCGGCCGCGCGCACCGCGAACCTCCGCGAGCGGCAGTACCTGACCACCAGGGCGGCCCGGCTGGCCAGCCAGGCCGGCGCCTGACCGGCTCAGAGCGCGAGCTTCATTCCCTCGTGGGAAGCGACGAAGCCGAGTCGCTGGTAGAAGCGGTGCGTGGACGTCCGGGACTTGTCGGTCGTGAGCTGCACCAGGGCGCAGCCGCGCTGCCGGGCCTCGGCTATCGCCCAGTTGAGCATGGCCGCGCCGAGACCGCGGCTGCGGTAGGCCTCGTGAACCCGGACGCCCTCGATCTGGGCCCGCAGTGCGCCGTGGCGGGCCAGGCCAGGGATGAAGGAGAGCTGCATGGTGGCGACGATGTCCGGCCCAGACGCCGCGACGACCAGGGTGTGCGACGGGTCATCGTCGATGACGCCGAACGCCCGCTGGTAGCCGGCCAGGTCTTCGGGCGTGGTCACGCCGTCCCTGGTCGCGCCGAGCTGGTCGGCGGCCAGCAGGGCCACGATGGCCGGGACGTCATCGGCGTTCGCCCGGCGCAGCACGACCGATGACAGGCCCAGATCCAAGACGGTCAGCACATCCATGACCCGATCATGTCAGGACTCCGGCACCCCGGAATTGCCCTGGCCCACCGCCCGGCTCCAGCGTGCGCCACTACGAAATGGCCGGCGAGCATTTCGCGCGCACCACGGGGTATGAGCGCTACACCGAACTGGCCGAGGTACTGCGCGCGGCCGGGCCAGGCCAGGGGAACGGCGCAGCGGCGCCCGGGCCGTTCCTGTGCGCCGCCACACGTCGAGGAGGAGCGCCACCGTGGCGAAGCTGAACCTGTCGTCGGTCCCGATGTTCGCCGAGCACAACGCGCCGGCCACCATGCGGGACGGCACGATCCTGCGCGCCGACCTTTACCGGCCGGCCGAGGGCGGCCCGTTCCCGGTGCTCCTGGTGCGGACTCCGTACGGCGAGCCGATGGTTCGCACCGCCCCGGTGCTCCCGGCGATCGAGGCCGGGTTCGCCGTCGTCCTCCAGCACTGCCGCGGCACCGGAAGATCGGACGGTGAGTTCACGCCGTTCGAGAACGAGCCGGACGATGGCGTTGACACCATCGAATGGTGTGCCAGCCAGCCGTGGTGTAACGGCCGGGTCGGCATGTACGGGGGGTCCTATCTCGGGATGGTCCAGTTCGCCGCGGCCGTCCAGGCGCCCCCGGCCCTCAAGTGCCTGCTCCCGGCGATCGCGCCGGCCGACTACTACGGCGGGCTCACCTACCGGCAGGGCGCGCTGCAGCTAGGCCAGCTGCTCGGCTGGTACACGCTCAAGTCCCTGCAGACTCTGACGTACCGCGCCACCGCGGGCGAGGACGTCTCGGCGGACATGCGCGCGCTGTTCCGGCACATGACCAGGATGGCCGATAGCTACCGTCACCTGCCCGTGCGCGAGGCACCGGTGGTCAGCCGGATCCTGCCCGCCTGGCAGCAGTTCGTCGACCACGAGCAGCATGACGCGTTCTGGAGCGACCTCAGCTACGCGGGCCGGCGCCAGCGGATCATCACCCCGGCGCTGCACGCCAGCGGCTGGTTCGACCTGTTCCTCGGGGGGACACTCGACAACTTCCAGACCCTGACCCGGTCCGCCGCCACCCAGCAGGCCCGGCGCAACCAGGCCCTGGTCGTCGGTCCCTGGACCCACGGGGACCAGAGCGGGACCGCGGGCGAACTGCATTTCGGCCCGTTCGCGTCGGCGCAGGCGTCCCAGCTCGAGCAGCAGCAGATCCGCTTCCTGCACCGGTTCGCCGCCGATGAGGCCCAGGACTGGGGCGGCCCACGGGTCAAGCTGTTCGTGATGGGCGACAACGTGTGGCGCGACGAGGATGACTGGCCGCTGGCCCGCACCCAGTGGAGCCGCTGGTACCTGCATCCGGCCGGGTCGCTGTCGCCGGCCGCACCGCAGCCGGACGCCGCGGCCTCGCACTTCAGCTACGACCCGGCCAATCCGGTGCCGACCGTCGGCGGCGCGACGCTGGTAAACGGCGGGCCGGACGGCGGGGTGAGCTGGATGGACGGCCCCCGTGACCAGCGCGGGATCGAGGCCCGTCCGGACGTGCTGTCGTTCACGAGTGAGGTGCTCGACCGCGACATCGAGGTGACCGGCCCGCTGAAAGTAACGCTGCACGCGGCGACGTCGGCCGCGGACACCGACTTCACCGCCCGGCTCGTCGACGTCTGGCCCGACGGGCGCGCGATGGGCATCGCCGACGGGATCGTGCGCGCACGCTACCGGGACGGCACCGGGCAGGCGCACCTGATCACGCCGGGCAGCGTCTACGAGTACCTGATCGACCTCATCGCGACCAGCCAGGTATTCAAGGCCGGCCACCAGATCCGGGTCGACCTGTCCAGCTCGAACTTCCCCTGCTTCGACCGCAACCCCGGCAACGGCGCGCCCACCGCCACCGCCACCGAGCGCGACTTCGTCGTGGCCGAGCAGACCATCTGCCACGACCGGGGGCATCCGTCCTACATCACGCTGCCGGTCATCCCGCGCGGCTGAGTCAGGGTTTCCTGGCCACGCCGCCGACGAAGCCGTAGTAGGTCGCGTCCCGCTCGGCGGTTGGCGGCTGGTCGGGCCGCCATTCCGGCAGCGGCACCAGACCGGGCTCGACGAGTTCCCAGTCGCCGAACCAGGTGAGGATCTCCTGGGTGGTGCGCCACCGCCCGGTCCCCAGCCTCTCGTTGAACAGCTTCTCCATCGCCGCGGTCTTCGCCGCGTCCGCCGGATGGTCAGGACCGGGCATGCGAAAGCTGCTGACCGCCAGGCAGCTGCCCGAGGGCAGCGCGTCGCGCAGCCGGGCGGCGATCCCGGGCGGGTCCTCGTCGTCGTTCACGTGGTGCAGGATGGCCAGCAGCAGCAGCCCGACCGGCTGGCCGGTGTCGATGAACTCCCGCACCGTGCGATGGCCAAGGATCTCGTCGGGCTCGCGGACGTCCGCGGTCACGAACATCGTTTTCTGGTTGTCGGCCAGCAGCGCCTGGGCGTGCGCGCGCACCACCGGGTCGATGTCGACGTACACGACCCGCACCCGGGGGTCGATCGTGTCGGCGACCTCGTGCACGTTGCCCTGAGTGGGCAGCCCGGAACCGATGTCCACCAGATGGCGGATGCCCGCGTCCGCCACCATGTACCGCACGGCCCGCTGCAGGAACGCCCGGTTGGCTCGGGCGCCGGCCGGCGCGTCCGGGGTTACTTGTAAAGCGAGCTCGACAACGGCCCGGTCGGCGGCGAAGTTGTCCTTCCCGCCGAGGAACGCGTCGTAGACACGGGCAATGTTGGGCTTGGTCACGTCCAGCCCCGGGGGCACCCGCTCGGCCTTGGCCACCCTGGCTCACCGCCCTGTGTCGTATTGTCCCCCCTGGAAACTGACCGCGATCCTAGCGCAATCGATTGAACATCTTGAACGTTACGCCGCCCCCCGGCCAGGCCCGCGACCGGAACTGGCCGGGCCCACGGCCGGATGGCAGGCTTCACGTGTGGGGCGGATGGCCGGGCTGGGCGGCTGCGGCGAGGGCGGGCGGGGCTGGGAGAGGAGAGTGGGCGTGAGCGAGGGTGGCGTCGCGGCCGGGGTGGTGGCCGTGCTCGGGCTCGGCGAGGCCGGCTCGGCGATCGGCCGTGACCTGCTGGCCGCCGGGGTTGTTGTCCGCGGCTACGACCCGGTGGTCGCCGTGCCGGAGGGGATGGTCGCGACCGGCAGTGACGCGGAAGCCTGCTCCGGGGCCGATCTGGTGCTCAGCCTGACCACCGCGCACGAGGCCGAGGCGGCGTTCCGTGCCTCGGTGCCGGGCCTGCAGCCCGGCGTCCTGTTCGCGGACCTCAATACCTCAGCCGCCGACCTCAAGCAGCGGCTGGCGGACCTGGCCGGGCAGCGGGGGATCGCGTTCGCCGACGTGGCCATGATGGCGCCGGTGCCGGGCCGCGGCATCCGGACGCCGATGCTGGTGAGCGGGGACGCCGCCGCCGCGGTCGCCGCCGCGCTGACCAGCTTCGGCGGGAACGCCGAGGTCATCTCCGGGCCAGCGGGCGCCGCGGCCAGCCGGAAGCTGTGCCGCAGCGTGTTCTACAAGGGGATGGCGGCCGCGGTGACCGAGTCACTGCGGGCCGGCCGGGCCGCGGGCTGCGAGGCCTGGCTGCGCGAGAACATCGCGGGCGACCTCGGCCCGGACATGCTGGACCGCCTCGAGCAGGGCAGCATCAAGCACGCGGCCAGGCGCACCGACGAGATGGCCGCGGCCACCGAACTGCTGGGCGAGCTGGGGATCCCGGCCCGGATCGCGGCGGCCAGCCGCGACTGGCTGGCGCAGCTAACGGAGGAGAACCGTGCCACCCAGCAGGCGGTGGGTGATCTCAGCCCGTCTGGTCAGCCGGGGAGCCGGAACTCCGCGTAGACCGCCTGGTGATCACTGCCCGGCAGATGATGTACCGAGGCGGCCAGCACGGCGCAGCGGGGATCGATGAGGACATGATCGAGCGTGAGCAGCCCGGGGCTGCGGCCCCACGGCGCCCAGGTGGGAACCAGGCCCTTGCCCATCTGGCTGGCGGCGTCGACGTGCCCCAGGCGCAGCAGCCCGCGGAAGTGCGCGTGATCGAGGCTGGCGTTGAAGTCCCCGGCCAGCACGCGCGGCGGGTCCGCGGGCGAACCCGCCGGGGGTGGCAGCACCGTCAGCTCCTGGCGCCAGCGGGCCACCCTCCGCCGTGACCATGGCGGCTTCGGCGGGTGCGGGTGGACGCAGACCAGGTCAGCGTGCTGGCCGCCGGGCAGCTCCAGCCTGGCCGTGGCCTGGACCGCGGAGACCGGCGTGAGGCTCAGCCCGTTGCTCAGCGGGAACCGGGCGTAGATGCCGCAGCCGCGAGCGCTGTCGCCCCTGACGTCGATCACCTGGTGCGGGAGCAGGTCGGTCAGCCCGGCCTGCTTGAGCCGGTTCATCGCGGTCTCGGTGAGTTCCTGCACGAACAGCACGTCGGCGCCGGTCCGCTGCACCAGGCTGACGATCGCCTCTTCCCTGGCCCGCCCGTGCTGGAGGTTCGCGGTGGCGACGCGGAGCACCGGCCCGCGCGTCACCGGCTGCGGCCGCTTGATCATCCGGGGCAGCACCACCGCGGCCAGCGCGGTCCCGGTCAGCGCGGCGGTGGCGGCCGCGCCCTTGCGCCGCAGCACCAGCGGGCCGAGCAGGGCCGCCACGGCCACCTGCGGAGTGAACGACAGCAGCGGCGCGGCGGGAGCCTCGATGTGGCGGGAGCGGTCGGCGGCCGCCAGCCGCGCGGCGCCAAACCCGGCCAGGCAGGCGGCAGCCAGCCATGATCTCCGCTTCATGCTCTCCCCGATCCGCTCGTGTGCCCCTCCAGACACTACGGGGTCGCGCGACCGCTTCTGGCCGGCGGCCGGAGATCAGCCCGATGCCCGGAGCAACCGGGGCAGGAACACGGCGATGGCCACGCCTACCGCCGCCGCGGAAGAGATCAGGACCGCACCCGCCGCCATGTCCTTGGCCGCCTTGGCCAGCGGGTGAAACTCGTCCGTGCACAGATCGACAACCGCCTCGACGACCGTGTTCAGCGTCTCGGCGGTGAGCACGAGCCCGATGACCGTCAGGATGCACGCCCAGTCCGCCGCGTCGATGCGCAGGGCCAGGCCGACAGCGACCGCGGCCAGTGCGGCCAGCAGGTGCACCCGCATGTTGCGCTGGGTGCGGATGACGTGCCACACCCCCTGCCCGGCGAACGAGAAGCTGCGGGCGAAGCCCGACCGGGGAATCGTGGACTGACCCATCCAGAGCACCTTTCATGCCTGCCGCCTGCGGGCGGATGGGCGCCCGCTGCCCTGCAGCGATCTGCGCTGCGGCGCCGGGCCACGGGGGAGCGGCGTGGCGGCCGGCAGAACCAGGCTAAACAGGTCAGGCCAGCAAGCGGCTGCGCCAGCGGCGAAAGCGGCCGGCCAGCCGGTGGTTTCCGGCCGCGTCCAGGCGCGTGATGTGGTCGTCGATGAATTGCCGGTAAAGCGGGATGAGCTGCTGGCTCAGCAGCGCGGTCGCCTCGTCACCGGGCAGTGGCTGACCGCGCCAGGACAGAGCGGCGGCGACCAGTTCGGTCGCGGGCGCATCCACGTCGGCCAGGTAGTGTTCCGCCGCCCGGGTGTTAGTGCCGACCCGGCCGGTGGCCGCGGTGAACAGGAACCGGACCGGGAACAGCACGACCTTGGTCACGCGCCGGGACCCGTGGGAGACCAGCAGCGACGGGGTGCGGATTTCCGCGACCGGATCCTCGCCCCGGCCGCCTCCGCGGCTGGCCCAGCCCCGGAGCCGCTCGGGCAGTCCAGGAGACCCGCCCAGGTGACCGAGCGCGAACTCGGCGCCGGCCACCAGCAGTTCTTCCCGCCCGGGGCGGGCGACGCCCTGCCTGGCCTCGGTTCCGGCCAGCAGGCGGCCGTGTTCGAGCAGGTCCAGCCGGTCCAGCGGAGGGAACCGGCCGCGGCTGGACCGGCCCTGCAGAGTCGACGGCGTCCCCCAGAACACCGAAAGCCGCTCGTGCAGCGCTGATCCGCCGGCCCGCACCGCGTTGCCCACCCTACGGACGGTGAAACGGTCTTTCATCCGGAACGGATCGGCCAGGATGAGCCCGAGGTCAACGTCACTGACCAGCGGGCTGAAACCCCCGTGAGCCAGGCTGCCAAGCGCGTAGGCCGCGATCAGGCGCGGGCCGAGAGCCGCCTGGAAGGCGGCCACCGCCTGATCGAGCACGGCCTCGCCCTGCTCGGTGCCGGCCTGCTGGCCATGCATGGGCGAAAACGCTAGCAGGCCCGGCCGGTCAGGCCGAATCGCGCAGCACAAGCTCGGTGTCGAGCACGAGATGAGATGGATCCCGGCTCGGCTTGGCCATCCGGGCCAGCAGTTCCCGGGCCGCTTGCGCGCCCATCGCATCGATCGGCTGGCGCACGGTGGTGAGCGGCGGGTTGGTGTGCTGGGCCAGCAGCTCGTCACCGAAACCGACCACCGCGACATCGCCGGGTACCCGGCGGCCGGCGCACAGCAGCGCCCGGATGGCGCTGGCCGCCATGAGGTCGGATGCGGCAAAGACCGCCTCGATGCTCGGGCGGCGGTCCAGCAGCCAGCGCAGCGCGTGCTCACCGGAGGCGGGGCTGAAGTCTCCGTACACGATCAGCCCGCGATCATCCATCCCGGCTGATGCCATCGCCTTGCGGTAGCCGAGGAGCCGGTCGACGCCCGGGGCCATGTCCGGTGGCCCCGCGATCGTCCCGACCACGGACCGTCCCTGGTCAATCAGGTACCGGACGGCCTGCTTCGCTCCGCCCAGATTGTCGGCGTCGACGTAGGAGAGCTCCTCGCCACCCTTCGTCGGCCGCCCGATGAGCACCACCGGGATGCCGAGGCTGTCCAGGTCCAGAGCGAGCCGGCCATGCATGCTCACGATGACGGCGCCGTCGGCGTGGCCGCTGCGCAGGTAGCGTAAGGCGGTCTGGCAGGTCTTCGATGAATGCAGGGTGAGCAGGACCAGCTGGAGGTCGGCAGAGGCCAGCTCCTTGCTGATGCTCCAGAGCAGGCGCGCGAAAAACGGGTCGGCGAAGATCTTCACGTTCTCTTCGCACACCACGAACGCGACCGAACCGGCCCGGGCCGCCCGCGCATCCCCGCGGGCAGCGCGATGCCGGACATAGCCGAGGCTGGCCATGGCCTCCTCAACCTTCAGCCGCGTCTGCGGGCGCACCCGCGTCGAGCCGGTCAGCACGCGCGATGCGGTGGCCGAGGACACCCTGGCCAACCGGGCCACATCGGCCAGCGTCGGCGAGGACACAGGCTGTTGAGTGCCGGGCACCGCATCCTCCTACTCGGTCGCAGCGGCCCCCGGGGTGTCTGCTACGGATCACTCCGCCATCGGCGAGCGCCCGGTGCACCTCCCGCTATCACCTGCCGTGGAAACTATCTGTAGTTTTTCCATCACATGAACGAAAGATTCTGATTTATGCTCCGGCCGGCCGGGCGCGCTGTCAATACCCAGTGCTGTACCGGTTAAGGAGTGCCGCCCGGATGCTGGCCACCGCCGTCGAGCGCCCTTAAAACCGCAGGTCATCGCGCGTGCGGGTCGGTCTCACCAGGGTCGGCAAAGAAACTTTCACCGCGTCAGGCTAGCCGGGAGGCATGCCGCGGCGGCCGCAAGCGTGCCGGGCTAGCCGGGAAGCGTGCCGGGCCGGCCCGCCAGCGCGACGGGCCGGCCCGGACGGGACGTGCTACGGGGTGACGGCCGGGTAGGCGTTCTGGACAAGCTGCGTGAACTCGGCCGCGAACCAGTGGCCGGCCGGCGGCGAGTCCGGGAACGAGTTAGTCGGATAGGTGTTGCCGCTGCCGTCGGTCTGGGTGCCGTTCGGGTCGCAGTGCGGGTCGCCCGTGCCCGAGTAGGCGGGGTAGGTGCCGTCCGACTCGCCCGGCGGCTTTATCCAGACGTAGGCGTACAGGTGAGTGAACGACGAGTCCGGGTTGGCCTGCGGGAAGGCGCCGATACCCGCGTTCTCCTGGTTGCACCAGTCGCCCCGGAACGGACGATCGTCGATCTTGGAATCGTTGACGAACTCGGTGGTCGTGGTGCACGTGCTCGTGGAGCAGGCCGCGGTCGGCCGGTTCGGGTCGCCCCACCCGTTGCGTGAGGTGTCGATGAGCATCCCGACGTTGCTGCTGAACCCGGCCCCGACCAGTTCGGTGTACATCTCCTGGTCATAGCTGAGCTCGTCGATGTACGGGTCGTAGGAGTAGTACTGCACCGAGTCGACCGGGTTGCCGTCCACGGTCTCGGTGGCGGTCAGGTACGGCTCGCTAGTCGGGATGTAGTTGGCGGTGTTGGAGATGAACCCGTCGACGCTGGCGAAGCCGTCGGTCGTGGCCTCGGCCACCTGGGCGTACAGCGAGACCGCGGGCGTCATGTTGCTGGGCCAGCCGAGCCAGGCCGAGTGGGCGATGTCCAGGTAGTTGTACACGTTCGGGATCGCGTGCAGCTTGTTCAGGGCGTACTCGATCCCGTCCGCGTACACCCCGCTGGAGTTGGCCGCCGCGCAGTTGGCCACGCTCTCGTTGGTGACCAGGTTGGGCAGCGAGTCCGGCTCGATGACCGCGACCACCCGGATATTCGTGTGCTCGTAGTCGGTGAGGATCTGGGCGATCGGGTTGATGTAGTCGTTCTCGTAGTACGACAGCCCGTTGTTCGCGATCGACAGCTCGCCGTTGGAGGCCAGCGCCGCGCAGTCGCGGTCGGGCAGGTCGTAGATCACGATCGGGACGATGATCGGCGTGCTGCCCGACTCGTCGGCCACGGCGTTGGCCAGCTGCTGCTGCAGGCTCAGCCGGCTGTTGTTGGCCGTGCCGCCGTAGATCGCGCCGATGTGGTCCAGCCAGATGCCGGTCGGCTGCTGCCCGACCACGGTCATCTCCTCGGCCAGGGTGCCGCTGGCGGCGGCCGCCGACGTCGCGACCTCGGCGGTGTAGTCCGGGTTGACGTACCAGGTCGAGCCGGTGAACGGGTTGACCACGTGGGCCGGCGTGGTGGTCGAGCCGGCCGCGGTCTCGGTACCGGTCACGGTGACCGAGGTGCAGCCGGGCGCGCTGATCGTGAACGTGGCCGCCCCGGTGCCCGAGGAGTTCGCCGCCACCGTCACCGGCTGCGGCAGGTTCCAGTTGCTCGAGCTGATCGTGATCGACGAGCCGGAAGAGACGGTCAGCCCGGTGTTGCCCGAGGTGCTGGCCACGGTGACCGCGATGCTCGACGTCGGTGCCTCATTGAGCGAGACGCCGAACACCTCGCTGGTGCCCTGGGCCACGGAGAAGCTGGCCGGGTTGGCGAGCAGGCTGAGGCCCGAGCCACACGAGCCGGTCGGCGAAGGTGAGGGCGTCGGCGACGGCGTGGGACTGGGCGTCGGTGTCGGGGTGGGCGTGGGTGTCGGCGTGGGGCTCGTGCCCCCGGTACAGGTCGTGCCGTTGAGCGTGAACGTGGCCGGCGCGGTGTTGGTGCCGCTGTAGGTGAAGTTGGCGCCGATCTGGGTTGACCCGCCGGTGGCCAGGCTGCCGTTCCAGCTCGCGTTGGTGACCGTGACGTTCTCGCCGCTCTGGGTCCAGGTGCCGCTCCAGCCCTGGGACAGGGTCTGGTTGCCGGAGTACGAGTAGCCGAGCGTCCAGCTGGAGATCGCGGACCCGTTGTTGGTAATGGTGACGGCGACCGAGAAGCCCGTGCCCCAGTCACTGTTCACGGTGTACTGGACCGTGCACGCGGCCTGAGCGCTGGCCTGGGTTGCCGCCACGGCGGCCAGCCCCGCGGACCCGAGCCCGGCGATGGCCAGCGCGACCATCCCGCGC
>Ga0335074_10014488_pt1 | contig 11053 bp, 12 predicted proteins | sample Lox_Sample_23_FD_206715 | JGI IMG/M metagenome (GOLD analysis project Ga0335074, IMG submission 206715) | Soil microbial communities from Loxahatchee National Wildlife Refuge, Florida, United States - Lox_Sample_2.3 | ecosystem: Environmental > Terrestrial > Soil > Wetlands | place: USA... | reverse complement strand
TCCGCCGGCCGTCTCCAGGTCCGGCGCCAGTTGCACCGCGGCGACGCGAACCAAGGCTTTCTCCGCCATGCGATTGCGCTCCGATCGGTCCGCCGCGCGGACCTACAAGGTCCACGTGTTCAGAATGAATGCGTTGTCGCGACGATGCAGCAGGATGAGATCGAGCACGTCGAGCGGGCTGATCGGCCGGATGCCCGGCAACAGCGAAGGCTCGCCATGGCCGTAAAGCATTTGCAGCGCGAAGCGGCAGCAATAAATCTCGCCGCCCTCGCTCATGAATTTGGTCAACTGATTGCCGAAATTCTGCGCGCCGGGAAACGGCTCGTCGCCCAATTTCGGAAATCCGCGTTGCACACCAAGCGTCACGCCCGGTCCGTAGAGCAGCACCGTCGTCTTGAAGCCCTTGCGGTGCAGCCGCAGCGCTTGGAGGATGTTCACGAGCCCGATCGAGCCTTCGAAAGCGACGGTATGAAACGTTACCAGCGCTTTTTCGCCGGGCTTCGCCTTGACGTCCTCGAAGACTTTTTCTTCGTAATCGACCAGAAAGTCACCTTTCTTATGGGCGGGCATGGTGACGGCGGGCATGGATGACTCCTTGGTTCGTTGGCGCCTTGTCGCGGTTCCAGTGCGCCGAACAAATAGCAAGGCGTATGCCAATTGCAGGCATGCCCATCCATTCATCAAATCCAGTCAAGAGGCGGTCGTTTTCCGATCAATTTCTGCCTGTCGTTTCGGCGGACGATTTATGTGTTCGGAACGAAGCGTTAAATTTAAGCAGCAAAATGCTGAAACCACGCGCACTGTTCATGCGCCCAGGTTCGGCAGAGCATGCGGCGGCAGCGACAAAAAGGAACAGTCACAGATTTTGTTGGCGTAACCGTTTGCAACATTATACGGTCAATTTCGCGAGCCGCCGGGAGAATTGAAATGTACGGAGCAAACAATGGCCGAATGGGCGCCGCTTCTATCCCGGCTGGGCAAGCCGCGCTATCTCGCCATCGCCGACGCTATCGCCGAGGACATCCGTAACGGCAAACTAGCGCCCGCCCAGCGCCTGCCGCCGCAGCGCAAGCTGGCGCGCCGTCTCGACATCGACTTCACGACCGTCGCGCGCGGCTACATCGAAGCGCAAAAACGCGGCTTGATCGAATCGCGCGTCGGGCAAGGCACGTTCGTGCGGGCGCCGGCGAAACGCCGTCACGGCCCCATCGCGCGCCATCCGGAAATCGTCGACCTGTCGATGAATCTTCCGCCTGAGCCCGACGATCCCGAATTGCTCGATCGCATGCAGGACGGCCTCGAAGCGATCGGTCGCGATCTCGTTTATCTGATGCGCTATCAGGGCTTCGGCGGCGTGCAAGCCGACAAGGATGCGGCGGCGCATTGGTTGCGGCACCGTACGCTCGCGCCGCCGCAGGATCGGTTATTCATTGCGCCGGGCGCGCATCCGGCGCTGCTCGGCATTCTCGGCGTTCTGGCCAAAGCAGGCGACGTGCTTGTCTCGGAATCGCTGACCTATCCCGGCGCCCGCTCGATCGCCGCGCAATTGGGATTGCGCCACGTTGGAATTGCCATGGATGACGAAGGCATCGACACCACCGCCTTTGCCGACGCCTGCAAGCGTCTTTCACCGCGCGCGCTTTACGTTAACCCGACGCTGCTCAATCCGACCACGCACACCATCTCGCACCGACGCCGCAGCGAAGTCGTCACCGTCGCGCGGCGTTTCGGCGTTACGATCGTCGAAGACGATCCTTATGGCTTTTTGCCGGTCGAAGGACCGCCGCCGTTTGCCGCGCTTGCTCCCGACATAACCTGGCATGTCGCCGGCCTCGCCAAATGCCTCGGCGCGGGACTGCGCATTGCCTATGTCGTGGCGCCTGATGTTCGCTCCGGCTGGCTGTTCGCCTCGTCCGTGCGCACTGCAACGGTGATGGCGTCGCCAGTGACGATTGCGCTGGCGACGCGCTGGATCACCGATGGCACCGCCGACGCGTTGCTCGCCGCCGTACGTCGCGAATCCATGGAGCGGCAGCGTCTGGCGACCGAAATTCTGCCGCGAAAGCTGTATCGCGCGGACCCTGTCGGCTTTCATCTTTGGCTGTCGTTACCGGAGCCCTGGACGCGTTCGGCTTTCGTCGGCCACACGCGCTCGACCGGGGTTAGCGTGGTGGCGAGCGACGCCTTTGCCACCGAGGGCACGCCGCCGCCCGAGGCCGTGCGCGTATGCCTCGGCGGGCCGGCTGACCGCCCGGCGGTGCGCGGCACGCTTGAATTCATGGCGCATGCGCTCGCGGAATCGCCGACATTGGCGTCGACATTCCTCTGAAGTCAAACAAGAGGCGAAACTGAAAAAGTGTGCCGACGTCGGCCGAGGTGGCCGGCCGGGAGCAGCGTCATGAGGAGGCCACTCGCACCGCCCCCGTGCCGGCCGAACCCCACGGACCCAGGAGATGCGGCGGACCTGAGCACTCCGTAGGGCTACTCCATACACCGCGACCTTCCGGGTCCGTCGTTCGGCCCGCTTAAGGAAGGTTACCGCCCCTCACTGTCGATTACCGTCACAAAGCTATCGCAACGGGCGCCGAAATCAATCGCCAAAATTCTGTTTTAGATTTAGAGCGCGTCCAGCATATAGTGGACGTCGGCTTTGCGTCCGGACGCCCGACAAAACAAATACTTAGAGCAGAGTGACAATTTCGAAGGTCGATTATTCCGCTCTAAGCGGAGCGCTACTAGCCTTCACGCTGCGTCCGGGACCACCCGGTTGCGACCGTCACGTTTGGCGCGATAGAGCGCCTGGTCTGCGCGCTTGACCAAGCTTGCGGCGTTGTCGTCGTGCCCGCGCAAGCTTGCTATGCCGATCGACAGCGTCACCGGAATGCTGCGCGTTCCCTGGCTGATGGCAAATGGCTCGGCGGCAATGCGCCGGCGCAGCCGCTCTGCCACCATCGCTGCCACCGCCATATCGGTTTCCGGCATGACCACGACAAACTCCTCGCCGCCGCAGCGGCAGGCGAGATCGATGCCGCGGATCGAGCGCTTGATGCGCAAGGCGAAGTCGCGCAGCACGTCGTCGCCGGCATCGTGGCCGTGGGTATCGTTGATCGATTTGAAATAGTCGATGTCGAGCACCATCACTGACAACGGCTTACCGCGTGCCGCCGCCTGTTCGGTGAGCGTCGCCAGATGATTTTCCATGTAACGGCGGTTGAACAGACCGGTCAGCGCGTCGGTGATCGCCATTTCGATCGAGATCTGCACGTTATCGCGCAGCCGTTCAGTATAGCGGCGCTTGCGCACCTGGCTGCGTGCCCGCGCCAACAGTTCGTTCTTGTCGATCGGGCGCATCAGATAATCGTTCACTCCGATTTCGAGGCCGCGCAGCATGCGGGCGCTGTTGTCGGGCTCCGTGACGGCGAGTATCGGCACGCTGCGGGTGCGATCGAGCGAGCGGACCTGGCTGCACAGCCGCAGTGCGTCGAAACTCCCGAGCTCGAGCGAGATGATGACCAGGTCGTAATTGCCCTCGGCGGCGCGGAACAGCGCCTCGCCCGGATCGGCCTCGACCTCGACGCCGTGCTCGGCGGCAAGCGTAGCGGCGATGCGTTCGTAGGACGCCGGCCGATCGTCGACGACGAGGATACGCCCGCCGCGGCCGGAGTCGGCGACCGCCTCGCGTTCCGGAGATTCGATACCGATCTCGTGCGAAGTCACCGCGCGCATGCGCAACTCATCGGTGACCATTTTCAGCCGCGCCAGCGAACGCACGCGCGCAATCAGCGCCAGCTCGGGGATCGGCTTGGTCAAAAAATCGTCGGCGCCGGCTTCCAGCCCGCGGACCCGGTCGGAGGGCTGGTCGAGTGCAGTGACCATGACCACCGGAATGTGATGCGTGGCGGGGTTGGTCTTGAGCCGCCGGCACACTTCGAAGCCGTCCATGTCGGGCATCATCACATCGAGCAAAACCAGGTCGCATTCGGCGCGCGCGCAGACCGTCAGCGCCTCCTGGCCGCTCATGGCCGTGACCACGTCGAAATATTCGGCCGAGAGGCGTGCTTCCAAAAGCTTGATGTTGGCGGGAACATCGTCAACGACGAGAACACGGGCACTCATTCGCTCGTCCTTACGGATTACCCAGAAAATGGCGGATGGTCTCGATGAATTTGCCCACCGAGATCGGCTTGCTCAGATACGCTTCGCAACCGCCCTCGCGGATGCGCTCCTCGTCGCCTTTCATGGCGAAAGCGGTCACAGCGACGACCGGAATGGCCCGCAGATCCTCATCGTCCTTAAGCCATTTGGTGACTTCGAGACCGGAGACTTCCGGCAGTTGGATGTCCATGAGGATCAGGTCCGGCCGGTGCTTGCGCGCCAGATCGATTGCTTCGATGCCGTTGCGGGTGGCCACGGTATCGTAGCCGTGGGCCTCCAACAGATCGTGGAAGAGCTTCATGTTGAGCTCGTTGTCCTCCACGATTAGGACGGTCTTGGCCATCCCCGATCCCTTTATTGTCCCACAGCCGGCAGCCGTCGGAAGCATGGAGTCGGGCCCGCCGATGCCGCCGCCGGATGGTATTAAGCTAGTGTGGATTCATTACGGAAAGGCAAATAGAACCGCATGAAAGCGCCGTCACACGCAATGCGCGAAGCGGCGGAAATACTTGCAATTCAATCGCTTGCCTTCATTGCCGACGAGCCGGAACGACTCAGGCGCTTCCTCGAAACAACCGGCTTGGAGCTTTCGCAAATCCGCGCCGCCGCGCGCGAGAGCGGCTTTCTCCTTGGCGTGCTCGAGCATATGCTCGCCGACGAGAGTCTCTTGATCGCATTCGCCGCGGCCGCCGGCATTGACCCGGCCGAGGTCGCGCGGGCCGCCGGCGCGCTCGGCGGGAGATGGGAACGCGGGTGAGCACCGCCTTCTGCCGCGATTGCTTCGCCGACGCCGCGCCGCAAGCTGCGCGCTGCGGCGCTTGCGGTTCGCCGCGCCTGCTGCGGCATGGCGAATTGGCGCACCTTTCCATCGCCCATATCGATTGCGACGCGTTCTATGCCGCGATCGAGAAGCGTGACGATCCTTCGCTTGCCGCCGAGCCGGTGATTGTGGGCGGCGGCAAGCGCGGCGTCGTCGCCACCGCGTGTTACATTGCGCGCACCTTCGGCGTGAAATCGGCGATGCCGATGTTCGAGGCGCTCCGGCTTTGCCCGCACGCTCGCGTCGTGCGGCCGAACATGGAAAAATATGCCAAAGTCGGCCGCGAAGTCCGCCGGATGATGCTCGCCTTGACGCCATTGGTCGAGCCGTTGTCGATCGACGAGGCATTTCTCGATCTTTCCGGCACCGAGCGGCTGCACGGCATGTTGCCGGCGAAAGCGCTGGCGCGCTTTGCGCTCGAGGTGGAGAACAAGCTTTCCATCACTATTTCGATCGGTCTCTCCGGCAACAAATTTCTGGCCAAGATCGCCTCCGATCTCGACAAGCCACGCGGCTTTGCGGTGCTCGGCGCAAGCGAGGCGGCGAATTTCCTCGCGCCCAAGCCGGTGAGCTTCATCTTCGGCGTCGGCAAGGTCAGCGCCGCCCGCCTTGCGCGCGAGGGCTTCCGGCGCATCGCCGATCTGCAAAAAGTAAGCGAGGTCGAGATGATGCGCCGTTACGGCGACGAAGGCCGCCGGCTGGCGCGGCTCGCACGCGGCATCGATCAACGCAAGGTCAGCGCCGCGCGCAACACCAAGAGCGTCTCCGCCGAGACGACGTTCGACCGCGACATCGCCGATTTCCGCGCGCTCGAGCGCATTCTCTGGGCGCAGACTGAAGAAGTGTCCGCGCGCCTGAAGCAAAAGACGCTCGCCGGCGCGACGGTGACGTTGAAACTCAAGACGGCCGATTTCAAGATCCGCACGCGTGCGCATTCGTTCGGCGCGGCGACGCAGCTTGCGGGGAAGATTTTTGCCGTCGCGCGCACGCTGCTCGAACGCGAAACCGACGGAACGAAATTCCGCCTGCTCGGCGTCGGCTTGAGCGCGCTCACCACCGCCGACCACGCCGATCCCGCCGATTTCGTCGGCGCCCGCTTCGCCGAGGTCGAGCACGCCGTCGATCGGGTCCGCGCCCGCTTCGGCGACGACGCGGTGGTCAGAGGATTGGCGTTTGAGCCGCCGGAGGAACGCTAACGGGTCATCGGCAGGGCTTTATATCTTTGATTTCCAGCGAAGAGAGCTTACCCAGCACGACGAAGTCGTTGTAGTCGAGCGACAACGCGCGCGATATGCCGTTTTCGTAAAGTTCGAAGCCGATCGCATAAACCGGCATTTGTTCGGTGGTTTTTTGCCCCTTGGTCTTGTCGAAGTAACTGATGGTGACTGGCCAGCGCGGCACATTGGCAAGCTTCGGCTCCGCATCCGCGGCATCGCCGTGTTTGCGCTCGCCGGGCGCGAGCTTGCGGCCGATCACGGTGAGCGTGTCGTAAACCTTGTCGCCGGTGTCGGAGCCGTCATAGACCGGAAAATCAAGAATGGTCTTGCCGGCGCGCGCCGCCTCGATCACTCGCACCATGTGCTCGGTGGGGAATACCACCGTCGCGTCGATGTCGAGCGTCTTGTGCTTGGGCTTGGCGAGGTCGACCGCGGTCGCGGCGACGCCGTGCTCGGCATGACCGTCGACCGAATCGACCAGGTTCTGGTCGACGAAGTTCTGCGAGGTAAATTTGAAGCTCTTGGCGTCGCCACCTTCCCAGGTCGTCGAGCGCAGGTCGCTGGTGGATATCTTGCCCTCGCCGGAATCGAGCTCGGAGACCTGGCGAAACTGCAGCGTGTAACCGTCGCAAGCATTGCCATCGAAGTCGTAGAGGATGCGGCCGCGCACGCCGACGACTTGCGCGTTTTCGCGCGTCTGCCCGAGCGAAAGATCGTAGATGGCCCGGTGCGGGACCAGCACGACCGGATTATCTTGTGCGCTGACGGAGGAAATCGGGGCGGTCAAGACCAATATGATGCAGACGAAAAACGCGCTGCGTAAGGCGAAGGCGTGAGATACTGACATCAAACCCTTTATCGCGTTGCTCGATCGCGCAATGGCGCCCTCTGCCCGTTCCCTCATAATTTACGCGGTTTTTGTCTTTCGGATGGCGGCGAAGATAGGCACCTTGCGCCGCGACCGCAACCGTCCACCATCCTGCTTGCATGATGCGCCGTGATCGGCCAAGAACCCTTACAGAAACCTTGCGTATGCGAGCGGTAAGGAGGGAAAGATGGCGGGCACGGTGGAAAAGAAGTTAGGTGAGCTCGGCATCGTGCTGACGACACCGGCAGCGCCGGTCGCCAATTACGTTCCGTTCGTGCGCACCGGCAATCTGTTGATGGTCTCCGGCCAGATTTGCTACGACGCCGGCAAGCTCGTCGCCAAGGGCCAACTTGGCGGCGGCGTCTCCATCGAGGACGGCCAGAAAGCGGCACGCGCCTGCGCGGTCAACGTACTCGCGCAGCTCAAGGTCGCGTTGGGCGATCTCGACAAGGTCGTGCGCGTGGTGCGGCTCGGCGGCTTCGTCAATTCAGCCCCCGGCTTCATTGAAGGGCCGAAGGTAATGAACGGCGCTTCCGACCTGATGGTCACAGTGTTCGGCGACAAAGGCCGGCATGCGCGCACCACGGTCGGCGTCTCGGCATTGCCTCTCGATTCGGCGATGGAGGTCGAGGGTCTGTTCGAAGTGAGCTGACCAATCGAAGTGTCCCTTTTGATACCGAAGTTCGCCTGAGAGCATGCCGCAAATTCTTGCGAACTTCGGAATCGGCAGACCGGTGGCATCCACGCTCGATTGGCTGACCGCGCGACCGATCGCCCACCGCGGCCTGCATGACGCCGCGCTCGGCGTCATCGAAAACACCGCGGGCGCCGTGCGCGCCGCCATGGCCGCCGGCTACGGCATCGAGGTCGATCTGCAGATCAGCGCTGACGGCGAAGCCATGGTGCATCACGATGCCGTGCTCGGCCGCCTCACCGAAGGCGACGGCCGGCTCGACCAATTGAGCGCCGCCGCGCTCAAACGCATTGTCTTCCGCGGCAGCGCCGAACGCATGATGACTTTGGGCGAACTCTGTGACCTCGTCGGCGGACGTGTCGCCATCGTGCCGGAACTCAAGAGCCGGTTCGACGGCGACGCGCGGCTACCGCTGCGCGTCGCCGCGGTGGTCGCCGGATATGGCGGGCCGGTCGCCGCAATGTCGTTCGATCCCGTGCAGCTTAAAATGCTGCGGCAAAAGGCCCCTCGCTTGCCGCGCGGCATCATCGCTGCGAAATACCGGCCGCATCCCTATTGGGATCAGATGCCGCGGCGGCTGCGCTATACTATGGGGTCGTTGCTGCCGGCCTTGCCGGCGCAGCCGCAGTTTGTCGCCTACGCGCTCGAGGATCTTCCGGCCTTGGCGCCGTTCGTCGCGCGGCACGTTTTGTGCCTGCCGCTGTTAGGTTGGGTGGTGCGGACGGAGACCGACCGGCAACGCGCCGCGCGCTTCGCCGACCAGATGATTTTCGAAGGTTTTCGGCCAGAGGTTTTCGACCATGAGCATTGAGAAACCTCGGCAGGAGCAGGCGCACGGCGCCGGTGAAGGGCTGCGCGTAGTCGCGGTGAACGCCATCAGCGAAGCGGATGCGGCGGCGTGGGACGCCTGTGCCAAGTTGCCAGCTTATCCGGTATGTGAAAAGTCAGCCTATCCGGCTCAGACATTGGATCATGACACTGTATTTAACCCATTCTTATCGCATAATTTTCTATCTGCGCTGGAGGCGTCGAAATCGGTTGGCGGCCATTCCGGGTGGCACGTCCAGCATGTGCTGGTGCAAGCCCCAGATGGGGCACTGCTGGCCGCTGCGCCTTGTTATCTCAAGAGCCACTCGCGCGGTGAATACGTGTTTGACCATGGCTGGGCGGAGGCCTACGCGCACGCCGGCGGCAGCTATTATCCGAAGCTGCAGGTCACCGTGCCGTTTACACCGGCGACTGGACCGCGGCTATTGGTGCGTCCAGGCCCGCAGGCCGATGAGATCCGCCGCGTCTTGGCCGCCGGCCTCATCGACCTTTGCCGCATTGACGGAGCCTCCGGCGTTCATGTCACCTTCGCTACCGAGCCTGAATATCGCTTTCTCGGCGGGCTCGGCTTCCTGCAACGCACGGATCAACAATTCCATTGGGAAAACGCCGGCTACGGAAGCTTCGACGATTTTCTCGCCGCGCTCGCGGCGCGCAAGCGCAAGACCATCCGCCGCGAACGCCATGACGCCTTGCAAAACGGCGTCAGCGTGCACTGGCTCACCGGCGGCGACCTAACCGAAGACGTTTGGGACCACTTCTTCGCCTTCTACATGGAGACCGGGTCGCGCAAATGGGGCCGGCCCTATCTCACGCGCGCGTTCTTTTCGCTCGTCGGCGCGACCATGCGCGACCAAATCTTGTTGGTGATGGCCAAACGCGCCGGGCGCTGGATTGCCGGCGCGATCAATTTCATCGGCTCGCACACCTTGTTCGGCCGCCACTGGGGTGCGGTCGAGCATCACCCGTTTCTGCATTTCGAGCTGTGCTACTATCAAGCGATCGATTACGCGATCGCGCACAAGCTGCCGCGCGTCGAGGCCGGCGCGCAGGGCGAGCACAAGATCGCCCGCGGCTACATGCCGGCAACCACCTATTCGGCCCATTACATCGCCGATTCGGCGCTGCGGCGGGCGATTGCCGATTATCTCAAACGCGAGCGCGCCTATGTTGCGGCTGCCGGCGCCGAGCTTGCCGCCGCCGGGCCCTACCGGCACGATGTGGCCTGCGAAACGGATTGACGAGTATCGCTGAGGGGGAAACAGCGCGATGCCGAGCTACGATCCGAACAACGTCTTCGCCAAAATCCTGCGCGGCGAATTGCCGGCACACAAGGTTTACGAGGACGGCAAGACCTTCGCCTTTCTCGACATCATGCCGCGAGCGCCCGGCCACACCCTGGTCATTCCCAAGGCGCCGGCGCGCAACATTCTCGATATCGAGCCGGACGATCTCGCTGACCTTATCAAGGCAACACAAATGATCGCGCAAGCGGCGATGACGGTCTTTTCCGCCGACGGTCTCACGGTGCAGCAGTTCAACGAGCCAGCCGGCGGCCAGGTCGTCTTTCACCTCCACATCCACGTCATTCCGCGCAAAATCGGCGTGGCGCTCAAACCGCCGGCAAGCTTCAAGGAAGAGCCGATGGTGCTTTCCGATCAAGCGCTCAAGCTTGCCGCCGCGTTGAGGGGCGCGTGACGCATCGCGTCATTCCGGGCCGAGCGAAGCAAGGAGCCCGGAACCCATAATTACCCAATTTGCCGGATGGCCCAGCGTGCGCTCTGCGCGGTCGGCAGTATGGATTGCGGATCGACGCTGCGCGTCGATCCGCAATGACGAGTTGCTTCACCGCCCGCGGGCGACGCGCTCGATCTCGGCCCGCACTAGGCGCTCGACCAGGCCCGGGAGATTGTCGTCGAGCCACGACTTTAGCAGCGGTCGCAGCATCTCACGCACCAGATCCTCGAGCGTGCGCGCGTTTTGCACCAGCACGGTCTGCGCCAGGACGTTGAAGGCGGAGTCGACCGCAGCCGAGGTCGACCGGGAAATGAGCTGCTCGCGCTCGACGGCAGGACGGGGCCCGGGAGCGTTTTGTACCGCCGGCGCCGGTTCGGCTTCGTCGAAGCTCACGTCGGAATAACCTTCGATCCGACGAAATTGCGGCGGCGAAACCGGCGTCGGGTTGGGCTTGGGCGCGGCCGGGGCTTCCGGCTGGCCGAATGTCGGCGCCGCCATCGATTCGGTGAGATCAAGAATGTCGGAGGCCTGATCTTCTACGGCGCGGTCCATAGCGGCCTGATCCGCTGGCCCATCGAGCGCATCATGCTCGGATCGGGCCGGAGGCGGCGGATTAAGCGGAGCTCGCGGTGGCGCCGCAGTCCGGACGGACGGCTTGGGCGGCTCGGCGGGGCGTTGTGTCGTTTTGCCGGCATCGTCATCGGCAATAATGCGGCGGATGGAGGCGAGAATCT
>Ga0335074_10014487_pt1 | contig 11054 bp, 10 predicted proteins | sample Lox_Sample_23_FD_206715 | JGI IMG/M metagenome (GOLD analysis project Ga0335074, IMG submission 206715) | Soil microbial communities from Loxahatchee National Wildlife Refuge, Florida, United States - Lox_Sample_2.3 | ecosystem: Environmental > Terrestrial > Soil > Wetlands | place: USA... | reverse complement strand
TCAGGCGGTCCCGAGCTCCTTCAGCGGGCGCTCTCGCCACGTATCACGTGGCAGGTCGTGATGGCCACGCCGTCGAGCCGGGCGAACGCTGCCGCAAATGCGCTGGCGCAGCTCGTCACCGAAGCCCGACCGCAAGCGTAGGACACTGAGTGTCTGCCTCAAAATGGCCCAGCGACTATGGCTTTCCTGGACGGCAGCCGCTCGATCGCACGACGGAAAGGTCAGTTGGGACACTGACGAGTCAGGATCCGACTGGGGATTTCCCACATGCGAGCCCACCTGGGCCCACAAAAGATGTAGGGGCTACCTTCCCAAACACTCGATGCCGGACCAAGCTGTGGTCAAGAGCCGCAGTGGCATCCTGGGCCGCCTCGGCGGACCTCCGGTCCCCTCAAGAGATCGCCAGCGCCGAGCTCAAGCAGCTCAGGTTGGTGGGCGCACCGCTCGCCCAGGGCCATTTTCGGTCGACGTTCAGCTTGGCGCGCCAGCACGCCCTTGGCGGGGGGCGCAAGCCCCGGGAGGTTGCCCGGTCCCGGAAAGCCGCCTACCAGGTAGCGCTCGACCAAGCCTCAAAGGCCGACCCGGCTTTCCGGGTGGAGATGCCAGACGGGTGGTTCGACGAGGCGTGAACCTTCAGCAACTGAGAGTTCGAGTCGCCCCGGCTGCGAGTGCAGCGATCGGACCGGCAGGCACTCACTTACCATCGGCGGTTGCCGGTTCGTTCTTCGGCCCGTTGCCTTTACTTACACGCGTGTGGTACTACTTCTGCTGCCCTTGCCCGTTGGATGTCACTTTGGGTGCCCAGCAGGCCAAGGGCGACGCCCACTAGGCCAAGCAAGACACCCAAGCGGTGCCCGCTCAAGCCAGGGCGGGGCGCCGTGAGCGCCCCGGTCACCTCCACCAGTGCTAGTAGGGCCAGGCCGACGACCCGCAAGGACCGCATGGTAAGCGCTTGGCGCCGGCGCGCACGCTCGAGCGAGGCATGGGTTGGTGCCCGTCCAGGGGTCACGTCCTCCACGCTAGGCCCGTCTGGCCAGGGCGGTCATCAGCCCCAGAGTTGAAACCTCGCCGGCTTATGTCCACCCCTGGGTGGAGGTCCCGTCAACTCTGGGACAGCGGTCCGGCCCGTACAAGTTCAACCCCGGCGCCGATGACGTTTTTGCAAGTCCCGCTTAGGGTTTTCAATAGCAGAAGAATTTCGACCGCAGCAACGAGCACGGAGGAAAATGCACACGACCGAAATAGAAGGCCCAGCGGCCGAGCTGGCGGCGGTGCCGGCCCAAACGCCTGCCCCAGCGATCAGTGTCACCGGCCTTGTCAAGTCCGATGGGCCGTACAAGGCCGTTGACGGCATCGACCTGGAAGTTAGGAGTGGCGAGATCTTCGCTTTCTTGGGGCCTAATGGTGCTGGCAAGACGACGACGGCAGAGATCCTCGAAGGCTTCCGCCAGCCCAGTGCCGGCAAGGTCTTGGTACTGGGCACCGACCCGGCCGACGCCGACGGTGCTTGGCGGAACCGCGTCGGTGCCGTGCTGCAGGAATCACAACCTGAACCTGGCCTCACAATGCGCGAGTGCCTCGAACTGTACGCCGGCTACTACAGCGCCCCGCGGGACATCGACGAGACGCTCGAGCTCGTCGGGCTAGAGGAAAAAGCCAGCGCGAGGGCCGAACATCTCTCGGGTGGCCAACGCCGCCGCCTCGATGTCGCCCTTGCCCTCATTGGGGACCCCGAGCTCATTTTCTTGGACGAGCCGACTACCGGGCTCGACCCATCGGCGCGCCGTGACGCCTGGGAGGTCATCGACGGGCTGCGCCGGCTCGGCAAGACCGTTTTCCTCACGACCCACTACATGGACGACGCAGAGCACCTGGCCGACCGGATCGCTGTCATCGCCGAGGGCAGGATCGTCGCCGAGGGCACACCAGGAAAACTCGGCGGGCGAGACGGCTTGGGCGCAACTGTAACATCCAGCCTCCCAAGTGGCCTAGGTGTGAGCGACCTGCCGTCTGCCCTCCAGTTGCTCGCCACCAGGGGGCCGGGGCGCAGCGTCGTGCTCCACAGCCACTCCCCGCTCGCCCACGTCCATTTTCTTAGCGACTGGGCGGTCACCACCGGCGTCGACCTCCCACACCTCGAAGTCCGCCGGCCTTCTCTCAAAGAGGTCTACCTATCCCTCACCGACCACCGAAAGGACAACCAATGATCTTCCTCATTCGCTGGCTAGTACGCCGCTTACGTGCCCGTGAGCAAAGCGTCCGGGCTCACCCAAACCACTGAAAGGACGAACAATGATCTTCCTTATCCGCTGGGCCTACCGGCGCTCGCGTCCCAAGAGGGGCGGGGAGCCGCCGAGAGCGCCCAGGACCGCAGGACCTGAGCCCAAGGCCAAGAGCGACTTTTCGCTCGTCCTTCACCAGACCCGCTACGACGTGGTGAGCTTCTTCCGCAACGGCCAGGCCAGGTTCTTCACTCTGGCCCTACCAGTTATGTTCTTGGTCATCTTTGTGAGCCTCTTCGGCAGTGGGACAGTAGGGCCCGACCACACGAAGGAGTCGACTTATTTCGTGCCCGGCATCGCGGCCATGGCCGTGATCTCAGCCTCGTTTGTCAACCTGGTCATATCGGTCACCGCACAGCGCGAGGCTGGAGTACTCAAACGACGCCGGGCGACACCTGTGCCTGCAGCTGTGCTCATCGCGGGTAGGGCCTTGACCGCCGTTTCCATCTCGTTGATGGTCATCACTATCGTCCTCGTGATCGGCCGCCTCGCGTACAACGTCGGCGTGCCCCTGCAGGCGCTGCCTGCCTTGGCGCTTACCGCGATTGTCGGTTCGGCAACCTTCTGCGTCTTCGGTTACGCCGTCTCCACCCTGATCAGCTCTTCCGACGCCGCCCAACCCATCGTCCAAGCGACCGTACTGCCGCTTTATTTCATCTCGGGCGTCTTCGTGCCTGGGGTCGAGATCCCCAGCTGGCTACAACGCATCGCCCAGTTCTTCCCGGTCGAGCACCTGGCAGCCCCCACCACGGCTTCGGCCCAACCGGCCAAGCGAATTCGGTCGCCTGGGGCGATCTCGGTGTGCTGGCCGTCTGGGTGATCGCTGGGCTTGTCGTCGCGCTGTGGCGCTTCAGGTGGGCACCGGCCGCCGCCATGGCCTGAGAGTTGGGTGCACAACCATGTCAGACGCACAACTGCACACTTCACACCCGGCACCGCACGAGGCCGCATTTGAAGACGCCCGACCACAAGCGAGGCACAAGGGCTGACCAACGGGCCCGATGGAGACGGGTGCACACTAGGGAAAGCCCTAAATTTCGCCTCGACACGTTGACGGGCTGCGGGTCGAGCCGTATCCTTACCGCGTGCCAGTCACCCGCCACAGGGTGGTGCGCTTCGCGATGCTCACCACAGTTGCTGCGGCGCTTGCACTCTGGTGCTCCGTGGCAGTTGAACCCGCGGGCGCGGACAGTGGCCCCTGGGCGGTGCTGGAGTACCAGGGCGGCTCGACGACCACCAATACCGGCTACAACCTTGACGGCTCTTTCAACTTCAAGAGCACCTTGACCGAAGAGTGGGACGCGACGGCGACCACCTACCTCAACTCGACGGCGCAAACCTACTGGAGGTTCACGAAGCTCACCGGGAGCGTCACTTATTCGGGGGCATACTCTGACGGCCATCAAACCCAGGCGCCGTGTTCGGCGACGCTCGGGCCCGCGCCCGACTCCCAGCAGCAACCAGCGGTATACCCGACGGTCGGCCCGTGGGGCACGCCGAGCCAGCCAGGGTACGTCCCAGATGGTGACATCGACGCGGTCGCGTCGATGTCATGGGTGCACTACCACAACAGCGACGATGACCCCGAGTCCTTTTGCAGTGGCGTCACCCAGGCAGGCGTCGGTGGCGATGCGTGCATCACTTATCCACCTGGGATGGCAGCTGAGATCCAGGCCGCCGAGCAACCGGAGATGATCGTGCCTTACGGTGGTCCCTTCACTAAGCACTTCAATGTCGGCGGCATCGCAACAGGCAAGTACAACGGCACCAGTCAGCAGTGCGCCACGACGAAGGTGTCGCTGACCTCGAGCCTGACGGTCGATAGTGCCACGACCGGCTCACCACCGGCGTCGCTCGGCGGTGGCTCATCGCCGCCCGTCGTGCCGCAGGACAGTCGCCAGAGGGTCAAGAACCTCGCGAACACGGCGCTCAAGCAGAACGTGCGCCAAGCACTGTACCCGTGCGTTGTGGCGACCACGGGGGCCACTCTTGCGACGTACGGGTACGGCACGCTCTCCTACGTCCCGCTGGTGACGGGAACGGCGATGCTGGCATACACGGGCCCGATCTGTGTGAGCGAGTACAGGTCGATCGTGAGAGAAACTCAGACGGTCGAGGATCCCCCCCTGTACGATTACACCAAGCTCGCGGTGCCGGCCAGAGCACACCTTGCAGCGGTCAACTCCCCGTGCTCCAAGTTCACTGGGGACGCACACGCTTTGTGCCTCACACTCGCATCTGACTTGGACGCTCTTTCCGGCAAGGTATCGGACGTTGAGACGATCGACGCTGCGCTTGAGACCACGATCAGTCGTTGGACCGCGGCCCTTGCCGACAATGACAACACCTCTGTGAAGGAACAGCAGGATCAGGCTGGGAAACTGGAGGATGAGCTCGCGACGGCGAAGCAGGCGCAGACTACCGCCAGCGCAGCTGTAGAGAAGATCCTCGTCGCCCACAAAGTCGCGATCAACGTCAGCGCGGCCCGTGACGCCGAGGCGATCACGACGCTCGAAGAGGATGTCTCCAAGGCAGGGGTGAGCGCGAGCGAGCTGGAATCTCTCGCGGGGAGCGCGCTCGACGCTCAGTCCTTCAACGAGATGACAACGCTGGAAAGCCCGTACTGACAATCGGACTTCGGTTCGTCAGGTTCGGGGGCCTCGGCCGCGAAACGCTGCGGCCCTGTCCGCCCACGCCGGCAGAAGGGTTACGGACAGAAATATCCGACCCACCCCGAGGGGATCGAGATCGACCCAGCCATATCCCCTTGACGGGTGGTGCGCCACTGCGCGTTCTCGGCCGAGGTACTCCCGGACCTTGTAAGCCTCCGCGAGGACAACCCGGCTGTGGGGGTACAGGTCGCTCCCATGACAGCAGCGACCGAAAGCCGCGACCACAGACGCGCGGCGGGCCCTAGGGCCCGCTCGAGGGCCGCGGCGCTGAATTTGCAGGCCCGACTGAAGGCAAAGTTGGCAGTGCCGAGCGAACGCGCGTCATCCGGGCCGCTCCACGGCTCAGAATAGATGATGTGTCCTGGCGGCTCACCAAAACGCTTATCGGTGCGGCGGCGGGCGTCGTTGCCCTGATGGCCTTTCTGGGCGTGGCGGAGCTGGTGGCCGTCGCGGTAGGCCCAGGATCGGCGGCGGCTATCGCCATCGGCCAAAACGCCATTGCCCACACTCCTCAGAGCTTGAAGGAGTTTGCCATCAGCCACTTTGGTGAGGACGACAAGAATGTCTTGCTCGCCGCTATATATACCGGCTTGGTCCTGCTGGCGGCCGCTGTGGGCTCGGTCGCCGCGCTCACTCGCCGGGCGGTCGCATTTATCTCTGTCTGCTTGCTCGGGGCGGTCGCGACCGTTTCGGCGGTTACCCAGCCCACCGCGTCGCCCTCCTACGGGCTGCCCTCGTCTGCCGGTTCCCTCGCCGCAATTTGCGTCTTGGGCCTGCTGCTCAAGGCTACGCCTGCCACACGAGGCGCCCATGAGAGCACCTCGACCGTGCCTGAGGGCAAGTGCCTCTCCCGGCGCCGTTTCGTCTTCGCCGGTGCTTCGCTCGTAGGCACAACTGCAGCGCTTTATGCCTTTGGCTCCCAGGCAATGAGCACCATTTACAACGCTGCCCGCTCCCGCGCCGCGGTCAGGCTGCCCAAACCATCCAGTCCAACGCCGGTGGTCGCCGGTACGGGGTTTGACATAGCCGGTTTGAGCCCTTACATAACGTCCAACCAGGACGTCTACCGAGTGGACACGGCTCTCGTGGTCCCGCAGCTCTCGACCGAGGGCTACAGCCTCAACCTTCACGGGATGGTCGAACAGCCCGCGGTTTATTCCTTCGACGAGCTGGCCGGGATGGGCCTCGTCGAGCGCACGATCACCATGGTCTGTGTCAGCAACCCTGTCGGCGGCCCTTACCTGGGCAACGCGCGGTGGACCGGGGTACTACTGGCGGATCTGCTCCGTAAGGCCCGCCCGCACCCGGGCGCGGACCAGTTGCTCATTCAGGGTAAGGGCCGCGGCCGAGTCGCCTAACGTCGCGCACTTGGGCTGTCGTGGACTATTCGCCGACCATCTTCGTCCGAACAGCGCAATAGCGCAGCGCCGTTTCGTGGACCATCCGTGGACCATCGGGTCCAAATGGGGGCTAATAGGGGCGAATACAGTACAGTCCCCTGTCATCAAAGCTAGGTTGACTAACGGCTCAAAGGCGCTGGTAGAGCCTCAAAAAGGCTGGTGACGACGTGGCACCCCCAACGGGATTCGAACCCGTGCCGCCGCCTTGAAAGGGCGGTGTCCTAGGCCGCTAGACGATGGGGGCTAGAGCTGTGAAGTCTACGGGCTCCGGCCCCAGCTCAGCCGTGCTCTCGGGGATGTGGCCGGAGCTGCCAGTTCGTCCCCGAGGGTGTGTCCTGAACTTCGATCCCCGCAGCCTCGAGCAGGGAGCGAGCACGATCTGCATCGGCAAAGCGTCCCTCGTCGCGAGCGAGCCGGCGGTCGGCTAAGAGGGCCTCCACCAGCGGCGCCAGCTGGTCCCGAGGATCGGTCATGCCCCCGTCCGCGGCCTCGCCGAGCCGGAGGACCTCGCGCCGTAAGGTGTCGCGAGCGCGGTCGAGCTCGTCGGACTCGAAGGTATCGGCCGACCACTCGTGCACCGCAGTCTCGAGCTGCAAGGTTGCCTCGGTGGCGGCGGCGGGGTCCCCCGAAGCCAAAGCCTGGTCGAACGCCTCGCTCAGCGTCGCCACCTCGGACATGAGAGGGCTCGGACCGGGCCTGGCGGGGCTCGGAGAGCGCCGCGCTCGGAGCTCGTCGCTGCTATCGGTCACAGCCTTGGGGGAGCGCTCGCCTACGCCACGGCCGGTGGCAGCCGCCAGCCCCGGGAGCTCTTCGATGCCGGCGACAGCACCCGCCGGGAGCTTCGTCTGCTCGCCCCGGTTACGGACGGTGACCGTGCCGAGACCGGACACGCTCATGGTGCCCTCGTCGAAATCAAAGAGGCAAGCGGTGTGCTCGTCGACCCCGAGCACCCAGCCCGTCGGCGGCAACTGGTCCTCCATCAGCCGGAGACGTTGCTCGCCCAGGTAGCAATAACGCGTGTCGTGCGTGCCCCCTTCGGCGTTGTCGAAATGCGGGATGACGGCGACCTCGAGGCCGAACGGCCCCAACAAATCGAGGCCTTCGTACCACGAGGGGTCGGTGCCGGCTTTGTAGATCTCATAGACAGGTACCGTCCAGTGCCCGAGCGTAAGCGCCGCTGCTGAGGAAAACACGAGGCAACCACCCGAGGAGAGTTTGCCGGCGAACAAGCGGGGAAAAGCCGTGAGGCGCCACTGGCGCAAGGCGTACGTCGGGCTGCCCGGGCCGGAGAAAACCCATCCTGCCTCGCCAACTCGTGCCTGTGCCGTCTCTACTTCCAGGGCGGGAGCACCCTCGGCTCGCCGGAGGGAGGCAACTCCGACGTCGCGGCCGGCACTTTCCTTGAAGTACCGCACGGCTTTGGCCGAGATGTCCGCCGCATTGGGCTGGAACCCATAGGGCGTGTCCAGTATCACTGCGCCTGCCTCACCGACCCGCTCGAACAACTGCCTGTGCACCTTGGCCATCGTCGGCGTCGTCTCTCCCGAGCCGAGGATGCAGAGCAAGCGGGGCAACGTGCGGAGCGCCTATTTACACGAGCTGGCGGCGCAATGGTCCCCTCACACCGTCGAGGCTGGACTGGACGGACGGCGATGAGCCGGGCTGATAGCGACGACGACTCGTACCTGGGCGACCATGTCGCGCTCGAACTCTTCCCAATTGGGGTGCTCGCCCGCAATCTGGGCATAGATAAAGCGCAGCAGTGCCATAGCCGCAGGGAGCTCGATGATGGACGCGGTGCCGTCGACTTGTGCCCAGCTCCCGAAGAACCCGTCGTTGAGCGCGCATATCGAAACCCGCGGATCCCGCTTGATGTTGCGCACCTTGGCAGTCGGCGCCGTCGTCGAAATCAAGATCCGGCCATCATTTCCCACTGCCTGGACGATCGGCGACATCTGGATGCTGCCGTCGCGACGCTGCGTAGCGAGAACGGCTCTGTGGTTGTGCCGGAAAAACTCGAGCGGATCTTCAGCCATCGAGGTCCTCGGCGAGCGCGTCGATCACGAGCGACTGGAGAGCCGTGAGCACGTGGTAAAGGATGTGGGGAGGATCTTGAGGGTCGTCGGGCATTTCCTCCTCGGTCACATCGAGGAGGGTGCCGAGCCAGAGCCGGATGTCGTTTATGGCCCTCATCCAAGCGTCCAGCTCCTCGGCGCTCAGCTCGGTGGCCTCAGCAGTCTGTGAAAGGGTCTCGAGCTCTGCCGCCTTGTTGCCTTCCAGCTCCTGGCCCACGAGAGCGCGGTAGCCGGCCTCGGCTTGGGGGTCGGTCGCGTATGCGGGCGGGAAAAGCCGCCGGAGGTTAGCTCTTTCGCTCTCCTCGGAAAAAGCCTGTTTCAGCTGCAGCGGGAGCTCCTTCAGGAGGGCCCGTTCTTCGGGGCCGAGCTCGACCGCGTAGCGTCCTGGCCCACAACGCCAGAAGATGTCTTGAGAACTTTCGTCGTAGTCGCTCAGCTGTCCTGCTCCATCGTCGCCCATAACCCGTGCTCGTGCAGCCTGAAAACGTCGAGCTCGGCCTTCTCACGCGGCCCGCTCGAAACCACCGCCTTGCCCTTGGTGTGCACGTCCATCATGAGCTTGTGGGCCTTTTGCTTGCTGTACCCGAACAGCTTTTGGAGCACGAAGGTCACGTAGGTCATGAGGTTGATCGGGTCGTTCCAGACGATGACCTTCCACGGCCGGGCGAGGTCTGTGACCTCCGAGCTTTCTGGCCGCTTGACCTCGACCGGGGCTGTTGATGTCATCTGCTAGCTGTACCTCTGGATCCTCTCGGCCCTCACGTGCGGGACAGTCGGGTGCGCGCCCGCCTGCCCCACCGCCGGCACCTCAGCCGGCGAGCGGCGCTCGTACAGGCCGAGGTTGAACGCTGTCATTGCGATCACCACCATGGTGGCACCGGCTTCATGGAACCCTACAAGGAGCACGGGGTCGCCTGTGAAGTACTGCGTGTAGCCGACGGCCGCCTGAGCGACGAGGACGACGAGGAGGACCTCACCCCGGAGCATCACGGGCCGTGGAGCGCGGGAAAGGTGCAGCGACCACAGCGTCGCCACTGTGACGGCCAGCAGCACCTCAACAGAGGTCCCGTGCAACTGCGCGACCGTGTGCAGCGAGAACGCGAACCTCGGCACGCCGGGTGCCCCGGCGTGGGGGCCGGTGGACGTTACGACGGTCCCCAGGGCAACGACCAGCAGCGACAGGCCGAGCATGCACCGGGCCGCCACCAGCTGGCCACGGCGCACCAGGAGGACCGCCGGGGGCAACCGGGAAAGGTTGTAGCGCCTCGGCTTGGGGCAGGTGCGGTGCTCCTCGGCCGTCTCCGGCTGGCGTGCCCGGTGGTAGAGCACAAGGGCGTTGACCAGGAGGGCCACAGCCAGGAGGAAGTGGGCCATGACAAACTGGGGAGCGAGCTTGTGGAGCACAGTCTCCCCGCCGAGCACGACCTCGGCCAGGATGCCTGCGACCAATCCGGCCGCCAGCCAGTCGAGGTCGCGCCGCCTCGGCCGCCGCCGCATGGCGGCGAGCGCCACCAGCACGATGCAGACCGTGATCGCCACATTGACGAGACGGTTGCCGAACTCGACCCAGGCGTGGAACTGGAGCGGTGCCACGACGCTCGTGGCCGTGCAAGCAGGCCAATCGCTGCAGCCGAGCCCAGAGCCGGTCAGCCTGACGGCGCTCCCGCTAACTACCGCGATCGCTACGGCGAGCACCGATAGCCCGGCGACCTTGGCGAGAAAGGCGGGCGCGGACGTGGCGGCCCAAGCGTCCCTGACCCACGTGGCGACCTGACCCCGAGCTGCCCATTGAGCATTTGGCAAAGCGGCGACGTGCGGCTCTTCCGCTCCGGGGCCCGTCGATGCCATCGGGTCGATGCTAGGGCTGGCAGGGCCTGGTTTGTCGTCCCACCGGCCAACCCCTAACCTTTGGGCAAGTGGTACAAGTCGTAACTGACGGCGGCACGCTCCCGCTTTCCCGGTCCCCTCGGCCCGCCCCCTCTGTGCCCTCGCGGCCCTCGGTGGACGCGCGCCCGGCTCGGGCCCAGGCAGGCGGGATGGCCCGGGTGGCCGCGTTCGTCGCCCTCACCAAACCGCGGATCATCGAATTGCTCCTCGTCACGACGCTGCCGACGATGGTCGTCGCCGCCGGGGGATGGCCCTCCCTCCGGCTCGTCCTTGTAACCCTCGTCGGTGGTGCAATGTCGGCCGGGGGGGCCAATGCGGCCAACATGTGGCTCGAGCGCGACATCGACGCCTTGATGAAGCGGACGTCGCAGCGGCCTCTCGTTACCGGTGCCGTGAGCCCCCGTGCAGCGCTCGTGTTTGCCACGGCGCTCGAGGTTTGCTCCTTCCTCCTTCTTTGGCTGGCGGTTAACGCGCTCGCGGCGGTCCTGGCGCTTTCGGCCGCGTTGTTTTACGTGTTCGTCTACACGGGCCTCTTGAAGCGCATCTCGCCCCAGAACATCGTTATCGGGGGGGCTGCGGGGGCGGTGCCGGTGCTGGTGGGCTGGGCGGCGGTGACAGGGTCCCTCGGGTGGGCACCGCTGCTGCTGTTCGTGCTTGTGTTCGTCTGGACGCCGCCCCATTTCTGGGCGCTCGCCATCCGTTACCGCGACGACTACGCGAGGGCGAACGTCCCGATGA
>Ga0335074_10014486_pt1 | contig 11054 bp, 7 predicted proteins | sample Lox_Sample_23_FD_206715 | JGI IMG/M metagenome (GOLD analysis project Ga0335074, IMG submission 206715) | Soil microbial communities from Loxahatchee National Wildlife Refuge, Florida, United States - Lox_Sample_2.3 | ecosystem: Environmental > Terrestrial > Soil > Wetlands | place: USA: Florida... | reverse complement strand
GTGACCTGCGCGGCGCGACGGTCGGACTGCTGGTGAATACCAAGAAGAACGCGGACGTCTTCCTTGACGAGGTCGGCCGGCTCCTGGTCGGGGAGTACGGTGCCGCCAGCGTGCTCACGCGCACCAAGCAGAACTTCGCCCAGCCAGTTTCCGAGGGCCTGCTCAAGGAGCTCACCACCGAGTGCGACGTGGTTGTCACCGGCGTCGGTGACTGCGGTTCCTGCAGCGCGTCCGCGGTCACCGACGGCGTCCTGCTGGAGGGCCGGGGCACCCCGGCCGCGGTGATCTGCAGCGACGCGTTCCGCTCCAGCGCGGACGCGATCGCGGCGCTGCGCGGGGCCCGGGGCTACCAGTACGCGACCACTCCGCACCCGGTAGCCGTGCTCAGCCCGGAGCAGGTTCGCGCCCGCGCCGCCGCTGTGCTGCCGGACGTGCTGGACCTGCTCGTCGCCCCGGCGGGCGGCAGCGGTGGCACGCCCGGATGACAGTCCCTGATACGTCGGGACCCGGCACGCCGGATCCCGACGCCGCCCAGCAGGCCATCGAGTACTGCTATGCCCGGGGCTGGTCCGACGGCCTGCCGCTGGTCCCGGTGTCGCAGCCGCTGCTGGACGCGTTCCTGGCCCAGACCAGCCGCGACCGGCATGAGGTGATCGGCTCGGCCGAGCAGACCGGCCGGGACTGCACGGTCGAGCTCGCGGCCATCAACGCCGCGATGGCCGGCTGCCGGCCCGAGTACTTCCCGGTCGTGCTGGCCGCGTTCGAGGCGCTGATGCTCGACCGCGCGGCCCGCGGCGGCGGCTGGCAGAGCACCAGCGGGCCAGCCCCGCTGATCGTCGTCAACGGCCCAGTACGCCATGAGCTTGGCTTCAACGGCACCGGCGGCGTCTTCGGCCCCGGCTTCCGCCCGAACGCGACTGTCGCCCGGTCGGTTGGCCTGATTGTGCGCAACGTCTTCGGCATCGTCCCGCAGGTGCTCGAGCAGGCGACGCAAGGCCTGCCCGGCCGGTGGTCGATCTGTATCGCCGAGAACGAGGAGGAGAGCCCATGGGAACCGGCGTCAGCCGAGGCCGGGCTGCCCGAAGCGACCAGCGCTGTGTCGGCGACGCTGCTGCGCACCTGCGAGTTCGTGGACAACCGGCACACTCAGGACGCCGAGCAGGTGCTCTGGGACTTCGCCGACACGATCTCCCGCACCGGCGCGCTGATCTTCAGGGACACATCGTGCGGGGTGGTGTTCTGCCCCGAGCACGCGCAGCTGCTGGCTGACGCGGGATTTTCAAAGAACGATGTCCGCGACTGGCTCATCGAGCACAGCGGACGCACAGCGGCTGACCTGCGCCGCGCGGGCAAGGATGGTCTGGGCGGCTACGTCAGGTTCGCAGCCGGCGCCGAACCCGAGGACGGCACCGCGTTCTCCCGCATCCTGCCGTCGCGCCAGCACGTGCCGGTGCTCGTGGCCGGGGCCAGGAACGCGGCGATCTCCATGGTCGTCCGCGTCTTCGGCCTGTGGACCGGCACCGCGGTCCCGATCCAATCCGTGCCAGGGACTGAACGGAGTGAGCGATGAGGCTGCGGGTGCTGCTGGAGCCACGGTACGGCGCGAGCTATGACCAGATACTGGCGCTCGCCCTGGCGACGGAGGAGGCCGGCTTCGACGCGTTCTTCCGCTCTGACCATTATCTCGGCATTCAGCCAGCCGAGCCCGCGCTCCGGCCGACCGACTCCTGGACGACCCTGGCTGGCCTCGCGATCCAGACCAGCCGGGTCCAGCTGGGCACGCTGATGACCGCGGGCACGTTCCGGAACCCGGCTCAGCTCGCCATCGAAGTGGCGACCGTGGACGCGATGAGCGGCGGGCGGGTCGAGCTCGGCATCGGGACCGGCTGGTACGAGCGGGAGCACCAGGCGTACGGCATCCCGTTCCCGGCTGTCGGCGAGCGCTTCGACCGGCTGGAGGAGGCGCTCAACGTGATCACCGGGCTGTGGACCACGCCTGCGGGAGGGACCTTCAGCTTCTCCGGCAAGCACTTTGAGCTCGACACGTGCGCGAACTTCCCGGCCACAGCACACGACCTGGCCGGAACGCCAGGCCCGCGACGCGGCCCGCGCATCATCATCGGTGGCGGCGGACCGCGGCGCACCCCCGCGCTGGCCGCACGGTTCGCCGACGAGTTCAACACCGGCCTTGGCCTCGGCCAGGGCCTGCCGGAACGGTTCGCCTACTTCCGGCAGGTGGTCAGCGAGCATGGCCGGGATCCGGCCACGATCCGGCTGTCGACCACGTTGCCGGTGTGCTGCGCTGCTACCAAGGCCGACGCCGGCTCCCATGCCGAGTTCCTCGGCGAGGCAGGCGCCAGGCTGCTGAGCGTCGGCGTCGTCGGAACGCCCAGCGACGTGCTGGAACGTCTGGAACAGCTCGCCGAGGCCGGCATCGACACGGTGTACTTCCACGTCTACGACGTGGACTACATAGATCAGGTGCGCCTGCTCGGACAGGAGGTAGTACCGCATGCAGCCTGAGGGCAACGCCGAGAAGAAAGCGATGTCCGAGACCAAAGCGGAGCACATCCGCGGGCTTTGAACGCGCCTATTTCCAGCTCGTCAACCAGCACGCCATAATCTGTTAACTGTCCGTTATCCCAATGCCGATTACCTGCACTTTTGCGGAGGATCCGATATCTGTCGGGTCGCCAAAGTTTGTATGCTTTTTTGCCGTGAGTGATCTTCCGGCGCCAAATTGGTACACCGACCCCCATAACTCCTCCCAGGTTCGCTGGTGGGATGGAGCCGAATGGTCGGACTCGACCCTTCCGCATCCCAATCTCGGGGGTGCTTCGCCGCTGACTGCTGCCGTGGCCGTTGCCGCTGCCCCGGCGCTTGCGAGCGCTGGCCTTTCCGCCGCGCCCCAAGCTGCCGTCGCTGCGCCGCAGACGGTAGCTGCGCCGCAGGCTGCTGCCCCCGCGCCGGCCGCGGCCCCGAAGTCCGCGCCAGCCAGCTGGCAGTCGGCACCTGTACCGGCTGCCGGGAGTGTGCCTGTCGGCAATCACACCTGGCAGTCCGCACCGTCGATTCCCCCGGCGGTCCCGTCGAGCCCCCCGGCCGCACCGGCGGGCACCAACGGCGCCAGTTCCCAGGGTGAGCCTTCCTCCCGGTGGCGGGGCGGGCTGCGGGCCCGGAAGCTGGGCCTGCCCGTGTGGGTATGGTCCGCTGCCGCGGTGCTGGTTGTTGTCCTGCTGATCGTCGTCATCCCTTCGGGCGGCGGCAGCACCAGCAGCAGTTCGGCCGTTAACGCGGCCACGTGCCCGAACGTCATCCGGGTACTCGACCGGCAGCTTGCTGGCACAAGCCTGGCCACCATTACCAACCAGGTCATCGCCAGCCCGGCGAGCGCGGCCAGCCCGCTGCAGCAGTATGCGGCCGGCTTCCGCCAGGCTGCTGAACAGGCAACGGCGGACCCGCTGCTGCATCAGGAACTCAACGAGGTGGCGAATGACGCGGGCTTCGCTGGTGTCACCGCTTCGACCGGGTTTGGCGACATGGGCTCTGACCTGGTGAAGCTGGGACAGGACGTCGCCACGGTCGACGCTGCGTGCGGCGTCACCCCGCCGTTTGCCCGGTAGGCCCGGTAAGGTGTAACTGTCGGCGCTCTGTTCGCCATCTGCGCCAGTGCCGCTGCCCTTCTATACCCCACGGCCACCGTTGTGTAAAGCGATGTCTCCCCTCCGAACGAAGTGCGTATTGTGTCCCATATGAGTGATCTTCCCGGTCCGGACTGGTACACCGATCCTCACGATCCAGGCTCGGTGCGCTGGTGGGACGGGACTGGGTGGACGGACAACACACGGCCGCATCCTTCTGCCGCTGCATCCTCGTCCGTGCCGTCTCCGGCGCCTGTGCAGGCACCGAGTTACGGCCAGCACTCGGCGCAGGACTATGGCCAGCAGGACTACGGCCAGCAGGACTACGGCCAGCAGCAGGACTACGGCCAGCGGCAGGACTACAGCCGGCAGTCGGCGTCTGGTTACGGCGAGCAGTCGGCACCGAGTTATAGCCAGCAGAGTTATAGCCAGCAGAGTTACAGCGAGCAGAGCTACAGCCAGCAGTCCGCATCCGGTTACGGTCGCCAGCCGGCGGCCGATTGGAGCCAGGACTGGGAGCCTGGGCACTCGAATGGGAGCCAGGCCACTTTGGCGGGCGGTGCCAATGACTGGCAGCCGTCGCTGGCGGGCCCTTCAGGTGGCGGCGATGACTGGCAGCGGTCGCCGACCTACGGTTCGGGCAGGGGCAATGACTGGCAGCAGACGCTGGCGGGCCCGGCGGTCGGAACCGACGACTGGCAGCAGTCGCCGGGGGGCCCGGCGACCGGAGCCGACCCGTGGCAGCAGCCGGCTGGTGACCCGGCAGCAGGATCAGGAGGCTGGCAGCAGCCGCTGCCCGGAGGGCAGTACCCCGCGCGCCGCTCCGGCCGGCGTCGGCTCGGCATCATCGGCGGAGGTCTGGCGGCCGTTGTCCTTATCGTCGTCATCGTTGTAGCAGTCTCGAACGGCACCACCTCGGCCAGTAACACGGCAGTCTGCAACCAGGTAGCGAAGCTGCTCACGCAGCAGCTTTCCGGGATCACCAACCAGGCGAGCACCAGCCCGGCAAAGGCCGCCAGCCTGCTGCGGCAGTACGCGAGCAGCTTCCGGCAGGCGGCGCAGAGCGCCTCGTCCGACCCGACACTGCAGCGTGACCTCACCAACTTCGCCAATGACGCGAGCAACGCCGCCCAGGACCTCACCGACGGCAACTTCACCAAGCTGGCAAACACCGACCTGCCAAAGATGCAGGCCGACGAGAACGCGCTGAACAAGGACTGCAGCTGAGCCAGCGCCCTTCGTCTCGAGCCTGGGCGCGTCAAAGCTGCCCGTGGCATGTGCCCAGTTCTGCAGGCATATTTCTGGCTACGACAGCATGAGGGCTATATGCTCGCTTCGTGACAGGCCACTCTGGGGATAACTGGTACCCAGACTCGCAGAGCCGCGGCGAGCCGCTCTTGTGGAATGGCGACCGGTGGGTAACGGCAAGAGGGCCGAAGCACGCGGCAAGCGTGCCTGCGGCAACGTCTACCTATTTGGCTGAACCGGCCGAACCGTTGAAGGACGATTCACCGCCGCCGCCAGCCGCCCGGGTTGTTCGGGCCGCGCCCGTCGTTCGGGCGCCCGTCGTTCGGGCCGCCCCGGTCGCCCGGGCCGCCCTGGTCGCGACCGCGACGATGCCGCAGCCTGATGACTCGGTGCCCAGCAGCCCCTCGTTTCCCAGCACACCGTCCGCCCCGGAAGACGATGTCCCGTCGCCGGAGCCGACAAACACCTGGCGCACCTGGGCCGGCGTGGCCGCCGTTGTAGCCGCGTTCGCCATCGTCGCCGTGGTCGTCTCCGGCCATCCGGGCGGCATCATCGCGCCGACCAGCTCGTCCGGGCAGCCCGCGCAGGCGGCTCAGACTCAGCCGAGTCAGCCCGCGCTACCGAGCCCGTCTCCTCGGCCCCAGTCTGGTGCCCAGCCCACTCAGTCGCCGCGGCCTGCCCCAACCACGCCGGCAGGTCTGATCGGTCAGCCGAGCCCGTCCCCTCAGTCCGGCCAGCCCTCGCCCAGCACCGGGCCGACCGGCAGCGGCTCGCCGCCCAGTCAAGCGCAGTTGTGCCAAACCATCGCGGACCCGCTTCAGCAAAACCTCGATCTGGAGCTGGCGGTCGGCGTAGCGGACCCGAAGGGCACCACGTTCCCGCAGCTGGTGAGCAACTTCCGGCAGGCAGCGCAGCGCACCTCGTCGGACCCGGCGCTGTCGGGTGACCTCACCGCCGTGGCCGACGACATGGCCAGGGCAGACGCCGACGATGTCAATGGCTCCCTGGCCGCCCTGGCCTCCGACCTATCGCAGCTGAACAACGACGACACGACACTCACTAACCTCTGCTCGTAGCTCAGGAGGCTCGTAGCTCAGGAGGCTCGTAGCTCAGGAGGCTGGGCCGCTGCCGAGGTCGACCGTCGCGGTGTGGGACTGACCGGTTGTGTCGGTCCAGCCGATCTCAACCTTGTCCCCAGGGTGGTGCGGGACGAGGATCTTGGACAGGTCTGTGGCCGAGTTTACGGTCTGGCCAGCCAGCGAGGTGATCACGTCTCCGGCCTGCAGCCCGGCCGCCTGGGCGGCCCCGCCGTTCACCACGCCGTTGATAACGGCGCCCGATTGTGAACCGCCCTGGCCCGGGTTACCGAACCCGCTACCGGGAGCGCCGTTGCCCGACGAGCCAGACCCGGAGAGCGTGACTCCGAGGAAGGCGGTGGCGCCGACGTGGATGACCGACGTCCCGGCCCCCGACTCGATCTGCCGGGCGGTGGAGATTGCCTGCGAGATCGGGATCGCGAAACCCTGCGTGCCCGACGACTGCGACTGGAACGAGAACCCGGACGAGGCCGCCGTGTCCATCCCGACGACCTGGCCATCGGCATTGACCAGCGATCCGCCGGAGTCACCCGACTGGATGTCGGCGTTGGTCTCGATCATCCCGGACAGCTGCTCGTCAGTGCCGTCAAGGTCATCGCTGGCCGTGATCGACTGGTTGAGCGCGGTGATAGAGCCGCCGCCTGCCGACGGCGTGCCGCCTACCCCGCCGGCATTGCCGATGGCGACCACTGGCTCGCCGACGGTCGGAGCCGAGGTGCTGATGGAGGCGGTCTGCAGCCCGGACGCGCCGCTCAGCTGGATCACGGCCATGTCATGTGTGTTGTCGTAGCCGACCACGGTGGCGCTGTAGGTCTTACCGTTCCCGATGTCGGTCACGCTGATCGAGGTGGCGTCGTCGATCACATGGTTGTTGGTCAGCACCTCGCCGGTTGAGGTGAGCACGATACCGGTGCCGGCGCCGCCGTCGTCCTGATAGCCGAACTCGACGTTGATGTCGACAAGGGCTGGGTCCACCTTCGCCGCGATCGCGCTGACGTTCGCAGGCGCCCCGGAACCCGAAGGCGTGCTGCCCGATCCTGGCTGCTGGCCACCGGATCCGAACGGCTGCGTGCCCGGGTTACCCGAGCTCGGCGACGTCTGAGACGGGGTCGGCGTCGTTGACCCCGACGACGCGGTGTTCTCGGGCGAGGTTGGCCCGGCCACCGCGTAGGCGATGCCCGCACCCGCCCCCGCGGCGACGAGCGCCACAGCGATGACCGTCGCCGCCTGGCGCAGACGCGCGGACCGGCGCCCCCCGCCGCCGCCCGGCGGGCCTTGCCATCCGCCACCGCCGGGTCCCGCCCATCCACCGCCGCCGGGCCCTGCCCATCCGCTGCCGCCCTGGCCTGCCCACCCGCCCGGGTAACCGCCCTGGTAGCCGCCCGCGGGATAGCCGGACCACGTCGGCTCCCAGTGCTGCCCCGCGGCCCCTGCTAGCTGCGGGTCGCGGGGATCCCGCCGCTCCGGGACTGCCCCCGGTACGGTCCACGCCCCGGAGTCCTCCGGGCGCTCTGCTCCTGGCTCCGCTTCGCTCATGTCCCTGCTCCGGCCAGCCGATGGGTCATCGTTCTGTATCCAGGATCAGACGCTCTGCTCAGCGTCCGGTAAAGCCTGGCTGAAAACTCGCCGGAAGGCCCGCAGTGACTGGGTGCCCGTTCTGCACGCCGATATAACGGCTGCGTGCCCGCGCTTTTTCACCTGACGGAATCCTCCGATGCGGCTATTGCCCCTGGGTTGGCCCGGCTGCCAGCCTAGTAGCGACTCCAGGTACAGGCGCGGAGGGCCGCAGATGGCGATGCCGGTTCGGGAGGGCGACCTGCTCTGGACCCCGAGCGACGAATGGATCGCCAGCACCAACCTCACCGCGTTCACCTCGTGGCTCGCCACCAAGGACAGCCAGCGTTTCGATGGCTATCACGAGCTCTGGCGCTGGTCCGTTCATGACCTCACCGGGTTCTGGCAGGCCATCTGGGATTACTCAGGGGTCGAGGCCTCTGTGCCGCCACAGCGGGTGCTCGGCAGCCGCGTCATGCCCGGTGCCGAATGGTTTCCCGGCGCCATGCTCAACTACGCCGAGCACGCGCTGCGCCATGAGCGGCCGGGTCAGACCGCGCTGCTGCATGCGTCTGAGACCAGGCCGGTCGCCAGCATGGACTGGGCCGAGCTGGCCGGCCAGGTGCGGGTGCTCGGCACCCACCTTCGGGACATGGGAGTCCGGCCGGGTGACCGCGTCGCCTCCTACATGCCGAACATCCCGCAGACCGTCATTGCGATGCTGGCCACGACCAGCATCGGGGCGATCTGGACGTCCTGCTCGCCGGACTTCGGCTGGCGCGGTGTCCTCGACCGGTTCCGCCAGCTCCGCCCGACGGTGCTCTTCTGCGTGGACGGCTACAGCTACGGCGGCAGGCGCTTCGACCGCCGGGCCGAGCTGCGCCAGATCATCGGCGGACTTGACCGGCTCTCCCACGTCGTCTACCTGCCGTACGCCGACAGCGGGGCGTCCCCCGCGGACCTGCGCCCAGCGATCGCTGCCGGTACATCCGTGACCTCCTGGGACGCGCTGCTTGATCACCCGCCGGTGGCCGCTTCGCAATTCGTGTTCGAGCAGGTTCCGTTCAATCATCCGCTGTGGATCCTGTTTTCCTCAGGCACAACCGGTCTGCCTAAGGCGATCGTGCACAGTCACGGCGGGATCCTGCTCGAGCAGCTCAAGCTGCAGCAGCTGCACATGGACCTGCGGGCTGGCGACCGGCTGCTGTTCTTCACCACTACCGGGTGGATGATGTGGAACTTCCTGGTCAGCTCGCTGCTGATCGGGGTGTGCCCGGTGCTCTACGACGGCAGCCCGACGTATCCGGGGCCGGATGTCCTGTGGCAGATCACGGCGGACTGCCAGGTGAGCCTGTTCGGCGCCAGCCCGTCCTACGTGGACCTCATGTCCAAGGCCGGGATCGTCCCGGCGAAAACGCATGACCTGCGGCGGCTGCGCGCGATCATGCCCGCCGGGTCGCCGGTGTCGCCTGAGTGCACTGCATGGTTCTACGAGAACGTCAAGCAGGACGTGTGGGTCTGCACCGGCAGCGGCGGGACCGACGTCTGCACCGGCCTGGTCGGCGGCGTCCCGACGCTTCCCGTGTACGCGGGGGAGATCCAGGCACCGCACCTGGCGGTGGCGGCCAAGGCGTTCAGCTACCGCGGGCAGAGCGTCATCGACGAGGTCGGAGAGCTCGTGGTCACCGAGCCGATGCCGTCGATGCCTGTGTATCTCTGGGGCGACCAGAATGACGAGCGCTACCTGGAGTCGTATTTCGCCGACTTCCCCGGGGTCTGGCGGCAGGGCGACTTCTTCAAGGTCAACAAGCGAGGCGGCTGCTTTGTGCTCGGCCGCTCCGACGCCACGCTGAACCGGCACGGCGTCCGCATCGGCACATCCGAGGTGTATGCGGTGCTGTCGTCGATCGAGGAGATCGAGGACGCGCTGATCGTGAACCTCGAGCTGCCCGGCGGCGGGTTCTTCATGCCGCTGTTCGTGCGGCTGGCCGACGGGGCGCAGCTGGACCGCCGGCTCGAGGACGAGATCCGCACGCGGCTGCGGCGCGAGTACACGCCCAGGCACGTGCCCGACAAGATCGTGCAGGTGCCGGAGATCCCGGTGACGCTGACCGGGAAAAAGATGGAAGTGCCGGTGCGCAAGATCTTGCGGGGCGCCCCGGCCGACGAGGCGGCTAACCGTAACGCGATGGCGAACCCCGGTTCGCTCGATTTCTTCGCCGAGTACGCGGCCACACAACAGGACTATCCGGTCGGCTGAAAGAGGACTCCCATGCCCGGATCCGGCGGCACCCCCGATGCCAGCAGCTTCCCTCTTCCGTCGCAGATCGCCGATGTGCCCGGCGCCGAGGGCTGGCGGTCCATGTACCCCTACTTCACCCGGTTCCAGCCCGAGGACGACAACCGGTTCTGGTTCTACAACGCCATGCATTTCCCCGAGCCGATCCCGGCGTTCGACAACGTCACCTCCGAGATCCCGTACACCGCGATCGGCGCGAACACCGCCCGGCTGTTCGTCTTCCCGACAACCCTGGGAATCGAGCATCGGATCGTCAACGGCCGGGTCTACATCACCGCGATCCCGGTCACTGACCCTGCGGAGATCGAGAAGCGGCTGGCCGTGTTCACCGAGCGGGCCGGCCACTATTACCAGAACTGGGGCTCGCTCTACGAAGGCTGGAAAGACCGGATGAACAGCCTGATCAGCGAGATCTCCGCGATCAAGGTGCCAGAGCTGCCGGAGATCGACGACGCGGACGCGGTGATGAGCGCGCGCGGGGTGGCGCAGAACCACTACGTGCGCGAGAACTTCCACCGCTGCCTGGACTTGTTCTCCAGGATGTGGCACCACCACACCGAGTTCCTCATGCTCGGCTACGGCGCCTACGTCGTGTTCTTCGAGTTCTGCAAGAACGCGTTCCCGGAGATGCCCGACCAGGCAGTCGCACGCATGGTCGCGGGCATCGACGTGATCATGTACAGGCCCGACGACGAGCTGCGGCGCCTGGCCCGCCTGGCTGTTGACCTGGGCGTGGACGACCTGCTGGTCGAGGACTGTGCTCCCGACGAGGTGCTGGCGGCGATGCCCGGCCGAGGCGAGGCTGGGCAGCAGTGGCTGGACGCGTTCGCCCGCGCGCGCGACCCGTGGTTCCACGTGTCCACCGGCGACGGCTTCTACCACCACCACCGGAGCTGGGACGACAACCTGACGGTCCCGTTCGCCGCGCTGCCGCGCTACGTCCGGATGATCAGGGACGGTGAGCCGCTCGACCGCCCCACGCAGACCCTCATAGCAGAGCGTGAACGCATAGTCGGCGAGTACCGTGGCCTGCTGGTCACCGATGATGAGCGGGCCGCATTCGACCAGATGCTTGGCCTGGCCCGGGTGGTTTTCCCGTACGTGGAGGACCACAAGTGGTACTGCGAGCACTGGTTCACCACCGAGTTCTTCGGCAAGATCCGGGAGTTCGGCGGGCTGCTGGCCCGCCAGGGCGTGCTCGCCGACGCCGAAGAC
>Ga0335074_10014485_pt1 | contig 11054 bp, 7 predicted proteins | sample Lox_Sample_23_FD_206715 | JGI IMG/M metagenome (GOLD analysis project Ga0335074, IMG submission 206715) | Soil microbial communities from Loxahatchee National Wildlife Refuge, Florida, United States - Lox_Sample_2.3 | ecosystem: Environmental > Terrestrial > Soil > Wetlands | place: USA: Florida... | reverse complement strand
CGATCTCGGCAAGCTGCGCGCCGACATTCAAAAGGAAATCGCGGCTTTAAAGCGACAGGAAGCAAAACTCCACCAGGAATTTCTGGACCTCGACCGCAAAAGCAAACTGCTCGACCGCAAGAGCGAGCTGCTCGACGAGCAGTTGCGGACGATACGCGCCGCCGGCGTCGCGCCGGCGGTGCCACCCGCGGTGGGAGCACCAGGTTCGCCGGCGACGATCTCGACTTCCCCTGCGGCAAGCGAGCAATTGCGCATGATGCGCGGCGCCGGGGCTGGTGCCGCCGCCGCGCCGCCCGAGGTGGGCGCGGCAGGTTCGCCGGCAACGATCTCAGCTTCACCGACAGTGAGTTCGCCGTCACCGCCTTCGGGCATCGAGGTTGCGCAAGCCCCTGCCGGGGCGCCGCCCGCCACAGCGCCGACGGGCAGTCCGCCAACTCCTCCCCCAGCCGGCGGCGAATCGGCGCCGATCCAGGGCCCCTCGGCAGCCCAGCAACAGGCCCGGCAGGTCGTCGAGACTGCGCCGGCACTGAGTACCGGCGGAGTCTTGACCCCGAAAGGCCAGTTTGTGATCGATCCATCGATCGAATACGACTACTGGTCGCAAAACCAACTCGGCGTCAACGGCTTCCAAATCATTCCGGGCATTACCTTCGGCAATATATTTGCCAACCGGGTCGAACAGAACATCACGACCGCCGCCGTCACCGGCCGCTACGGGATCACCGATCGCTGGGAGGTCAATGTCAAGGTCCCTTATGTCTACAATACCGGGCAGACGATCAGCCTGATACCGGAAGGGACCATGGCGCAGCTGTTGAGCGTCAATGCCAGCGGCAACGGGATCGGCGACATTCAGTTCGGATCGAGCTATCAGATCAACTCGGGTGAAAATGGCTGGCCGATCCTGATCGCCAACGCGCTGTTCAAGACCGCCACCGGCACCAGCCCGTTCCAGGTGCCGATCATCACCGAATTTGACCCGAATGGCGGCTTCCTCGAAGGCAACCCAAAGCAACTCGCAACCGGTACCGGCTTTTACGCAATCGAGCCGAGCTTTACCGTATTGCTGCCGACGGCTCCCGGGGTTTTATTCGCCAATCTGCAAGACATTCATAATTTCGGACGAACGGTTACTGTACAGAGCGTGACGGGCGGGCCCGGCACACCCGTGTTCTTGCAGCCGGGCGAGAACCCGGCGATTACGTTTGGCATCGGCTTTTCGCTGAACGACCGGGCGGCGCTGACGTTCAGCTATCAGCAGCAACATGTGTTCACGGCGTATTCGAATCATCAGGCGATCTCGGGATCACCTTACTCGTTCGGAACATTTAATTTCGGGCTTGGTTACCAGATATCGCGGTCGACCCGGCTAAATCTGAGCGTCGGGATCGGGGCCGGCCCGAACACGCCGGTCGCCAAGGTACTGCTGGAATTGCCCTACAAATTCTCGCTCTGATCCTCGCAAGCTCGAAATGGCGCGGCTGACGAGCGGTTTCGTTCCGCGATGGCGCATCGGAGCAGGCGCACGCCAAGCGCGCTAATGTTCGCAACAGCGAGCGGGCTTGTTGCGATAAACTCTATTTCCCGCCACCGCCGGTCGTCAGCGTTACCGATCCGTTCGTACCAGGCGGGAGTTCCGGCGATGCCTTGAGTTCGTCCCAAAGCATCACCCGCGCGTGACCAGTCTGATCGCCGACGATCGGCGCCGGTTGAACCCCGCCGGCGCTCTCCCGCGCCATCGCCGCTTCGGATAGCACCGTAACGCTGGCCAGAAACTCCGGTACGCCGCCCGGCTGTGCCGGAAGCAGCGGTTCGGCTGCAGGACACAGACCGGGCAGACCGATGATCCCAAGAGCCATTATCGAAGCTCTGAACAAAGCGGCAGCCCTAGCCAGTCGCATTCGCTTTCTGCTCTCTTCCGGCTGCTTCGTCATAATGTACCCCCGTTACTACTGATCTGCATTACCCGCTGACCGGCGCCGGGTGCAATTTCACCAAGTGAGCCTCATACCGCGTCTCCGGGCTTCGGTCCACGAAGTTCACCGGAACGCGCTCGGTCCGGCGATCCGGCCCAGGGCCGAAGAAGCAATGTTCGGCTGCATCAGCTTCGACAGTCCGCTGACGCCGATATCGATCGTCGTCATCTGCTGGATCAGCTGATTGTTGGCGCCATTGATCAACGTCGTGCTCGTTCCGCCATTGCCAGCACTGGGGCCAATAACCGATGCCATTCCGCTATTGACGAGTGCCTGGAGCATTGAATTGGAGACGCTCACCTGGGTCTGTATGCCGCCGTTTGCGACGACGGTCGCAGAGCTGATGCTCCCACCGGCGGCGACCTGCGCTAACCCTCCGGTCGACACCGTCCCTTGACCCGGGGAAATAGTCAAAGTCGGGATCACCACGTTCTCAGTGAGACTATGGTCGACATACGTCGCCTGCTGAAACGCAAAGTTCACGGTCACACCTGAGCCGATATCGTAGCCGCCGCGAATGTCGCTGAGCTTCGCGTCGTCGAGCGCCGCGCTGGCGAGGCGCGTTGTCATATTACCTCCCGTTGCTTTTGCTCCGACCGCCCGCTCGCTTGACGCGTGCTGCGGTGCCCGATGCGACGAAGCGATATGGGTTTCGGCATCCGACCCCACGATGCCGACGATTTGGTCCGTACACCCCCCGAGCAGACTTGCTGCGATCACGGCGGATGCCATGAGCAGCGATGTCAAGCCGGTCACTGTGCCCTCCGGTCGGATACATCTTTTAAAACCGGGAGAGATTGAGCAGACCCGGCTGCGCCAAGGTGGCGAGATCAAGCGCGTAGCGCGTCAGACCCCATGGCGGACCGGGAGCGGCCGCCCATTTCTGGTCGCTGTTGAAGCTCTTCTGGCCTTGGGCGATATCGCTGGTGATCAGAAAGAAAATGCCGGTCCACTCTGCTTCAAACCTGCCGATCGGCTCGCTCCGCATCCCATTTGCCGGGTCAGCGAGCAACACCCGCCCATTCCCGACGCCCTCGAGGACCACAAAGTGGTGATAACCGCGCACGTCCAACAACACGATCGCCGGCAACCGCACTTCCTCGAGTTTGCTCAATGGGGCGCGATAGCCGTTTGAATCCATCCCGTGTCTCTGCAGATATCGCTTGATGTCGAGTAATGAAAATCCGGTTTGGCTGATGACTTTTTTGTCGCCGTTTACGATCATGTCATTAAATACCGCGCTCTCGCTGACCGGTCTGTTGTAATTGTAGGTCAACAGTGTGGCGAGAGCCGCGGAACCACAGGAGAAATCGTGCTCCTGGGCGATGGTGCTACGGTATTTCTGTTCCTGAAAGCTGTCCAGCTTGAGCGAGACCGCGCTGCCGCCGATCCCGGCGTCGATATAAAGGGAGCCCGCCTGCGCCGGGATGGCGGTTACGGCAGCGAGCGCCGCAATCGCGGCGAACCCTGCCCCGATCCGCGAACAGCATGCTGGTTTGGGTGTTGTCACGGCTGATTCCGCTTCTTTGGCGTTTAAGCGCGCCGCCCACTCAGTGGGCGACGCTGATATTGATCGTCGTGCTGACCTGCATCACCGAGTTGTTGCCAAAGTTCTGCAATACCGAAGTGATACCGGCATTGTTGTCGATCGAGTGATCGTTGGTGATGGTGCCGTTGATCGGACTGCCGATCACGGCATTGGCGGTGGCCGTGCCGGCGGTGATTGCACTCCCCGAACCAGTCACATTGATCCCGAGAAAACCACGCGCCCGCTGCTTGCCGAGTTCGGCTGCCGGCACCGCGGTGCCGGCGAGCGCGACCAGCACCGCCGCAGGTGATCCGGTCGGCAACCCGCCTTCGCCGGCCCGACAAGAACCGGAGCAGGCAACGGCGGCGGCGAGTGCCACGGCCGCTGTCCAGACAACGGATCTCTTCATACTGCAATCCTCATTTTACTTTTCAAAGGCGGGTCCGCACCCCCGGCAAGCCAGAGATACGGACCACTTCTTTGAGATACCGTTAGCGTGGGCCGGCTAAGCTTGGGCTGAACCCGCTCAAGCCGCCACCATTGCCGCCCACCGTCGAGGTAAGCGCCACGGAGTTGCCCTGTACCGCAGCCGCACCGGTGTTCATGTTGGCCTGCAGGATGCCCTGGCCGCCCATCGAGTACGACATGTTGATCGTGCCAGAACCGGCAGAGGCTGCCGCTTTTTGCGCGATGTGGTTGCCGTTGAGCGTCGCACCCGTGACTGCCGAACCCGCTCCAGCCGTGACTGTGGTGGTCGGATTGTAGGTGGTCGTCTGGCTCAGCGAGCCACTCCCGATCACCGAGTCTTTCAGCGATGCCAAGATGTTGTTTTGGGTATTGCCGCTGATCGTCTTGGTGGTGGTGTTGTACGATCCGATCGTCGCAGTGCTCGTCTTGTTACTGGTGTTGTACGATCCCCTCGTGCTGCTGAGCGACAACGTGTTGCCGTTGTCCTTCGATACCGCTGTGCCGCCGTTATTGGCTGCAGCACTGTTGGTGCCGCTGGCGGTGTTGCTGCTGGTGTTGGTTTTGCTGTTATTGTTCATCGTGTTGGTCGTCTTCGTATTGTACGAACCGACCGTCGCCGTCTTGGTTACGTTGGTGGTGTTGCCACCGTTATTGACGTTGACGGCCTTGCCGCCGGTCGTCGCGGAGGCAGTGCCACCCGTGCTGCCGGTCGAGGACGCCGAATTGTCGGTGGTCTTGGTGTTGGTGTTGTACGAGCCTTTGACGGCGACCTTGCTGCCCTGAGCGGCGGCATTGCTGTCGGCGCCCGAGGCGGTGTTGGTGTTGGTGGTCGTCTTGGTGTTAGTAACCGTCGTGGTCTTGGTGTTGCCGCCGTTGTTGGAGCCGAGCGTCAGCGTGTTGCCGTTGGCCTGCACCGCGGTGCCGTGACCACCCGCATCGACGCCGCTGCCCGATGCCGAGCCGGCGGCGGTGACGGTCGTCGTCTTGGTGTTGCCACCGTTGTTGGAGGCAGTGGTGTTGCCGCTAACGTTAGTCGCTTTGCCGCCATTGGTCGCAGCCGCACCGGTGCCGCTGTTGGTGGTGGTCGGCGTGCTGGTGTCGGTGGTCGTCTTGCTGTTGCTGACCGAGGTCGTCTTGGTGTTGCCCGAGGCGACCGTATTGCCGGAAGCGACGTTCTTGCCGCCATTGTTGGCGGTGGCGGCACTGCCGTTACCCCCGACGCTGGCGGTCGGAGTGGTGGTCGTGGTGGTTGTGGTGGTCTTGGTCGGCGTGATCGTAGTGGTGTTGTTCGAATCCTTGGTGGTGGTCGTCGTGTTGTTGGACAGCAGGCTGTTGCCGTTGGCCTGAACCGCGGTACCGCCCTTGCTCGCGGTGGCGCCGTTATTGGTATTGCCGGAGCCGACCGTTGTCGTTTTGGTTGGGGTGATCGTCGTTGTCGTGGTGTTGCCATTGTCGGCGGAAACCGACTTGCTGCCGTTATTGGCAACCGGGCTGCCGGCGCCGGTGGAGCTGGCAGTGCTGGTGTTGGTCGTGGTCTTGGTGTTGGTCGTGGTCTTGGTCGGCGAGATCGTCGTGGTGTTGCCGGAATCCTTGTTCACTGCGACACCGCCATTATTGGCCGACGGGCTGCCGGTGCCGGCGGTGCTGCTGTTGCTGGTCTTGGTCGTGGTCGGCGTAATCGTCGTGGTCGTGGTCTTGGTGTTGCCGGAGTTCAGGTTGGTGGTGTTGCCATTGGCGTTGACCGCGGTGCCGCCCTTGGTGGCTTGAGCGCCGCTGTTGGTCGGCGATACCGTCGTGGTCGTGGTCGGCGACACCGTCGTGGTCTTGGTGTTGCCGGAACCGAGATTGGTCGTGTTGCCGTTGGCTTCGACCGCCGTGCTACCCTTGCTCGCCGCGGCGCCGCTATTGGTGTTGGTGGTGGTTGGTGTTACCGACGTCGTTGTGGTCGTGGTGTTGCCGCCGTTGTTGGACAGCAGCGAGTTGCCGTTGGCCTGAACCGCGGTGCTGCCCTTGCTCGCGGTGGCGCCGGAGTTGGTCGTGGTCGGCGTTACCGTCGTGGTCGTGGTCGGCGACACCGTCGTGGTCTTGGTGTTGGTTGCAGACAACGAGTTGCCGTTGGCCTGAACCGCCGTGCTGCCCTTGCTCGCCGCGGCACCGTCGTTGGTGACCGTCGGCGGTGTCGCCGTCTGTGCCAGCGCCATTCCGGCACCCGCGCTCAGGGCGAAAACGGCGCAGCTTGCAAACAAAAGCTTCTTCATATGCTTTCCCTCATGGTTTCCCGCCCCTGCGGCGGATCACGCGACATGCCCGCACGGACCGACCCGAACCCCGCGGCGATGGATGCTGCCGCGAGGCTCTTTTGCTGGGTTGCGTGCCGACCCCTGATAACCAGCAACCGGCATGCCAATAAAATGACCACCGTGTTACCGGAAAATCTTTCGAAAATTCAACGGATTGGCGGCGATTGATTAACCCTAATACAGTCTCTTCGGACAGATGAGACAGTTGCCGCGCCGCACGATGAGACAGTCGTTGTGTCAACGCTCGCCGCGTCGCCGGCGCGCTCGCGACGAGCCGCCGACCGGCGCCGATCACCGCCGGCGCCGCCCTGCCACCGGTCGCAAACAGCTGAAGGGCGCCGGTCCCGGCGACGGCAATCATGATTCGCCCTCGGATGCCGGCGGCTGCACCAGATAGTGCTGCGCCAACTCGATGCCATTGCGGCGCAGCATGCGGTACAGGGTGGCACGAGCCACGCCCAACAGCTGCGCCGTGCGTGTCATATTGAACCCGCTGTCCTGCAACGCCTGCAAGATCGCCTGGCGTTCGCCGTCGCTGCCCGGCTTTGGCCGCGAGGCGGAACGCGGGCGGATCTGGCGCGGCGCGGTGCGGGGACCCGATGGCGGCGGCGGCAGCGGCGGGTCAAGCCGCAAATCGGTGACATCCACCTGCGGTCCATTGGCCAGCACGACAGCACGCCGCAGCGTCGCGATCAGTTCGCGAACGTTCCCGGGCCACGGATAAGCCAGCATCGCCGCCATCGCCGCCGGCGTAAAGCCGTTCAGCTCACGCCCCAGCTCCTGCTGGATCTGCCGCAGGAAATACGCCGCCAGCACCTCGATATCGCCGTCCCGCTCGCGCAGCGGTGGCAGGTGCAGGCTCAAGACGTTCAGGCGATAATAAAGGTCCTCGCGCAGCTTGCCGGCGGCGATCGCATCGCGCAACCGGACGTTGGTCGCAGCAACGACGCGAACGTCGACCTTGATCGGTTGCCGTCCGCCGACCCGCAGCACCTCGCCTTCCTGCAGAAAGCGCAGCAGCAATCCCTGCAGATCGATCGGCATGTCGCCGATCTCGTCAAGAAACAGCGTCCCGCCATGAGCATGCTCGATATGGCCGTGCTTGCGCGCGGTTGCCCCGGTAAACGATCCCTTTTCGTAACCGAACAGCTCGGAAGCGATCAGTGTCGCCGGCACCGCGGCGCAGTTCAGCGCAACATAGGGCCCGGCGGCGCGACCCGACCGTTCATGGATGGCACGCGCCACCAGCTCCTTACCGGTGCCGCTCTCACCAGTGATCAGCACCGGCACATCACAGGCGGCAAAGCGCCGCACCTGCTCGAATACTTCAAGCATCGCCGGGCTGTTTCCGACCATGAAGACGGTAGGCGAGTCCGCCACCGTTTCACTCGCCGGCTGCGGCGCGCCCGTCGCCGCGCCTACCGGGGTTTGCGACCACCGAAGCGCGCCCCCACGCCATTGCAGAACCGTCTGTCGACTACTCATGAAAACCCCTGTACCCGACTGACATTGTCGGCCGCCCCAAGAGGGACGCGCCGGTTTGCCCGAGACCACGCTGGCCGCGGCAAGGTGCTGCTGGTAACCGGGGTAGTGCACAAACCTCCCTGGGCGGACGTTATCCGTCCGGCGCTAAGAGCCGGGCGATGCGCCGACGACGTTTGAACCGATAGACTCCGGTTGTAGAAGTCGCCCACAGGGAGAGGCAAGTTTCGGGCCAATTACCAGAATATAATTTAAATCAATAGCTTAGGAGGAATACAAAGGTCGCGCTAACAAAAAAGTGTCAAATTGGCCGACGTGCCACGCGCAATTTAATGACTGGTTTTCACCCCTAAGTCGTAGTTAAAATTTCAGCCGCCCTTTGGGATTTACGGATTTTCAATATCTTAACGAATTCTGAACAAAAGCAACCGTTAACCATTGTAAAAAAATCCGTCCATTTCAGCATGGACGATGCGTAAAAAATTCCGACAGCTATGCCGCCGGCGAAACTCTGACAACGGCTTATAAAAAAGGACTCGCTGCGGGCGTCACTGGCGGCCGGTGACTGCCGCGCACGGCTGAGCGGTGGCGACACCGGCCGGTCGCGGGATCTGATAGCAAACTAGCGAGCCCGCCGGGATCGATCCATCCCGCCGGCGCGCGATGCGGTTGGTCCAGCCGCTTCGGCACCTCCTATCGGCCGCGACAGTGACCCCCGCCCCGATTGCGTTCAACCAGTTCGAACTGGCCGGACTATGCCCGGGCGCGGTGGCGGATTGCGGCGCAGGCGGCCAGAGCGCCAACCGCGGCGCCAAACAGCGGGAGCGGGCGCGGCTCATCCACTCTCAGCGGCGGAGCCGTCATACCGCACAGATTGTCGCTGCAACTGAATGGGGAAAAAAGCGTCTCGTCGGTGCTGCTATAGCTCATCGCTACGACATCGCCATCTATCTCATGCGTCCCGATCACCGAACCTAGCGGATCGAGGATCGACGCCGTCCAGACATTGCCGACATCTACGGTCACGGCGTCGTCAAAATTCAGCAGTATGTTGGTGAAGCCGCGCACCAATGGGAAAGCAAAACCCTGAGTGAGGGTGCCGGCGCCGGTAACGTCGATCACGCCGTCGCAGGTACGGGCGCCAAGACAGCCGGCAAAGGTTAAAGTTCCGGTCAAGGAATTCAGAGTCTCCAGGGATATACTGAAAACGGCAGGGGTGGCCCCCGTCACCGCCATTCCGGGAGTAAAAGTGGTTCCCAATAACTCGCTATTGGGGGTCAGCGTCGCAAGCGAACGCGACAGACCGGTCAGCGGTGCCCAAATAAAATTTTGAAAGGTCGCCGGATTGTTCGCAGAGGAAGTCCCGATCGGAAAGACATGGCTAGCCAGCACCGATCCTGTGCCGCTATTAGATAACTTGCCATTACCGTCGACCGCGCCGCCAACATAGGTAACTGACCCGTTTACACTGGCATTGGTGCCGGCGAGGACATTGCTGAATACATTGACTTCGCCGTAACCCGTAATACCGGTTGTACCCGGGGTTGTGCCAAGAACGACAGAGTTACGGTTGAGCGGTCCGGTCGAATATAGCCCCTGGATCGCTTCGCACCCCGCCGGCGGGCAACCAACCAGTGCAGGACCCTTGATCTCGTTCGAGTTGCTCAGGTTGTTTTGGACAATCACGTTGAAATCGGCCAGCAACTCGGCCGGGGTGACCATCGTGATCGGGATCGTTTCCGCCTCGGCGGTCGCCGCAGCTGCCAGAGTTGCGATAGCCGCGAATGTGCCTGCCGTCAATGGGCGCATCGGTGACCCCTCAGATACAGACCCTTTAAGTATAACTCAATTAACCAAGCAAACCGCATGCCAAGTTGAGCGGTCGTCAAGCAGAATACTATTCAACGAGTTACCGCGTCCAAGAGTTAATTTTGTTCGAGCGAGACGGTTGATCTGTTTTAAGTGAGACACATGTCTTGCCGCGCCGACTCCGCTGTCTCTGCCCGGTCACGCGCAATCGGCAAATTGGCGAGGGATGTGACGGCTCCTCCGCACGCCGTCCGCCGCCGCTTCGCTCCCCCTTTAGCGTTCGAAGGCGGCACGGTAAACCCGGGCCGCGATCTCTCGTGCGGGCACCGCTGGACGCGACGCCCACGCCCGCCAGACGGGGTTACTTCACGGTCACCGTCACCATCGAGGTAGCGGTACCCTCAGCCCCGGTGCATGTCAACGAATAGGCGGTCGTGACCCGGGGGAAAACCAGAGCCCAGGCAAACGGCCCGGTGACAAATTTGCCGCTATTCCCGACGGTGAACCCGTTCCCGGCGCAGGTCGTGGCGTTCGCCGAAGTCCAGGTCAGTGTCGATGCCTGCCCCGGATTGGTGGTGGTCGTCGGCGTCGCGGTCAGTGAAGCCGAGACATTGTCAACCGGTGGTGGCGGCGGCGGCGGTGGCGCCGCGGGTGGCGCTGGCGACGACGGTGTCACCGAACCCGCGACGCAGGGAGCAAGACTGGCGCCCTTTGCACCCCAGCAGGTGCTGAACATGTCGCCATTGGCCGGGGCAGAGGGGTTCGAGGTTTCACCGTAGGGGTCAACTTCAAAAATGCCGTTTGCCGCCAGCGACAAGTTCGGATTGGCGCCATTGGCGGCGACCTCATAGGTGACCTGCCGGTAATCGGCGAGCGGTACGACATTGCTGCCACTGTCCGGCGCTTCGGTGATCCATTCGGCGGACGCCATGCTCGACTGGTATTGAAAACTCTGGGTCCATGCCGAGTTCGCGGTTTCGTCGGTCAGAGTAAGCTGCCACGTCTGGACCCGACCGGGCGAACACGCGGCGGTGCACCGCAAGGACGCGGTGATGATGTCGCCTGGATTGACGACCATCGGGGTGTATACGATATCTGCGGGGTACAATTCCCACCAGGTGAAGAAGAACGTAGCGCCGGTGCCCGAAGCGGCCTCCTCGGTGCCGAGCTGGATCAAAGTGTTGTCGCCGTCCCCGCCGATCCCAACCCAATTGATCACGTATTCGGTGCTGTTGGGGACACCATCATTTGTGACATTCGGCACCTGCCAGGTGGCCGACGCGCTGGTGTAAGTCGCTGCGGTCACCGCATATCCCGCCCAATTCTGGCTTTCGATTTCGCCATTTAGACGCTTGTATGTACCGTCATGGTTCAGATAGGGCCGCATCGGCCAGTGTTTTACCGTCGCGGCGACGGCATTGCTCTGCGCGGCGGCAGGTACGCTCGCCACCGGCATGACAAGTGCGGCGGCGCATAAAATGTGCAGTCTGT
>Ga0335074_10014481_pt1 | contig 11057 bp, 8 predicted proteins | sample Lox_Sample_23_FD_206715 | JGI IMG/M metagenome (GOLD analysis project Ga0335074, IMG submission 206715) | Soil microbial communities from Loxahatchee National Wildlife Refuge, Florida, United States - Lox_Sample_2.3 | ecosystem: Environmental > Terrestrial > Soil > Wetlands | place: USA: Florida... | reverse complement strand
GTGCAGGCCACCCTCGACCAGCTGCGCCCGCTGCTCGCGGCCGACGACACCGTGATCGACGGGGGGAACTCCTACTACCGGGACGACATCCCCCGCGCCGCCGACCTGAAAAAGGACGGCATCCACTTCGTCGACTGCGGCACCAGCGGCGGCGTGTGGGGCCTGGACCGGGGTTACTGCCTGATGATCGGCGGCGAGGACGCGCCGGTGGAGCGGCTGAGCCCGATCTGGCTGACGATCGCGCCGGGCCAGGGCTCGGCCGAGGCCACCCCCGGCCTGAAGCCCGGCGGCACCGCCGAGCAGGGCTACCTGCACTGCGGGCCCTCGGGAGCTGGCCACTTCGTCAAGATGGTGCACAACGGCATCGAGTACGGCATGATGGCCGCGATCGCAGAGGGCCTTTCCGTCATCAGGGGCGCGGACGTGGGCATGCACCAGGACGAAATCGACGCGGAGACCGCGCCGTTGCGCGACCCCTGGGCCTACCAGTACGAGATCGACGTGAGCCAGGTGGCCGAGGTGTGGCGCCGCGGCTCGGTGATCAGCTCCTGGCTGGTCGACCTGGCCGCCGCCGCCTTCGCCAAGTCCCCCGACCTGGCGAACTTCAGCGGCCGGGTGTCCGACTCCGGCGAGGGCCGGTGGACGGTGCTGGCCGCGGTGGACGAGGGCGTGCCTGCCTCGGTCATCGCCGCGTCGCTGTACGAGCGGTTCGACTCCCGTGACAACGGCGAGTTCACCTGGAAGGTCCTGTCCGCGCTGCGCTCGGAGTTCGGCGGGCACATGGAGAAGAAGGCCTGAGGCATGAGCGAGCTGAAGCGAGCGGGAGACACCGCATGAGTCACAACAACGGAATCCCGCGGCCAGACAACCATGTCGTGGTCCTGTTCGGCGCGACCGGCGACCTGTCAAAGCGCAAGCTACTGCCCGGATGGTTCCACCTGTACGCGGCGGGGCTGCTGCCCAGGGAGTTCCGCCTGATCGGATCCTCGCCGCCGAACTCGGCCATGACCAACGAGCAGTTCCGCGAGCACGCCAGGCAGTCGTGCCAGGACTTCTGCATCACCAAGCCCGACGACCCGCTCTGGTCAGAGTTCGCCAAGAACCTGTCGTTCGCGGCCGCCGAGCAGGGTGACTACGCCGACCTCGTAGCGGCCGTCCAGCGGGCCGAGAAGGAGATCGGCGGCGCGCCGTCCCGGCTGTACCACCTGGCCATTCCGCCGGTCGCTTTCATGTCGATGGTGCAGATGCTCGGCGAGTCCGGCCTTGCGCGCGGGGCGCGAGTGATCATCGAGAAGCCGTTCGGCACCGACCTGGCATCCGCGCGCACGCTGGACCAGGCGGTGCACGCGGTGTTCGACGAGTCGCAGGTCTTCCGCATCGACCACTTCCTTGGTAAGGAGTCGGTCGACAACATCCTGGCGTTCCGGTTCGCGAACGGGTTGTTCGAGCCGGTGTGGAACCGGGACCACATCAGGTACGTGCAGATCGACGTGCCCGAGACGCTGTCGATCGAGGGGCGGGCCGCGTTTTACGACGCGACCGGAGCCTATCGGGACATGATCGTGACGCACCTGTTCCAGGTGCTCGGGTTCGTCGCCATGGAGCCACCGGTCTCGCTGAGCGCCGGGCCCCTGCGGGCGGAGAAGCTCAAGGTCTACGAGGCGCTGCGGCCGATTGACGTGCGGCACGTGGTGCGCGGACAGTATGAGGGCTACCGCTCCGAGCCTGGAGTCGCGCCCGATTCCGACACCGAGACGATGGTCGCGGTGCGGGCCGAGGTGGAGAACTGGCGCTGGCACGGGGTACCGTTCTACCTGCGTTCGGGCAAGGCCATGGGAGCATCGCACCAGGTCATCACGCTGGGATTCCACGAGCCTCCGCTGCGGATGTTCCGTATTCACCGCCGGGACGTGCCGACCGGGCGGGTCAACGAGATCGTCATCGACTTCGCCGACCCCGGCTCGATCACGACCGAGTTCCTGGCCAAGATCCCCGGCCCGGAGCTCGCCCTCGGGCATGCCACGATGACGTTCAAGTACCAGGAGTCGTTCGCGACCGAGCACGCGCTCGAGGGGTACGAGCACCTCATCTTGATGGCCATGATCGGCGACCAGGCGCTGTTCACCAGTTCCGACGGGATCGAGCGGCTGTGGGAGATCTCCGAGCCCCTGCTGGAGAACCCGCCGCCGGTCGAGACGTACGCCCGCGGCTCGTGGGGCCCGGCGTCGGTCGACCGGCTGATCGCGCCCTACCACTGGCACCTGCACTGAATCACGGCGCCCTGGTGTCGATCCGGATGGACAGGCGGCCGCGGGACATCAGCCCGATCCGCTGAGCCCGTTTTACTACCTGGGAGTCGTGGCTGACCAACACCAGCGTCAGCCGGCGCTCGCGCCACAGTCCCTCGAGCAGGCCGATGATCTCGTTCCTCGTGTCCTCGTCCAGGTTCCCCGTCGGCTCGTCGGCGAGCAGCACCCTTGGTTGTTTTACCAGGGCACGGGCGATCGCCACCCGCTGCTGCTGGCCGCCGGACAGTTCGGCCGGCAGGTGCTGGGCCCGGTCGGCCAGCCCCACGCTGTCCAGCGCTTCCTTGACCCGCTTGTGCCGTTGTGCGTGATGCACGCCGAGCGGGATCAGCGCGGCCTCCACGTTCTCGTGCGCGGTGAGCGTCGGGACCAGGTTGAAGGTCTGGAAGATGAAGCCGAACGAGCCCGCTCGCACCTTCCTTACCCGTGCTTCCGGCGCCACGGCCAGGTCATGCCCGGCGAACTTGATGCTTCCCGCGGTCGGCCGGTCCAGGCCGCCAAGCAGTTGCAGCAACGTGGTCTTGCCGTGCCCGGTCTTGCCCTGGATGGCGAGCCACTCCCCCTGTCGGATACTTAGGTCAATATCGCGGACGGCGAGGATGGCGCGGCCGTTCTTGCGGTAGGTCTTGTCGACCTTGGACAGCCGGTACAGCGGCGTGGCCGGGTCGGTGTCGTTGATGTCGATGTTCATCGGGGCCTCCTCAGGTGTGTGGGGCTGTTGGGCTCAGGTTTCTTGGGCTCAGCCCACCCGGGCCAGCGCCGCGGCCGGCCGCAGCCGGGCCGCCCGCCAGCCGCCGAACGTTCCGGCCAGCAGCCCGCCGGCGATGGCCAGCACCACCGCGAGCACGATCGCGCCGATTGTCACCGACGCTGACATCGGCACGGACACCGTCGCGTGGCTCGCCGCCGCCCCGGCCGGCCCGTTGACGACGCCGCCGGGGCCCGCGGTGGTCTGCTGCAACTGGCCGGCGCCGCTGGACGACGGGAGCGCTTCTGACAGCTTCGGCGCGATCTTGTCGATGATGGCCACGCCAGCGAAGCCGAGGCCGACGCCGAGCGCGCCGCCGAGGATGCCGGTGGTGACGGATTCGCCGAGCACTTGGCCGACGATCCGGCTGCTGCGCCAGCCGATCGCCTTCAGCGTGCCGAACTCAGGCACTCGGCGCGTGGTGGCCGCGATCGTGAGCAGGCTGGCCACCGCGAACGCCACGATCAGCACCAGCGCGGCCAGCCACTTGCCCAGGGCGCCCGCGAGCTTGGCGGCGCTCGACGCCGACCCGGTGAGTTCGCTGGCCAGGCCGGAAGAGGTGGTGATCGTCGCCGACGGGAGCAGGTGCCCGATCTCGTGCTGGACGGCGGCGATGTCCGCGGCGTTGCCCGCGGTCACGTAGATCGTGTCCACCTGGCCGGCGAAGGACTTGCCCGTCGCGGGGTTGGTGGACAGCGCCTGGGCCCGCGCCAGCGGGATGTAGAAGTCCGGCGGGCTGCTGGCCTCGGGCTGGCTGACGATGCCGATTACCTTGAACTTGGCGCCGCCGATGAGGGTCGTCGACCCGACCTTGAGGTTGTTGCTCGTCGCGTAACCGGAGTCCACGACGGCGACGTCGGAATCGGCGTCGGCGGCGGTGAAGGACCGGCCCTTGGTGAGCGTCGCGTCGCTGAGCGGGCCGAGCGTTGAGTTCTTGATGTCCGTCCCGTCCACCGTGAACGAGGTGGGCGGCCCGATGCTGGACGCGGAGAGGTCGACCCGGTTGTCGGTGAGGTCGAGCCCGCCGGCGGCGGCGGCCACGTCGTGCAGCCGGGCGATCGACGCGATCGACGCGGCGCTCATCGGGCCGTAGCCCGGGACGAGGAAGTCCACCGTGCCACTGGTGTAACACTTGCCGTTGATGACCGCGACCCGGCCGGCGCCCGAGCCCGCGGGGTTGCAGCGGGGGGCGCCCGACTTGGGCGGCCCCGACAGGGGCTTCAGGTTGGTGGTAACGGTGACGTCGGTGCCGATGCCGTACAGCGCCCGCAGCACCTTGTCCTGGGCCGCTTTCACCCCGGACGAGGCGCCGATGACGGTGATGACCAGGCCAATCCCGATGGCGAGTCCGAGGGCGATGAAGATCGCCTGGCGCATTCTCCGGTGCAGTTCGCGCCTCAGGTATTTGACGAAGAACATGGCGCAGGTCTACGCGGGCGGCAGTTGCGTCGCGGTTACGGCTGGTGTAACTGGCGTGCAACCGCTTGTCCAGGACGCTGTCAGCCGTTCCGGAGGTCAGGTTCAGGGTGGCTCGAGATTCTGGTCGGGCTGGAGGTGCGGCCATGCGAGTGCTGGTGATCGAGGATGACGTCGAGCTGGCCGAGGCGATCGGGGTCGGGCTGCGACACGAACGGATGGCCGTCGACGTGACCTTCGACGGGACCGACGGCCTGGAGCACGCCCTGTTCACCGATTACGACGTGATCGTGCTCGACCGGGACCTGCCCGGGCGGCACGGCGACGAGGTGTGCGCCGAACTGGTCGATGCGGGCTGCCGTAGCCGGGTGCTGATGCTGACCGCCGCCGCCACCATCGAGGACAGGGTCGACGGCCTGGGGCTAGGGGCCGACGACTACATGCCGAAGCCGTTCGCGTTCGCCGAGCTCGTCGCCCGGCTGCGGGCGCTGCTGCGCCGGGCTCAGCCGCCGCTTGCCCCGGTGCTGACCTGCGGCGAGCTGCGGCTCGACCCGGCGCGGCGCACCGCAAGCCGGCACGGGCAGGCGCTGGACCTCGGCCCGAAGGAGTTCGGCGTGCTGGAACTTCTGCTGGCCGCCCAGGGGCGCGTGGTCTCGGCCGAGGAGCTGCTTGAGCGGGCGTGGGACGAGATGGCCGATCCGTTCACCAGCGCGGTCAAGGTGACGATCAGCCGGCTGCGGCGCAAGCTCGGTGACCCGCCGGTCATCGAGACGATGGCCCAGGCCGGATACCGGATCACGCCATGAGCGTCGTCTCGCCCGGGATTCGGCTGCCCAGGCACAGCGTGCGGCTGCGGCTCACGCTGCTGTACATCGGTTTGTTCCTGGCCTCGGCCGCGTGCCTGCTTACCATCACGTACCTCCTGGTCGACCAGCAGCTGCCTCAGGTCACGTCAAGCGGCGACGTGGTCGCGTTCGGCAGCGGCAGCGTTTCCAGCGCGGCCGCCGGCGTCTCGGCCTGCGCCCCGGCGGGCGCGGTGCTGGCTTCCCCCGCGCAGGAGACGTGCCAGCCGCTGCTGCAGCAGGTGGCGGTGCGGGTGGGCCACGACACGCTGGACCAGCTGCTCATCGAGTCCGGGATCGCGCTCGGGATCATGGCGGTGGCGTCGGTGGGCCTGGGCTGGCTGATGGCCGGGCGGGTGCTGAGCCCGCTGCGCACGATCACGGCCACGGCCCGGCGGATCTCGGCCCACAGCCTGCACCAGCGGATCGCGATGACCGGACCGGACGACGAGCTCAAGGAACTTGGTGACACCTTCGACCAGCTGCTCGGCCGGCTCGACGCCTCGTTCCGGGCCCAGCGACAGTTCGTCGCCAACGCCTCGCACGAGCTGCGCACCCCGCTGGCCCGGCAGCGGACCCTGCTCGAGGTCGCGCTCCGCGATCCCGAGGCAAGCACCGAGTCGCTACGCGACGCCTGCCAACGGGCGCTGGCAGCGGGCGAGCAGCAGGAACGGCTGATCGCCGCGCTGCTCACGCTGGCCCGCGGCGAGCGTGGCCTGGACCGGTTCGAGCCGCTCGACGTGGCCGATATCGCCGCCGACGCGGTGGCGGCCCGGCAGGACGACGCGGACGCCGCCGGGCTGAGCCTGGTCGCCCGCATTGAGCCCGCCGCGGCGGCCGGCGACCCCGGGCTGGCCGAACGCCTCGTCGCGAACCTGGTCGACAACGCGATCAGGTACAACATGGCCGGCGGCCGGGTGGAGATCGGTACCGGCACGCGTGAGGGCCGTCCGTTCCTTACCGTGACCAACACCGGCCCGGTCATCCCCCCCGACCATCTCGGCCGGCTGTTCCAGCCGTTCCAGCGGATGGACCAGGCCCGCACCGGCACCGGCACCAGCCGCGGCAGCGGCGGCGCGACCGGCAGCAGCGGCGGCGGCGCGGGGCTTGGCGGCGGCGCGGGGACCGGCGGCGGCGCGGGGCTCGGGCTGGGCCTGGCGATCGTCGGCGCCATCGCTGCCGCGCACGGCGCGGAACTGCGCGCCTTTACCCGCGCGGCGGGCGGGCTGGCCATCGAGGTCATCTTCCCGGCGCCGCCGCCCGGCCCGACCGCAGACACTAGGCGCGTCGCGATGCTCGTCTAACCGGGCTGTTTCATGATCTGATCATGCGGAATGCCGGGTGTGGGGCGGTTTGGGCACGGGGGAGGGGATGGAGTGCGTGGCGGAAGGTGGGGGGCGGGAAGCTGCGGGGCGTTCGGTATAAAGGAATTTGTGGCGATGCGCGTGCCGGTCAGCCTGGCTTGTGGGGACTATGACAGGACGGCCGGGCTGGCCAGGGGGGAGATCCGGCCGGAGGGCGTGGACCTGACTTATCTGGTGCTGCCGGTGGAGGAGACGTTCTTCCGCATGGCGCGGCACCGGGAGTTCGATGCGGCCGAGATGTCGCTGGCGTCGTACCTGATCAGCCTGGAGCATGATGCGCCGTTCGTGGCGATCCCGGCGTTCGTCTCCCGGGCGTTCCGGCACAACGGGATCTACGTGAGCCCGGGAAGCGGCATCGCGGCGCCGGCCGACCTGGCGGGACGGGTGGCCGGGGTGGCCGAGTATCAGCTCACCGCCAACGTCTGGATCAGGGGAATTCTGGCCGAACGGTACGGGGTTCCAGTGCCCGCGGTACGGTATCGCACCGGCGGGCTGCACGCTCCCGGGCGCGTGGCCAAGCTGGCCCACGACCTCCCGCCCGGCGTGGAGGTCGAGCCGATCCCGGCCGGGCGGACGCTGGCTGACATGCTGGCCGTCGGCGAGATCGACGCGCTGTATACCCCGCGCGTGCCGCGGCCGTTTACCGAGGGGCGGGTGCGGCGGCTGTTCGGCGACCCGCGTGCGGAGGAGGAACGGTACTTCGCGGAGACCGGGATCTTCCCGATCATGCACGTGGTGGTGCTGAGACGCGACGTGTACGACCGGTGGCCGTGGCTGGCGCAGTCGCTGTACAAGGCGTTCGAGCAGGCGCGCCTGGCGGCCGAGGAGCGGCTGGCCGAGACGGCGGCGGGGGCGTCGATGCTGCCCTGGGCCTACGCCGGACCGTGGATCTTATGGGCAAGCGGTTCTGGTCCTACGGGCTGGCGGGAAACGAGGAGACGCTGGCGACGTTCGTCCGGTACGCCTTCGAGCAGGGGCTGATCAAGACCCGGCCGGAGCCCGCCGGGTTGTTCGCGGCCGAGACGCGTGAGTCTTACGTGATCTGAGCGGCCGTTTCCACGCCGACGGCGCGCAGACGGGCGCAGTTCTCCCCGGCCTGGGCCGCGTAGCCGCGGATCTCGTCGGGGAAGGGTTCGCGGGCCGCCGCGTCGCGGGCCAGGGCCCGCGGATCGACGTCGGCGCGGTAGACGAAGGTCGCGTTGCCCTCGAGGACGGGGAACCAGCGGCCATCGCGGACGCGCAGGGACGCGGTGGCCGTCCCGCCTGCGTTGCGGATGAGGACGTCGTGGCCGGGTTCGGCGCGGCCGATGCGGGAGTAGACCGCGCGGGCCGCGGCCATGCCGGAGCCACAGGAGGCGGTCAAGCCGGCGCCGCGCTCGTAGGTGCGGACGAAGATCTCGGCGTCCTCGAGCGGCAGCAGGAGCGACAGGTTGGCCCCTGCGGGGAACGTCTCGTGCCGGGCAGCGACCTGCTCCCCCATCGCGACCAGGTCGGATTCGATGTACTTGTCGATCATCGCGACCAGGTGGGGGTTCGGGATGGCCACGGCGGTGAACGCCAGGGCGGGATCGAGTCCGGGCAGGCTGGCCTGCACGGCCGGGCTGCGGCCCGCCACCACCGGGGTCTTCGGGTCGAAGTCGACCGCCGGGTGCTCGAGCCTGACCTGGCGCACGCCGTGGCGCGTGGTCGGACCGCGATGCACCGTGTATTCAAACCGCCCGCTGCGTATGTCCGCGGTGTCTGTGCCGCGGCGGTCCAGGATGACCCGGCCCAGGCAGCGCATGCCGTTGCCGCAGAATTCGGCGGCCGAGCCGTCCGGGTTGAAGAACCAGGCGTCGGGCACGAGCCCGGTGGCGTCGTAGAAATAGACGCCGTCGCCGCCGAACGGGCCAGCGCGATCGCACAGGTTCTTGACGAACTCGCGCAGTTCGGTATCGGACGCGAAGTCAGCCGGCCGCAGGGAGGTGACGAAAATGTCGTTCTGCGAGCCGTGCGCGTTCAGGATCTCCGTCATCGCAGGCCAGCCTATCCGACCGCGCCGGCCAAGCCGCCCTGGCCATTTGCCGGGCTGCTGCTAACCGGGCTGGGGCCGGCCAAGCCGCCCCGGGTGCTGGGCGGTCAGCCGACCCGGACGTGCTGGCCGGGGGTGGCGTGATGGCCGGGGCTGCGCCGGGCGTGTCGACCAGACCGCCTGCGATCCGCGACGGGCGGATCGGCCGGGACCAGAGGCGGATCGGCCGCGACCAGACGCGGATCGGCCGCGACCGGGGAGGGCCACTGGCCCGCCGGACGCTCATCCCGAGAGACGGGCCCGGCGGGCTGTGCTTCGCCGCGCCGGTGCGACGTTCCACGACGTGAATCCCTTGGCCTCAGAAACGCCATTAGCCCCATCTGAATCACCAGCCCCAAATAGTCCGCTGACATTGTTGGACTCGTTGGCCCCGAAAGACCCCGTTGATTCTCCGAACCCGGTGATCGCGTGGACCCCGTTTGTTCCGCCGCCGCTCGCGGGCACGAACGCCGGGTAGGTGGAGAAGCGCATCCCGTCGGCATAGTTCCGCAGCGCCACCCGGGCCCGGTCGAGCATGTTCGTCGGCAGGTCCCCGACCGGGAACCAGCGCACATCGGGCGAGGTGGGCTGGCCCGTCCAGCCGGATACCGACAAGAAGAACGCGATGCGCCCGCCGCCGGAAACGTCGTGCATGACGTGGGCGAGCGACACGTTCTCCGCCCCGATGACGATCCCGGCCGCCGAGGCCACCCGGATCGCCGTCTCCACGATCGTCTCCCGGTCGGCCAGCTGGCCCGACGGGGGCTCGTATGCGCCGTCGCCGTAACCGGTATTGGCCCGTTCGCGCAGCAAGATGCGCCCATTCCTGGCCAGCAGGAGGATGACGTCAACGACGACCCTGCGACGCTGCGGCACGTCGGCAGCGATCGAAGTGCCATCGAGTCTGCTCATGATGATCGCCTCGCCGCGCCCGCCCCAACCCGGCCCTGGACCCCTGCTCGGCGCAATTGCGCACTGCCCAGGAATGAGCACGCTACCCCTGGCCGCTTGTGGATCGCCATGTGCACAAGCCAGGCGAAGCTGTGGACGACGATGGGAAAAGGGCGGCAGAGGCTGTGGACACGAAAGGCCCGGTCCCATCCCGAGCCGGGGACCCGCCTGTGGAAAAGGATTCCGCCCATGTGGAGCGGCGGACCGGAGATTTTTTCCCGAATGAACCGGACGCCAGGTGAAGCATGCGCCCGTGGGCCCAGGTCTGGCGGTAGCGTACCGGTGTGTATACCAAGATCCAGATCACCTTCGATGCCGCCGAGCCGGAGAAGCTTGCCGAGTTCTGGGCACTGGCCTTGGGCTATGTGGTCGAGCAGCCGCCCGAGGGCTTCGCAAGCTGGGAGGACTTCGCCCGGTCGGCCGGGATACCCGAGGACCAGTGGGACGAGGTGTCGTCCCGGGTCGACCCCGCGGGCGAGGGGCCGCGGCTCTATTTCCAGAAAGTTCCCGAGGGCAAGACGGCCAAGAACCGCGTCCACCTCGACGTCAGGGTGGCCGGGCGAGAGGTGCGCGGCGAGAGACGCAAGCAGTTGGTAAGCGAGCACGTGGAACGCCTGGTGCAGGCGGGTGCCACGCTGGCCTGGCGGACCGACAACGTGCGCGGCAGCTCGGTTACCCTCCTTGACCCGGAGGGTAACGAGTTCTGCGTGACCTGAGCGGTGTAGGCGTCCAGGTCAGACAGGTAGCGCGCGCGGTCGGCGTCGCCGATCCAGGCGATCTCGAACGAGTTGCGGGCCAGCTTGGCCAGTTCGGCCACGGTAAGGCCGACGGCTTCCTGGACGGCGGCCAGGTTCTGGTTCACGTAGGCGCCGAAGTAGGCCGGGTCGTCGGAGTTAACCGTGGCCCGCACCGATCGGTCGAGCAGGATCTTCAGCTCGCGAGCCTTGAGGCCGTCGGTCACCCAGCGGTTGGAGACCGGGCACACGGTCAGCCCGATGCCGTCCCGTTCCAGCCGCGCCACCAGGGCGTCGTCATCCACGCAGTTGACGCCGTGATCGATCCTCTCGACTCCGATCTCGTCCAGGCACTGCCAGATGTGGTCGACCGAGTCGGCCTGGTCGACGTCGCAGTGCATGGTCAGGCGGTATCCCTCGGCGCGAGCCCGCTCGAAGACCCGCTTGAACTTCACCGGGGGGTTGTCCCGCTCGTCGGAGTCGAGGCCCACGCCGATGATCTTGTCCCGGTGCGGCAGCGACTGCTCGAGCGTCGCCATGGCGGAGTCGGCGGACATGTCACGCAGGAAGCACATGATGAGCTGGACGCGCAGGCCGAACTCGGTCCGCGCGTCCAGCCTGGCTCGGTGCAGGCCGCCGATGACCT
>Ga0335074_10014480_pt1 | contig 11057 bp, 7 predicted proteins | sample Lox_Sample_23_FD_206715 | JGI IMG/M metagenome (GOLD analysis project Ga0335074, IMG submission 206715) | Soil microbial communities from Loxahatchee National Wildlife Refuge, Florida, United States - Lox_Sample_2.3 | ecosystem: Environmental > Terrestrial > Soil > Wetlands | place: USA: Florida... | reverse complement strand
GCGAAGAAAAACCACCCTTTCTAATAAGGAAGAAGCGATCTGTCGCGGGCTGTGATGCGGCCGCGAGCTGCGGTCAGCCAGGCCGGCCGTACCCAACTGCCGATACCGGCCCACCCACTTGGCTGCCGTCTTAGCGCTCACACTGAAGCGTAAAGCGGCGGCACTGATGCGCAGGCCGTCGTCGATCACCATACGGGCAAGCCGCTCTCGACTCACCGCCGTCCATGGGGCATTCTTGTGATAGTCCATTCGGTCTCCAGAGGTACTAGTTGCTCGTCACAACCAGCTTCTCCGGTTCCAACCGAATGGACAACGTCTTGAAAGATCACAGGTGCCCCACTCATTCGCGGGTTTCGAATGAGTGGGCCTGCCGAAACGCCTCCAACCGCTCTCTCACGCTCATCACATGCCGCGGCAATTCCAGTTGCGAGCCCTCTTCGAGAATCGGAATCAGTTTGTCGAACTCCGGCCCCGAGTGCGAACCTGTCAGCGCTATTCGCACGGGATGGAACAAATCTTTCCCCTTCGCACCGGTCTTCGCCTTCACCTCATTCATAATCGCCTTGAAGCGCTCCGGAGTTATTTCGGGTGCCCCACCCTTATCGCCGTCGTTGGGCGACAGGGTGGGTTCAGGATCGACTAACTTTGCAAACTCCGCCAGCACTGCATTCGTCTTCGGCGCGGCCAATACCTCGGCATTCTCCGTCGCACTCACTGCCGCATTCGCGTCATACTCAAAGATCAGCGCCGCCCGCTCCGGCAACTGTTCCAGTCGATCTACCGATGGCGCCAGCAACGCCACAATCTTCGCGAACCACGCCCGCGTTGGCTCATCGGAATTTTCCGGCAGCAATCCCGCGCGCACAAAAAACGGCTCGGCGAGCTTCTCAATCCGCTCTGGTGAGCTCGCTTTGATGTAGTGCCGGTTGAGCCAGTACAGCTTCTCCATGTCGAAGACGGCGGGCGACGGCGTGACCCGCTCCAGCGAAAATTCCCGCTGCAACTCCTCCGGCGAGAAGATCTCGCGCGTGCCGCCGCTCGGCGCCCAGCCCAGCAGCGCCAGGTAGTTCATCAACGCTTCGGGCAGCACGCCCATCGCGCGAAAATTTGCAATCGAGGTCGCGCCATGCCGCTTCGACAGCCGCTCGCGATCGCTGCCCAGAATGGTCGACAGATGTGCGAACTCCGGCACCGGCCAGCCTAGCGCCTCATACAGCGCAACCTGCTTGGGCGTGTTGGAGAGATGATCGTCGCCGCGAATCACGTGTGTGATCTGCATCAACGCGTCGTCGACGACGACCACGTAGTTGTAAACCGGGATGCCGGTAGAGCGCAGGATGATGGGATCGCTCACCACTTCGTTGGAGAACTCGACCGCGCCGTGCACGATGTCGTGAAAGCGAATCGGGTGTTCGGGGATGCGCAGCCGAATCGCCGCCGCCTCGCCACTCGCCCGCCGTCGCTGCGCCTCGGCTGGATCCAGCGCGCGGCATTTGCCCGAATACACCGGCGGCAACTGGTTCGCCAGCTTCTCTGCGCGGTCGCGCTCCAGCTCCTCCTGGGAGCAGAAGCACAGATACGCCTCGCCCTCGCGCAACAGCCGCTCCGCCTGCTCGTGATAAATCGCCAGCCGGTCGCTCTGCCGATACGGCGCGTACGCCCCGCCGACATCCGGCCCCTCATCCCAATCCAGCCCCATCCACTTCAGGTCGTCCAGCAGTTGTCCTTCAAAGCGCGCCTGGCTGCGCTCCACATCGGTGTCTTCAATGCGCAGCACCATCACGCCGCCCGCCTGCCGCGCGAACAGCCAGTTGAACAGAGCCGTGCGCGCATTTCCGACATGTAGATGACCGGTGGGTGAAGGCGCAAAGCGGACCCGAATCTGCGAAGAATTGCTCACCCTTTGATGTTAGCAAGAGTGGGGACAGAGCTGGCCCCAGGGAAGCGCCGCCTTGCCGATTTTGCCAGCCGGCCTCAGCCGGCGACGCTGGCCTCGTCTTTAGATCTAGCTGCTCAGGTCAGAATCGCAGCAGACGGGGTCATTGTTCTTTCCCTCGTGTCCTCCGTGCCTCCGTTGTGAATTCCTGGCGCTAGCACTCGCGTAAAATCTCGCTCGGAGAAGAATTCCATGCCCTCGCCCAAATTCCTTGGCGTCGAACTCTATTTTGACGATCTCGAGCGCGCTCGCCATTTCTACACCGCCGTCCTTGGCCTCGAAATCTCCGGCGAGCAGCCCGGCCATCACGTAAAGTTCGACAGCCCTAACGGCTTCATTTGCTGCGAATGCAAGGGCGCCGAATCCTATCCCTCGCGCGACAAAGCCGTGCTCTTCTTTGAAGTGGAGGACGTTGCCAAAACCGTAACCGAGCTGGGCCGCGAGCGCTTCCTGCAGATCGAGCCAACCTGGGCTGTGATGCACGACCCCGAAGGCCACAACATCCTTCTGCTGCAAACCAGCCGCTGACCAGCGGAACCGGCGCGAGCGCCGCGCTGTCGACACTACCGGCGTGCCGCTTGCTGCTTGATTTGCCGCGCGCGCTCATAGACCTTTGTGTATTCACGCGCCGAGTTCGTCCAGGAATAATCCTGCGCCATGCCATTGCGCATCAACGTCTGCCAGGCCCGCTTGTCGGAGCGATACAACGCTACCGCCGAACGCAACGTTTCCAGCATCGCTTCGCCGCTATACTCATGGAACTTGAATCCCGTTCCCTTCAGCGCGCGCGGATCGAACTGCTCCACGGTATCATCCAGACCGCCGGTCGCCCGCACCACCGGCACGGTGCCGTACTTCAAGCTGTAGATCTGGTTCATGCCGCACGGCTCATAGTGCGAAGGCATCAGATACAGGTCGCTGCCGGCCTCAATCTTGTGCGCCAGCGGGTCGTCGTAAGCGATTCGCAGTCCAACCTTCTGCGGAAACTGCTTGTTCAGCCGGCGGAACATGTCTTCATACTCATGTTGTCCGCTGCCAAGTACTACCAGAATCAGATCCTCCAACGCCAGCCGATCCGCGACCTGCTGGATCAAATCAAAGCCTTTTTGCGGAACAAACCGCGACACCATCCCGACCACCGGCAGCTGCGGATCCGGCGCCAATCCGTATTGCTGCAGCAGATCGGCCTTGCACTTCACCTTGCCGCTGAGATCCGCGGCGGAATAGCGTGCCGCGATGAACGGATCGGTCTCGGGATTCCACGAGACATAATCGACCGCATTCAGGATGCCGGCGATGGTATTGCCTCGCGCGCGCAACACACCCTCCAGTCCAAAGCCGTACTCCGCCGTCTGGATCTCCTGGCCGTACTTGCGGCTCACCGTAGTGATGAAGTCAGCCATGGCGATTGCTCCCTTCAGGAAGTTCACCTTGCCGTAAAATTCCAGATTTGCCATGGTGAACAGGTCCCAGGGCAGCATGAGCAGCGGCAGGATTTCCGGCGGAAACAGCCCCTGATAGCCCAGGTTGTGAATGGTAAAGACGCAGGGTACAGTCGCAAACGCCGGATCCTCGTCGTAGAGTGTCTTCAGCAGGATGGGAACCAGCGCCGTCTGCCAATCGTGACAATGCAGGACATCCGGCGCGCCCAGTATCTTGGTTGCCTCCAGCACCGCGCGCGAGAACAGCGCAAAGCGCTCGGCATTATCGTGATAATCGCCCAGCGCCGTACCATAGAGCGCATCGCGATCGAAGAACGGCGGGTAGTCGATGAAATAGAATTGCACTCCGGAGCGCACGCCGCCGTCCAGCACCGAGCAGAAGCGATAGCGGTCGTCGAAAGGAACGGTGATGCTGGGGATCACCGTGCGGGGATTGTCCAGCTTGGTTTGCCGGTAGCGAGGAAGAAAAACCGTGGTTTTGTGACCCTGATGGACCAGTGCCGGCGGCAGGGCTCCAATCACATCCGCCAGGCCGCCGGTCTTGGAAAACGGTACGCACTCGGATGCCGCGAACGCGATATGCATCGAACCTCCCAGCGCGGCGATACTGCCGCCGGGGTGGACTGGTTTTGAGGACTGCTGAGAAAGAAGAACGAGAATGCTGAAACATCTGAGTCTAATTGCCCGCCGGAAAGAGGGTCAACGTGCCTAGGGCAACTGCCAGGAAGCCCAGCACCAACCGTGCTCCCAAACGCAAGCCCAAGCTGGGACAGAACTTCCTTATCGATGCGGGAGCGGCGCCGCGGATCGTCGAAGCATTGGGCGATATATCCAATCGCACCGTGATTGAGATCGGACCGGGTCGGGGGGTTCTCACCGATGTGCTGGCACGGCGCGCCAGGCGTGTGATCGGCATCGAACTGGATCGTGTTCTGGCCGCGCAGCTGCGCATGCGCTATGCCACCCGCGGCAACGTTGAAGTTCTGGAATCCGATTTCGTCACTGCCGAATTCGCATCCATGGTCGGCCGCCGGCCCGGTCCGCTGCACGATCTTCGTCCCACGCAACCGGAGACCGTGGATGTCGTTGGCAATCTGCCCTACTACATTACCTCCGGCATTGTGCTGCGCATCCTGGAACTGCATCCCCACATCGAACGCGCCGTGATCATGGTGCAGCGCGAAGTCGCGGATCGCATCGCCGCCAAACCCGGCACTCGCGAATACGGATTGCTGTCGGCCACGACTCAGCTGTTCGCGCGAGTTGAGAAACTGTTCACCCTCCCTCCGGAAGCGTTTTCGCCGCCGCCGCAGGTCCACTCCACGGTCCTTCGACTGACCATGGCGCCGCGGCTGGGGGAATTACAGGTCGACGAGGCGCCGTTTATCGCCTTCCTCAAACTGGCGTTCGCGCAGAAGCGCAAAACGCTGGCCAACAATCTGCGCGGCCGGTACCAGGCGACGGCCATTCGCGCAGCCTTCAAGAGCGCCGGAGTGCGCCCCGATGTGCGCGCCGAGGCCATGTCGCTGGAGAAAACCGCAGCCGTGTTTCGCACTCTGCGAGAGGCGTAAACTTACTTCGGGCAGTCAAGCGCTTCGTGAAACGGTGATTCGACAGGAGCGAAGAGGAAACCAACCACGGAAAACACCGAAGTCACGGAAATTTCAGCTACAAAAAATTCCGTGCTTTCCGTGCCTTCCGTGGTGAAAAGATCGTTTGATGTCTGGTATTCGCCAACCCGCCGTTGCCGGGCGCTTCTATCCGGCCAATCCCCTGCGCCTTCGCGCCGAAGTTGAAAGCTACACCGCAGCGCCCGCTAACGCTCCCGCCGAAGCGAGAATTCCTGCGCTAGGTTGCGTCGTTCCTCATGCCGGGTACATGTACTCGGGACACGTTGCCGGTGCGGTCTATCGCCGTGTGGAATTGCCCCAGCGATGCGTCATTCTGTGTCCCAATCACACCGGCATGGGCGAGCCGCTGGCCATCATGAGCGAAGGCGCCTGGCATACTCCCCTCGGCGATACGGACGTCGATGAGGAACTCGCGGGCGAGCTGAAGCAGCAGATGCCGCTCCTCTCGGAAGATGGCGAAGCTCACCGCGCCGAACACGCGCTGGAAGTGCAGCTCCCGTTTCTGCAAGTCCTGGCGCCGGGATTTCGGTTTGTTCCCATTACCGTCGGCACGGGCAATTACGAGGTGCTGGCCGCTCTCGGCGTCGCCGTGGGAAATACGCTGGCAAAGCATGGTGAACGCTTTCTGGTGATTGCCTCCAGCGACATGAATCATTACGAGAGCGACAGCGTTACCCGCGTCAAGGATCGCCGCGCCATCGATCCGATGCTGGCTCTCGATCCTCGCGGGCTCTACGATGTGGTGCGCGACGGCAATATCAGCATGTGCGGTTATGGCCCCGCCGTGGTGATGCTGACGGCCGCGAAAAGGCTCGGCGCAACTAAAGCAGAGCTGCTTCGTTATGCCACTTCCGGCGATGTATCGCAGGACCGCGACATGGTCGTGGGCTACGCTGGAATTGCGGTGTGGTAGAGCCGGCCTTCAGGCCGGCGTCCTCGGCGTACTCCATGATTTGTCATCCGGACCTAGGGGCTCTCAGGCCAGTATGCGCAGCTCCCTTTACGATCTGTCATCCGACCGAGGACTTTAGTCCGAGCGAGGGATCTGCGTTTCGCCGGACTAGGAAGGCCCGGTAGAGCGGCGCTTCAGCGCCACGTCAGGCGTCGAGGGTGGAGCACCGCTTCAGCGGTGCATATTGGTTCGGGCCCCAGGAACGGCTTTAGCCGCTGAGGTAACGGAAGTCGTTACGTCAGGCGCTAAAGCGCCGGTCCAAAATTGTCGCCGTGCAATGCACGCCTGAAAGGCGTGCTCCACCCTTTGCTCACCGCCGCCAACATATCTTCATCAACTCGATCAGGCCTGCACCGGCCTCAGGTGCGGATGGTGCACCACGGCCAACTCGGGGTCAGCGAACGTCGTGTGAATATCCGCATACAACGGAGCTGCGATTGAGGCGAGATTTTGCGAGATGGTGATCATGTCGACCATCGCCGGCGGAACAGACTCTCCGATGGCAGCGTAGTGCTTCTGAATCTCCTCCCGCAGCCGGTTGGCCGAGGCCTGCACGTCAGGGGCTGTACTGGAGATCTTGCCGCTGACCTCATCGGACATAGCTCGCGCCGTAGTGGCCATGTCTTCTTCAAAGGCGGCCAACGCCGCCGCGATTTCCGGCGTGAGTTCCGGATATCGCTTCTCGAAAAGATACTGCAAGCCGGTGATCTGCGCCTGCATCAGGGTGCCGAGGATCGGCTGCCAGCGCCGGAAGTCGTCACGAATCCTGAGCTTGCGCCGGCGTGACGGGCCGAACTCAAAGACCACCGCATCAGCCTGCGCCTTTACCGTGTTGAACGCCTCGTTGATCTGGTCGCGTAGCTGCACAGCTCGATTGGCGACCGCGATAAATTGGTCTTCGCGGATCGGGACGGCGGCCAGTTCAATCATCTCTGCCAGTAACCGCAGACTGCGCGAAAACGAGTCCTGCATCTCCTGCAATGCATTCCTTACCCAAAGATGATCGAAGACCAGCCACATACACATCACGCCCAGGAGTACTCCCACCATGCGGTCCCGCGCCACAGCCAGGGACGACTGGATGGTGAACTCCTGCAGGTTGATCAGGTAGAAGGCCAGCGCAGCCTGAACTCCCAGGTAGGAAAGCCTGGACGAGGCGATGCCAATCCACGCACAGATTGCCGTCACTACCACGAACAGGATGGTGAATCCTGCGATTGAGTCAAGATAAGTCAGCACGAAGCACTGCGCGCCGATGCCGAAGATGACCCCGCCCAGCAGTACGCCTCCCAAACGCAGAAATTGCTTCTGCCGCGAGGATCCGATGGTGGTGAGTGCCGTAATCAGGCAGGTCGCAATCGCCGTGCTCAGGCCCGGCCAGTTAATGGACTGATAGACCACGTAAGCCAGCAACGTGGCCAGCGTGCCGCGAATGGCGAATTTCAGGTGGTCAGGATTGCTGAAGGCATCGGGCACGAACAGCCGTTGCCGTGCTTCAGGCGCCACCGGCGGAAGCAACAGCTGTTCCAGGCTCTCGGTACCAGAAAACGTGTGCGACATCAGCGCCACTTCTCTTTCCATCTCGGGAAGAAAGGGCAGACCCGACGGCTGAGTTTCCGTAGGGATGGGAATCGGGTGTGGCAGCCGGTGCTCTTTGAGGTCGCGTTGCAACTCGGCGACCTGATCGGCCAACACCCGGCACCGCTCGCGATCTTCCGGCGCGGCGACGGAGAACTGACGGGAGCGCGCGATCTGCAAACTGCTGGCCATGTCGATCAGCTGCCCCACCAGGGCTACGCCTGTGTTCATGGGCCCGACAAACTGATTGGGCAGTCCCGAACGCAGCAGAGTTCGACGCAGCCGTGAGGTTCCGACGTTGGAAAATTGCGCGATCTCTTCGATGACCTTGAAGGACGGCGCGCCGGAGGCAATCCGCCGCAGCAACACTTCCACCGATTGCAGCCTGCCCTCGATGCCCTGAGTAATGTCGGTGACGGGATGCACGCGGCGAAAAACGTATTCCACCACTACCGTGATCGCCGAGCCGATCATCACCGCACCGCCCAGCCACAGCGTATTCTCGGTGCGCTGCTCAATCGTCAGATAGGCCTGGTCCCACAGCGGTATCGATCCGGCCAGGCTGAATCCAAAGGCGACCGCGCTGAAGTAATCGGTAAAAACCCGAATCAGATAAAAAGCTACAAACAGCGAAAGCATGATCCAGATGAAATGAGTGATAGGGCTGCCCACCAGCAGCGCCACGCCGACAATGGTGTACGCCATGCCGATGACGTTCATCACCGCGATTCGAATGCCCGAGCGCAGCGTCAGGCTGGGGCTTTCGCGGCTGAGGAAAAAGGTGAAGATCGCTCCCAAAAATCCGAACGGGAATTTGAACGTCATGACCGCGATCATGGTCAGCGTGGCGGCGATGGTGATGCGAGCCGCCACCCAGACACGACCTGGGTAGGGCGCGAGTTCGGATTTGAGAAATTGCCAGAACCATGCGCCCGCGCTATCCAGGGTTCGCGACTGGCTAGCCGCTGCCGGTAGGGCGTGGTCCATCGTCGACATGGCAGTTACTTGCCTCCGGAACGATCCGGCCGCATGACCACCACCGCCGACTCGCTCAGGCGGAATGGTTCCGTCTCCGCAGCCAGAATGCGCACGCGCACCGGGAAGCGCGTCGCCAGATGCACCCAGTTCAGCGAGCGCTGCACATCGGGCAGGCCGGTGCCGCCGAAGGTGCCAACCAGAGTATTGTCCGGCTGGACACCGAAGCCCACGCTGTCGACGATCCCGTCGTAGCGCACATTCGGACGCGACAGCACATAAACATCAGCGTGCATTCCGGGATGGATGTGGCGAAGCTGCGTCTCGCGGAAGTTGGCCACCGCCCACCACACCCGGGTGTCGATCAAGGTGAACATCTGCTGGCCGATGTGGGCGTATGCGCCCTGCGAGATGGTCAGGTTGGTAACGCGCGCGTCGAAAGGCGCGTAGACGCGGCAATTATTCAGGTTGTATTCGGCGTCGCGGATGATAGCCGCTTTGCCCGGGCGTTGCGCCGTGAGCGGCTCCAGGGTCAACACGCCGTGTTGGGATTGCGCCAATTGTGCATGGCTCTGGCTCTGGGTAGCCTTCGCCTGCTCATATGCCGCCTTGGCTGACAGCAGTAGCGCCTCGGCCTGGGCTACCTGCGAGCGCGCCCGGTCGACCGCCTGCTTACCCGCCCTCACCGCGGTTCTCGCCTGATCGACCTGATCGACGGTGACAAACTGCTTGGCCAGCAGCGGCTCGATGCGATGAAAGTTGTTGTACGAGTACTGGTATTCCGCCTGCAGACGATCCAATTCCGCTTTGCTGCTATCGACGTTCGCCTGCGCTTCATTGACCGCTGCCGCGGCGTGATTAACATTGGCCGCTGCATTCACCGTGTAGGCCTGCGCCGCGCCGACGGCACTCTGCTGCGAGGCGATGGTACGGCTCTCATCGACGATCTGCCCCTCCAGCGTGCTTAGGTCCGATTTCGCTTTCTCCAGCGCATATTCGTAAGGCCGCGGATCGATCTCAAATAACAAGCCGCCCTGCTTGACGAACTCATTATCCTGCACGGGCAATGAGACCAGCGGTCCTTCGACTTGCGGAGCGATGCCGATGAAATTGGCGAAAACTTCCGCATCGTCGGTGCGCGGGTACCGGTCGGTGATATGGATCACCAGCCCGCCGCTGATCAGCGCAGCGGCAACGATGCTCCAGCTGACAATCTTTCCCCGGCGAGTGCGCTGAACAGCAGCGGCGGCGGCGGTTTGAGGCAACATAGAATCTTCTTCCAATTCAGCTGAAGAACAGCAGCCAGGTCGTAAACGTATAAAACAGAGCCAGGCACGGATACACCAGGATCAACGGCGCAAGCTCCTTCTCGAAGTTGGTGCGCACAAAGATGAATCGCGTGACCACTGCCAGCACGATTCCTATGACCCCGCCACGCGGGGAAAAACGATCCCAGGATGTTGAACGACGGTGCGCGCGAGCAACCTGTCGCTAGCCATACAGCGGCCGTGGAAGCGCCGCCTGTCGCGGCTCGCCGCCAAAATGGATTCGTCGATGTTCGTCTCATCTTCATCCTCAGGGAGTCTTGCCATACAGCAGGTCGCCGGTCTGATACGCCAGCGCAGCCATTCCAGTGAGCAGATTCGCACGGGCGGTTACGTCCTCGCTGCGCGCATCCGCCAAAGTGCGTTGTGCCGACACTACATCAATCTGGCTGCGCAAACCGTAGTTATACGACTCCAGCGCCGCATTGTAGGACTCGGTGGCAGCTTCCAGCAGCGCGGCAGCCGCCTTTTGCTGACGCAGCGCCGTGCGCGCAGTCGAGTAGGCGGCCCAGACCTGGTTTTCCACCTGATCGCGAACCGCGTCGATACTTGCCTGCGCTTGTTTCTGATCGGCGTGTGCTTTGGCCAGACGGTTTTCGCGCGCCAGGCCGTCAAACAGAGTCCAACTCAGGGTCAGACCCGCATCCCACGACTGCAAAGTTGGCGAATAGACTCCCGGCATCGTGTTCTGCACGCCGTAAGCGCGGATCTCGCCGCCGTTCCCGTCGAAGCTCAACTTGGGAGCGTAAGCTCGCTTCGCTGAACTGATCTCCGCCTTTGCCGCCCGCAACTGGGCGACGCGCTGCATCAGGTCAGGCCGCTGCGCCAGCGCCTTGTCGATCGAGGTCTCTACCGTATCGACGATGTTGTCGGGCATCTTGATGTCGTGAATGCTCTCCACGTGAAACTGTACCGTGGGCGAGACGCCGAGTGCGGTTGCCAGGTCGCCATGAGCAATCTCCGTGTTGCCGATCGCCGCCTGCAAATCATAATCGGCTTGCGCCTCCGCACTGCGCGCCTCCAGCACGTCCGGTAAAGTCGCCAAACCATTCTTCAACCTGTCTTCCGCCGCCTCCCGTACCGTCCTTGCATTATTCAGATTGGCTCCCGCGGCCTCTTCCAGTCCCTTGTCGTCCAGCAAGCGGTAGTAGGCACTCATCACCTGGAAGATGACGCGGCGGTGGGTGTCATTGAACTGAAAATTGGCCGCCAGCAGGT
>Ga0335074_10014478_pt1 | contig 11058 bp, 7 predicted proteins | sample Lox_Sample_23_FD_206715 | JGI IMG/M metagenome (GOLD analysis project Ga0335074, IMG submission 206715) | Soil microbial communities from Loxahatchee National Wildlife Refuge, Florida, United States - Lox_Sample_2.3 | ecosystem: Environmental > Terrestrial > Soil > Wetlands | place: USA: Florida... | reverse complement strand
CGAAAAATGCCGTCCCACCACCCGTACACATTGAGCGGATCGTCGCCGATGGCAAGGAGTACGAAGCTTCGAACAAACTGCAGTTACCGCCGCACGTACGCGATCTCTCCATTGATTACACGGCGCTTAGTTTTGTCGCACCGGAAAAGATTCATTTCCGCTACAAACTGGAGGGCCAGGACCCGGAATGGAGGGAAGTGGTCAACGACCGCGAGGTGCAGTATTCGAATCTTGCGCCGCGCCACTACACCTTTCGGGTGATCGCCTGCAACAACAGCGGCGTGTGGAACGAGACGGGCGCAGCGCTGGAGTTTTCTGTCCTCCCGGCGTACTACCAGACAAACTGGTTCCGGTTTTTGTGCGTAGCTGCTTTTCTCGGATTACTTTGGACCCTTTACCGACTGCGTCTCGACCAGATGCAGCGCCGGTTCGCTTTCGGACTGGAAGCACGAGTAGGCGAGCGCCTGCGCATCGCTCGAGAACTGCATGACACGCTGCTTCAGAGTTTTCAAGGTGTCGCCTTTCAACTTCAGGCGGCTCGTAAATTAATGCTTCGGAAGGCCGATAATGCACAGGAGGTCCTCGATGACGCCGTTCTCGCGACAGAGGAAGCTATTCGGGAAGGGCGTTCCGCGATTCGCGACCTGCGTCCCGAACCAGCCGCGCAGCGCGACCTTTCGGAGTTGCTGGATGCCGCTGGCCGTGAACTGGCGACGGCTCACGAACTGAATGGGCAGGCTCCAAGCTATCGCGTTTTGGTCGAAGGCAAGCAACAGGACATATCGCCGATGCTCCAAGACGAGGTCTACCGTATCTCTCGCGAGGTGATCCGGAACGCCTTCGCACACGCTGCTGCCAGCCACATCGAGGTGGAGATCCGGTACGATCAGGATCAGCTTCGTTTGCGGGTGCGTGACGATGGCAAGGGGATCGACCCCAAAATACTGGCTGGCGGACAACCCGGACACTTCGGCATACCTGGGATGCGTGAGCGGGCACAACGGATCGGTGCGCACCTGGGTTTCTGGAGCGAAATGGGTGCGGGCGCTGAGGTGGAACTGACCGTTCCAGCTGCGATGGCTTATCAAAAGCGGCGTAATGGACATCGAATCCGGTTATTCCACCGGGCGGACGGAGTGAACGAAAAGAAGCAATGAACAACGTTCCTAAGCTGATTCGAATTCTTGCGGTGGACGACCACCCTCTTCTTCGGAAGGGCCTTGCCGCCGTGGTGAATGCGGAGCCTGATATGAAGTTGGTGGCGGAGGGTTCCAATGGAGAAGACGCGATAGAAAAGTTTCGAACCCACCGCCCAGACATCGTCTTGATGGATCTGCAGATGCCTGGGTTGAACGGAATGGAAGCGACGATCCGTATTGTGAGCGAATTCCCAGAGGCGCGCATCATTGTGCTGACGACCTATCATGGCGATGTTCAAGTGCTGCGCGCTCTACAAGCTGGCGCACGAGCCTACCTGTTGAAAGGACACGATCGGGAACTTATCGAGACGATTCACGCCGTCTATGCGGGACGAAAGATAATCCCGCCAGAGGTTGCCGCTGAGCTCGCTGAACATGCCACGGATGAAGCATTGAGCGAGCGCGAAGTGGATGTTCTGCGGCTGATTGCAGCTGGGAATTCCAACAAGCAGATCGCAGATCAGCTGTTTGTCGCGGAGGCAACCATCAAGAGCCGAATCACCAATATTCTGTCAAAGCTCGGCGCCGGCGATCGGTCCCATGCGGTCACCATCGCGCTTAAGCGGGGAATCATCGAGCTCTGATCACCCAAAAGTATGATTCCTGTTTCGCCTTTCAGTGCTTCCCCCGCCATTGCAAGTGCCGTACCCTCCCCAAGGGAGGTTGCTTGCAGCGACTGTTCTCGACATTCGCAAATGGCTGGCCGGGAATCGGCCTTCTCATCCAGCGGCTCTTCACAGGAATCGCTCTTCTCCACAACGGGGTAGTTCAACTGGAGACTCCGAGGGGTGGCCTCATCATCCCCGACACAACCGGAGCTGTCTTGGGCCTGTTCATCCTGCTAGGGTTGTGGACTCCTTTAACCGGAACACTGGTCGCAGCCGTCGAGTTGTGGATCATCGTCGCAGGTGGGGCTAATATTTGGATTTCACTCACGCTGGCGGTTTTTGGCGCCACGTTGGCGGTGATTGGACCGGGCGCCTGGTCGGTAGACGCTCGGCTCTTCGGAAGAAAGTACATCGGAAGTTGATCGTTCTGACCCACAAACGGCCGCGAACGCAGGTTGTTGCATCCAAAAAACCGCGAGGCTCATCACGCAAACACCGCACAGAAACATAGAGGTTGATATGGTTCAAGAAAAATTGATCGACACACTTCTTCGCGCCGCACTCGAGGAGACAGGAGCGAAACGCGGCTTGCTGATCCTTTCGCGTAGCGGCGAACACCGCGTCGCGGCGGAGGCCCTACGTCGCTCCAGGAGAATCGTGGTGCGCCTTCGCGATGAGGTTGCCGATGAATCGCTTGTGCCGGGGTCAGTGCTTCGTTACGTCCTCGACACCCGCGAGAGCTTGGTCGTCGACGATGCACCAACAAGGGCGAGGTTTGCCGCCGATCCCTATGTCCGGCAACACAACGCGCAGTCGATTCTTTGCCTGCCACTGCTTAATCGAGCCAAGCTCGTCGGCGTACTCTTGCTTGAAAGCGACTCGACGTCCGGCGTCTTTACATCCACTCGAATCAGGACTCTGAAGTTGGTCACGTCGCTGGCAGCGAGCGCTCTCGAAAATTCGCGTCTCTACAGCGATCTTCGCGAACGCGAGGCGAAGATCCGGCGCTTGGTCGACGCCAATATTATCGGGATATACATCGTGGATATCCGAGGTCCGATCCTTGAGTCCAATGACGCATACCTTCGCATGCTGGGATACCAGCGGGCGGATCTCTTTTCGGACCGCCTGCGCTGGACGGAGCTGACGCCCCCGGAGTGGCGCGCCGCCGACAAACAACGGGTTGAGCGAATAAGGAGGATTGGACGCCTGCAGCCGTTCGAGAAGGAATTCTTCCGCAAAGATGGTACGCGCGTGCCGGTGCTGATAGGCGTGGCACGATTCAAGGAGCCTCGTACCCAGGCGGTAGTGTTTGCGCTGGATATGAGCAAACAAAAGCAAGCGGAGGCCCTCGCTTTGGAGGCGCGCACGATCAAGCAGTCGCGTATTGCACGAAAAATGCACGATGACCTGCTACAGAATTTCCAGGGAATGATGTTCCGGTTTCAAGCGGCCCGCAATCTGATGACGCGGCATCCCGATGATGCTCTGCTATCCCTGAATGAGGCGATCAGAGAGGGTCAGACGGCACTCGACGAGAGCCGGGATGCGATTCAGAACTTAAGGGCGGACTGCAATTGACGGCACGTATCCAGTAACGAAAAGTTGACGGGTTTCCCGTCTACGCCAGCCGACGATGCGGTTTTTCTACGGGCGCTCGTCCATTCGGTAGGCGACATTTCGACAGATACCAAACAATTACATCTTCTCATCCACCAAAAGTCTACCTCCTCGAACCTACCTTCGTTGATAGCACAATCCGACCATCTACCGTTGCGCCTGAGCTCAAATTGTTTAAAACTGCAACACATTGCCACTCTCTAGAGAAAGAAAAGTGGGTTCGCGGGGCGTGAGTTGTCCAAGCAGAGTCTTAGTTCCGATCACTGGGGAAATGTACAACGAAATCTTTGAGAGGTGGAATATGGCTTCGGCTGCAACAGCAAGAGCTCTTGATGGGAACTCCGCAAACATCGCGTCCACATTTGGCCAGAAAATTGACTCACAACTCCACTCGCACGCCATACCGATTGTCTTTCTTATCACCGACGACATTTCTGAACGGGGGTCACTCAAATCACTGATCAACGGCCAAGGCTGGCAGTTTGAGACGTTCGAGTCGACGCGAGAGTTTCTCGCCCGGCCGCGACCCCTTGTTCCGAGTTGCTTGATCCTTGCTCGCTCTCTTCGGGATCTGAACGGTCTCGAAGAGCAAAAGCAAATCGCCCGGGAGCGTGCCGAGGTGCCGATTATCGTCATCTCTCGGTATGAAGATATTCCGGCGACAGTCGAGGCCATGAAGGCCGGCGCCGTTGATTTCCTTGTGAGGCCATTCAGAGATGAGGCCCTCTTGTCGGGAATCCGCGAAACCTTCGAGCGCAGCCGTCTAGTGCTGGAGCGCGAAATGGAGACAAGCGACCTTCGACGCTGTTACGTGTCACTGAGTCTTCGCGAACGGCAGGTGATGGCGCTGGTAGTTTCTGGCCTGTTAAATAAGCAAGTTGGTGGGGAGCTCGGCATCAGCGAGATCACAGTGAAGGCGCACCGGGGCAAAGTAATGCAAAAGATGCAGGCCGACTCTCTTGCCGAACTCGTGAGGATGGCGTCGAAGCTCCGCATCCCGAGCACACGAGTCTTTCAAGCGTGAATGCAGGAACCGACTGAACGGGTTCGGCCCGCGGCCGTTTGGATTCAGCTCTCTCGGCCGGGAAGCCAAAGTGAGAAAGCCAGATTTACGTGTGCGAAATGTGGGCTTAGAACATCCTTTACGGCGCAACAATCAGTAGTCCTGAGCGGTAGGTTGCGCTCAGGTGAGGTGTGCCATAAGTGTGCCGTGCGCTTCGATCCCATGTGCGCTAACTCGCGTCTTTTCAATACCGAGCTAGATTGCTTCCGTGCGGGCCTGATCGTTGGTAAGTTCTTGAATCGTAACGGTGATAAGACGTGGAAGACCCCATCACACTGGCCTACTCTTAATCAGTAGGTTGAAGGTTCGATTCCTTCCGCGCTCACCACTTCTTCAAGCAGTTACCGAAACTGCGATCCGCACGGCAATCCGTTTTAGGGTTGCGACAGTGCTAAACGCACGATCTTCCCGTGCGCTTCCGTCATCTCTGCGGTTGCCGCGTCTCCGTAAATGTTCATGGTGGTACGGATGTCCGAATGCCGCATCAGCTTTTGCTGCACACCTACTGGAGTACCGACCGAATCAAGCCACGATCTGTACGTATGCCGAAGGCTGTGCGTTCCGAGTGCTCCGATGCCAGCGATGTCAGCTGCTTTGCGATACTTTCGCCAGACTTGATCGTATGACCAAGGAAGTCTGCCAAGTTGAGCCGGAGAAGCAAACATCCAATCCTCAAGCGCTTAAAACTGTGTCGCTTGCTTTCAATTCTTGACAGATTTCCAGCAGTTCCGGGCTGATTGCGAGTGTTTTCCGTGACTCTGTGGTTTTCACATCGTCAACTTGTTGGCACACGATCCCACGTTCCACAGTGAGCTTGCAGTTGATCCAATCTACATCGGACCATCTCAACGCAAGACATTCGCTGATCCGCAGACCGAGGCAACAGCACAACAAAGCCATCGTGCAGAAGGGGTTTTCCAGAGATTGAATCAATCTCTGGAATTCTTCTACGGTAAGGCTTCGCGGTTGATGTTTGCGCTTGGTTGCACCCTTACGGTTTGTCCTTTTTCGTTATCGGGACTTCTCTTGGACCCGTACATACGGGGCAGGGAAACATTGTTTTTCCGGCCATTGTCTTGAGTTCCTCCTGGCTCACCAATTCATCGCAGAACCATCGTCTGTGGCCGAGTTTAAGCCAGGTTCTCGGAAACGAATGTTTCGCGGCTCACAGGTTGATTTGGATGGGGAATAGAAGGTGAAGCGATTCGAATTCCCGCCTCCACAGGTTCGATCCACTGGCCGCGTTTCAATCTCGCAGACCTTTTCCTGCCGGCAAAGTAACTCTTAGCTTGCGGGTGGCTATTGGATACTAGCCGAGATTTCGGTACTGATTCCGACCCGAGGAGACGGCAAATGTAACAAAAGCCGGGCGTGATATGAAGACCGTCCCCGTCCGTGTCCAGGAATTGTTTCGATGGAGGCAGGACATCATAGCGATGGCAGTGCTGTTCGGATACTTGTACAACAAGACCGGGGTGTCGTCTTGGGCGCTAGCCTTTAGACCAAGAAAAAGGAGTGACATGGTGTAAACACTGCCCTGGCTGTACGCTCCATTGTCCCAATCTGTGGCGTAAAACTTTCCGTCCGGCCCCTGAGCCAGGAAGCTGTTGCTTGTGATGTCTGTAGTGAAGATTTCGAAGGTTTCCTAATCAGCATTTGGCAGCCGCTTGTTAGATTACCCTCGGATCACGCAAACCTGAAGCAATCCCAAGGGAAGCCTGCCGACAACCCTGCCTGATACAACAAACTCTGTTAGATGAGTCCGTCGCTCGGAATGAACAGTTTGAGGGTTCCGGCCTCGCCGGTTGGAATATACAATCAATGCGAGTCACGAAGCGAAAGAATGACCAACAGGAATATGCCGCTATCGGCCGGCGATACGCTTGGACCCTACGAAATTCTCTCGCAGATCGGGGCCGGCGGGATGGGCGTCGTCTATAAGGCTCGCGACACCCGCCTCGACCGGATGGTCGCTCTCAAGGTTTCCACCGAGCAGTACTCGGAACGATTTGGACGGGAGGCGCGCGCGGTCGCCGCTCTCAACCACCCGAACATCTGCCAGATTTACGACGTGGGTCCCGATTTCATTGTCCTGGAATTCGTGAATGGGCATCCGCTGCTGTCTCCGGACGAACCTGGTCCCCTGCCGCTGACGCGCGCCCTGGAATACGCCGGGCAGATCTGCGACGCGCTGGGAGCGGCGCATCAGAGCGGAACCGTGCACCGGGATCTGAAGCCCGCCAACATCCTGGTGACCAAGGCTGGGGTAAAGCTTCTGGATTTCGGTTTGGCGAAAGTCGTGGCGCAAGCATCGACCGAGGGAGGGTTCGGCCAGGACGACGACACTGAAACGGTCACGCTCACCCAGGAGAACACCGTCTTGGGGACGGTTCATTACATGTCTCCGGAGCAGGCCCAGGGCAAGAGCGTAGACGCGCGCTCGGACATTTTCTCGTTTGGCGTAGTCCTGTATGAGATGCTCAGCGCGCGGAAAGCATTCCGCGGCGAAAACGCGATCTCGGTCCTAGCGGCGATCCTGCACATGGAGCCACCGCCGCTGACGGAAGCGCCGGCGGAGGTTGCGCGCGTGGTCGCCGGTTGCCTCGCTAAGCAGCCGGCGCAACGGTTCCAGAGCATCGCGGAGGTAAAACAGGCGCTGAAACAAGCCGCGGCGGCTGCCGTCTCGAACCCACCTTCGATCGCGGTGCTGCCGTTCTCCAATCTCAGCGGCGACAAGGAAAATGAATACTTCAGCGACGGCCTGGCGGAGGACATCCTCAATGCGCTGGTCAAGGTGCCGGGTCTGCTGGTGACGGCGCGCACGTCGACGCTGGCGTTCGTGGGCAAGGGACAGGACATCCGCAGCATGGCGCAGGGGCTGAACGTGGAATATATCCTGGAGGGTGGCGTGCGCAAATTCGGGAGCCGCCTGCGCGTAACCGCCCAGTTGATCAAGGCGTCGGACGGATACCATCTGTGGTCGGAGCGCTACGACCGCGAGATGACCGACGTGTTCGCGATTCAGGATGAGATCTCGCAGGCCATCGTCGAAACCCTGAAGCTCAAGCTGAGCGGCTCGCCGCTGCGCAAACGGCCCACCGCGGATATGGAGGCTTACAACCTCTACCTGCGGGGGCGGCATCTTTCGTCCCGGCTCAACCCGGAGAGCGTGCGGGTGGCGCGGGAGTACTTCGAGCAGGCGCTCGCGCGGGATTCCAGCTACGCGCTGGCCTACGCCGGGGTGGGATATCTGCTGTTCATCGAAGCGGTTTGGGGGCTGGGCGCTCCTCGGGGGATTTTGCCGGACGCGAAGCGGGCGTTGGAGAAGGCTCTGGAGCTGGATGGGAGTCTCCCGGTTGCGCATGCCTACCTGGGCAGCGTGCTGGGATACTACGACTACGATTGGACCGGAGCCGAGCGGGAGATGAAGCGGGCTCTGGAACTGGGCCCGGCGGTTGCGGAAGTCCATTTCTGTTACGCCATGCACGTCCTGCAACCTCTGGGACGGTTGAAGGAAGCGGAAGTCGAGTTTAACCGGGCGGCGGAGCTGGATCCGCTCTATCATCTGGCGGTGATCGGCCTGGCGGAAAATGCGTATCGCCGGGATGATCCGGAGACAGCGATCAGGCTGGCGACCAAGGCGCTGGAGTTGGACGCGACCTACTATTTTTCGCACTGGATGCTGGGGCTGGGTTATTTTCTCAAAGGCAACCTCGAGAAGGCGGTCGATGCCGTAGAGCGTGCAGCCGGGTTTTCGGAGCGCAACCCGTGGGTGCTGGCTTCGCTGCGCAATCTTTATTCGCGGGCAGGCCGGAGCGAAGAGGCGACCGCTGTCTTCAAGGAAATAGAACAGCGCTCGCAATCGGGTTACGTGGCTCCCGGCGTATTCGGAATCATGTGCCTAGGCCTGGGACAGGTGGAGCAGGCGTTGGACTGGTATGAGAAAGCCATCGAGGACCGCGATGCCATCGCGCTGTATCTTTCCACTGAGCCCAAACTAGGCCGTCTTCGGTCTCATCCTCGCTATCAGGCCCTGCGCCGCAAAATGCTTCTGCCAGATTGAACCTCAGCTCTTACAGGCTCTTGGCGTAAAAGCCTCGACGCCATCTCGATAAACATGTCACGGGCAACTCTCACCTGACCCGGTAAGGGAAGGTTTGCCGACCACCCATCCATAACCCTTCCCCGCTTCCACAATCAATCCCCGATCTCAGCGTGGAGATTCAGAGAAATAGAGAGCAGGAGATTCTCCTGCTCTCTTGGTCTGGGTTCATGTTCCTAGACTTCTCGGCCCCACAGGACATTGGCGTTTGCCGTCTTCGCACAGGGTCATTGCGGCTCTACGAGCAGCAGAGCGGTATAAGAACAGTCTGCTTCTGGTTCCTCAATCGGGACTTTACTCCCGAGACTCGCGCCGGCCAACCGGGATCGCCAGGTAGTCACGATACTGGCCGGTGCTCTTCTCAACGGCCAGGCCCGTAATTTCCCCGCGGGAATTGACGGCGCATGCGGTTTGCAACTGCAGGGGCGAGTCGGCCGAAATCAGAGTGTTGAGGTCCGTTGGCACTCCGTCCACGACTATGAACGCGCGAAGGATGGTGAAGCTGGCGTCGATCGAGAGGCCCGTTACCTGGCCCGCGTCATTGATTGCAAGGGCGTAGCTGTAGGTATCCCCGGGAAGCGGGATAACGTCCTGCATTCCGGTGCTTTGGCTCCAGACGAAGCCGTGAAAAACGGCATCGCCGGCCAAGTCGGAGCCGCCCACCACCTCGCCGCGATTATTCATTCCGTGGGCCTGGTTTCCGAACGCGCCGCCCAAGCTGCCGAGATTGGTTACGCTGCCGTGGTCCCACAGCAGGGCGTGGACCGGCGAAAGATAGTAACCGCTGGTCACGTTGAAGGTCGAGCAGTCTCCCGACAGGCCGGCCACTTCGCCTCCATTGTTGATCGCATTGGCCGCGCTGTTATAGCCACCGAGCGTCGAAAGCGGAGTCATCGAACCGTATTGCCACAAGAAGCCTAAGCATGTACCCGACGACGGAACTCCTTGCGCTGCAAAGCCGCAAAAGTCCTCTCCATTCGGATCCGGAGTGGAGGTTTCGGCGAGGCCTGCCACCTGGCCGCTGGCGTTCGGCCCACCGAAGTACACAGTGCTGTCTGGCCCTCCGAGCGTGCCGAGATCATTCTTGAACGGGCCTTGCCAGAGGATCGCGTGCCAGGTTCCGTCGGCCAGGCTCGCCTGGCCGCTAGCCACACCGTTGCTGCTCACATAGAACGGTTGGCTGTACGTCCCGCCCAACGTGCCGAGCTCGACAACCCTGTAGCGCGGGGAATTCTGTGCTTGGGCGGTCGGCTCGGCCAGCGTAGCTAGAAGGGCAAAAGCTGATCATTGGGGCAAACGACAGTTCCATGAACGCTCGCCCACGATTCTGGGCGGATGACGGGCAACCCTTACCCAATCTTGTAAAAGAAGGGTACCGACGATCTGCGCTGAATTTGTTGAGGCGCACCTGGACGCGGTCGAACTCGAAAAAATATCCGGTTGTGCTCCTAGACGCTCCGCTGCACCAGTCCTCTTCCCAACTTCTTGACAACAATTGCAACGATTACCCAGAGCGCAGTTCTATAGAGGACATACCACGTCACTTCTTGCAGCGCCGTCACGCGTGCCGCGCTGAAAATGACGAGGGGATCGGCCACCGGTGAGCGGCTGATGCGCGCAGTGAACCGCGTGGAGTCCTCAAATGCGTTTACCTCGGCGTTCAAGGCACTTGAGCCAATTCCGCAATTTAAGGCGACGGCGAAATTGGGCGAGTTCCTCGAAGCACGGTTCGCCCAGTCGTTCTGAGCTAGCGGCGCTTTCCCGCCGGACCGCCGCGCCTTTTTTTTTCTCCCTTTTGACAGGCAGGCGTTGCGCGGTAGCCGACGCTTCCCCCAGCCATTGATTTCCAGGAAGGCTGTTTCAGAGGAGTTGGCCACGGCCGCTCTATCTCAAAGCCATCCATTATTTCGAGCGATGCGGGCTGCATCAAACCGGTTCGTGGCGTGCAACTTCGATATGGCCTCCGAAAGATAGTTGCGCACAGTTCCCTCGGTCAGCCGGAGCGAGCGCGCCAGTTCCGCAGTCGTTTCCCCATCCCCGGCGCGGCGCAGGATCAATCGCTCGCGATCCGTGAGCGGATCCTTTTCGGTGCTCCATATCTGCGAAGCCAACTGGGGATCCACGACGCGGCCACCCCGACTGACCTCCCGCACTGCATCGGCCAGTTCTTCTGAGGGCCGGTCCTTGAGCAGATAGGCCGAAGCTCCCGCATCCAGGGCTCGTCTCAGATAACCCGGCCGCGCGAAGGTCGTCAGGATCAGGATGCGCGTCTCCGGGTAAAGCTCCCTCACACGGGCTGTAAGCTCCAGCCCACTCATCTTTGGCATCTCGATGTCGGTGACGAGAACGTCCGGTCGATGCTTTCCCACTGCCTGCAGAGCTTGCTCCCCATCGGAGAAGGACGCAAGCACTTCCATATCCGGTTCGATGGAAAGCAACGTTGCCAACGCGCCCCGCAGCATGCCC